>Ga0190310_1000607_pt1 | contig 11834 bp, 12 predicted proteins | sample 48700778_MG_FD_165059 | JGI IMG/M metagenome (GOLD analysis project Ga0190310, IMG submission 165059) | Hydrothermal vent sediment bacterial communities from Southern Trench, Guaymas Basin, Mexico - 4870-07-7-8_MG | ecosystem: Environmental > Aquatic > Marine > Hydrothermal vents > Sediment ... | reverse complement strand
CTATCCCACCCTCCCTCGCCATGGCTATGGCCATCCTAGACTCGGTAACCGTGTCCATGGCGGCCGAGACTACCGGGATGCTCAGCCAAATCCTCCTCGTGAACCTGCTCCTGGTTACAACCTTCTTCCTAGATCTTATGGAAGACCTCCTCGGAACTAGGAGGACGTCGTCGAAGGAGAGCCCGATCTGATCCAAGATCTTCGCCACGAAATCCCTTCATGGGGCAGTTTCCCCGATATATAACGATGTTGCCGCTAGCCCGACTTAAGCTCCTCTATAAGCCTCCAGAGCTCGTCCCTAACTCCACCCCTAATCCTCTCCTCAGATCCATCGCGCCTAACCAAGACATTCCCCATCCTCCTACGCCTAAACCTGCCGATAACCCTCAAGCCCGGGATGATCCTCCTAACGCTCCTGAGATTTTCCTCCGGGATTGAGGCTATCAGAGCTCCGGAGGCTATCAACCTTAATGGATCGCAGTTTAATGCATCACAGATGATCTTCGTCTCGGCGGCGACCGGAACCCTATCCTCATAGAGTATGAACGATAGCTTGCTCGCCTCAGCGACCTCATATACCCCTCCGAGAACACCCCCCTCCGTGGGATCGTGCATGGATCTGCAGGCATCTCTCTTGGCGAGCTTCAGCGCGTACTTGACCACGCTTATTCTCCGATAGAATCTCCAACCCCTCTCCAAGACCCTCGCCGGAACCCTATCCCTAAGGATCTCCGCGAAGTCGGTTGAGAGGATGGCCGTCCCCTCGATCCCAGCGGTCTTCGCCATGACTATCAGGTCGCCTGCCCTCGCGTCAGAGGATCTTATAGGCTTCCTCGAGACGAGCTTGCCGAGCATGTGGCCGACTATTATCGGGCTCGTTATCCCGGGAGTTATCTCGCTATGGCCCGTGATCACCCCGACCCCGAGCTTCTTGGCGGCGGAATGGATCTCAGACGCTATCTCCTTAATCTTCTTAATCTCCGCGTCCTCGGGGATTAGGAGGGTCGCCGAGAACCATCTAGGCTCACCTCCCATGACCGCCACGTCGTTCGCGTTCACGTTCACGGCGAGCCATCCAAGCATGGATCCGGAGCCCGTTATCGGGTCCATGGCGGCGACGACCATGTCTCCGGACCAGGTCTTGACCACCGAGCCATCTTCCCCAAACCTTGGGCCTACTAGAATATCCCTCCTCTTCTTACCCAGTCTCTTGAAGATTATCTCCTCAAGCAGTCTCCTCTCAAGTTTTCCGAGCCTTAGTCTCATCTAATTCCCGAGTCTTCAGCGTAGCCTCCTCCTCAAGAATCTTTCAGCCCTATCCACATCGGCCTTACAATTGACCCTGAAGAACATGTTAAGCCTCTCGTCGAATATCTTTAGGCTGTTGCTTGAGAGGTAGATGACTCCCTTAAGCTTCCTCACGACCTCATCCATCCCAAGATCCGGATTCGACTTGAAGACCCTCTCCAAGGGCCTCTTCTGATAAGATGCCGTCAGATAGGATACTCTTCTAGACGGCGTTCTTGGGAGAACCGCCGGAAACTTTTGGGAGGCCTCGACCAAGAATTTCGTGAACTCCATGGTTATCAGTGGGGCGTCGCATGGGAGAGCTAGAAACCTGTCCCCCCTAACCGAGTTAACGGCGAACTCGAGCTCCCTCCTGGAGTCCCTGATCCCAGATCCGGAGACCACGACCCTGGCCAAGTATCGGTCTGCCAAGTCCTGATACTTCGAGGCATCCTCCTCGTCCTCAACCGCGATCAAGATATCCGCCACCTCATCAGGGATCGAGTCCAAAACATACTCTATCATAGGCTTCCCGGCGATCGGGAAGAGGCCCTTCGAGACGCCCCTAAACCTACCAACGTTCGCGAAGACTATGGCCGACGGCTCATCCAAAGCTCAGTAGCCTCAGATGAATAGCTTAGGACGGGGATTTAACCTCTTCGAGGAATGGCCGGAGCGGGGGCGGGGGCCACATGTAGAGTAGCTCGAAGCTCACTCCGAGGGGTCTCATCGATTCTCCGCCGAGTAATAGGTCGAGGAGGCTTGGAGGCTTAGGCTTAACCCACCTGTATGGAGCTGTCTCAGGTAATCCGGCCAGGCGCCTGGCCTCGGAGATCGCCTTTTCGAGGTCTCCGACATCGTCCACGAGCCCGAGCCTCCTCGCCTCCAATCCGAGGTATGGCCTGGCGGTTAAGATCTCACTCCAATCCCTGATCTTATCGCCCCTCACCTCCCTAACCCTCTCGAGGAAGACCTTGGCCGTGGAGTTCACCATGGATTGTAGGACTCTCCTCTCCTCGTCGGTCAGCTCCCTTAATGGGCTCCCAATATCCTTAAGCCTACCGCTCTTGAAGATCTCGTATCTCAGCCCAAGCTTCTCGGCAAATCCCTCCACATTAACGTAGATTGAGACGGCCCCGATCGAGCCCGTCACGGATGTCGGGGAGGCTATTATCTCATCGGCCGCCAGGGAGATGTAGTATCCGCCCGAGGTCCCATACTCGGAGATGTAAGCCACCATGGGCCTGGCCTCCGAAAGCCTCCTGAGAATGTTGTAGATCTCCTCCGAGGCAGAGGCGCTTCCACCGGGGCTGTTGATGTAGAGGACTATGGCCTTCGCATATGGATCTGCCTCAACCTCCCTAACGAGCTCCTCAACATCCTCCGGGGTTAGGGTTGCGCCGAGGATGGAGATCGGAGATTTTTGATAAGCTATGTTTCCGGAGAGCTTTATGACGGCCACGTATCCGCCATAGGTCGGCGCGCTCATCCTCGAAACGGCGAGCCATATTCCAGAGACCGCTCCAGCCGTTATTATCGCGGTCACCAAGACTATGAACCAAGTCTTCCTAAACAGCTCCTTCATCTTCTCACAGGTCTAGGATTCCATGAGACCTCCTAAAACCTTTTCTGGCCTGCTAAGGAGTAAAATATGGGGGATCCGCGGTAAGATGAGGCTCAACATTAAACTTAGGATGGAGTATTGGCTTTTAGGATTAAGGGATAAAATCGGCATACCTTTCAAGCCGGAGGAGGAAGTACGTAAACTCGGCCTCAAAGAAGGGCAAAAGGTATTGGATTATGGATGCGGCATCGGCTCATACACTTTTCCAGCCGCCAGATTGGTAGGTGAGAGTGGAAGGGTTTACGCCTTGGACAAAGAGCCATCAGCCATAAGAAAGATCGAGGAAAAGGCCCGGGAGAAAGGTTTCCACAATATAGACACAATATTATCTGATAGGGATACCGGATTGCCCGACGAAAGTGTTGATGTTATCTTGCTATATGGGGTGCTACCTGAAATCAAGCATAAGGAGCCGCTACTAAGAGAGTTGTATAGAGTTTTAAAGCCAAGCGGATACCTCTCTACCCGCTTCTGCTTCCGCATGAAGAAGGAGAGAATCCTAGAAATTATGGACGAAACGAACCTGTTCTCTTTAAAGGAGCAGAAAGGTCACATACTTAACTTTTCGAAGAGAAGCGGCAAGGGGCCATGAACTGGATCATCACAAAACTTCACCCTAGATTCGTGGAATCCGGTGAAACTTTTCTCAAAGGCCTTAAACTCCCGCGGTCATCCCAACATATTCTGGAAGTCTTACTCGGACTCAAAGATCCTTGAAGCGATAAATACAGGTCTATAGACGAGCCCTTTGAACCGAGATGAGGTTCCCGTTCTTCAGGCAGGAGAGGAGGGTTGAGGAGAGGCCCAGGGAGTTCAGGGTAATAAGCCCGAGGATCATCGACATCCTAACCCATCTGAAGGTTCAGTCCGAGAAGCTCAAGAGAACCTATCACAGGCTCTTGGCGAGGGATAAGGAGCTCTTCGAGGCATGCGTCAGAGCCGAGCAGGAGCTTGACAGGGATAGGGCGACCATCTACGCGAATGAGATAGCTCAATTGAGGAAGATGTCTAGAACGATCTTGAAGAGCCAGATATCGCTTGAGAAGGTAATCCTGAGGCTTGAGACGATAAGGGACTTCGGAGACGTTATGAACGTCCTCGCACCCGCCACAAAGATAATCAGGAGAATACAATCCGATCTAAGCGGACTCGTTCCAGAGGTCGCGCATAACTTGAGGATGGTGGACGAGATGCTCGAGGGAGTCATGGTCGAGGCCGGAAACGTAACCGGGGCGACCGTCTCCGTGATGGTGGCCGACAGCGAGGCGAGGAGAATCTTGGAGGAGGCCTCGGAGATAGCCGCCCAGAGGATGAGCAACCAATTCCCAGAGCTCCCAGAGCCCTTAAAGGCCGATGAGAAGAGCCAGGTGAGCAGGGATAACGTAATCTGAGACGCGCATCGAAGCCTGAACACCCCTATTTCTTGAGGACTAAGTGTTATGGAGAATCGCGCGGCACCATATCTAGTCTAGGTTTGTAATTCGATGGATTAAAGGAGGAAGACGCTGGGCTTAGAGGGTAAAGGGGATAAGAGACCCAGTCCAAGTTATTTATGCCATGTATAAGGTGAACGTTAGAGATGTTGAGAAGGTTCCGGTCGCGAAGGAAGCCTATAGGGGGAGGAGGATATGGGCTCAATACCTGATAACCGACGAGCAGGGAGCCAAGAAGTTTCATATGAGGATCTTCACGATCGAGCCCCATGAATCCACCCCACCCGACCAACACATCCACGAACATGAGGTCTTCATCCTAAAGGGTAGGGGGAGACTCCTGACCATCAAGGACGGTGATCGGAAGGAGGTGGAGATAAGGGAGGGAGACGCCATATTCATAGAATCGAACGAGATACATCAATTCTTCAACGATCATGACGAGCCTTTGATCTTCTTATGCATTAAGGGGGCTCCCGAAATCTATTAGAGGCATGAAAGATGGGTGGATCGGATACCTGCTCGTCAAACCCGATTAGTAAGATTAACCACCTGACTCGATCAATCAGGTTCGATGAATTTATTCGAATACAGGCTTGGAGAAAAGCTGTTGAAGGTTGCGGGGGAGCGCTTCTGACATGGGCTTATGGTGAAGAGTTTAGAGAATCCAAGCGCGAGATTTGATCGTGAGAGGATTCCGATAACCTCGAGCATGGAGGTTGAGGCCGAAAACTTATCTTAACCCTCTAGACGGTATGATCGAGGTGTGATTTGATGAGGGCGGCGGTCTTCTACGGTCCTAGAGATCTGAGGGTTGAGGAGGTTGAGAAGCCGAAGCCCGGTCCTGGAGAGATCCTCGTGAAGACCTCGGTGGCCTTAACGTGTGGAACCGATCTGAAGACGTATCTGAGGGGGTATCCCTTCACGAAGCCCCCGCTGATAATGGGCCACGAATACACGGGAATAGTTGAGGAGGTCGGGGAGGGGGTGGATTGGGTTAAGCCCGGAGATAGGATAGTGACGGTCAACTCCGCCCCATGCGGCCACTGCATCTACTGCAAGCTCGGCAAGCCGAATCTATGCGAGAGGCTTATGGATCAGATAATTGGATTCACGGTCGATGGGGCTTATGCTGAATACGTTAAGGTTCCTCCGAGAATAGCCAGATTCAACCTCTATCATGTGGCCGAGGATGTCGAGCCCGTTGAGGCGGCGCTACTCGAACCATTTTCATGCGTGGTCAGAGGCCAGAGACTGATAAAAATAGATCTAGGGGATACGGTGGCGATAATCGGAGCAGGGCCGATAGGGTTGATGCACCTACTCCTTGCGCGGATCTCCGGATCCAAGAAGACCATAGTCATCGATATCAGCCCGGATAGGTTAAGGTTTGCTGAGAAGCTTGGAGCGGATGTCACGATAAACAATAGGGAGGAGAACGCGGTCGAGAGGGTCAGGGAGGAGACGAACGGGATTGGGGCGGATGTGGTGATAGAGGCCGTTGGGAGGGTCGAGACGTGGGAACAAAGTCTAAGCCTCGCTAGAAAGGGCGGAAAAGTCCTCCTATTCGGCGGATGCCCATCCGGGACCAAGGCATCCTTCGACACGTATATGATCCACTATGGAGAATTGACGATTCAGGGATCATTCCATCTAACCCCGCAAGATGTTTTAAGGGCCATGAGGATGATAGAGTCTAAGAGGCTCCCATTAAAGAAGTTGATAACTAGGGAGGCGAGGCTGGATGAGATCGTCGAGATATTCAATAGGATAAGGCAGGGAAAGGAGCTTAAGGTGGCCATAAGATTCTAGAGAGTTCTCTGAGATGCTAAAACATCATCGCGTGTCTTCATAGGATGGAGACGTCGGCGAGATTAAGCGACTATCATAACCTTCATGCTCTTATGGGGGTCGTGGGCAACCCTGAATGCTTCATCGATCTCGCTAAGCCTAAACCTATGGGTTATCAGGTCGCTGAACCTAACCACGCCACTCGATACCAGCCTTAAGGCTAGATTTGTTTCAAGCTCTGAGGTTGAGTAGCTGGTAACTATGCTGATCTCATTCAGGAAGATGTATGAGAAGTCGAGCAACGCCTTCTCACCCCTCTCCGGAGCCCCGAAGATCAGGAGCACCCCGCCCTTCCTCAGGGTGCTTAGGGCCGTGGCCAGGGCTTTAACGGATGGGGTTGCCAATACGGCTATATCCACACCCCTCCCATCAGTCTCCCTCTTACACGTTTCAGCGAAGTCCTCCTCCCTCGGATTTAGGGCGACATCGGCTCCAATCCGCTTAGCGAAGTCTATCCTGAAGGGAACCAGATCTGCGGCGGCTATGAAGGATGCCCCGAAGGCTTTGAAGAGCTTTATGAAGATAGCCCCCATAGGGCCGACGCCGGTTATCGAGACGCTCATCCCGGGCTTAAAACCGCTCCTCTCAACGCCCTTTAACGCGCATCCAACAGGCTCGATGAAGATCGCCTCCTCGTCGCTGACGTGATCGGGTATCTTGAGGACCGCCCCCCGCTCCACGTTTATCCTAGGAACCTTGAAGTATTCCGCGAATCCGCATGGGATTATGGTCGTCTTAAGAAAGAGCGGGCACATGGTATAGTTTCCATGATAACAATAGTAGCATTTTCCGCAGAAGACGTGATGATGGGCGAATATCCTCTCCCCAACCTCGTAGCCCTCTGCCTTGGAATCGACTATGTCTCCGACGACCTCATGGCCTAGCATGGGTGGGGTTATGGGCTTGCCATACACCTTCTCAAGATCGGTTCCACAGATCCCACAAGCCCTCATCCTCACCAACAACTCGCCATCGACGGCCTTGGGAACCTCAACCTCCCTAAGCTCAACAACGCCGCTACCCGGGGCAGAGAAGGCCGCCTTCAAGGCTCAAGCCCCTCCGGATTCTCGAGAAGGCTCTTCACGGTTTGGAGGAATCTGGCGGCCGGCGCCCCATCTATCAACCTATGGTCGAAGACCAGGGTTAGGTGGCCGACATGCTTCAACCTCACCTCACCATCCTCGGTTAGATATGGTTGAGGCTTAATGGCTCCAAGCGCTAGGATCGCGGCGTCGGGTGGATTGATTATCGGGGTGAAGTATGTTACTCCAAGTGCTCCTAGGTTTGTGACGGTGAAGCTGTGGCCCGATTGCTCGGCGAGGGTTATCTCCCCCCTCCTACCCATCTCCGCGAAGCCGTCGATAAGCTCGGTGAGCTCCCTCAACGTCTTCTTGTCAGCGTCCTTAACGACCGGGGCCATCAACCCCTTAGGCGTATCGACTCCAACCGCTATATTCGCCGACTCATGGTAGATCAGCTCATCACCCTCGAAGGTTACGTTCATCTCCGGATGCTTCTTCAGGGCTAGGGCCACGGCCTTAACCGCGTATGCCGTGAACGATGGCCTACCCTTAACCTTCCTATGCTCAAGTAGCTTATCCGCGTCGAACTCCATGGTTAGGGCGACCGGCAGGGCTTGATGGAATCCCGGGCTAAGCCTCCTAGCTATCGCCCTCCTAACCCCGGCGAATGGAACCCTCCTAACCCCCTCCTCGACGACCTCCGCCTTGGGAGAGATCTCTGGAACCGCGATCCCATGCTCTCTAGCGTATTTAAGGACATCATCCCTCGTTATCCTACCACCCGGCCCGGTCCCCTCAACCTTCTCTAATGGTATCCCCAGCTCTCTTGCGAGCCTTCTCGCGACCGGGCTCGCCTTCACCCTGAGCTTAGGCTTAACCTCAGCCGGGGCCTCGGCCTCCTCTATTATCGCTATGGCTTCTCCGACCTTGGCGATCTCACCCGCCCTCTTCAAGATCTTGGCAAGCTTGCCCGTATGCGGCGACTCAACCTCAAACGTCGTCTTCTCGCCCTCGACCACTAAGATGGCCTCCCCCTTACTCACATCTTCACCCTCCTCCTTCAGCCACTCAACTATCCTCCCCTCCTCCATCACCGGATCGAGTCTGGGCATCTTGAGCTCCATAATCTCATCCCACCAACCTCTTAACGGCGTCAACTATCTTATCGGCATCAACCATGTATTGCTTCTCAAGCTGTGGTGAGAATGGTATCGGCAGAGGAGGAGAATTCACCCTGATTATGGGCGCGTCTAGGTAGTCGAACGCGAACTCGCTGACATATGCCGAGACCTCGGCCGATATACCGCACGTTTTGACGCTGTCATCCGCTATGACGAGCCTATTCGTCTTCATAACGGATTTAACGATAGTGTCGTAATCCATGGGCTGAATGGTCATCAAGTCTATCACCTCGGCGCTCAAACCCTCCTCCGCCAATCTGTCAGCCGCCTTCAACGCCTCGACGACGGTTCTGGCCACGGCGACTATCGTCACATCATCTCCCTCCCGCTTAACATCACATCTACCCAAGGGTATCAGATACTCGTCCTCGGGAACAGGCCCCTTCATCCTGTAGAGGGCTCCGGACTCGATGAAAAGGACTGGATCATCATCCCTTATAGCCGACTTCAATAAGCCCTTAGCATCCCTCGGGGTTCCGGGCAAGACCACCTTTATCCCAGGTGATTGGAGGAAGCACGCTGCTAGGAATTGGCTGTGCTGGCATCCATGAACTCTCCCCAGGCTATACTGCGTTCTGATAACCATTGGAAGCTTCACCTGTCCACCGCTCATGAACCTCGCTTTAGCCGCATGAGTTATGATCATGTCGGTTGCGAGGGTTAGGAAGTCGACATACATTATCTCGGCGACCGGTCTAAGCCCCATCAAAGCGGCCCCTATCGCGGTTCCGGCTATGGCCGCCTCCGAGATCGGCGTGTCCAAGACCCTCTCAGGCCCAAACTCCTCCAATAATCCCTTGGTCACCCTGTAGACTCCCCCGAGAACCCCTACATCTTCTCCGAAGACTATCACCCTCTCATCTCTCCTCATCTCCTCTCTCAGCGCCTCGTTCAGCGCCTCGGCATAGCTTATCTCCCTAACGCCACTCCCCATACCTCGCATCCCCGCCAACGTAGAGGTAATTCCACATCTCGTCAAACGGCATGACCGGGGCCTCCTCAGCCTCCTTGACCGCCTCCTCCAGGATCAAGGCTATCTCCTCATCCCATCTCCTAAACTCATCCTCCGAAACTATTCCGAGGCTCTTGAGCTTCTTGAAGAATCTATCTATCGGATCCCTCTTCATCCAGAACTCAACCTCCTCCCTCGGCCTATACCAAGCGGTATCATAGACCCCATGCCCCTTCTTCCTATAAGTCCTACACTCGATGAACGCAGGCCCATTACCCGATCGAATATACTCGGCCGCCTTATCGGCCGCATAGTAGACGGCTACCACATCATTTCCATCCTCGACGAGGAACGACTTCATCCCATAGCATGCGCCTCTAGCCGCTATGCTCTCACCCGCGAAAGACTTTCTATGTGGAACCGATAATGCATACTGGTTGTTCTCGCATACGAATAGTATCGGTAGCTTCCAGACGGCGGCTAAGTTAACCCCCTCGTTGAATGCGCCGGTATTCGTCGCCCCATCTCCGAAGAAGACGACGGCTATCCTATCCTCCTTTCTATACTTCAAGGCCAATCCCACCCCACACGCTATCGGTATGCCGCTTCCAACGATCGCCGTGGCCATGGGGATGTTATGCTCGACGCTTAGGGCCGAGTGCATGCTCCCACTCAACCCCTTACATGTTCCGGTGATCTTCCCGAAGAGCTCGGCCATCAAGGCCTTCATCGAAACCCCTCTGGCGATCGCGTGGCCGTGGCCCCTATAGGTCGTGACTATGACATCGTCATCTCTGAGAGCTCCTATGACTCCGGCCGCGACCGCCTCCTCGCCGAGATAGAGGTGAGCCGGCCCTATCAGCTTCCCCTCCACCAGAAATAATCTCTCAACCATCTCCTCAAATCTCCTAGCCTCGAGCATCTTCCTAAGCATCCATCTAAGCCTCTCATCGGTTAGACCAAGCTCGCGATACCTATCTACGGGTACCTCCTTAACGACTTCGATCGATGGATTCATGGCGATAATAATCGCCAAGAGGATGATAATAACCTTAAATCCTCTACCTGAGCAATTCGCGGCATGCATTTTTGGAAGTAGTTTCTTAGATCGATTCTCCCACGAATCGATCAGACTCCCCGCATGCCCAGACCTTAATATGCGGGGAATGGGTTCAATAAATGTCATGAAATATTAAGATCGATGGTCTAGTTTCATGATAGGATGCTTGCGGGGGAACGTGGATCCTGGAGATGAGCGTAATTTTTGAGGGGATAAAAAAGGATGTTGAGGATGCCTTGGAGAAATACGATCACCTTGGCTGTAGAGAGCTTCTAAGCCAATCGAGCAAATAGATCTTGGGACTCCAATTCAGCAGCTTCTTAGCCAAGGAGATGTCGGCTAGGCTGAACCCTATCTCCCCCCTCCTCTCAGATTCGTGGACGATCTCGACCCCAGCCTCCCCGGCTATGGCTTCAGCCAACTCCCTCACCCTTATGGGCTTGCCATAACCTATATTGAGAATTTTCCCGGATGCTTCCTCGCTTAAAGCCGCCTTGATCAAGGCATCCGCCACATCTCCGACGTAGATGAAGTCTCTAACGGCCTCACCATCCCCATAGATTATCAATGGCCTCCCCTCCCTCGCCCTCTCCAAGAATATCTTAACGACTCCAGCCCTCGCCCGCTCGCCGAAGACGTTAAACAGCCTGAGGACGACCACGTCGACCCCATACTCTTCATGATATTTTATGCAGAGCTTCTCGCCCTCAAGCTTCGTCACCCCATAGAAGCTTATCGGATTGGGTTTGAGATCCTCTCTAGCGGCTTCATTCAATTCTCCATAGACCGCGGCGCTGCTCGTGAAGACGAGCTTGGCTCCAAGATCTCTCGCAAGCTTCAAGACGTTCTCGGTTCCAACGACGTTCACACCCCAATACTCATCTCTCTTAACCTCAGACTCAACCACGTCGGTTAAGGCGGCTAGATGGAAGATGACGTCAACATCACCCGCATACCTCCTCATGGAGTCAAGGTCTCTAACATCGACCCTCCTGAGCTCGGTCTCCGGGGGCAGAGCCCTTAGGGTCTCCAGAGACGCGCGCTCAAAGTTATCGAATACGAACGCATCCCAGCCCCGTTCAACGAGCTTCTCGACGAGATGGCCACCGATGAAGCCCGCCCCGCCCGTAACCAGCGCCCTCATTAAAAACCGGATGGAAAGCCCAGGCTTTAAGCAAACCGCCGTGAAGGCATAAAAGCCTGGATAATAAAGCTTATATGTAGCAACCAAACAAAATAGATCGGTGGATGAAGGCGCTTCAGCCTTAAGCTGGGCGCCGGATGCCGCGAGGAGCGTATGCTCACGATGACCGCGCGCAGAGGCCGAACCCACAGACCACGGCGAACGATAAATCCCAAGCCTGAGGACGCCGGCCGGTGGATGCCTCGGCTCGGGCGCCGAGGAAGGACGTGGCAAGCTGCGA
>Ga0190310_1000606_pt1 | contig 11844 bp, 9 predicted proteins | sample 48700778_MG_FD_165059 | JGI IMG/M metagenome (GOLD analysis project Ga0190310, IMG submission 165059) | Hydrothermal vent sediment bacterial communities from Southern Trench, Guaymas Basin, Mexico - 4870-07-7-8_MG | ecosystem: Environmental > Aquatic > Marine > Hydrothermal vents > Sediment ... | reverse complement strand
CACAGCCCCCATGCCCTCGCATGGATGAGATGCGATGGTGCTTTAGAAATTAGCCGTTTAAATTTCTAGGGTAATGACTACGTGATTTTCGGCAAGGAGGGGGCCACAAGCCTTAACAAAGGCACGTCCAGACTTAAGACTGCCCCAGGTCGGGGGCAGCCTGGGCAGCGGCCGCGGACCGACCAACCGCGGACCTCCAAGCGGCTTCGGCCGCGCGGAGGCCCAAGGGCGGTCGGCCCAAGGCCAAAGCCCAGGCCCTGTCCGACCTGGGGCTTTCCTCATTTTTGGAGGCCCTAGCCATATAAGGCACCCTGGCCCCTCTTAGGCAGGCGCCATGAGTGAGGAGAAGGTTAGGAAGCTAGCTAGGCTTAGGGAGATCATTGCTAGGCGTGTTGAGGAGCTTGAGGAAGAGCTCTCTGGCCTTAAGGAGCTTTTATCCTTTGTTGAGGACCTGCTCAAGGAGCTTAGCTTCAGGAGGCTTAGCCTCCCAGGTGAGGGGGAGGAAGCGGGTGGGGTCGGTGGACCAGAGCTTGGTGCTCCTGGCCCTAGCCCCGCCCCTAGCGAGGCCTCAATACCGCTTACGACATTTGAGGGGGAGCTCCTAGCTACCATGTACGTAGGGCCTAACTACGTGCGCATAGTCCCAGCAGAGGGGAAGTCCTTCCAAGCTTCCTCTAGGCCATTTAGGTACTTCGTGAGGCAGCTGAAGGGGATGCAGGATAGGGATGCGAGCTTAGTTGCAGAGGGGAAGCTAAGCCCAGATGAGGTCCTTAGCTTCAACATCGTAAAGGAAGACGATGAGATAAGGGAGATCGTAATAAAGAACGTTAGGTCAGAGGACATAAGGGGCCTCCGCTCCCTGGCTAGGTGGGCGTTCAGGACCATGTGGGAGCAATCTAGCCCTTCCTGAGCCCCAGGGCAACTATGTATATCTCAGGGCTCTCTGGCCTGCTGGCCTTGGGCTTGAAGCACCTTGCTGTCCTGAAGGCCCTCTTGAAGGCCGAGAGGAGCCTTGGCAGGGAGTTCCCCTGCGATGCCTTCACAAAGGCCCTCCCACCTGGCCTAAGCAAGGCCCTAGCTAGCCTGAGGGCTGCTAGGGATAGCTCAACTTGCCTTGCGTGGTCCAGCTCCCTAATGCCAGTTAGGCTTGGGGCCATATCGGAGAGCAGGACATCCGCTTCCCTTGGTAGCTCAGATGATATTATGGCCAGTATGCCTTCTGAGAGAGCATCTGCCTGAATTACCTTTACGTTCTCATAGTTAAGTGGTTCAACGGGCCTTATGTCAATACCTATCACGAAGCCAGAGGGGCCAACTACCTCACGGGCCACTTGGAGCCAGCTACCTGGTGCACAACCTAGGTCAATAACTACATCCCCTGGCCTTATTAGCCTAAAGGCCCTTACTGCCTCAAGCAGCTTGAAGGCTGCCCTAGACCTGTAGCCCCTCTCCCTAGCAAGCCTGTAATAGTGGTCGCCCCTTGCCCTCCACGTCATTCTTCCCCTTCATCTCCCTCAATTGGAGCGGTTTCCAAAACCCACCTAGATAGGTCGTAGCAGTAGACGGGATCTACGACGCCACCAGGGGCACACCTAAATGCATCTGGGCAGGTGAGGCATGGGCAGCCAACTATTGAGGCCACTGAGATCTTCCTTATCTTTGGGAAGAGCCTGTAGGTCCAACGACCATCGTGTAGCTCCCTACGCCTTGTTATCAAGCCCCTACGCTCTAGCTTAAGGGCAATCCTAGACCCCTCCCTGCTCGTAGCACCAAGTAGCTTCCAGAGCTCCGATTGGAGAATGCCCTCCTCGCCAGCCTCCATTATTATCTTAAGGGCCTTTTGGTATAGGCTCTCCTTGCCAGCCTTAGACATGCCTTCAGCGTGGGTAGTTCGTGGTTAAATAAACCTTTCACTGCCCAAAGCCTTAACCTACTGCTTAGCTACCTGGGCGTGGTGGGCGGTGTGAAGGCGTATAGGTACGACCTACCGATAGATGAGCACCCAAAGGAATGGTATAATATACTGCCCGACCTACCAGAGCCCCTGCCGAGACACAAGGACCCACCAGAGGGGCCATCTAGGCTTGAGTTCATGCGCAAGGTCATAGTTGGTGAGTGCCTAAGGCAGGAGTTCTCAGATCAGAAGTGGATACGCATACCAGATGAACTGCTTGAACTCTATATACATGCTGGCCGACCTAGGCCCCTGTATAGGGCCATAAGGCTTGAGAAGCGCCTTGGACTAAAGCACGTTAGGCTCTACTACAAGCGTGAGGACCTATCTCCAACTGGCTCCCACAAGGTGAACACGGCCCTAGCCCAGTGCTACTATGCTGCTGAGGAAGGCCGTGAGGGAGTAGTAACTGAAACTGGTGCTGGCCAGTGGGGGACAGCCCTATCCTATGCTGCCCGCCTCCTCGGCCTCAAGTGCGTGGTCTTCTGGGTTCGCTCAGTTTACAATTGGAAGGCTGATAGAAGGACCTTCATGCGCCTGTATGGTGCTGAGGTCCATGCCTCACCGAGCGATATAACTGACTTCGGGCGTAAGATAAGGGCTGAGAACCCAGACCACCCAGGCAGCCTAGGCATAGCCATATCAGAGGGCCTTGAGTACGCAGATAAGCATGAGGGGTTTGCCTATGCCCTTGGCTCAGTGCTGAACTACGTCCTACTCCACCAGACCGTGATAGGGCTTGAGACCATGAGGCAGTTTGAGCTAGCAGATGATGAGCCAGACCTGATGGTAGGCTGCCTGGGCGGTGGCTCTAACTTCGGTGGCTTCATCCTGCCCTTCGCTGGCGAGGTGCTGAAGGGGAAGAGGGAGTGTGAGTTTCTAGCTGCTCAATCCTGGGCAGCACCTAACCTAATCAAGGGCGAGTATAGGTATGACTTCGCAGACACAGCTGAGTTCACGCCACTGCTGAAGATGTACACGCTTGGCCACAAGGTTGAGATGCCACCGATAAGGGCAGATGGACTTAGGTACCATGGTGCAGCACCAATAATGAGCTACCTTCGCCACAAGGGCCTACTGAAGGCAGTTGCCTACGCCATAGATGAGCGAGAGGTATTTGAGGCTGCCCGACTGTTCGTTGAGAGCGAGGGATGGCTACCAGCACCAGAGAGCAGCTATGCCATAAGGGCAGCTATTGACAAGGCCCTTGAGTTTGAGCGGAAGGGGGAGGAGAAGGTCATAGCTATGAACATAAGTGGCCATGGCTTCCTAGACCTGTTTGCGTACAGGGAGAAGCTATTTGCAAAATAAAATATGGTGTGAGGCCTAAGAGGCCCTCCTGCGCCATAGGAAGATGCCAACGCCAATGGCTACTACAGCAGCTACAGCAGCACCTGCTATGATGAGCGTGGTTCCCGCTGGCCAGCCAATCCCCCTAGCACGGTTATCTATGGTGTACGGGCCATATGTTTCCTCAACTATGTACTTCGGGTCCCTGACCACTAGCTTTAGGAGCACGCCCTCTGCGTACTCAGCCCCTACAGGCGAGCCTGGCCTCGTATCCCACTTAACGCTGGTGTTAGTGAGCATGTAGGCTAGGCCCTGCCAGCTCTCACCACCATCTAGGCTTACGTACACATCCGTTAGGTGCTGCTCATCTACGTTCTCATCGTGTATTGACCAGCTCACGTCCACGATGCCCCTGAGCGTCCCAGGCGCTGGGCTCTTCAGGCTCACGGAGGGCTTGAAGTAGTTGCGGACGGTAAGCGTTATAGTGGCCTCGTAGTACACGTTAGCCCTCGTGTAGGCCCTGCTCGTTATGTATATCTTGCCATTCCTCATTATCGCCCACTGCGTATCAAGGGTAGCAGATGTGCCTTCAGCAACCAGCCTACGCCCGAAGAATGCCTTTATCAGTAGGTAGTAGGGCAGGCCATAGCGCTTTATCCTACTGCGCTCAGGTAGGTAGCTGACCCAGTAGAGGTCTATGCCTATCGTGTACGTGCCAGTTGTAGGTGCCCTGAACCAGCCGTACAGCGGGTTCGCATGGTAGCGGGGGAGCGTCCACCAGGTCGTGAGGCTGTTCTCATAGGTCTGGTTTACGCCAGGTGCCCAGACGAAGACGCATAGGTCGGTTGTCTCAAAGCTTGGATCCCAGCCGACCTCTATGTATACCGTTGAGCCCTCGGTGAAGTTCTGGTAGTGGTATATCTCGCACTCGTAGAACTCCTCGTACCAGCCTAGCTTCATGGGCCTACCAGTTATGCCAGGTAGGTAGACGGCCTCCGTGTAGTTGTAGAAGGCGTACGTATCCATAACGACCTTGTATATCTCAAACTCAGGCACCTGGCTCATGGATACCTGTGCCCACTCAGCTGTTACAGAGGCATGTGGCCCTACTAGCTCCTCACCACTAGATAGGGACATGCCATCGCTGTACCAGTGGACATCCGTGCTAGTTGGGATGGCCTCCGTGATGTACCACACGGAGAGCTCAAAGGGCTCAGGTAGGAGCTCGTGGCCAGACCTGACGACCTGGAGCACTATGTAGAAGACGCCTGGCCCCCTTATCGGCGTTATCAGCATCTGGCCCTTGGGCATGGTCGTTGTGCCATCCCAGCCTAGGTCCCGCCTTAGGTACGTCATGTTGCTCATATCTATTAGCTGGCCAATACCGCTCACGATATACACGCCTATGTGCGTGTCCTCCTGCTCCCACGTTAGCTTAGTAACGAGGTAGCTTGCCCTATCGCTCGGCACGTAAACGGCAAAGGTGCGGTAGTCGTTGGCCATGGGCCAGTAGAACGTGCTGTAGATGCCGTAAACGGCTCCAACATCATATGGTAGGCCAGCACTGCCACCAAATGTCAGACGCCCCTCGCCTGGCCCTGGGACAACGCCATAGACATTAATGGTCATAGGCATTCTAGCAACACCTGATCCCTTGTAGAACTCAACGAAGCCAACATAGACGCCTGGCATGGCATTAGCTGGCACGCTCACGCTTACCTTCCAGTTCAGCGGGCTACCTGTTTGCTCTACGCTAACCCAGTCCCAGGGCTCCTTCTTGAACAGGAGGACAGTTAGCTTTAGCTCAAGGCCAGGCCAGGGCCTTAGGGCCTCCGTCTCTGGGCCAGTATCGTGGAAGAGTATGGTCGGCCCCCGCCAGGTCCCATGTGGGTCGTATCTGTGGAAGACCTCACCTGGCTTGCCCACCGTCAGGGTGAGCACGTTGGCCCCCTTGAAGCAGGAGGATACCCTACGCCCCTCGCCAGGGGCACCTGGCTCGCTCTCTGGGACATTCAGCATGTTATCGCCATTTATGTCCTCCCAGTCAAAGAGAAAGGCATAGGGCTTCCTAGCCAGTATCCTCCAGAACTTATTTAGCTCCTCAAGTGGATACGATACTATCAAGATTGCGAAGTCAGCTTGGTAGAAGTAGTTCTCCATGTAGTCCTCACCTAGGTAGGCCGTGATTGGGTAGACGTTGTACACGCCCGTTGTCTTAGGTAGGTCCACGGTCCTCTTATCCCAGAGCACGTAGTGGTAGGCCCCTGCTGCCTCCACTGGCTCGCCAACAGGCGTAGCTGCGTAGACGGCCTCAAAGTCATTCTCACCTGGGGCCATGTAGAAGAACAGGCTAGTATCGTAGAACGTGCTTGTTAGGCCAGGGTGGTCGTATATGTCCGTGGTCTCCCAACGCCAACCACCCCACCAGTACTGGAAGGCTGGGTTTACCTTCCTAGCGACCTCCCTGAACGTCCTGCTTGAGTACGTAATCACTATGGGCTGCCCATCTACCTCAGCGAGGCCAAGGGCAGCTGCAACAGCCCTGTAGGCATTTATCATGCCACAGCCCTGCGATAGGGCATCCCAGCTTAGGTCATCTGCCGTGGACTTTATGATGTACTTCACTACATCTGGCGTTGGCTTACGGCCGTGGGCCCTCTTGTAGGCATCTATTATCAGAGCGCAGACGCCAGCTGCCACGGGCGCCGACATGCTAGTACCGCCAAACCAGCCCCAGCAGTTCCACTGGTTCGCTATCTTGTGGTGGGCCTCCCTCATCAGCGGGTAAGCAGAGAAGCCGTAGGCGCCAAGCGTACCTACATCTGGCTTGGGGGCACCGTAGATGGTTGGCCCCCTTGATGACCAGCTCACCAGGTCGCCATATGGTTGTGGTCGCCCGTAGACACGCTCAAATACGTGGTAGTCGGTGGTTGCCGAGATGCTCAGGGCTGCTGGCGATACCGATGGAGAGCCTACCGTCATGTAGCCTGGCCCCTCGTTGCCAGCGCTAACCACGAAAAGCGCCCCCTTGTAGTCTGGGTGCGTGTAGTAGGGCACCGAGAGCAGGTCTATGAGGAGCTCAGGTGCGTAGAAGCCCTGGACGAAGTAGTCCCTTAGGTCCAGGTAGACATAGCCCCATGAGTTGCTTATGACATCTGCCTTGTGCTTGCCCGTGTACCTGAACCATGCTACCGGTATGGTCCAGTACGGGTAGCCTGGGAAGTAGTTATCCCAGCCACAGGCCCAGGTCCAGCCCCAGATGACATCTATGAGCGTGAAGGCAAGAGTTGCCATTACCTTTGCCCCCCTGGCCATGCCGTACATGCGGTAGTAGGTGCCGTTCTCGTACACATCGTAGCCTATCCTGCCCCTGCCAGCAGCAGATGTAGCACAGGCCGTGCCATGCGGTGCCCAATCGTATAGTATGCCTACCCAGTTCCCACTTGGGTGAATGCCCCTTATCAGCTGGCAGGTGCCAGTTACGTTGCCCCAGGGATCCCATACGTTAGCTAGGATGCCAGCGGATACATCAAAGAGGCCATCGCCATTTATATCACGGGCCAGTATCTCGCTATTGCCCTCTGGGTCGCCCCAGTAGTGGGGCTGCTCATCCGTTATGTCCCAATCCGCTAGGGCATCAAACTCCCTTGGCCCTATGCCAAGGCCATTCATAACGAAGCCCTCTATGCCATTTAGCTTGGCCGTGAGCCATAGGCTGGTATCAAAGTCAATGTAGACCGTATCGTATACGCCAGGCTCATGGCTATCCACGACCACGCATAGGTAGACCTGCTGAAGCACCCCCATGTCCTCGCCAGCAGGGCCGTACTCCCAGATTATGCCGAAGTGGTAGATGCCAGACTTGCTCTCAATATCGCCTACGTATATGTCCTCCAGGGGTGGGAACTTGCTGAAGTCAGCGAAGTAGTAGCGCTTGCCCGTCCTAACGTACGTACCGCCCCAGTACATGACGTAATATGGCCTTGAGCTTATCGGTAGGAAGCCATCCTCTGTCTTCCTGAACGTGTAGTTCGTTAGCGCTATACAGAGGCCACCTGGGTCAAAGGCAGTTACGTACCCATCTGCATCCCTGTGGAGGGCATCTACTAGGTCGTAGGCAGCGAAGTCCACACCAGTATCGTGTATGGCTATAACAGAGCCATTGCCGAATACGCCAAATTCCTCTTCAACCCTATTTACCTGCATGTGCTCCCATGCCCTGAAGTTAGCTGGCCAGGGGCCTGGCTCGCCGTAGAGGGATAGGAGCTCCCTCTCGTGCTTGAGGGCGCTCTGCCAATCTATCTTTACGTTCTCTATTATCTTCCCAACGCCAGGGAGCTCTGAAACAGCCTTTAGGGCCTCCCTTGAGAGCGGGGCAGCCCTTATGATGTACCCCACGCCTAGATCTATTATGCCAGCCATGCGGACGTACTTGCTTAGCTCAAAGAGGTCTACCTTCTTGCTTGCGAATATCATTACCTCTGGCTGGCCACCAACGAGCACCATGCCCTTCCTTATCGTCCCCTTCTCAATGTACTCTGCCAGGGCTGACGTGAGGTGGCCATCTGTTGGTGTGAATAGCCTCTTAGCAGCAACTTCTGCCCTAGCCCTGAACTCAGCTAGCAGTGGTGATTCAGTATCCATGAGGGTGGGCTTGGCCGCCCGAGCTGCGTGTGCCGTTGGCATGAGGAGTGGTAGGAGCATGAGGAAGGCAAGCGTTAAGCTGAGTATAGCTGCCGTCCTCCGCATCCTTCCACCTTCGCCTCAGGTGGCGAGTAGAGCATTAATAAGCTTATCCAGCCCCCGAAGGGCACTGCCAAGCCATGAGAGGGGCCTCAGGAGGCACAGGCCATATTTATGCACTCCCTTAGGCTAGCTAGCTGAACCTCTACGCCAGAGAGGCCAGGTAGGTAGTAAGCTGCCTTAGGCGAGTTTGTAGCCACTACGTCAACGCCCAGGCGCTCAACCCAGGAAACGACCACGCAGGTATCCACGAGGACGAGAGCACCAGATGCCTCTATGGCTGAGGTAAGCCCTGGGTGGGATGCCCTTAGGTATCTAGATGTGCATATCCATAGCTGCTTGCCTGGCCTCACCCTACGGCCCCGTAAGAGCGTGGCTATGAGTTCTAGCTCTTCAGTAGAGCAGTGGGGGCAACCGATGAATATCAGCTCTGGCTCCCCTTGCGATGATAGCTTATCTACTACATCCCTAACGTCCTCACGGCCAATACTTACCTTCTCTAGGCCACCTAGGCCCTCATGGCCAATCTCGCTGGCTAAGGTGAACATGGCCGTCATGCCACCAGAGGCCATAGCTGCCCCAAGCCCCTTTAGCTCCCAATCAGAGAGGCCCCTGGGGACCACGAGGCAGGGTATCCTGTCCTTAGCTACCTGGCCTATTAGGAAGCCAGAAGCCCATAGCTCAAGCTCATCCCTAGGCTTGAAATCAAGCTTGAATACCATGCTTGGCCTCCTGTTCTCAGGCCTGTGGAGGCCATGATCTGGCGTCTTACCTGCTATTGCAGCTAGAAGGGCACTTGGGGCTCCCTCACGGTTCGTGTAGGCCCCTATTACTGAGTTAGCGTAGATAACGGCAGATGACTCTGCCCAGGCGAGGTGCTGCCCAGGCTTAGGCCTAAGCTGGTAGTAGGGCACGCAGGTAAGCGTCCTCCTGAGGCCGAGCTTGCTGTAAAGGCCTACTAGCTCCTCCTGGGCCTCAATCACCTCGGCAGGCAGGTCAAGCAGGCCCTTAAGGCGCTCATCAAAGCCACAGGGGTTAGTAGTAGCTAGGACAGAGGCCCTAGCGCCCACCTGGGTTAGGTCCCTTAGAAATTCTATGGCTACGTCCCCAGCCGTCTTATATGAGATGCCTGAAACATGGGCAGAGCTTATGGACACTAGCCTCTCAGCACCAAATAGGTCGCCTAGCTTAACGAGCACCTTCATTGCGAGCTCCAAGGCTAGGCCAAGCTCTCCATCTAGGGCTCTCTCCTCCTCCCTCGTTAAATACATGCCTACTGCCCCCTGCTGGCCCTCCTAAGCACTTTTACAACGCCAGTAGAGCCATCCACCTCTACTAGGTCGCCAGTGCTGATCAGCCCTATGTCTACCCCAACGACCATGGGCACCTGAGCTAGGATGGCCCCTACGACCACGATCTGGTCGGCAACCTCATTTACTATGGCAAGTGGGGCTAGGCCACGCTTCTTAAGGGCTAGGAGGACGTAGCTCCCAACTGTAGAGCCCTTGCCATGTGGGAAGCAGAGGATCTTGCCAGAGACGCACTTCCCTTCTAAATCATGGCCCCTCTCAACTACTAGGCCAGTTCTAGCATCTACACCACCTAGGAAGCTAATTGGCATACGTGAAACGAGGGCCTCCCCCCTGCAGCTCCCTGGCACGACCCCCTTGCCCCTCAGGGCTAAGCTCAAAGCGCAACCCTCCTGCTAGGTGGCCCCCTGCCGAAGACACGCTCGCAGGCCCTACGGACCCTATCCCTATGCTCTGGGAAGGAGTAGACACGGACGATATCTACATAGCGAGCCATGCCGAGTATGAGCGATGGGACCTCGCTACCCCTTAGGAGCTCCTTCTGGCCATCCCTGATTTCAAATAAGCGGATTTCAGCTAGCTCGCCACCTGGCCTAAGGGGGACGGAGGGGACCGAGGGAGCATCGATGAAGACCTTCTCTGGTTCAACACCAGCTTCCTCAGCTACTTCTGCCTCTAGCTTCTCCCTCACGTTTGGCCTACTTAGCACGCTGGCCAGTAGGTCCTCCCTGCCCATGATGGGCCTCTCGTAAGCACACTTAAGGAGCCTACGGGCCTCAAGGCGCTCAATTAGCTCCTTGGCTAGTGCCTCAAGCTCATTTGATGGCTCAAGGGTTACCAAGGTGGTCCTTATGTAGCAATCATCTAGCTTGAGGAAGAAATCCACATCCTTAAGCTCCGTTAGGCCAAGTAGCTCATCTACCCAGCTTATGGCACGTGCTAGCATGACGTTCGCAGCCCTAACCGTGCGGTGGAAGTAAACGGCATTGAACATCTGGAGCCTGGAGAGCACGTAGTCCTCCAAGCTCGTGAGGCCACCTGGGTAGGCAATGGCGAGCTCACCAGCCACAAGGTCAGCTGTCCCAATTAGGCGACCAATATCTATACGGCCATAGGCCACGCCAGCGAAGTAGGAATCACGAACAAGGTAGTCCATGGTATCTGGCGATAGGAAGCTCCAGAAGACCTGGGCAACGACCTCTGCCTCACCCTTAACCTGCCCACCAAAGGCAATTGCGGAAACCTCACCTACTGAGAAGCCAAGCTCCTCTATTAGGTCGCCAAGCTCGCTCTCCCTTAGGAGCCAACGGCCAACATCTTCATGTGTAAGGCCCTTGTTAGCTAGGGCCTCCTCAAATACGTGGGAGAATGGGCCATGCCCTACATCATGTATCAGGCCAATTAAGCGTGCTAGCTGGATCCCATCCCGTGATGCGTGGCCTAGCTCAGCTAGCCTTGAGGCCATGAGGCCAGCTACATGCATAACGCCGAGGGAGTGGAGGAAGCGATCGTGGGTAGCACCTGGATAGGTGAGGTGAGCCTTAGCAAGCTGCATGATACGCCTTAGGCGCTGGAGGGGCCTAGAATCAATTACGGGCAGCTCAAGCTCGGTGAACCTTATGAAACCGTGAACTGGGTCCTTTACCTCACCAATCCACTTAAGCGACAAGGCCCACCCTAATGCTTGCTGTCCTCATGGCCTTAAAAGGCCACGTTCCCTTAGCTTGGCTAGTGCTATCCTGAGTACATCCCTTGCGACCTGCTCAATTGCCCTCTCTGCATCCACGAGGACGAGCTCGCCAGAGCGGGCGAGGGAGCGGTAGGCCTCCCTAACTGCCCTCTGGATGGGCAGGCGCTCAAGCACGGTCCTAGGCGAGCCTATCCTAGCTAAGGCGACCTCAGGCCTCACGTCTAAGTAGATGGCTAAGTCGGGCCTTGGTGCAAATGCGTTTAGCCGTCTAAGCCAGGCCATATCTAGGCCAGAGGAGCCCTGGTAGGCAAGGGATGAGTAGTAATACCTATCTAGCACGACCACCTTGCCCGCCTCAAGGGCGGGCTTAATTAGCTTCTCCACGTGCCAGAACCTATCTAGGGCGAAGAGGACAGCTTCAACAACTGGTGGGAGCCTCTCCCTCCCCCTTAGGAGCTTCTTTATGAGCTTGCCAATTGGCCCATCCGTTGGCTCCGTGGATAGCACGACATCAAGGCCAAGCGCCTTTAGCTTTAGGGCCAGTAGGCTAGCTTGCGTCGTCTTCCCGCTTGCATCTATGCCCTCAATACATATCAGGAAGCCCCTCAAGGCCCACCCCTTAGGCTAGCCCCTCGTGGTGCATAATGCCCCTTAGGTGGGCCCAAGATATCGCAAGGTTTTTATGAGGCCAGCTAGAGCACAAGCTAGCCCCTATGCCGCCGTAGCTCAGGTGGTAGAGCGGCGGGCTGTTAAGGCGCCCGCAGAAACCCGTCGGTCGTGGGTTCAAGTCCCACCGGCGGCGCCACTTCTCGCAAAGAGCTCTACCTGGCAATACTAGGCCCCCTCTGCCCCTGGCT
>Ga0190310_1000602_pt1 | contig 11871 bp, 11 predicted proteins | sample 48700778_MG_FD_165059 | JGI IMG/M metagenome (GOLD analysis project Ga0190310, IMG submission 165059) | Hydrothermal vent sediment bacterial communities from Southern Trench, Guaymas Basin, Mexico - 4870-07-7-8_MG | ecosystem: Environmental > Aquatic > Marine > Hydrothermal vents > Sediment ... | reverse complement strand
TAGGTAATACTAGGGTATTACCTGCTAGGTGTGGTTGTTGTTTGGTAGGGTTAGTGTGTTTACGGTGGTTGTTGTTTCTTCTATAGTTGTTGCTTTTGCTACTGGTTTTTGGCTTACTTCTGTTTCCGGTATGTTTTATAGGTCTATTACTGTTCCTGAGATCTATTCTAAAACGGTTACGTGGGCTGATTCTGAGAGAGAGTTTAGGGTTTATGATGGTTTAAAGGTTTATGTTTGGGATGCTTCGAACTATTGGGAAATATATTTGACTCTTATTAATAAGGGTCCTGGGGATTTGTTCTTAGATGATGTTTACATTAACGGTGTACCTTATCACAGTCATGAGTGTTTAACTAAGTACCATGTACTGTATAGGGCTAATGGTAAGTTCTATGTTCTACCAGATAGATTAGTGATTAGTCCCGGTGGTAAAGTTATTTTAAAAGTTCTCGTTCCCGGCCCCGGGTTTAAGGTTTTCACTAAGCATGCTAATGTTTTCTATGCTGGCGGCGGTGCAGTGTTTAGTCATGGTGATGTTTTAACCATATCTCTCGTATCTGGGGGCTCTACTGTAGCTGTTGTTATAATTTTACCTTAAATTACTCCTAATGGTTTTCTTCTCATGGTTCTTTTGAGGTATTTCACTTTCTCCGCTTTAGCTTCTAGTGGTTGGTGTTTGTCTCTCCTATCATCTACCATTATTGTCGTTATTATTCTTTGAACTCCCATTGCATGTAGTGTGTCATGTATTTTCCTCAGAACTGTGCCTAACTGTTCGAGGTCTGGTATTTCGAAGCTTGTTTCAGCAGGCCCTACTATTGGCTTATACCCTAGTTCTTCTAGGATCTCTACTGTTTTTGCTACGTAGTGTGATATGCTTGTACCTACACCTAAAGGCACTATGGTTATTGATACATGTATCATTGCTGTCCTCCTCGATTATAGTTTAATACTTACTTATTGTAGTTGTTTTCGGTGTTAAGGGGGATTAGTTATGGGGAGAGCTGAAATATTTGTTTTCGGCGAAGGTGCTAAGAGGCTACGTGAAGGTGCTTTACTACTGTTTAATAAGTGGGTTCGTGGGGTTCGAGGTGAACCTAAGCCCGGAGACCTGGTTAGCGTATATGATGGGGGAGGAGGGTTTTTAGGTTGCGGCTTATATGAGACCGTTGGACCTGTAGCTGTTAGGCTACTATCCCATAGGGAGTTCCATGGCAGTAGGTTCGACCTCTTCATTGAGCTTTTCGAGAAAGCTTTGAGGAGGAGGAAAATTATTGGCTATTTAGACACTGGTTTTTACAGGTTAATAAATAGTGATGGTGACTTCATACCTGGACTTATTGTTGACGTATATAATGACATTGTAGTTATTCAGTCTTCAAGCCAAGCTATAGATGAAGCATTAAAAGACATTGTTGAAGCACTCGTAGAAATTTATGGCGAAGACATTACAGTATATGAGAAAAGCGATCAGAAAAGTAGAAGCGACATAGGGTTAATGTTTAGGAGAAGATTTTTGAAGGGAAGTAAAGAAGAAACCGTAATTCATGAAGGTAATTCGAAATTCATTGTCAATATTGTTTACGGTCAGAAAACAGGGTTCTTCCTAGATCAAAGAGAAAACAGGCTATTCCTTGAAAAACTTGTTGAGCCGGGAGCTAAGGTCCTCGACCTCTTCTCGTATACTGGAGGGTTTGGAATACATGCCTCTAACGCTGGGTCTGGGGAAGTATTTTTTGTAGAGTCTGATAAGAAAGCTGTTGAAGTTCTTAGAAGAAACTTAAAACTAAACAGTATTAGTAAGTACAAAGTTTACAGTGCTGATGTGTGGGATGTTCTACCTAAGATTGTGGGTGAGAAATTTGATATAATTATTGCTGACCCCCCTGCCTTCATCCCCTCTAAAGAACATTATAGTCGTGGTAGTAAAGCGTATTTTAGGCTTTTCAGCTACGTAGCTAAAATGGCTAAGGAGGGTAGTGTAGTTTTCCTTAGTAGTTGCAGCTACTTTCTTGAAACAAGCGATTTTCTGAAACTAGCAAATAGGGCGTTTAGAAGTCAAAACATGGATCACGTACTACTGGGTACGGTTAGGGGTGCAGCCGCAGACCATGTGTTTAACATTGAATCACAATACTTGGATTATCTTAAATCTATTTTCCTTGAAGTAATATAGCCATGTTTTTAAAGTAAAACTCTACAATATATCTATTGGAGGAAATCGTAGTTTATAGTAGGGTGGTTGTTTTGAGAATTACAAAAACTTTTAGTATTAAAGGCGATGCTGAAAAAATTTTCGATTACCTAGTAGAGTATTTTACGTTTAAACTGGACTTCCCATATAGGATTAGAAGAGTAATACCTTACAGAATAGAAAATATTTTCATACCTAAAACAATAGTTTTCGAACGTGGAAGCAGTATGGCATCATTTACTGGTGCGAGAATTGAGAAGTGTAAAACAACTCTAAGAGTTTCACTAGCTCTGAAACCCGAAGGAGAAGTTACAATAACATGCGACTACGATGTTAAAACCTATGGTACCCCATTGGTAAGCGATATAGCAGTATTGGAAAGAGAAGCAGAAAACATGGTTAAATACATTGTTGAATCAGGTGTTTAAAGAGACTATGGAGCCGCCGCCGGGATTTGAACCCGGGACCTCCGCCTTCCCGGAAAGGTGTTTTACCAGGGCGGCGCCTTGTGCCTCTAAACTCTTTCATAGGGTTTAGAGGTTCCACCCGCTGAGCTACGGCGGCACACTCGTGAATTCAAAATATATGCGGGGTATTTTAATTTTCTCGCTTCTATTCCTTCAAATAGCTTTGGATAAGCTGTTTTGCTACTTTTTCTTTACAATTTCCATAATGATTATTAATGCAGTTCCACTTCTCCAATAATGTTCACCAGCTATAGCTGATTCTAGTTTCAATTCCTACTTCGCTAATTGATTATACACGTTATACATTGTCCATAGCTAGTGTATTTTTTATACTTTTAAAGGGGGCCATGTACATCTCTATAATGGTACAGGAGTAAATGTCGCTTGAGGCATAGTTAGCAGGTATTTGGGACGGTGACGGCACCAAGTATATAGTGTTAAAAGGAAAGACAAATAGACTGTTTCGTTAAGATTTCAACAACTAGCTTTCTTGAAGTTAAGAAAGTAATAGAGTATTTCACTAAAGTATTTAAAATGCAACCCTACAATACCAGAGCAGTTTACAAAGTAGGTAGAAAAAGGTTCTTATTTTCGAAATAATTTATCCTGAACAGCAATTTAAGCATCTATATGAGCTAAAAAGCACAGAAAGAACAATCAAACTATACAATGAGCTTAACATTCATAATTATAAAGACCTATCAAGATATTCTAAGAAAGCTTACAAGCTGAGGGCGACTATTAATAACGGGACAGCTAATAAATTTGTTTTCTCAGCATTAAATAATATTTATGCTAACACTGCTAAACATTTCATGAAACTTTTAGAAATTTATCGTCGTGAAAAACAATAATGTAAAACTTTCCTTATAATATATTCTTCCTTATAATATGTTCTGAAGGCATATTAGTTTCTTCTTACGTGAGAAACGTCATGAAGAATTCAAGGTTTTAAGCTTGAAGTATTTTATTCATTAACTATATGCTGTGTAATTTTCCTGTAAAAGCTTAAGGTCAGTTAAAGTCTACTTTGTGATTCCACATGCGAGGTCGGTGTTTTCTACAGAGTTAAGTTAGTGCTTTAAACATGGATACTGTTCTTTAATTATTTAAAGCTATAGATTGGTTAGATTTCTTCAAGTTTTTGCTCAGCTATTTTCTTTGCTTCTTCTAGTATTTCTTTTGCCTCATAGCTTGTTGCTACATAGTATTCTATTGTTACCCTGGTGAACTCTCCTAAGTCTAGTAGTGATGAGTATATTAGCTCTTTTACTGCACTTATTTGGTACGCTATTTCCGGCTTTACTTTCACTATGTCTTTAACGATTTTTCTTAGAACGTTTAAGGCCGGGGCTAAGATTATTAATGCTTCACTCATGTCTGAGAGCGTGTCTAGTTTCAGTTTCACTTTCTCTAGTATGTTTCTCGTTACTACTAGCTTCTTTATCATTCTCTGAACTTCGCGTATTTCATCTCTAATCAGCCTTACCTCACTATACATGCCTACTTTTTCAAGGTCTTTAGAGCGCTGTTTAAGGGTACGTATTCTACTTTTGAAGAAGTATATTTGCTTGTCAATGCTGTTTACTGTTGAAGCTATCATTGTAGATGCCATTCTAAGCTTCCTAAGTGCCAATGTTATTCTCTTAGTCTTTAAGTCTTCAAACCTTCTTTTTTTCCTACCGAAAATCCATAGTACCATGCTTAACTAACCTCCTCTACAGTTTCTTTCCCTATGTTTGCCAGCGGTTCTTTCCTTACTTCTCCATGCCCTTCTCCTTTCATTATAATGACTCTTCTTGGATACGGTATTTCAACATTGTACTTCTTAAACTTCTCATATATTGCCCATGTTAAATCACTTTCTATAATCGGTTTTATCCATGGATCATTAATCCATGCTAGGAGTTTCAAGTTTATGCTGAAGTCTCCGAACCCTGTAATTATTACTTGTGGTGGGGGTTTATCTAAGACCTTAGGGTGTTCTCTAGCCGCTTCTATCATAGCTTTTATTGCATCATCTAAAATGCTTTCATAGCTAACACCAACCGTTACCGTTGCTGCAACAAGCTCGTCAACCATACTGTAGTTTACTATGTTAGAATTGAGCATGTTAGAGTTAGGTATTGCTATTTTCCTACCATCTCTCAGCTTTAAAATTGTATGTGTAAGTTTAATATCTTCAACCGCCGCTACTTCTCCATCATACTCAACCATATCCCCCACCTTTACTGCTTGGCTAAACACAAGAATCATACCAGCAATAGCGTTGCCTAAGCTGCTTTGAGCAGCTAAGCCGAAAATAATACCTAAAATACCTGCTGCTACAGTTAAGTTAGTTAATGTAAGCGCTATATCCGGGTATAGGGTTTTAAAAACACTATAAATCATGATTATTATTGCTACAGAAGTTGATGTTTTAAGTAGAAGAATCAGTATCGAAGCTAAACTAGGCTTATTCTTACCTACCCTATCTTTTATGAGTTTTGTCGCTATTTTTGTTGCCTTATACAACACTATTACAGTTACTGTAAGGAATACTACAGTACCGACGTTAACCGCTATAGATGCTGGATCCAATGCTGATAATCACCGCTTACAATACTCTCTCGAAAACATAGTCCTTAATCATAGAGAATAAAAGGATTTACACTAAGTATTACTGATCAAAATACTTGACCATGTATGGGCTTGTTGAAGGTCTAAAATACCCGAGTCTTCTATAGTAATCTCTAACACCAATACCCGATATTATAACTATTTTCCTAGCATCGAATTCTTCCACAGCTACTCTCTCCGCTTCCCTTAGCAGTATTCGCCCCCAGCTTTTATGTTGCCATGCGAAAATAGGTTTCTCACCTATTGGAACCTGAGGCCCGTAAACATGAAGTTCCCTAATTATAGCTGTTTTACTATCAATTTCTGGTCTATGAGCTTTTTCCGAAGGAATTCTTAATCTTAGAAACCCTATGAGAATATCGTTCACGGCATCTTCAACAGAAAGAAATATTTCTATGCCTCCACTTGCTTCATATTCTTCTCTTAGAAGCTTAATGTTCTTTAAGTCAGGTTCTACACCTTCTTTCCACATTTTAAGGCCTACTTCTCTAAACCTTATCTCCCTACATGGAATACCTTTCTCTAAGACCCTTTTCTCAACAAGCTGTCTTAAATTCCCCTTCTTAGGCCCAGCAATTATTAGAGGTGCTGGTACGTCTCTTTGAATTCTCATTATTCTAACCCATTTAGGGATATACCGGTACATTTCAGAGATAAGTTCAACAGCTTCTTCATCCGTTAATGCTTTGTATTTTCCTTCTTTCCATAGTCTATAAAGGCCTGTGCCTTCTATGACTAATGTAGGATATATTTTAAGCATATCAGGTCTGAAGTCTGGGTTCTCAAATATCGTTCTTACCATTTCCAAGTCTTTATCAAAACTGCTTCCTGGGAGGCCAGGCATAATATGGTATGCTACTTTGAAGCCCGCATCTTTAAGTATTCTTGTTGCCTCAATAGTTTCCTTCGCACCATGGCCTCTATTAACTCTTTTCAAAATATCATCGTATATCGTTTGAACGCCCAGTTCTACTCTCGTACCTCCAAGTTTCAGCATGAAATCAACGTGTTTCTCCTTAGCCCAGTCAGGTCTTGTTTCAAAAGTTATTCCAACACACCTTATTTTAGCATGCTCGTTTCTCATTTGAGCTTCTTCTAAGCTAATATACTCTCTAGGTTTCTCTTTAGGAAACCTGTTCATAGCTTCTAAAGCCATTGTTATAAACCATTCTTGGTAGTCTAAGGGCATAGCGGGAAATGTTCCGCCCATAACTATTAACTCTACTTTACTAGGAGCATGGCCTATCTCAATATATTGTCTTAGTCTTGTCCAAACCTGATTGTAGGGATCGAATTTATTGTATATGGCTCTCATAAGCGCCGGTTCTTCACCTATGTAGCTCTGTGGAGTATTACATTCAGGCCCTCCAGGGCAATACAGGCATTTACCATGAGGACATGGGTAGGGATGCGTCATAATGGCTACTACAGTTACACCTGAAAGTGTTCTAACAGGTCTCTTCCTTTCAGCTAGAAATCTCTGCGCTTCAGTTTGATACTCCATTACCTCTACTTACACCCTAACACGAAGTAGTTTTCAGCTAGTAGTTTAGATTTTATTCTAAATCCTCCGTGTTCTAAAAGTATTAAACCTGCACTTCTAATTAAAGATTTAAGTTCCCAAGGCGTAAATAGGTGATAGTACCTATAGTATGTCTCTCCTTTATATCTCCATGGAATGTAAACATCTCTAATACTTCCCCCCTTACCTAGGAGTTTAAGGATAGCTCTTCTCAAGATTTCTTTTAGAAATCTTTTTTGGAAAAGAGCCCAAACAGTTACAATTACTTTTCCATCAGGTTTAAGTACGCGTTTAGCTTCTAAAATTGTTCTTAACCTGGCTTCCCTTGATGGTAGGTGATGTATTGATGCTATGTAGGCTAACCCGTGGAAAGCATTATCTCTAAAAGGTAGAAATTCTAAGTCAGCTTCTACTAGGTCTGTTCTTCCATAAAGTCCTCTCTTCCTCAGCCTCTTTGCAGCAATTACCAGCATTTTTCTCGAAATATCTACGCCAATAACCCTAATTTTCCCTGATTTCTCCAAAATAAACTGAGTATTTTGACCAGGCCCGCAACCCATATCGCCAAATACTTTAGCCCCAATGTTAATTGGTTTTAAAACTATGTTCCACGGTTTAAGCCTAGTGTAAGCGTAACTTTCCGCTATTTTATCAAATATTTCTCTTACGCTACGCTTAACGTGGAAATCGTACGTAGAGTTCATGGCCATAACTTTTAAGGTTTTAGTAGTTTTTCTATTTCAACTATTATGTTTTTTACTGAGGTCTTGTTTGAGAAAATTACGGGAGAAGCATAAACAACCTTTACTTTCCCATCAGCAACTCTTAAGTTCTCTATATGTGAAATTTCTAAATGCTTCTTGATATTCTCAACTATGGGGAGAATAATAACTTTTCTTACACCATGTTCAACAAGACGTTCAATATCTTCTTTCGTAGGCTTAGCTCTAGTTACAGCAACCTCGACTATGTCTTTAAAGTAGGATGAAATTTCACTTAACATACTAGTAATTTTCTTTAAAGTTTTATCGCTAGGTGCTAACAATACTATGGCAATAGGCATTGCTTATTTAAACCTCAAAACATACCTTATGGAACTGAGAATATATTTTTAACCTTTCGAACAAATCGATCAGATAAGGAGGAAAATAGAGGACAACATATTGCCTCATCACCTGGATTTCGAAGTAGTATGGTTTGACTCTTTAGGAGCTAAGTCCTCTTGCTTACTTGTCAAAACACCTGATATTAGAATACTTATAGATCCTGGAATCGCAGTTATGCATCCGAGCTTCCCGGCACCTAGACAGGCTAAGATTAAATGGTATAAGGAGGGTTATGAGGCAATAGTCAAAGCATCTAAGAAAGCAGATATTATCGTAATAACGCATTACCACTACGATCACTTCACAGACTTCGACAAAGACATTTACTTTAGAAAGAAAATTCTAGCTAAAAATCCTAACGAATACATTAATGACTCTCAAAGAGGTAGAGCTGAAAGATTTTACAGGAATTTGTACTCGAATTTCGGCGTTGAAAACGTAGAACTATTAATGCAAAAACCTGTTACGAGAAAATACCCTAACCCGTTAAATGAACTACCTATTGCAATAACCAAGAATTTCGGTGATTACAATAAAAGGAGAAAGGAACTTCTCAACAAGGGGTTTGAGTGGTTCAAGAAGAGGGCAACCAAATGGAATACTTATCCTCGAATTCCAGAACTCAAACTAAACCATGTAGAGGTAGTTTTCGCTGATGGTAAGGAATTTGTTTTTGGGGAAACAATAGTTAAGTTTTCTAAGCCTCTGTTTCATGGAATAGAGTTTTCAAGATTAGGATGGGTAGTAGCTGTAGTAGTTAATTATAAGGGGGAGAAATTACTTTACACATCGGATCTCAACGGACCTATAATAGAAGACTATGCTGAGTGGATTATTAAAGAAGACCCTAGAATACTTGTCCTAGATGGGCCAGCAACATACATGCTAGGATACACATTGAACCTAATAAACTTCAGAAGAACAATAGCCAATGCTTTAAAAATAGTCGAGAAAACAAACATAGAATTGATGATATACGATCATCATTTAACAAGAGAACCTAGGTTCAAGGAGAGAACAAAAGAAGTTTGGAGGTTAGGGGAAAAATTAGGCAAAAGAATAGTAACAGCTGCCGAGCTTCTTGGTGAAAAACCAGCTGTTCTACTTTACAAGTGAGCTTGTATTTAACATTGTACTTACCATATAGTAGATAAAAGCTTAATAGCCGCTACGTGTAAGTTCTAGTTGAGACCATTATTTATGGTGAAGATTTATGAGCAAGGTAAAAACGCTAAGCTACTTAATCATTCTAGCATTATTATTGCTAACAATAAGTACCTCAACTGTTACAGCAGAAGTAAAGTTCTATGCTGAAACAGTAAAGTATCCGACACTAGCATATCCTGAACCCGTGCTATCTGGCGGGGAACTAGAAGTAAGACTAGCATTAAGTCAAGACACTGCTCCAACAGATTTTACTCTAACAATATACAATGAGCTTAATGAATACGAACTCGAGTTCGTTAAAACAGAGTTCAGTAATGCATGGAAGAGCTGGGTAGCCTACTTTAAAGTCCCCGAAGATTGCAAAGAAGGTTTCTACTCTATGAAAATAGCGTTTACAGCGGGTGGAACAACATACGACATTGAGATGCCTAATAGTGTTTGGGTTCTATCAGAGTGGCCTGATAAGATTAAACTGCTATATGTGGGTGATACGAAAACACCTGGCGGTGAACCTTACTGGAAGGAATTTGTAAGAGAAGTTAACTTACTTAATCCGACGATGATGGTTTTCAACGGTGATGAGGTTGAAAGGCCAAGCATGAGAACTGCTTGGAAACTGTTCTTACAGCATTGGCTCGAACTCAGAGTACCATCCTATGCTGGTATTGGAAACCACGAATATGATAGTCCAGGTGTTGCTAAGATTTGGGAGCGAATAATGGGCTACAGGAACTACACTATAGTAATAGGGAACTTCTTATTCTTAATACTTGATACGGGAATGGAAGGCTGGATGTCCTTAGACCAAATAAAGTGGGCTGAAAGAGTTGTAAAGGAGAACCAGGAGAAGGTGAAAATCCTTGTTATGCACCACCCGCTTTTCGGGTATAAGATTAAAGATGAGAAAATAGATGTAATTGAGGTAAGCACTATTGACGATTTCGATAAGTTGTTTGATGAAGGCTACATTTACGGTAGTTGGTCGGAGCATAAGGAGGAGGCTAAGGAATTATTTAAACTGATTCTTGAAAACGATATTAGACTTATCTTATGTGCACATACCCATACGGATGTAACCAATATAGTAAAATATAAGGGGAAAGAATACTACTTTATAACAACTGCTGGAGTACCTTACGATGTAAGAGAGTTCGACCAGAGAAACTTTAGACTTATAAACATATATGCTAACGGCACTATAGATGTTAAAAGCCTGTTCTATAATGGGAAATCATGGACTGACTATCCTAATGGTATACCTTTAGATACGGGTGAAGCTATTAAACCATACAAGATAGGTTACATAGAGTACTACTATGCTCCTGTAAACGATGGTTCAAGACATGCTGTTTCATTTAAAGTTAAAAACGAATTAGATCATAACTTCTACGATATCAATATATGCTTTAGAGTAGCTGCTGATGTAGATTTTGAAAAATATAAGATCATTCCTGAACCAGAAAAATACGATGTAGTACAAGTAGACAACTATTACTATGTAGTAATATATGACGTAGATTTACCTGCAGGTGCAGAGTTGAAATACACTATAGCCTCCGAAGACGATAACGTACCGCCTACAATAGAGCGTGTAAAGATGAGGAGTGAGGAAGGATGGTGGATTGGAGACCTATACGTTACTGATCTAGAGTGGGGAGTTGACGAAGTTAAGGTGGAATACACAGTTACTGGTGAAAAATGGTTAGAACCGGAACTTTACGACTTCGCAGAATCCTTTGAAAACGGCACATTAATGTTTAGCTTCTGGATTAAAGGAACAAACCTAGAAGATGGTGCTAAATTCAGGATAGAGGTTAAAGACTTCTTTGGAAACAGTGTAACAAAAGAGTACGCGTTCTACAAAGATAAGGGTCTAGTACCTGTAGAAGTAACTCCTACACCGTCTCCTACGCCGACACCCAGCCCAACACCATCACCAACTCCAACACCTACACCTAGTCCTTCACCAACGCCAAGCCCGTCTCCTTCACCATCTCCAACACCAGCACCTGCTGCCCCGCCTATTATGACGTATACCACCATAATAGTCGTTTTAGCTGTAATAGCAGCTATTATTCTGATAGTACTGAAGAGAAAGTAAAAACCAATTATTATTTTTTCTCATCTATGTACTTTATTGTATTTCTGCTCTATATGCTGTTTCTGCTTCTCCCGGCGGAAATACTATGGTTTCGTCATATGGTATATATGCTTGAAGCTCAGCGCCTATGCTCACTTTGAAGTCGGGGTCTACGTTTATTAGGAAGCGTCTACCGTTAGCATTAATTCTTACTTCAGTATAGGGTCCTACGTATGAGATCCAGTCAACAACCCCCCTAATTACATTGGCGTTTTTTCTTGGTTTTTCTACTGTGAAGTCTTCAGGCCTCATAACAGCTATGGCTTTTTCTCCCTCGATAATTTTAATATCTCTTGAAGGTAAAATGCCTACTATTTTTGTTCCATTAAATACTATGGTGACGTATCCTTCATGACTTATATCGATTACTTTTCCGCTAACTATAGTGCATCTACCAAGAAACGAGGCTACAAACAAGTTTCTAGGATGCTTATACAGTTCCTTAGGTAAACCCACCTGCATTATCCTTCCTTGGTTCATGACAGCTATTCTATCCGAAATAACCATTGCTTCCTCCTGGTCATGGGTAACATAGATTGTTGTTATGCCTAATTTTTTCTGTATCCTCTTAATTTCCTCCCTCATTTCTATCCTAAGTTTAGCGTCAAGATTGGATAATGGCTCATCTAGAAGGAGAACCGCAGGCTCAATGACTA
>Ga0190310_1000601_pt1 | contig 11891 bp, 11 predicted proteins | sample 48700778_MG_FD_165059 | JGI IMG/M metagenome (GOLD analysis project Ga0190310, IMG submission 165059) | Hydrothermal vent sediment bacterial communities from Southern Trench, Guaymas Basin, Mexico - 4870-07-7-8_MG | ecosystem: Environmental > Aquatic > Marine > Hydrothermal vents > Sediment ... | reverse complement strand
GAGGAGGAGGTCGAAAAAGGTTTATCTAAGCTTCCATGGGATAAGAATGTATCTCGACGCCGCAAGACTTGAGAGATTCATAAAGAAAGGCGAGCTGCCGAGGGTGACTAAAAGCTATGGCATAGATTCCCTCGCAGAGGTTCTCATCGACGCGGATTTCCCGGCAACGAAGGAGGAGCTCGTGAGAAGACATGGGTGGAAGCTGATAGATGTGGATGAGAAGACGAGAGTTCCGGCCAGCGTAATCCTCAAACAGCTTAGAAGGAAAAGTTATAGGAGCTTGGAGGAGCTGTTAAGAGAGCTTAAGATGAGATTTGAAAATATTAGCTAAATTTTTCTATTGGTTGCGTTAAGTTTTTAAGCGTCGGATATAATCGATTCCTAAAAGAATGGACGGAAGAGCTGTGATGAGGCATAGACGCGAAATCATCCAACTATCCGTGATAGTATTCATCCTAGTCTTAATCCAAACCGTATCGGCGGAACAATCACATTCAATAGATATAATCGGAGTCGCATTCGACCACAATCAGATAACTTTAAGGATCATTCCATCCGGAGTTGAGGTCTTGGATGAAGCTGTGAAAGATGCTATCAATATCTGGAACGATGCATTAAGGGAGTTCGCATCACTATATGGATATGATTACCTCTCGAGGATCGAGTTAAAGGTCGTTAATGAGACATCTGATATATTCGTAAGATATATTGATGAGCTTGGCAATGCATGCGGAGAGGCGATGCTAAGTTACACATTTGATAAGAGAATTCAGAAAGTTGAGATAAAGATCTCTAGGAAGTGCGTCGATCTAAATCATAATCTTGCACTGACGGTAGCCGAGCACGAGATCGGACATGCTCTAGGACTCGGGCATACAGGATATGAAGAGGATCTGATGTACAACCGGCTGAGAGGTTTTAGAAAGCCGTCAACCCTAGACCTATATGCTCTATCAGTGATCTATGAGTGGATTAAGGACGGGAGCTTTCATCCACCAGAGGTTACCAAGGTAGAGCTGCCGAAGAGTATTAGCTACGCATATCTCCCGATGGAGGAGGAAAGGGTGACGATAAGGTTTTGGATGAAGTCCGAGCTCGGGGAATCTCTCTTAACTGAGAGGGTCGCTGATAGAGGTCAGCTGGTCACTTACGTAGCAGATGAGATAAGGGAGTATCGTAATGAGACGCGTCTAGTCTTTAGGGGATGGTATCGCGGCGATGAGCTGATCACAACAAGTCCAACCATATCCATTAACGCCACCTCCAACGCAGATTATTATGCATACTATGATGTCGAGTATCATGTTGATGTGAATTTAGGATATGAGAGAATCTCCAAATGGGTTGAGAGAGGTAGTGAGCTCAGGGTTGAGGCCGATGAAGTCAAAGAATTTTCAAACAATACTAGACTCGTGTTTGAGAAATGGAGCGGAGACTTCGAGGGAAAGGATAGATTCGTCAAGGTTAAGGTTTATGAGCCGATAAAGGCTTCGGCCATGTGGAGAAGACAGTATAAGGTCTACATTATCTCAGAACCGCAGGCCATATCGGAGATAATTGGAGACGGATGGTATGATGAGGGGTCGAAAGCCATGATCAAGGTCTTGGAACCCATCGTACTTCTGAATGATGGTGAGAGTAAGGCGGTGGTGGGGGAGGTCTTCGCGGACTATGAGCTGAAGAATTTTAAGGATCTGAGATTCGAGAACGTCTCAGAGATTTCCCTCAATGTATCCTCTCCCATACTCGTCGTGGTGAGGTGGCGATTCTATCACCACGTCTTAATATCGTCAAACTATATCAAGCCGATTATAACGGATAAGTGGGTCTTAGATGGAAAGTTTGTGGAGTGCGAGGTTCCAAGGGAATTTAGATGGGATAATGGTACGATGGTTAGATTTCAGAGATGGATTGGGGATGAGACCTCCGATCTAAATCACATAAAATTTCAGGTTAAGAGACCAGTTAGGGTTAAGGCTGAGTGGAGGATATTCTACCTAGTTAGATATAATTCGACCTACCAAGTCATGACAAATCTCACAGCACCATCCAGCTGGGTTGAGAAAGGTTCCAGCATCTACCTCAATGCCTCGCCCACCATCAGATCTCTAGGCGAAGGGGTCAGGGCGGTGTTTCAGGGTTGGAGGGGGACATTATCTCAAACATCGCCATATCTGATGATAGATGGAGTGGATCGGCCGCTGGATCTGAGGGCGGAGTGGAAGAAGCAGTACCTCCTGTCCATTCGAGCCCCGGATGAGGCTGGGATAAGCGATGAGATTTGGATAGATTCTGGGGCAAGTTACGAAGTCTATGCTCCGCCGACAATTCTGTTATCAAACAATACTAGGCTCGTCTTCACGGGATGGACTGGATATGAATGCGGAGACCCGCTATGCAATATAACTTCTATCTCTAAGCCGATAAACCTGGAAGCTGGATATAGGTTTGAGTGGCTCGCAAAGATCCATGTAATGGGATATGATGGAGAACCTGTTAAGGAGGTGGATGTGATTCTTAGATGTGGAGATGACTCCGTGAGGGTCGCTTCAGATTCGACTACATGGATCTACGAGTGTAACTGGCTCGTCGAGAACGCCACTTGGAAAGGATTCGACGTATCTCCCAAACAATCCCTCTATATCGAGAAGGGCGCCCAAGAAATATCTATTCCGGTTAGGGTGTTTAAGGCCGGATTCAGGGTGACGGACTATCTAGGATTCCCGGTAAAGGATGCTGAGGTCATCGTGAGCTTGATGAACGGCACCGTGTTATATGAAGGAAAGACCGCGGAGAATGGAGAGGTGTGGAATATTGGCCCACTCCCTCCATGCGATCTGAGAGTTGAGGTGAGATATCTCTGGTTCAATTCCAGCAAGACGTTCAATATCGGGAACAGCAGACCGATCATGGTCATGGTTCCGATATCATTAACGACAATCTACATCTCCGTTGGAATAACGTCCTTACTCACGGCATTGATGATGTTCACAGCGTATAGGAGAAGGAGAGAGACGCTCAAACAAGAGTATCGAGAATACTATGAGATCCCTCCAGCATACCCCCCTCCACCATCACCGCCAGTCGCGGAGGAGGAAGGGGAAGCGGGGGAGCACGTCGTCGTATCGGTTGAGGATGTTTTGAAGGAAATCGAAGATGAGGAGCTGAGGAAACTCCTCAAGGAGAGGAGGAAAAGGAGTTAGCGTGAATGTTTCAGAATGAGGCTCCCCATTGGAGCGCCGATAGCCCTCGCCACGATCGGGCACTTCACCATCAGGATGAAGAATGAGTCGGTCTCATCGTCATAGGTCTCAAAGTTCGCCTGCCCCTTAAACACCCTTAAGCCATGTTCCCTTATCCAGCCTCTCACGACCTCGCTTGACATGGATGGCCCGGTTCCCTCGACCCCGTTTGAGACGCATTTAATCCTAGTGTTGGGAAGCTTATCTAGACCAACATATCTCACGTCCTCTGGAATAACATCTCCCAGCGCAGGCCCTCCCTTAACCACTAGGGTGATCGATTTAAACGGCTTGGATCTGACGTCGAGCATGGTCTCTATCAACAGCTTGTCGAACACTATCTCTCCGGCATTATCCAAGAAATATATCATGTGTTCAGCCTCCAAAGCTCTCCTCCTAAACTCCTCGTAATCGTTAATCGATAGGGGCTCCCTCATAGCTCTCTGAACAGACTCGTGTAGATCCGGCTGAACATATGCCCCAAAGTCTATCGAGTTTCCAGCCGCCGACAACCTAATAGCGGTCTCCAGCCTATCTACAGAACTCTCAACAACCTTTTTCAGCTCTGGATAAATCTTGAGGGCCATGTCGTTACTCTTCCTCCTAAGCTCCTTGAATGGGTCGGGGTTTCCGGTCGCCTCGGTGATCACCCTATTCACGAGAAAAGCAAGCTCTATTGGTATTAAGTTCCAGTTTATAGACTGAAGCGACTTGACCACCTCGATCATAATCTTCCTCTGCAACCCAATATCGTCGGTAATCAGCCTAGCGTTGCGCAAGGCCATTCTCAAGGTGCATGGAAGGCAATCGAGCTCTATCTTCAAAGCCGCTCAACCTATCTAATAGGCTCTATTTAGCTTATCCCCTACTGATGATGAGGCGATGCGGCCGGCTTCCTCGATATCATCTACCTCTCGTGATATCGAGGTCTCATCAGCCTTTTCTTAGAGATTCTTGCTAAACCGCGGCTGTAGAGTCTTATCTAATTTTATGATAAGCCCTTCTTCAAGGATAGTGTTGAGAGTATTAGGATGGGCACCGCCAGCGATAGGACTAGGGGGGTGGGATTTATCCTCAAGCCCATTAAATTCAAGATGATTCCTTGGAATATGTCATAGGACCAGCCGAAGATAAGCAACCCTACAACGGTCCCGAAGTTCATGACGGAGTTTACGAGACCTATAGTCATCCCGGCTCGCCCTCGAGAGGATGCCGCCAACCTCCTCGACAATGGTGTGTAGGCTTTCCAGCTAACTCCAGCCGCGAGTAGGCCGATAAATATCGCCTCATAACTCTTCACGGCGAGTAGAAATGGGGCCAGACACGTCATAAACGCTATGGCGGTCACCGCATAGCCCTCTGAGAGCCTATCAGCGATGATGTTTATCGGGATGCTGGCGATAAGCCCCAAAATTCCAGTCACGCCTAGGATTAGAGCTGAATCCTCCTTGGAAAGGCCTGCGAACTCGCTTAGATAAACGTAGATTGGGTCGCCGACTAGCATAGCTCCTATCAACGCGACTGTGAGGGATGTTAAGAGAAGTGGGTGGACCGAGAACCTCCCCCTGCCGGGCTCTTCCCGATCTTCTACATGCCTCACCTCAACCATCACTTGATTAGATCTTATCGCCGAATAGATTAGGGGAGCTGTTGCGGCGGAGAAGATGAAAGCCGTTGGGAAGACGTAGGAGGAGTTTATCGTGGAGAGTATGCTGTAGAGGAGGTTTCCCGCGAATATGCCTATGGATCCTGATGCGAAGTATATCGCGAGGGCTGTTCCCCTCCACTCGATCGGCGTATTTGAGGCTATTAGCACCTGGATGAAGACCCAGAAGAACCCGCTTACAACCCCCTGAAGAATCCTCAGAATCAGGAAGAAGGTAAATGATTTGAGATAATTATACAGGAGTAGGATTATTGAGCTCAATATCGGGAGGACCGGGATGATCGCCCTCAACCCCCTCCTATCGATGAGATATCCGGCTAGGGGCGCCGTCAAGGCCCTGGCCGAGAGGAAGGCCATGGATAGGATGCTCAGGAAGCCCATCGGGAGCATAAGCTCCGCTCTGGCATAGTATGCGACGGCCGGGATCACCATCCTGAATGCCGCCGTCCCTAGAAAGGCCACCAAGAACAGCGAAAGCAGCCATCCGCTACCCAGAAGCTCCCTAAGCCTGCTCAGCGACGATAAATCCATCGACCGTCCCCTAAACAACCCACTTTTTAGAATATCGCCGTTAGAAGCGTTAATAAAGTGGTTTGGGCGGTCTATGACCTGAGATGGGAGATCCGAAGAAGCCTAGAAAGCAGTATGAGACCCCCAAGCATCCGTGGAGAGCCGATAGGCTCGCGGCTGAGCTACAGTTGATAGGAGAGTATGGGTTGAGGAATAAGAGGGAGCTTTGGAGGGCTGAGACTACCCTGAGGAAGATCAGAGCGCATGCGAGGAGGCTCTTCGCACTAACCGGTGAGAAGAGGGTTAAGGCGGAGCGAGAGCTTATTCACAGGCTTTGGAGGATGGGGATAGTCGATGAGAACGCGACCGCGGACGACGTTCTGAAGCTGACCGTCAGGGACATCTTGGAGAGGAGGCTTCAAACTATGGTCTATAGGCTCGCCTTAGCCAAGACGATCTATCAAGCTAGACAGCTCATAGTTCATGGCCACGTATATGTCGGTGACAGGAAGGTTAGGTCGCCGAGCTATCACGTTATGAGGGGTGAGGAGAGGCTGATAAGGGTCGCGATCCCGATAATGGAGAAGATCTCGCAGGAGGAAGGAGAGGCTGAGACAAGCTGAAACTTCTTCTACCCCCTCCTCGCGAGGTAAACCATGTGTGGAAGCTCATCTATAAACTCCTCTAGGGCCAATTTCACGGCGTCTGGAGAGCCCGGGAGACATAAGATGGCCTTCCCCGAGGCTACCCCCGCCGTCGCCCTCGTCAAGGCCGCGGCGGCTCCAACCCTCCGATAGCTCAGCATTCTAAAGAGTTCCCCAAATCCCTCAGCCTCCTTCTCGAAAAATGGTCTGACGGCCTCTATGGTGACATCGCTTCTCGCCAACCCCGTCCCGCCCATGAAGATCACGACGTCGACGTCCTCCCTCCTCAACGTCTCCAGCAGCTTCTCCCTAATCATCTCGATATCATCATCTATTATCTCCTCATGAACGACTTCATGGCCTCGCCTCCCGACCTCCTCCACCGCCACCCTCATGGATACGTCGTCAACGGATTCACCCCTAACTTTCGCTTCATATCTCGAGCTACTCACCGTGAAGAGGGCGAATGCAAGCCTCCTCTCAGCGAGCTTTCTATGCTCCCTGTGGGGTGATGTCATGCATCAACCCTCCTTAAGCTTCTCCAAAACCCTGATTCCAGTTATCTCGGTTTCGGGATATTGGCCGCGCTCATCCTTCTCATACGCTTTAACAGCATCCCAGATATTCAATAACGCTATCGAGGCCGCCGTCAGGGCCTCCATCTCGACTCCTGTCCTCTCAAATGCCTTAACCCTGGCCACAACCTCAACCCCATCATCCATCAGTCGGGTCTCGATCGAGACGTTATCTATCTTGAGCTGGTGGCAGAGCGGGAGGAGGAGGGGGGTGAACTTCGCGGCATTAATCCCTCCAAGCCTGGCAACTTGGAGGGGGTCGCCCTTCTCAACCCTACCCTCCCTAATCCTTCTAACGGTTTCAGGCTTGAGCTTGATGAACCCCGTCGCGATCGCCTCCCTCCTAACCATGGGCTTACCCGACACATCGGCCTGCTTGATAGCCAACCCCTCAGCCCTCCAAGATAAGCTCGAAGCTCTGGATGTTAAGGATAACCCTTGCGAAAAACATCGGACGAAACCGATTAAATATGAGGGGAGTCCTTAATTCTTGGAGATGAAGATACTCTGGGCTCCATGGAGGATGAGATACATAAGATCATGCTCTAAGGACTCAGGATGCTTTCTATGTCGCGCATTATCGGAGGATAGGGATGAGGAGAATCTAATCCTGTTTAGAGGCGAGAAGAGCTTCATAATCATGAACAGATACCCATATAACAACGGCCATCTGATGATAGCCCCGAAGAGACATGTAGGAGATCTACTTCAATTAAATGATGAGGAATTGGTCGAGATGGCCGAGATGATTAAGCTCGCCATCAAGGCCCTAAAGTCGGAATACAATCCCGATGGATTCAACATAGGGTTAAATCTGGGGAGGGCGGCCGGAGCTGGATTAGAAGACCATCTACACATACACGTCATCCCGCGATGGGTTGGGGACACGAACTTCATGCCCATAATATCCGAGACCAAGACCATCCCGGAGCTATTGGCCGACAGCTACTCGCGGCTTAAGAAGTATTTTGAATGAGCTCGCCCATCCTCTCAGCGTTCTTTAAGGCTTTATCATAGTGTGGGGAGGTCTTCTTGGCGAGTAGGCAAACCCTGCTGGGAACGTCTTTCGCGATGTAATCATATCCCTTTAGATGAGCCTGAAGACTCTTGGCGAATTTCTCCACTTCCATCACGCTTGGCATGGCGCTTCTCGGAAGCCTCTTCTGAGATTCGCCTACATGCATGTAACCCTTACATTCGATGAAGTCTGGATCAGCTATCCTTATCAGCTCCGCATATCTCTCCGGATCCCTCATAGTATATCCCTTGACGAGAGTTAGTCTTATAACCCTCCTAGACTCTGTGAACATATTCATGATCCTCAGGCTATCGATCAGCCTCTCCCAGCTATCATTGATGAGCGGACGACAAGTTCTCACATGAGTTCTCCTATCAGGTCCATAGAGACTTATGTAGAGGTTTGTGGGCTCTGCCCCTACATCGGGTAAGATCTTTAACATCTCAGGCATGGTTCCATTCGTCACTAGGAAGGTCGTCATACCCCTCTCATGGAAGACTTTTATCAACTCTCCGAGGAATGGATATAGGGTTGGCTCACCATCCAGCGATATGGCCGCGTTATTGGGCTCCATGGCCTCATTATACAATCTCGGGTCGACTTTCGGATTTCCCTTAAATCCTGAGAGGAGTTGACGCTGCTCCTCTATCAGTCCATCTAAGATCTCTTTAGGTGAATCCCATTCACCTCCGTAGGGTTTAATCCTATTTATCGTGTGATGTCTCCAGCAGAAGACGCACATCATGTTACAGTATTGAAGGCTTGGGGTCATCTGAAGACATCTGTGACTCTCAACTCCATACCACCCCTTATAACAGTTCTTCCCTCCCCTAAGAACCGATTTAGTCCAGTGACATATCTTAACGGCGGAATGCCTCCCAACTATCCTATAACCCGCCTTTCTAAGCCTATTGATCTCATCCAGCTTGAGACGTGTACTCCCATAAGCGATAGCCATATCAGAATACCCACATACGTTATGGATTGGAAAATTTTAAACATTAACCTAAAATTGTTGAAAAGAGGGGTTCTCCGGGTTAATTGAGGGCATTGTTCATGGATATTGGAGCGGGATCGCTTAAAGATCCTCGGAACACCGTGAGCCTCAAAGCACTTCAAGCCGAAATAGTCATGACCACTCTCGATATTATTTGATTCTACGATTCATCTCTTAGTGATAATATCTCATTGAGTAGCTCCTGTGTTGATGTCACGATCACGCCGAATTTGTCCTCATCCATTAGTAACGTATCCTCATCTCCGCCTACCATCCTATAATATCCTCCGGCGAGCTTTACTAGAAATGCGGAAGCTACGAAGTCCATGAGCTTAAGACTTCTTGAAAGGCATAGAAATCCCTCAACAACGCCCTCTAATATGAGCGCCGTCTCGAGAGCGGCCGCGGCGAGGAACCTAGTCCCCCTGCATCTATGGAGTATTTTGAGAGCCCATTCTCTAGTCTCCATCACCTTTATCGAGTCGTGATCCACTAGGAGCATCGCGTCTTCAAGAGATTTCGTCATGCTTAGCCTCGGCCTTCCACCGGAGATCTCGACACCGACACCTACCTCTCCGAGATACAGCTTGTTTCTCGGATGATCGATCACTCCGGCCGCGACGATATCGGATATCCTCGGACCCTTAGCTATAGAGATTGATGTGCAATAGAATGGTATACCTCTCCAAGCGTTCTTGCTCCCATCGACCGGATCCACGAGAACATAGTATCTTGGATTAGGCTCTCTGATGATCCCGGACTCCTCCGATATTATTATGCATCCGTCGAGGTTTTGATGGAGGAAATTTATGATAGCCTTCTCGACGGCGAGGTCGAACGCGTAGGATAGATCTCCATATGCTCCCCGGCCGCGGATCTCCCTCCCATCGCCCTGTAACGTTTTACCCAACACCTTATGGCTCTCGATCAATGCGTTCTTAACGATATCCATCAGTTCCGGCATTCTAGATCATCTTCACCTCATCAAGAGGCTTAACCTTAATGACGTCTGGGTTAAATAAGTTATCCGGCCTCTCCCCTTTCAACACCTTAATTATTCCCTCAGCGGCATACTCAGCCATCCTATTCCTCGTATCGTGGGAGGCACTCGCGATATGCGGGGTCAGGACAACGTTATCGAGCTTCAATAAAGGGTCATCGGCTGGGATGGGTTCCTCCTCAAATACGTCGAGCCCCGCGCCAGCTATCCAACCCTCCCGCAGAGCTCTCGTCAAAGCCTTTTGTTCGACGACAGGCCCTCTCGAGGTGTTCACCAGGATCGCTGTCTTCTTCATCAGCCTCAGCTCCCTCTCCCCGATAAGCCCCCTGGTTTTAGGGGTTAATGGGACGTGGAGGGTTACGAAATCGGACTCTCTGAGCAATTCATCTAACTCGACATACTCCGCTCCAAGCTCTTCCTCCAATTCCTTCCTCCTAATGATGTCGTAGTAGAGCACCCTCATGTTGAATCCCTTGGCCCTCCTCGCGACCGCCGACCCTATCCTCCCCATGCCGACCACGCCGAGCGTCTTCCCATGAACGTCATAGCCCAACATCATGGTTGGAGCCCATGGAATTTCCCATCCACCCTCTCTAATGATTCTATCAGCCTCGGCGACCCTCCTCGCAGTCGCTAAGAGTAGTGCCCAGGCGTGGTCGGCCACGGTTTCGGTTAAGACTCCGGGCGTGTAGACGACATAGATCCCCCTCGATGTCGCATAATTGACGTCTATGTGATCGACTCCAACGCTCATCGTCCCAATGACCCTGAGCTTTCCAGCCCTATCCATAACCTCCCTATCGATTCTCTCGCTCAGAGTGCAGTAGATTGCATCAACGTCCTCGACGGCGTCTAGTAACTCCTCCCTGGATGGAGGTGGAATCTCATCCCTATAATTCACGTCGCAGAACTTTTTGAGAAGCTCTATCCCCACCTCGGGGATCTTTCTGGCGACATATACCTTCGGTTTCAAGGCTGTTCACGTCTGTTAGGTTGTGATCCTTATTTAAGTTTTAGAGATGACCCACTAGATCTACCACGCCTCCTAGCCCTGAGCTTCGTCTTCATCCTCGCCTCAGCCATCCTATACAGCTTAGGCCACCTCCTAGCAAGCTCCCTCTCCACAACCTCGGCCAAGAACTCGCTCATGCTAAACCTCGGCACGGCGCTCTTCCAATAATTCATTATGCAAGCCGCCACCGGAGAATAGAATGCAAGCCTCGGCTGTCTCCGGGCCGCCTTAACCGCCTGCTTCAGGAGCCCCTCATCTATCTTCTCCTTCGACCTCTTCTTTCTTGGCATGGTAAAAGGTAAACCTTCTAAAATTAAAGTTTTATCATCTAAGGTAAAACAAATAATCCCCTCGAAAATGCAATTCCATAAACAGGGAATTATCGAAGGGGTCGGCAATCCCTCGGAGAAGGAATTGGAGGGCATGGTTGGAAGCGCGGGCCGTCAGAACTTAAAAGAATGGGTGCATAAGCCGGGAAAAGGGAAACGAATCGGCTGAGAGATCTTGCAGATGGATCGTTTATTCGGCTGGCGTTGGATTGGCTTGAGATGTGTCTGCTCTCCTAGAGTTGATGTTTTTTCAGGCCTCACGCCAAGCGAATGATTGGATGTTTTTTGTAGGGTTATACACTTAAAGCTAAATATGGTGCCACTTGCTTCTCACAGACCGGAATGAGAAGCGATGTCTACCTGATGGTTAGGGATGTGTCTAAGAGGTTTGGGGATAGGGTTGCGGTGAATGGGGTGAGCTTCAGGGTTCATAGGGGTGAGATTTATGGCCTGCTCGGACCTAATGGGGCTGGGAAGACAACTCTCCTAAGCATGATAGCAGGGATCTTGGAACCCGATTCAGGCGAGATCTCGATCGATGGATTAAATGCCCTCGATCCTAAGACGAGGGGGAGGGTTGGCTACTGTCCCCAAGAGCCCATAGTCTATGATGATTTAACGGGCTTGGAGAACATGATGTTTTACGCTGGACTCCATGGGCTGAGCGGAGGCCATGTAAAGCGGAGGTGTATGGAGCTGCTCGATCAGATGGGGTTAGGCGAATATGCCAGCGGAAAGGTTAAGACTTACTCGGGTGGTATGAAGAAGAGACTTAGCTTCGCCATCACATTGATCGGCGACCCAGAGCTCCTCTTACTCGACGAGCCGACGACCGGTATGGATCCGAGGATCAGGAGGTCTGTCTGGGAGTCTATACTCAGGCTTAAGGAGGAGGGGA
>Ga0190310_1000600_pt1 | contig 11891 bp, 22 predicted proteins | sample 48700778_MG_FD_165059 | JGI IMG/M metagenome (GOLD analysis project Ga0190310, IMG submission 165059) | Hydrothermal vent sediment bacterial communities from Southern Trench, Guaymas Basin, Mexico - 4870-07-7-8_MG | ecosystem: Environmental > Aquatic > Marine > Hydrothermal vents > Sediment ... | reverse complement strand
GTAGGGGAGGGTGGGTTAATCTCTGCAATATGGATAGACAGAAGATGGGACTATGTGATAACTGATGATAGGATGCTGTTCCTTTTGAGAGATAGAAATGGAGAGGAGGTAGGATTACTGAAGATGTATGGCTGTAGGGATGTTGTAGATATGTTTATCAGGTGGTTTAAGGGTGAGTATCTGGATTGTAGAGTGATCATGAGTGATGTCTCTCATAAAGATAGGCTGGCTGTAGAGCCTATTTCTCCTCTAATATGACCTCAGAGTCATCTAAATGGGAAAACCTCTCTACAGGAATTTTACATTGGTCTATTATTTAATTCTCTAAAGATGTAAGTTTTCATGCTATGTTATGGTGTATCAAGGAGAGCATAAACTTAGACAGATAAAAATCACTTCCGATAATGTTCCTACCGATGTAATTCCCTAACAACATTTATATAGTTTGCCTCTATACCTCTCTACATATGGCAAGAGTTAGTGAGGATGTGGAGAGACAGGTTATTGCTCTTTATAAGCAGGGTTACAGTAAGAACAGGATTTCTAAGATGCTGGGTATACATTATGGTACAGTTCAGCGCATATTATGGGATGCAGGTCTACTGGATAAGAAGCCGGCGATAGTTGAGAGACTGGAGAGAAAGAGTAAGAGTAGGAGAAGGAGTAGAGGAGAGGTAACAGAAGAGGAGGTACCGGATATGAATGATGTGGATGTGGATATTGAAGATATGAAGGATGAGGATATAGTGGAGAAGGAGAAGGAGAGTGTAAAGAGAATAAAGAATGCAGTTATGGAGGAGACAGAGCAAGTAGGTTCAGAGATAGATGAGGCTTACAGGATCCTTGAGCAGTATGGCATGATGGATGATGTTATCTACAAGTTAAAGGCAAAGAAGAGGGAGTATGAGAGGTTGAGAAGGGAGCTGATGAAGGAGTTTGGCTTAGGTGAAGAGACAGGTTTACTGAATGTAGAAAGAGTTAAGTCATTGAGAGAACAGATAAAGAAGATGGAGGAGGATGCTAAAGCTCTTCTTGAGAGTTTAGGTTACAAAGTGGTTCCCAAGGACAAGCCTACATCTATAGAGGAAGCCATAGAGATGCTGAAGAAGTCAGGCTATGAGGTTAAGAGTACAACATACACAAAAGATGAGGTGGATAAGATAATAGAGGAGGAGAAGAAGAAGTTGGAGGAGTATTATCAGAAGGAGATGGATAAGAAGGTAGCAGAGATAAGAGTATCAGCAGTTGAGAAAATAGTTACCCATGTAATAGATAGGCTGTTTGATATGTTCACTCCCATTAAAGAGGCAGTCACTGAGAGTACATATAAGGCGGTGGAGGAGAAAAAGAGGGAGAAGCAGAGGAGGATGGAGAGGTTAAAAAGTCTGGTGGGAGATATAGTAGCAGAGAGGGGTGGTGGGGATAGAGAAAGTGAACAGAGCGGTAAAGAGGAGTGAGGTGGTAATATGGATGAGTTAGAGGCAATAGGGAGAGTAGTAGTGGCGATGGTGAATAAGTTCACTGAGCGCATCCTCATGCCCTATGATGTAGATGAGATAAAGTTCCTCATAGACAACGATGTAACTCTGGTGGACATATACAGGAAGTTGTATCAGGAAGTACAGACTGGAGAGTATAAACACTGGAAGGAGGAGAATAAGGAGAGGTGGGATTTGATAAACAGGATGCTGTTGATGGCAGCAAGCATAATGATTAAGGTACCGAGAAATCTGGTAGAGGAACATTTCAGTTTACCCAACACACTCAATTTGCTTAGGGAGAAGAGGCCGGACATATATGAACTGGTGAAGGATGGTAAAGGTAAAGTATGGCTGGAGAGGAGCATAGAGCAATTGAAGGAGGCGCTGTATGACGCAGCAGAGAACCTCCAGAAGCAGGCCCAGAACTACCTTAGGCAAAATCAATAAGACGATAGATGTGTGGTTACATCCACTGGCAGAGGAGAATCCGGCGATATGGATAGTGGATGGTATGTTACACAGTGCTATAGAGTGCCTCTTTAGAGGACAGAGTGTCAGGAAGAGCGTTAACAAGTTCATAGAATACAACCTCATTCCTCTTTTACAGAGCATAGAGGAGAATGCTGATAATCCACTGATAGTGCCATATGCAGTTACGAAGATAATGGAGTTCATAGGGATAGATGTGAGGCAGATAATGAAGGGGGTGGTGGATGCATGCTTCCGGAAGTGATAAAGAGAGTGCAGAAGAACATCGTACCGTTTGGAGTAGGTGTAGGCTGTTTTGCAGTGGGTACTTTTCTCTTTCTGGATGATGCCTACGATTTTGGGTTATTTTCTACACCAGAACATCCCTCTCCTATCCATCACTGGTGGATAGGGTTAATTCTCATGCTATTGGGTATATTCCTCATGCTTGTTAGTGTATTTGTGCTGTGATGCAGATAGAGCGATTCTGAGAAGGTTTTTGGCTTCAGGATGACTTTTCACCCATCTGGAGAGAAAAACGCTCTCAGAGGAATTTTACAAGAATGATGAATAAAAGTGGGGGGACTGGGATTTGAACCCAGATCAGCGGGTCTCTCCTATTTTAACTGGAGCCCGCCATGCTACCTGACTACACCATCCCCCCATATCTTGCCTGATACTCTTCCCATTCCTTCTTTCTTCTGTTGTTCAGGTTTATAGCCATCCTCTGTACGATTTGAAAGGGTATATCCTTGGGTATGGTGAATACTTTGGGGACCATTTTATCACCTATTTGGCAGAATTCAACCTGAATGTCCAGAAGGGATTGGGTGGTTCCTGTATGAACAGTTGGTTTGTTCTCCAGAGTTTTATCCACTATTATCCAGTCAGTGGCACTCTCTTCAATCCTCACAAAATCTAACTCTTCTATCACAGCCATGTGAGTGGTTATAGATACCTCTCTAATTAAGTTTGTGGTTAGAGAGGATTTATAGAGATGCTAAATTATAGAGCAGGTTTAAATATTCATATGTGATATGCTATCTTGGGTGATAGCCATGCCTGAGGTAGGAGCGATGGTTGGAAAAGGATATGGTGGTGGTAGCGCTGGAGCGCCACCTATAGCGGTTGAGGAAGCGCTGCGCATCGGCAAACAGACACCCAGAGTGTACACACCGAGGATTATCCATGTTGACTGGGAGACTGTACATATTCTGATAGGAGTTGCAAGTCATGTTGCTTGGAGAGAACTTGCTAAGAGATACAAGCAGATAAGGCTTAGAGGCCACTTTGATGAGCATAAGAAACTGACTGGTGCGATAATGAAGGCTTGGTGTTGGGAGATAGTCAGCCGCCAGTTGTAAACTGGCGGTGAGGAGTACAGGGAGGTGATAAGAGATGCCTCCGCAGAGACCTGAGGAATATAACATAACTTCGTTCTTTGATATACTGTTTAAGAGTGCATCAGAGAAGACTGGAGTACCGGCGGAGGACTACAGTGCTATCTTCGGTGGACAATTGTATGCTGGTTTGGTGGACTTTGGATTTGATTTGATACTTAAGCCGTTCTGGTCTACTGTGTTCCAGTCTCTCATAGGTGTAGGAACGATGCTCTATTCTACCATGGCAGAGGGAGTTTCTCCAAGGTTGCGAAAAGAGATGTTTACATTTGGTACACACTGCGTGCTTGAGCTTCTTGATCCCGGTACTTGGAAGTCTGTATCTGCAAGTGCGCAGGAGACAGCAGAACTCATAAAAGAGGGGGACTATGTAAATGCGATATTCAAGCCACCTGAGGAGGTTCTGAAGACCTTTGGAGTTAAACCCAAGAAGACCAAAAAGGAGAAGACAGTGAGGACAGAGGAGGAAGTTCCTTCTGTGAATATAGAGGTTGAGGAGGAGGTAGAAGAAGAGGAGGAAGAGGAGAAAGAAAGATGGAGGAGTTTGAGTGCGTGAGGTGATGTGAAATGCCGGATATATGGGAGTTTGTTCCGACAAAAGAGGAATTGAAGGAACAGGGCTGTGAGGGCAACTACGAGGAGGTGCAGTACGATACCTATGAGGACATAGCTCTCTCCCTCAAATCCATCGGTGTAGAGGTGGATGTTGAGGCGAGGAGGAGAAAGAGAGCACCTTGGTGGTTCAGAAACTACAAGGCAGGATATGTGGTGATAGGCCAGCAGAGGATACCAGTTAAGCCCATCAGCAAGTATGAGGTCAGGGCTTGGTATCAAGACCTTGTAGGGCTTTTCGGTGCATATAATGTAAACAAGATGACCAGTCCTACTGAGTTCCAGATACTTAGACTTGTATACAAGTATGCATGGGAGCTGTTCAAATGGTTTAGAGCGGTTAGAGAGAAAGCGGAGCTCACTTATGGAGGCCCAATGACCACGGCGGAGGGACTTGTGCTTGACATACTCAGACCTGTAGACTTTGATAAGACAGATTGGTTGCAGACTATATCAAGTACGGGTGCACAGGACTTTGTTGGTACATCATCCAGTCCACTTACGATAGGTGACCAGCAAGGACTTGCGATATTTGGTCACATAGACGAGGTAGTGCTTGAGGGCTATGAGTCACCTATTGACTCAGTGCTTGTTAAGAAGGACAATGTGACCTATCCGAGTAGAGGTCTGAACTTTGCACAGAGTGATGGGGTTGCAGATAACAGAGGGGTATTCCTTCTGATACCGAACAGTACGCTGTATATACAGATACATGCAACTGCGACGAAGGATACTAAGTATCATCCGATAGGAGTCGTACTGATACCGACGAGCAAGAGCACTAATATAGCGTCAAACAGGATAAAGTCATCTTAATCACACTTTTATTTTTAAAATGGAGGTGATATAATGGCAAAGGTGAAGGTTTACAGAACAGCTGGGCCATCTTCATATTCTACGGGAGGTTTTACATTTGACGCAACTGACTTTAAGAAGGTGAACAGGGCGTTAGTAGGCATAGAGAATGACAGTGCTGGTAACTATCATGTGGAGTGGAGTGTATCAGGAAATACGATAACGATAAAGGTATCTACAATTTCAGCGGATACTTCAACAGGTGCAATATCTGCCACTGAGGTATCAGATGGGACTGACCTGAGCAGTTTATACTTTGATATAGTGGTGGAGGGAGTGTAATGCCAAGGTACACTTATAGAGTTCCAGTGGTTAACGGTGAGCCGGTGAAGAGGATAAAGATAGGGAAGCGAGAGAAGGTCATAGATTACAGGATTACACCACACTATCACATTTTTGTAACAGAGAAGGAGCATAAGAACCTTGAGGAGTTTCTCATAAAGGTGGAAGAGGAATAAGGGGTGATGTACCATGGCGGTCAGCGTGGAACAGGATGAAGTTGAGGCGAGAGTGTATATGAAGTACGAGAAGTTGTACGGTGCCTTGCCCATTAGGCTTGTAGAGGATCCAACAGACAGGATGCTTCATGAGGGAGATGTCATCAAATTTGAGGGTGATTGGAAATATCTCAGAGGCTTCTACAGGGTAAAAAGAACTGTACAGTTTATGAGGAGGAAGGCTACCTATGTCTATAGTGGTGAGAGCTATCCGTTGATACTTGGACCCGGCAAGTGGATAATGCTTGATATGGCAGATTTGATACCTATAACGGAGGACAAGATAGTGCAGTACAGGGTAGGAATACCTCCGGGCATACTGGTAATAGTTGCATATCCAAAGAGTTACACGAGGTTCAAGATGGATAATCCGATATATGCCATGAATCCAGATGCCACAGATGACAAGGCATACATTGGTGTTTATAGTGATGAGGATTCACCGTTTGACGAGCCTCGCTTGGAGTTAGCAAATGTGGTAGAGAGAGAGGAGAATGTCTACATCATAGTGAAGAACGATTCTCCAGATTACAGGAAGGCAGTGCTTAACCTGTACATCAACAAGATAGAGATAGAGCCAACCAAGCCTGTGAAAGAGTACATGCCATTCTATCACTCAGAGTTAGTACTGTGAGGTGGTGTGAATGATAGTGGAGATAGATGTAACAAATACGGAGCAGAAGGTTCTTGAGTTACCGCATGGGAGGATACTCAGGATCCGCACAGCCACCATAACTGACACTTCAGGTGCAGCGAATGAAGTAAAGATATACGATAAGGGCAGTTACTATGATGGGACAGATTTTTCCTCAACATACACAAGGACATTGATAGATGAGAAGTTAGATGCGAATGAGACGGTTTACAGGAACTACAAGGATAATGACAAGGATGTTCTGCATGCCCTCTATGCGATAGGTGATGGGACAGCGAAGGTCATCCTTGATGTAGAACTCCTCTAAACTATTTTTTGGGGGTGCTTAGATGAGGTTACGGATATTTGGAAACATATTGAATAAGGCCAAGTTGACAGGTACAAAACCTATACTCACACTCAAAAATGCTGTTATTCACACTCTATATGTATGGGTAGATGATAAAGACGCAGAAATAGTGGTTGATGTGGATGGTCAGAGAATCAGTTTTACAGCAGATAAGTTATATGAGATGTCAATTCGGGCATATGATAGTGGTATGATAGTTAGGGGCATACCACAGTTACTTGTTTATGATGATACAAATGACATATACTTAATGTCATTTGCTTTGAATGAGAGGGTACATTTATTTAGTTTGATGATAGTAGCGCCGAGTGGTAGGACGATAGAGTATGCATATCAGGTGATGGCGGAGGTGAGTGAGTAGTATGGTGAAGGAGGGATATGATAAGACAAAAACAACACGGGTTGTGATTGGCTACTTTGATAGTAATGGAAATTTTGTTCCAGTTTCATCTGGCTTCCCACTACCAATCTCAGGCAAAATTGAGGTCACCACAGGTGGAATACCTGTCATTCTATCAAGAGATGATGTAGATATCGCAAGTAAAGGCGATGTTACAATAACAAACGAAGACAATATGTTTGACAGAAACTACGAGACATACACCACAGTTGAGATGGGTGCAAGCGGGGAAATTTCAATAGCATTAAAGAGGCCTATGGCTTTGAATGGTATACTGTTTGTTCAATCTCCAGATAATGCCTGGAGTTCAAATGAGTTTACATATTGGGTAAATTACACTGATGGAAGTAAAGATACAGGAACAATATCTTCAATTACAGACATAGGTTCATTTATACCTACGGATGCAACTAAAAGAGTGATATCCTTCGGTGTAAAAGCACCAAGCACTCTTGAAACTACAGTATCAACTGATATATACGAGATACAGGCATTTGTAGTAATGCAGACAAACTTCGGTGCAAAAGTATCAGACCACAAAGCACTATACACTCATGTAATGAAATCTGATGGCTCAATAGTAGACCAGTTCGGTGCAGACCCTGTTGGATTGAAAGATACATCAGGAAATCAGATAAATCCTGCGACCGAGAATACACTACAATCAATAGATGGAAAAATAACAGAGTGTGATACAGGCAACATTTCTGGTGTAGTTGCTAAAGGTGGAACACAAGATAGTGTGGTTGAAATCAAGCACTCAGAACAATTCGGAAGTGCTCCTTCTGCATCTACAACCTATACCATTGATTTAGATTTAACGGGTTGGGAGAAAGGCAGATTATACATTATAGCAGACCAGCAGATTGATGTTGCTATTCAAATCCGTTCAGAAAAAGCAGATGCATGGTATGATATAAAAGGATTGGTAATCGTATCAAGCGACTTTGATACATCAAAAGCAAACTGGCTGGATATTGAAGGTTTACAGGGATTTAGAGTGAAGTATGTTACTGGCTCAACGGCGCCTTCAGAAGTGTATCTGATATTGATTAAGAAGGCGTGAGGTGATGAGATGGTAGGAGTGGTACATGAGAGATTTGACGATATAACACAAGCATCGGACCTAACAACGCCAAGAACTTTTACTATCGGGAGTGTAGAATATACATACTCTCTGCTCAAAGCGGGAGGTAATGTAGATGAGAATCATTTTGTAAGTCCTTCAAAGTCTATATATAACAATAGCAGTAGTAATAGATTATACTTTGGTCTTTTTGATTTAAATAGAGGAGTTATAATAACGGATATGAAAAGGATACCTGCGAGCACAGATTATTCACAAGGTCATTATATTACAAATGATATTGATACCGAGGACACGAGGATTGTTTTTGCCTCAACGAGAGCAATGGCGGATAGGTTCTCAATTTCCGCAAGGTCAGAAGGAACAGGATTGGGGTGGATTTACGAAATTCCTTATACTTATGATGTAGAGAGATGGTATACAATAAAGTCCTATGCTTGGAGAGATGAAAGTTTAGGTGGTTATAGGATAGCAAGTTACCAGAATGGTGTACTTATGCATAATGTCCTCATAAAGTTTTCAAAGGTTGCAGATATGGGAAGAATGGTATATGTTGGAGACATTCCTCCTGTTCCCGGTTATATAGACAATGTTCATATAATAAACAGCATTCCTGATGAAGTTAAAAGTTACCTGAATAATTTAGGATATGAAACCTTATCTTGAGGTGATGAAAGATGGCAAGTAAATATGGATACAGGATAGAAATGACGGAGGAAACATGTCCAGATTGCGGAGAGTCAAATGTGAGTGCAGTATTCAAAGTTGACTTAAGCACAGATGAATGGACGGACACAGGAGTAAGACTATGTCACAACTGCGGACATGTATGGATAAAGTCATGAGGTGGAAATCAAATAGGAGGTAATAGATAAATGGTAGATGATAGTGTGGATATAGATAACATAGCGAAAATTACGAGCAAGTTAGGTGACCATGAATTTAGGATAACTAAGTTAGAGAAGCAGATGGAGCAGGCTACCAATAACATCCATGAACTGACGAATAGCGTTAAAGCACTCACCAAAATTGTAAGAGAAGACCACGAAAAACTGAAAGAAGTGAAAGAGGACATTAGAGATTTGAAAGAAGCATATAAAGAGGCAAATAAGGTACTTGAGAAAAACTTCACAAAACTTTTAAACACGCTCACTAACAATGTAAAAAGAAGTCAAAACAGGATAGATGAATGGACTGATAGATTGTGGAAGTTGCTTATTAGCATACTTGTTGTAATGTTAGGATTAAAATTCGGTGGTGTGATATGAGGATAAGCAGAATAGGCAGTAGATATGCGGTAATAGAGATAAGGAGTACGGAAGAGTTCACAACATTCCTTAATCCAATCCCAGAGACAGAGAGGATAGCAAGGGCAATAGAGAAGAGGACATCGGATCCTGTAAAACAGTTAGAACTAATTACCAGATGGGTGCATGAGAACATTACATATATGCCAGACTGGCTTACATCAGGTAAGGGAGAGTGTTTCTCCTCTCCAAGGGAGACTCTCAGGAGGAGGGCAGGTGACTGCGAGGATATGTCATTCCTGATATGCAGTATTGCTAATGCTCTCAGGAGAAGACCCAAGCCAGTATATGTTACGATAGGCTACTATAGACCACCATATAGACAGCCAAGGAGTTTCCATGCATGGGCATATTGTGGGGGAGTAGTATGTGAAGGTACAGCAGGGTTCATAACAGGTAAAGATGATGAACGATATCATCCTATATTTGGCATTCAGAGAGATGCAATATACATCTTTAAGCCAGTAAGGTACTTCCTTGAGAAGGAAGAGGGAGCAGACATAATGGATGTGATATCCTCTCCAGCAGTGGGTGTATTAGCTACTGCAGCTGTACCTGTTGTAACGGCAGGAGTAAAAACACTAATAGAGGAGGTGAAGAAGCGTGGATGACCTGTTAAAACAGTTACAGGAGTGGTTTAAGGAGAAGAAGATAACGGTGGAATTACCGTTTAAGGTGTCCATAGGCAAGGTGGAGATGAAGGAGAAGGGCTGGGTTAGCGTGAAGTACACTGATATAACTGGTAAGACAGTTACATTTGCCGAATCACCATCCATCTCGGTGGCCACTACAGAGGCTAAGGGATGGATTAAGAAGCCAGAGATAAAGATACCCAAGTTGAAGGTTGAGATAAAACCACCCAAGGTAGAGTTGAAGGGTATACCTCCTGTGGAGTTTAAGATACACTTGCCGAAAATACCTCAGGTTAAGGCGCCAGACATACCGAAGCCGAAAATGCCAAGAATAGAAGCAGTACAGATAACGAACAGATACTGTTTTACATATAGGGGCAAGACATACTGTTATCCTACACTGGAGAAATACTACAAGAAAGCAGTACTAATTATAGGGAGAGGAGAGTTAAAAAGGAAGTTTGGTGACTGGGGAGCGTTCAACTGGATAAGAGATGCGTGGATAAATGTAAGCACAGCAGTAGGTGCTGCACTACTTGGACTGATAGGCAGATTAGAAGACTGGAGGAGAGGCAACGAGATAAGGGCAGAATTACAGAAGACAATGGATAAGGCAGTTGAGAAGATAAACAATACACTATCCTCATTCACAGATAGCATATATAAATCACTCAATGATGGACTAAAGAGTGCAACAGATACAATAAACAAGGAGCTGATAGACAAGTGGAATGCTCAGATGGAGGAGCTACAGACAGCACTGGTAGAGCTGGTGAGTAACTTCAATAAGTGGGCAGATGAGACCCAGAAGACCCTACAGGATTCATTCAATAAGGCGATACAGGACACTGCAGATACTATAGAGGATGGCCTGAATAAAGCCTTGGAGATAAGCAGAGAGAAGATAGAGGAGAGCGTAGAGAAGTTTATAGATGCACTATGGAAGTTGATAGGTCTGGCAGAGGGAGTGGTATTCCAGCCAGCAGTTATCAGGAATGTAACCAACACTGGATTTGAGGTCTACAGCACCGGTAAAGGTACAACCCTTTACTTCATAGCAGTTGGGAGGTGAATAGATGGACCCTATGTTGTTGGCCATAGGAGTAGTGATGGGCTTCCTTGGAGGCCTAATACACCAGTTGATAGACAGTGAACAGGAGAACACAGCGAAGGACATGGCCAGAGGCATAGCCCTTGGCTGTGTTGCTGGCCTGTTTACTCCCATGATATTGCCCGTAAGTGGGAACATGCTGTACATAATGTCCTTCGTGAACGGGTACTTCGGTGATTCGGTGATACTGAATATAATACGCAGATATGCACGCTGACGCCCCCTTTCCCTCTTTTTTCTTTTTTGGTGGTCTATATGATGGAGCTAACCATAATATGTAAGGGAGGGAAAAAGCATAGGATAACGGTGAATGGAGATAAACACTACAGGATATACATCAACTGCAGAGCCTGTAGAAAGAAGACATGCAGGTACTATAATCCAAGAGGGTATGTAGTCCACTATATTGAGGGTCATATCTTAACTGAAAATAGGGCTGGAGGGAGGGGTTTTAGAGGAGGGAGGTATAAAAAGTCATCTCGGGATAGAAATGGACAAAATACGAATTTTACAAAGGTCAATTATTTAAGTAGTAAGTGATATAGATGTATAAAAACACAAGTGTTTTTATACTACAATGCTATTGAGGTTCATGGTGATGTAGATGAATGAGTTAGAACATTACAAGGACCTAATCATATACCGGTTGAATAGAATGAGAGAAGAAGCAGAGAGGATTAAGGATGTAGACGAGGCAAGAAATTTACTTTATTCTCTATATACATTTGATGAACTATACAGAAAGTATGGGGTGAGGGCAGTATGGACCGCTCTACAGAGGGAAAAGAATCTAAGAGAAAGAAAAAACAGGAAAGGAGGGAGACCATCAATCATAGAAGAGTACAAAAGGGAGATAGATAGAGCAATAGAGTCATATAAAGGTGGATGGAGAGATGCCAGTTGGGTAAGGTCAGAAATTCAGGAAATACTTGAATGGGTTAGGCGTAGATATTCAAAGGCAACCTACTTCAAGATAAAGAAGTATGCAAAGGAGAAACTATCAGAATTAGAATGACCCACCCACCTCCCCTACTCCA
>Ga0190310_1000596_pt1 | contig 11955 bp, 15 predicted proteins | sample 48700778_MG_FD_165059 | JGI IMG/M metagenome (GOLD analysis project Ga0190310, IMG submission 165059) | Hydrothermal vent sediment bacterial communities from Southern Trench, Guaymas Basin, Mexico - 4870-07-7-8_MG | ecosystem: Environmental > Aquatic > Marine > Hydrothermal vents > Sediment ... | reverse complement strand
AGCCCCTCGCCCAATCCCGCCCCCAGCTTAACCCGTCTCCCACGCCCTTAACCCTTGCCATCACGATTGCCTCTAGTGGCCCTTAGGAGCCCTCTATGTGCCTCCTAATGAACTCAATTAACGCCTCCTTACCGATGGCCCCTAGTATCCTATCAACTGGGGCGCCATCTACGAATATCATGATGGTAGGTATAGCCATTATCCTGTACCGCTCTGCTAGCTCGGGTGCCTCATCTACATTTACCTTTGCGAATATAGCTTGGCCAGAGAGTTCCCTAGCTACATCCTCAAATATAGGCTCCATTATACGGCACGGTGGGCACCAGATGGCCCAGAAGTCAACTACAACTGGCTTATCGGCTTTTATTATCAGCTCATCAAAGGACTTCACGTCATCTAGGTGTATAACAGGGCTTGAGCCCACGACCACCACCTCACTCATGGGCTGGCACTAGGCAGATGAACTTAAGCACGCTGCTACCAGTGTTCCTGAACTGGTGTAGCTCGTTAGGTGGTATGAAGACGACAGTGCCAGGGCCAATTGGCACCTCACCCTCTGGCCCAACCACGACACCGCTCCCCTCAAGCACGAATACCTCATGCTCCCAGGGGTGCTTATGGAGCGGTGTGTAGCCATTTGGCTCAACTTCAAAGACACGCATCCAGAACTTCTCAGCACCATGCTCAGTACGTAGCAACCAGCGAACCTTAACGCCCTTGCAACCCTCCATATCAACGGACTCAAGCGGTACGTCTCGGTAATCAAAGACCCTCACTGCCGACACCAGCCCCCAGGGGCTAGAGCCTGAATAAGCGTTTTGGAGGGGTGCCAATGGGCTAGCCTCTAAGAGGCCGTTTCAGCACCATCCTCTTAGGCCCTAGCTTAGGACTTCTTCCATGATCCTCTCCGCAAAGGTGATATCATTAACTACATGCTCTATTGCTCTCTTAGCGAATAGCGAGTCTGCCAAAAATTAAGGTGGGGACCTAAGGACTATCTTCCCCTTAAGCCTCAAGAAGGCAGTGCCCACATCAAGCTCAAGGCCTACGCCACGCTTGAGCAGTTCCCTCAATAGATCTGCTACTACGCTTGGAGGCGTTTTCTCAGCTAGCCTCTCTGCATACCTTAGGAAGGCCTCAGGAGGTAAGGCACGTAGCGCCCTCTCGGCCAAGGGCTAGTGCCCCCTGCTCACTCAGCAGGCTTAACGGACGTCGTGCCACGAAGGTGGAGGGTGCCAATGGGCCTCTCTCCTGAGCGTAGGTCTATGGTGATGTCAAACTCAAGGACGTGCTTGAAGAGCCTATCCACGATGGTCTCTATGAGGTCCGTGATGGCCCTAGTGCTTTCCTCAGCCATGCCCACCACCGCCCATGCCTTGTCTCACTAGTTTATAAGGTTTGCCTGGTAGTACCAGTAAGACCTATAAGCCCCCTTAGGGCATCCCATGCGGTGGCAATAATGAGCGAGGCCAAGGAGAGGGGGCAGAAGGGGACCATAACGATAAAGGGCGTAGATAAAGAGGTCTACAGGGCCTTCGTTAGCTTGGCAAAGCTAATGGGCAAGACGACTGGTGAGCTAGCAACAGAGGCTTTCAAGCTCTACCTATCCGTTATGGGCCTCTTTGGAGGGGCCTTCGCCACAGCTGCTAGGGCGATAAAGGGCCTTGGGGACATGGTAGAGCGCATGGCCTTCCAAACCATAGGTGGCTTTGAGGCCCTTGAGGTTGATAGATCCATGCTTGAGGTTGCCAATAGGCCCTTGCTGTTCATGGATATTGGGCGTTTAGTGATAAAGCCAGATGTAGATGAAGGGCTAATTGAGGAGAAGGTCTTTGGCATAATTGATTGCGATGTAGTTGAACTCCCTCCTGGCCTCCCAAGGGCGAGCGTGCTGAGGAAGTGCAGGTTCGTGAGGAAGGTGGTCGTGAGCGGTGAGGAGGGAGGCCCGTCTTGAGGCCCTCTTGGCCTGCCCTCATTAGGCTAGCTGCCCTCTCGGCCACGGTAGCTATCCCCACTGTATCGCAGGCCCTGCTTAAGCTGGAGCCTGGGTCCCCACTCCACGCCCTGATTGCCGTTTGCTTTGGGGCAGTAATAGGCTATTGTGCTAATAGATTGGCTATATGGATGTTGTTCAATCCCCCTGAGCCCATCAGGTTCCTTGGCCTTGAGTTCCAGGGCCTAATACCGAAGAAGAGGGCCGTACTAGCTGAGAGGGTAGCGGAGATAATAGCTGCTGATATACTAAGCGAGGAGGAGATTGAGGAGCTCCTGAAGGGAGCTGGGGAAACCGTGGTAAGGGAGGCCATCTACGAGCGACTATCGCAGGTGCCCCTACCGCCTGGCCTCTTGGATGAGCTCGTAGATCTAGCGGCCTCAGCAGCCACCAGGGCCTCAAGGGACATCGCCGTGAAGATGGCCAAGGCCATAGACGTAAGGGCCTTCGTGGTTAAGAAAGCCAATTCCCTTGACCCAAGGGGCTTTAGCTCCCTGTTCCATAGGGCAGTAGGGAAGGAGCTCCGATGGATATCGCTTTGGGACTCCATGCTTGGAGCTACCATGGGGCTGGTTGAGGCTCTGCTCTTCTCCTTTCTCAGCCCCTAGGGGCCCTTAGTAAATCGGCAGGGGCATGCGCCTAACGTGCTTGCCCACAATTGGTATCTCACGGCCACACCTAGGGCACTTGCCATCTGGTGTTATCTTGTAGCGTAGTATGGAGAAAGCATACCGCTCTATTAGCAGCTCGCCACATTCTGGGCAGTACGTGTTCTCAAGCGGGTGGCCTGGGACATTGCCTATGTAGACGAAGTTAAGGCCCTCTGACCTAGCTAGCTTGTGCGCCCACTCAAGCGTCCTAACTGGCGTTGGAGGAGCGCTGAACTTGTATGCTGGGTAGTAGCGTGTGAAGTGGAGTGGCGTGTCCTCTCCAGCTACCTTAAGGAGATTTGAGGCTATCCAGCGTATGGTCTCCTCATCATCGTTAACACCAGGGATAACGAGCGTAACGACCTCAACGTGGAGGCCTAGATCCTTAGCTAAGCCTATGTTGCGCCATACCACATCCGCCCTAGCAGAGCAGTAGCGCTCGTAGGCAGAGGGGCCACCCTTCATATCAAACTTTATGGCATCCATGCCAGCCTCAGCTAGCGCCCTGAGGGCCTGCTCCGTCATGTAGCCATTTGAGACGTAGTTGTTGTAGAGGCCCTCTGACCTAGCTAGCCTAAAGACATCTATGGCCCACTCAAGCAGCAGGGTTGGCTCATTAAAAGATATGCTGGTCCCCTGGCACTCATGTGATTTAGCCATGCTCACGAAGCGCTCAGGGCTTATGTAGCAGGCCTTCCTTGGGTCAGGCTTGAACTTGCTTATCTCCCAGTTCTGGCACCAGGGGCAGGTGAAGTTACAGGACCAGGTGCCAGCCGTTAGGGCCACGCTGCCAGGCCAGAAGTGGAAGAAGGGCTTCTTCTCTATTGGGTTGGCTGAGAGGCTAGAGATATCGCCATAGACGAGCGTGAATAGACGGCCATCTACGTTCTTGCGTGTGCCACAGAAGCCAAGCTGACCAGGCCCGATTACGCAACGGCGCTCACAGGTGAGGCAGCGGACCTTATCGGCCCTGAGGCGCTCGTAGAGTAGGGCCTCACGGATCGTTGGAGCTTCCCGACCCCTTGTCATTCTACATTCGCTATAGCCTAGGCAAATATATACAGCACCGCCTAATCGTGGGGTATTTAAAGTCTAGCCCCGCACACGCTCTTAGCTCCTCTTGGCCCTAGGGGCTTGTTCTATTTTTTGTGCTATGACACGAAAATAGTAAGAATCCCAGCAAAGGGAATTAGAAAAATGTTAAAGCTCTGAAAAGTAGGAAGCTAGTAAGGAGTTTTTAAATTGTGCGTAGGGCCGGCCTTTAGTGGGTGATGTGCTTGGGGGGGAGGATAGATGCCCTCATAATGACTCTTGGCTTTGAGCCAGGCCCCCTAGTGAGTTCCTTAGCAGCTCATGCCTCTGAGGGCTTTAGGCCAGGAGCCGAGGTAATAGTCCTCACGCCTAGCTTTAAGGACGAGAGAGCGGAGAGGGCTTGGAGGAAGCTCCAGGACATCTTTAGCATGATGGAGCTAGCTAAAAGCAACATAGGCCTTAAGAGGGTAATCGTGAGCTTAGAGGATTTCACAGAAGCTGTGCTCCAGATAAAGCAGCTATTCGCAGGCCTAAGAAATAAAAGCGTTAGAATATCACTAGCTGGTGGCATGAGAGCTCTTATCTTAGCTACCTTCATAGCTTACCTGCTAACTGATTGGGTAGAGGTGCCTGAGGTCGAGGTCTACCTAGAGGGCCGAGGGATGGCACTAAGGCTCCCCAAACTTGCGGCAGCCCTGGGACCCAAGTTAGATAAGCGTAAGCTTGCTATCCTGACCGTCATGAGGCCAGGAATAGTGTATAGGCTTGGGGACCTCTGCGGCTTCCTAAGCAGGGATAGGAGCACTATATACAGGCACCTCAAGGATCTTTTAGAAGTTGGTCTTGTTGAGCGTGAGGACTCTGGTTTCAAGATAACAAATCTAGGACTTCTCCTCAAGGACTTAGTCTAATGTTGCGTCTAATTGCTACATCTCATGTTAATTATTCCACACCCGTGCGGCAAAAACTTATAACCTAGTAGAGTAGCGAGAGTACGGGGTGCTTGGTGTGGAGGTGGTGGAACTCATTAAGGAGCTGTTAAGCCAGAAGCGGAAGGTGCTGAGTTCATGGACATGCTATCTCGCAGCTTACAAGGCCATAGAGGGAAACCTGGCTCTGTTTGATAAATTAGCTCGCTGCCGTGACCTTAAGGAGTTCCAAGATGCCATCTATGAGGCCGCCAGAGTCAAGGATAGGGTACTCGAGAAGTTAAAAGAGATGGCAAGGGAGAGGGCCACTAGTAAAGTGCCTGATGTAGAAGCGTTCGCTAGCCAGTTCGCAGGCATCTTCAGCCTTAGCGACAAGGATTTAGAGGAACTCATGATGCTCGCAACCAAGAGTGAAGCTGCTCCCAGAGCTGTGGGCTCCCTTGTGGCCTCCTTCGCACTTCTACACCGAGGACCTGAGCAGATCTTAGAGCAAAAGCTCAGGCGGGAGAGCAGTAAGGAGGGTGAGGAGTAGGGGGTGGCGATGTGATGTACGTTCGTGTAGTTGGTAGGGCCATAGTTAACCTCCACACAGCTAACGCTGAAGGTGCTGTAGGCAATTACATGGCTTTATCGAAGATGTACATTGTCCGTAGGACAGATGACCCTAGTAAGCCCTATGATGTCAGGGAGGATGTAGTTGTGTCTGGCAATATGCTGAAGCACTGGCACGCTGTTAAGGTCGTGGAGAGGCTAAAGGAGCTAAATTACGGAGGACTCTGTAATTACTGTAGCAGGTTCATAATGTTTAGATCGCCAGATAAGACCATCACAAGTGAGGAAGAATTCATTAAGAAGTGCGCCATAGAGGATCTTCACGGCTTCCTCCAACCTGATCAACAAATACGCCGAGAGAGCATAGTGAAGTTCGCCTTCATGCTGCCCATAGAGGACCTAAGAGCCGAGTACGCAGCAGTTACACATAACAGAGTAGTGCTAGAGCCTAGCGGCAAGATACAGGCTCAAGAGGCCATGATGATATTTAAGCGTGAGTATGCGAGTGGTGTCTATGGCTTCGCCTGTACTATGGACCTAGCCTACGTGGGCGTTCCCTTGGCCAATCCAATCCAGCCTGTGATAGGAGCTGATGATAGGCGTCTAAGGGCTAAAGTAGCCATGCTGGCTCTGGCCGATATCCTTACCGGTCGCTTTGGAGCTGCTAGCTCTAGGGCTCTACCAGTCATGAGAACTACCGAGCTCATATGTGCGGTGGCTAGGCAGCCCCTACCAAACCTCGTCCATGGCTTCTTCAGGGATTACGCTGAGGAAAGCGCTAGGGTCCTAAAGGCAGCCCTCGGTTCAGGCCTGGTGAAAGACCTAAAGGTGTTTGTTGTCGGCAGGCCAGCAGAGGCCCTCAAGGAACTGCCAGAGGGCGTCCTAAAGATTGTAGAATCGCCTGTCGAGGCTGTGGTAAAGGCAGCGGAGGTCGTGGAGGAATGGCTCAGCTGATAGTTGCCCGCCTCCGCCTCCCTCTTTTTTCCATTAAACACCCAGAAGCCTTTCAGGTCATGTCAAGCCTCCCCTTGCCACAGCCATCATCGTTGGTCGGTCTTCTGGCCTACTGTGTGGGCGTGACGAAGGGGATTGGCACTAAGGCCCTAGAGGAGGTCAGGAAATGGGTTGAGGATGGTAAACTCTTAGCTGCTAGGGCAACTTTAGCCACCGATAGCCTCCCAATGGCCCCTTCCTCTGTAGTTCTCAGGCGTTTTAGAATCGTCGATAAAGCTCATGAAGCTAAAAAGAAAGGTATCCCCAAGCCCATAGATAGATTAGCTCAGTTCTCTAGGCAGGGGGATTTCAGAAGCGCAAAGGCCTTACTAGAGGCAGAGCTTATGGATGCTTTCTACCGAGAATATGTGATGGGGCACGAGCTCCTCTGCGTCTGGGCATTAGAAGATGAAACAAGCCTAGAGCCAGATTGGCTTTACTTAGCTCAAAGGTTAGGTGATACGGAGTCGCTTTGTACAGTGGTATCCGTAGAGGTCCACGAGGCAAGGGTATATGAGACAGATAGAATCAGAACTAAGTTCCCAACGCCCCTTGAGGGCTTATCCGCTCCAGTTAAGGGCCCTCACACAGTAGCTAAGATGTGTGATGAAGTAAGAGCCCTTAGACCTTACATAATCCCCTGTGAGGTAAAAATGAGGAAAGGGAAGGAAAGGCCTATAGTACCAGTCATTAAACCTTCTGAGGTAGAGGTTTCCTACGAGGAACCCGTTAGGGTGATAGAAGCTGAGAATATCGTCCTGACAGCCTTCTGGCCTGTTAGAAGAACTAGGAGGGGGAGGAGATGAGCGTAAGAGTATATACACCAGGGCACGGACTTTATACGGATACACTAATATTATACGGTATAACATTGCCTCTCTGTGAGGCCCTCGGGGAGAGGTTACTAAAACAACCCGATCTTATTAGAGCTAAGAGCTTAGGCCAGGTTTACGAGTTAGAGATTCAAGTAAATACCTCATCTGACATCGCCAGAGCCATCAGTAATTATATGTCGAGGCATAAAAGTGAGATGATGAATAGGCTTTCTGGCAAACCTCTAGGTTTCTTTAGTGAAAAAGATGTAGATGTGGTAGCCCAAGCGCTAACAGACACGAATGGAATGGGGGCCTATATACAGGACCTAACTAAGCCTGGTCACTCCAAACGTAAAAGGGAGGGAAGGAAAGGCCGTGGTAACACTATGAGACTCCCCCTTATGCCGATTGCGGGCAAGTACCTGCACGAAGACCTCACGCAGGCCTCAAGGTATCCACAGGCACAATACAAGGCCTGTAACTACTGTTGCGCACTTGCGTCCCTTGGCCTTTCTCAGGCTTCCCTACCAATACTAGGAGCGGTCGGGAGGGAGTGGCATAGAATAGTAACTGTCCTCGCCTTCGAGGGCGAAGTAAATGGCGATTACTTTAGGCTTCTTAATAATTACCGCGTGAGCGATTGGGAGCGCTTCTACAGCAGGCTTGGCAAGGCAGTAGCCCAGCTACCGCTCAGGGTGTTGGTGAAGTACGTGGTAACTCACTTCTCACCAACTCTCGTTAGAGGCATGAGAGGGGCCCTAGCCCGCTGGTATGTATTTAGCGTAGACTTCGCTGGCAGGCCAAAGGCCCCACAGATAAGGGGCTTCCAAGACCTAGAGATAACACCCCTTATAACAGGACTTAGTAAGCTCTATAAGCTGCCTAATATTAGTACCTTAGCCACCGTAGAACTCCAAGGGCTATTGGACTTGTTGGTGGAGAGTGGTGAAGCCCAGGCTCTAGAGGCTCTTATGGACTTCATCGCTACTAGGAAGCTTGAGTATCTTTACATCTTTGCAAGAGGCACTTATTCAGCCATAGAACGTGAGAGAACGGGAGTGCTCAAAGGCGGACGTTGGAGGAAAGCTCTTGCCCAGGCTGGTAGGTTTCAGGAATTAGCTAATGCTCTACTTAGGAGTGAGTGATTATGACGGTTGACTACTGGGATTATGTTGGAAGGATAGTAGAAGCAAGGGGACATAAACTTCAGAAGTACGGGTTCTTTAAGGATGTGTGGAGAGCCATAGAGGATGGTGTTAACCTAGTTGTTCTTAAAGCCCCTACAGGCTGCGGTAAGACAGAAGCTGTTTCTGTACCCTTCATAGCTGGCTTAGTTGAAAAGGAGCAACGCTGGGCCTCACTTATTTATGTTCTACCTACTCGGTCGTTGGCACACTCCATGAGAAAGAGACTGGCGAGTTCACTAATAGCCGCAGGAGTACGTAATTCCACGGTAACCTTAGATTACGGGGAGTTAATAATCGTAAAGCCTTACCTCGAGGGGGATATCACCGTGACTACCTATGATACGCTATTTTACACAGCTTACGGCTTCAGGACATATGGTCATCATGTCCTTCTGCCTATTGGCAAAGTAGCTTTATCGTTGGTTATAATGGATGAAGTTCAGCTTTTACAGGACACCACATGGTTCACCATGAAAGTATTACCATGGCATATCGGCTGCTTATTAGATCTTGGAGCTCAAGTGGTAGTGATGACAGCTACCATGCCTCCTCCCCTAGAGGAGGAGCTCTTAAGTAGGTGTGAGGAGCTGGGCCATTCCTATAAGGTCGTAAATTCCGCGGATTTGCCGAGCAGGGGCAGGATAAAAGAAGTGTGTATTAAAGACGAGAATCTTCCTGCTAGTAGAGAAGGTCTTTGCCAAGTCTTAAAGGAGGTGATCAACGAGAAGCCTAGGCTTCTCATCGTTACGAATAAAGTAAGCAAAGCTGTAGCTATCTATAGGCAACTCATAGCCTTAAGGCGTGAGGGACATTTGTCAAAGGAGGTTAATGTGTTACTCTTACATTCGAGGCTTAGGAGAGCTGAGAGAGAACATAGAGAGGGGCTCCTAGAGAAGGTAGGCCAGAGAGATGAGCCCTTAGTCTTAGTGGCCACGCAGGTAATAGAGGCAGGTTTAGACTACGACTTCAGGGCACTAATCACAGAGCTCTCACCCATAGACTCCTTAATCCAACGCGTGGGCCGAGTAGCTAGGAGGCAAGGAACAGAGGGCTTGGTCGTGATTTTCACGGATGAAGGAGCAAGCAGAGGAGTTTATCCAGATGAATTAATGAAAATCTCACGTAAAGTGGTGGAGAGGAATAGAGAATTGATCGCAAGGGCAGCCTATGAAGTTAGCATATCCTCTCAGCTCCTAGGACAGGTGTACACGCATGAGTTGGTAAATCATCTTATAGAGAGGGCACGAATTGAAAGGGTCGTAAGAAAAATACGTGAATTTGCGGAAAAAATATCAACCCAACTGGCCCATGCGAGGCTTAACACGGCTGTGAGGCAGCACCTGCTGAGGCTGGGGCTGGAGGTTAAGTGTTATGTGCTTAGCCAAGGGGAAGTCAAGCAGATACTGAAGGAGCTATTAGATACTGGAGAGGCCACACTATCACTAAGTGGAGAAAGGTTAATGAAACTAAGAGGGAACATTGTAAGCCTCTCAATAGCTAGGATGCCAGGTGCCCCTCCTGAGATACCAGCTGCTGTAGTACATGAACTCAAAGGTCGCCGTGTAATAATAGTCTTAGAAGTCATAGGCAAGGATAGGGGACGCCTAGCACTCAGAGCTAGGGCCTACGATGCGATGCCCGATAAGCTCGTAAGGTATTTGACAAGCGAGGGGCCTCTCCTGCTTCTAAATCCATCTTACTATGAGGAGGAGAATGGTGTTGAACTAGGGGTGGTCAGACCGTGGGGGAGCCCGTAAGGCCTCCAGAATGCTCAATTCTTGTCAGGGAGCTTAACTTAGAGGGACCTCTGTGCCAAAAATGTATATCTAAGTATTTCTTTTCCTTTTGGCACGACGATCATCCTAAGGGCTGTTGGATAGCCCATACAGCCCTAACAGCCCTGGAGTGCCTAAGATTAAGGCCGAGGCTTGAGAAGCCGCTTAGAAGACTTAAAATCGCCTGGGATGAGGTCGAGGCTCTTGCTGTACTACATGATACTGGTAAACTCACGGAATTTTACGCTGACAGGAGGAAACGTTGGAGAAGAGTTGGTCATAATGTCTTCTCCATGGCGATTGCTGCCAATACGTATGGCCGCACCTATCGTGTAGCTAGGGCGGCTTTCTTACACCACGAGGCTTTTCACTGGTCAGAGGTCATTAAGAGGGGATTGGAGCATATCGGGAATACTATTAAAAACTGGCATAGGACGGCCATTATAAGAGGTTTCAGGCTTCGTGATGGCTATGAGGAGGCTGTGGAGTACCTAGGGGAATTCTTAAATGCCCTTGGTATTCGAGAGCTAGATTGGATACTCGACGAACTCATGAGAAGGCGTATCTACGACCTCCGTGGTCGAATGCCAGATGAGTTAATAAGTTATATTGATGCTAAAGATATAGCTCTTTACTGGGTTCTCTACCTCGCAGATAATAGGGCTGCCAGTGCCCGTGATGGGCCAGAGGGCTATTGGCGATACAGGCTATTAGACATCGTTAGCGAGTGTCGGGATCCTGCTGAGTTAACTGAGAGGCTCCTTAAGGCTAAGCTACACATAGCTTTAACAGCCCCCGTGATTTAGTAGGAGGTGGGGCTGGCCTTGCCCCTCACATCACTATGGCTTAGGTTCCCAGTTTGGAGGCCGATAGAGTTCCAGAGCTACTCTGGCTTCGCTAGCAGGGGAATATTCTTTGAGCTCCTCAGGTCCCACGATGAGGACCTGGCGTCGCTCCTCCACTCAGCTGCTAGGCTGGCCCCCTATAGCACCACGCCCATCCTAGCTAGCTACAAGGGCCAACTCCGAGTTGTTTATAAGAGGCTACCGACCTGCCTAGCCCAGCTACGCATCTGCTTGCTTGAGCACGAGCTCTCCAAGGCCTTCCTAGACGCTATCATATCTGGCCCAGCTAAGCTCAGGCTCCTAAATGAGGAGGTGCCCCTAACTCAAATATCAGTTGGTGTAGTGGATTTCAGGGAGCTAGTGAAGGAGGCTAGGCCAGTTGTCCGCTTCTCCATCCACTTTAGAACGCCATGCTTCTTCAGGGAGACGCCTCGCTACGTGGAGATTCCCCTCCGCTCTGGCCAGGTGATAAGGCTCACGTTAGGAGCTAAGCGCTTAGTGCCCCTTCCCATCCCAGAGCTCATGTTCAGGAACCTAGTTAGGCTGTGGAGGGCCTTCTCGGATAGGCCATTTAACTACGAGGGCTTCTTAGCGTGGGTTAGGATGGGTGGTGTAGCCCTAGCTGGCTTCCCATCTGGCATAAGGACCGTAAGGGTGTACGAGCACCCAGATGCTAATAAATGGGCTGTTGGCTTCGTGGGCACAGTAAGGTTCGCCTTACCTGAGGATACCTACTCTAGATCCAAGGCCAAGATGGTAGATGCGCTCCTTAGATTCGCAGAGTACTCAAACGTAGGTGGGAATAGGACGGCTGGCTTTGGCGTGATAGATTACAGGCCCGCTCAGTACGCAGATGAGAGTTAGTGAGGAGTGATTAGCTTAAGCCATGGGGATATTTAAAGCCTAGCCCCGCACACGCTTTTGGCTCCTCCTGGCCTTACGGGCCTGTTTTGTTTTTTGTGCTATGGCACGAAAATAGTAAGGCTTATATACCCTTTGTTTAATGTTGAATTCTGGCCTATCTTCTCCAAGGGAGCTTATTCCTCTTGCGGGGCTAGCATATTAGTCTAAGACAAGTTAGGAGTTCCCGAATGGTATCATGCGAAAAACATATATACCCCTAACGTCTTACAAGCAGCGGGCCTAGAAGGACCCTCGGAATCCCAACAAGGGGAATTGAAAGT
>Ga0190310_1000593_pt1 | contig 11982 bp, 19 predicted proteins | sample 48700778_MG_FD_165059 | JGI IMG/M metagenome (GOLD analysis project Ga0190310, IMG submission 165059) | Hydrothermal vent sediment bacterial communities from Southern Trench, Guaymas Basin, Mexico - 4870-07-7-8_MG | ecosystem: Environmental > Aquatic > Marine > Hydrothermal vents > Sediment ... | reverse complement strand
CGGTAGAGAGCGTATAGAATGGCGTGATCTTCGCAACCGTGTTCGGCTTGGCGGTGGAAGTGGGCTACTAGGTTTCGGTATCTTTTGTGGCATACAGGGCATTCGCTATTTAGCGGGTGGGCTGTTGCTACGTGGTGTTTCAAGTGAAGGTAGCTTCTTGCGATTTTATTGCATAGCGGACATCTTAGCGATGTCATCTTATCATCTCTTTCACGTCTTCACGCATACGCTCTTATACGGACAGAAAAAGCATAGATCTGTGTTCGCTAATTCAAGCGGGATCACTGAGGGATCTCTTAGCTCAATAGCTTTAGCTATCGCTTTAGCTTTCTTTAAGCTATATTCAGCTAAGCTTTTGCTGTAATCTATGCGGAAAGACTTGATGCGAGCGTTGGCTCTGCTGATATAGATGAGATAGCCGTGATCGTAGTTGAGAGCGTGGAGGTATAGATTTAGCTGTTCTATGTGCTTTGGATGTGGCTTGTCAGGAACTCGACTAACAGTTTTTAGCTCGATAGCCGTTTCATCGCTGACTAAGTCAACGCTACCGCTTAGTCGTAGATTCTCGCTAAGCTCGATTGTAACGGGCTTCTCGGCTTCATAGCCGTGTCTGGTTAGCTCGCTTTGGATTAGCTTGTGGATTAGCGTTCCCATCATGGCGAGAGCTTTGTTTACGGGGTCTGGCGGCAAATCAAGCGTGTAGGTGTAGTAGCATTTCAGAGCACAGTCGCTGACTAAGCTGATAGCTAAGCTGTTGGGCTCATGCTCTCTTTGTCGGCTATCGTAAGCTATTTCGAAAGCTCTAATTATCAGCTCTGCTACGTCTTCGCTCATTCTATCACTCTCTCTGCTAAAACGTAGTTACAGCAGGGGCAAACGGCTTGAACGGTTTGCTTTGAGCTATTAAACGCTATGTCTCTAAAGATAACGGGGCAAACGTATAGCTCTCCGCTTTTGTAGAGATAGAAAAAGTCGTTAGGGAGCTTCTTTACTAATTTAGCGTTACAGCGGGGACATCTCATAGCTGATCACCCATCACGAGCTGGCTGAGGTCTGGAGCTCTAAGCTCTTCATAGTCTATGCTACTATCTTGCTTCTCTTCAGTCGTTAGCACATCTGTGAACGTTAGCTCGCTCTTTACTAAGCTCTCTATTGTGCTATCGCTTAGCTCGATTTGTAGCACATCGAGGACAGACTTAACAGCGTTGAAGTGGTGATCGAGTTCTCTTTCTACGTCTTTGTGGATCGGTTGCTCACGGACTTTGTCTTGCAACAGCTTAATAATAGCTCTCGCTACTCTGGGGTGTAGATACATTACTCGTTTGTCTTCGCTGTAATTTAGCAGCTTGTAAGCTTGGACGCTCTCTGTTATTATCTCACAGTAAGCTAATCGCTCTACAAATGCGTCTGGGTTATCTACGTAGCTAAACATCTCTCGTATCTTGTGTCTCGCTAACTTAGAATAATCGCTTAGCTGAGTGTAATTACTAAGCTCTTTGCTCTTGCTATTTCCCATGAAGCAGAAGCTAACGACGTTTCTGAAGTCTTCCGCTTTGCTACTAACGTCTCTGAGCCAGTATCCCTCTGACATTCCCGTGAGTAAAATCTCGTAGCTTTCTTTGAACGTCTCTTGTCGTCTCCCGCCCGCTACTTTGTCTATCTCGTCAATGTATAGCGTGTTGTAGAAATACGTCAAGCCATACGTGTTTTTAGCTCCGTCGTAGACCAATTTCGCTGGGGAAGGGAAAACAGTTAAGTAGCTACTACTTAAGCTTCTTAGAATTGCGGCTGTTCTCGTTTTACCGTAGCGGGGTGGAGTTAGCATAAAAACGTGAATAGCTTTGTCTTCGTATTGGAACAGCGGTAAGAACTGTGGTAATCGAGTAGCTAAGCTTAAGCTGTCTGGTTTGTAGCCGACGGCGAGTAGGAGCAGGTCAGCGGGCTTGTATTCGTTTAATAGCTCTTTAGCTGTATTGAAATCGTAATCTGCTTCGTAGATAGCGACTAAATCACAGAGATAGACGGCTTTCTTTTGGCTAACGGGAATCTTCTTGTAAGGCTTTAGTTCGAAGTAAACGCTACTATCTTGTAGCTCTGTCACAAGATCGAGTAGCTCATCGTCTAAGTTTAAAGCTAACGTCTGATTTGCTTTCTCTAGTGTGAGCTGATTGTAGCGATGGTTAAATCCGAGAGCGTCTGGCTTCAGAATTAGCGTTTTGCCTTTTCTGTAGCACGCTTCAAGCGTAAATACGCTCTTGCCCGCTTGGATCTTTGGTAAAAGCTTCTCTTGCTTCTCTTTAGTCCATGCTTCAAAAGCTATAATGTGCTCGTCTGTCAGCTCATCGAAATAGCGTTTAAACGTGACTAACGGTAGCTCGCTCATAGCTATCACTCGGTAGCTTCGCTAAGCTTCTTCCTTCTGGTTCTGCTCTTTCTCTTAGCAGTTCTATTGCTATTGCTGTTAGTTTCTTCGACTTGTAGGTTAGCGAAGAACTCTGCTATCTGCTTTAGCTCGCTATAGCTAAGAGGTCTATAGATGCTCTGTTTACCTGCTGTGATCACAAGCAAAACTTTGCCTTCGTAGCGGCTCTCCTTGATAGCGAATGTCATACTCGCTATCTCTAATCGCTGTCCGTTTGCTTTTACTTTCTTTTCTTCATCTTTTCTCTCTTCAGCTAACTTCTTAACGGCTTTTACTAATTTCGCAACAGTTTTCTCTAACTTTTCTATTCTCTCCTCTACATCTGACATGCTACCACCCCTTCGGCGAGCGTGAAACTCTTCATTGTAGCGAACATAATTAATCGCATCAGCTATATCAGCTTGATTACGCAATATCTTAAAGTGAACATAACAATTGTAGCGAGCTAATTCTTTAGAAATGCTAAAATCGATAGGATGATTAGCGTAAATAACAGCATGAGCGTGACGGGGATGGCTAACAGCTTTGAAAATTAGAATCTTGCATCCTTCTGCTCTTAGATGCTCTAAAATAAGCGAATAGTCGCCTCGCATGGTAATGAGATAAAAAAATCTTTTAATCATGCATAGCTTTCGATTTCACTTTATAGCCGCCGTATCGGGTGATGTATCGGATTAGATGGTTGTTTTTGCGTAGTTTAGCTAAGTCTTTGCTTTTAACGTAGATTTTAGCGTCTTTTAAGCTAATATAAGCGAAGCACTGATCTTCGTGTAGCTTGATTGCTATCGCATGCTCTTTTTTCTTAAGTAAAAAAGTTCTGTAAGCGAGGATCTTGTAGCCTTTGCAGAATCTATACTGAATCCAGCTAAGTAAAGCTGAGAAATCGCTCGGATATTCAGCTATGTAGCAGTATCTTAGCTGATTTTTAGATTTCTCGTAGTAATGACTAATATTAGCCAGCTCAGAGCGGACTGGCGGTAAAAAAGGGAGATCGTTAAAGCTATTGATCATCGCTCATCAGTCCTCTTTAAGAACATCTGCAAACGCTTCTTCGATTAAGTATTTCACTCTTCTAAGCGTTTGAACATTATCGAAAAATCTGTAATATCCTTTGCCTTCTTTTGCTAATTCTGCTTCTATTATTTCTTTCTCGATCTCTTCGAGCAGTCTTTGAACAATAAATTTGACGTTTTCTTTACAATTGCTCATCGTAGCTCACTTCTCTGAAAATTACTTCTTGTAGAATATTTACGATGCTATTGCAGAAATAGATGCAATTGCGTAGCTGTGCTCTCTGTGAAGCGTTTAACTCTTGCTTGTATGGCTTTAGTAGCTCGGCTAAAAGATAAGCTTGCTCTAAGTGCTCTTTTAGCTCGTTAGTATATAAAAGAAGGCGTTTGCTCGTCATTGCTCCGACACCTCTCTTGCGAGTATAATAGCTATGTCTTTTATTCTTTCAGCTGTTTCGTAGTAGTCTTCTCGCAAGTCAACTATGACTGCTTCTATAGCGTCTGCATTCGTCTCTTCGTCATCGTCGATTTCGAGCGGTAAAACACGCTTGTATGCGAGCACTATAACTTGTATGTAACACAGATAATCGAACAGGTGTAGCAGAGCTGGTAGATCTAAAGAATCTAAGATTTTGAGTCTTAGCTCGAAATGTAGATTGCACACGGGGTTAAGAATCTCGGAAACGTTACGGAAATTGAACTCGTAGTCGTTCAGAATCTCGTCGACTAAAGAATTAAGCTCTTCATCTTCGAAATCAACGCTTGATAGATACTTGCGTAGTATGTTCACACGAGCAAGATACAGCTCTCTTAGCGTGTCGAAGACTTCAATTAGACAGCTGGTATACGCTAATTTCGTCAATATTGCTGATTCATATAGCTTGTTGAGATAAGTGTATGCTATCGCTACTTCAGCTGTAGCTTTGTTAGCTATTTCTTCTCTGATTACTCTGTAAGCTACGCAAGGCGGCGAATCTTGTCTGAGAAATCGAACTATCGATCTTTCGAAATCGAACTCGTAGTTAGCTAAGTCACGTAATACATCTCTAAGCGTCATTTTAGCTCACCTCTTCTTGCATCTCACTCGTTCAACAAGCTTTTTAGCTGATCTATCGTCTTCTCGAGCTCCTCTATCCAGACTCTCATAGCTCCTTGCAAAGTAGCGTATCCTCGCAGATAGTCTTTGTGATCTACGCTTAACTCTTCTCTCATTCTCTCTCTCAACCACTCGAGCCTTCTTAGCTCGCTCTCAAGTGTTATAAACTCTCTCGCATTCATTTAGCTCACCTCGCTAAAAAAGATTAAAGATCACCATTCTCGATTGTGCACAGCTAAGTAAACGTAGATCTGCTGTTCTTCGTCTCTTTCGATCTCGAAGAAGTCTATATACTCGTCAGCGTCTATCCGCTTGTATTTCATGTAGTTTAAGCCGATTTCGCTCGCTTTTTCTAAAGTGCCCTCGATTGTTTGTCCCTCCTCGATCTCAGCAGTTGTCACGATTAGCTCAAGCTTAGTGACATAGACCCTGTCGCCAATCAGCCACTCTGCCACCTCTTCGAGCTTCTCGTCTCTGATCTCTATCGTGGTCTTCGCTTCTCCCGTTTTCTCGTCGAACTGAACTCTTACGTTCTCGAATCCAAGCTCTCTTGCTTTTTCTCTCACTTTCTCTATTTTCTCTTCTTTCTTCACGACTTTCACATATCTCTCATACAGCTCATCTACTATCTCTTCAAACTTCATCTCTCTCACCTCAATCACTACTATGTAACTACACGTATAAATACTTTCTTGCATATAGATACAAACTCATACATATTGATACAAATCGATACAGATGGATACGTATTAGCACACTTGTGATAGCAGAAAAGCTTATAAATTAAGCTAAGCTGTGATACAAATTAGCACAGTAGCTATGAAAAAACACTCTAACAGCTTACTTCTTAGAATCGTTCATCTTCAAAAGTAGCTCGTAAATCTTATCTATACGTAGATTAGTGTAATCTATTCGCTCATCTAATTTAGCTATCGTGGACTTTAGCTCTACAATATCGTTACGCAATTCTTCAATGCGAACATCTATTGTTAGCAGATTTCTAAATAGTTTAGCTAATTTGCTGAAAACATTCATTCTATCACTCGATAGCTAAAAAAATGAGAGTAATTAAGTTTAAGACGGCGTAGCCTCTACGAGCTTAATTCCCCATCTACCAGTCGTAGCGTCCTTCTCTATCGTGATCGAGCAAGCAGTGGGATCAAGCTCGCTGTTTACGGTGTTAGAGTTGATCATAGCGGCGAGCATCGGATTATAGACGTCAGCTATGTTGCTCGTGATCCAAGTGTCGTCATAGCCCGCATCAATAGCGTAGACGACGTAGGCGAGAGCTTCATTAGCTATCGCTACTACGCTCGTCTTGAATGCTTTCTTGACGAAGAATCTCTTTAAGTCGGTCTGAGTAATGAGATGATCGTATGTATCGTTCAGTATCTCTTCGAGTAGCTCTTTCTTGCCGTCTAAAGCGAAGCTAAGCTTTGGAATAGCTCCGTAAACCTTATCTCTGTCTCCTACAACTCTGAGAATCACTTTTACGTTGTTCATGAATGCTCCTTTGTTCGCCGTGATCCCGCTCTCGAAATCGCCGCCTTCAGCGAATGCGGCGTCTCTGTTAGCTATATAGTCGCTTGCTCTCGCTGGCATCTTCGTTTTTCTCTTTAACATGATCTTATTGAAATCTGGATGGCTCTCGCTGATGAACGATGCGTAGCCTTCGTTAGACCTGTCTACGATCACGCTTCTGTATGCGGTCTCGTCAGGAACTACTCTTTGTAAGTTCGTGAGAATCTTAGCTCTCTTTCCCTTGAACGTAGTCTCCCAATCGTCTCCGATCTCGCTGATCTCGCTCGGTAGCTCTCCAAGGTTCAAAACTCCGAAATGCACCGAATATATCTCCGCCATAGTGATTACTTATCGTGAAGTTATATATACTTGTCTTTTATGTGCGGTATAAGCTTCATCAGATGCTTTGGGAATTTACCTCGCTGTTTTTTAGCCATGCCGAGTGTTCTTGCCTTATGTCTAACAGACCACTCCGTTCTACCGAGTATTTTAGCTATTTCGCCCGCTGGTAGGAGATCGTAGTATAAGCGTAAGATTAGCTCTTCTTCTTTCGTCCACTTTCTTGCTCTATTCATCGCTCATCAACTCGCTTAGTTTAGCCTCAAAATAGCTCTTCAGCTCGGGATAGTTCCACAGCGTCATCACAGCTTTATTTAGCAACTGAGCTACGTATTGTCTCTTAGCTTTATCAAGCTCGCTTGCGTGTGAGCGAATAAACTCTCGAATAGCTTTCTTGCTGTATAACACAAACTCATTCCTCCGAAAGTCCGCTATGCCGTATAGATTAGCTATGTTCATATCGTAGCTAAACGTAGCTTTCATCTGAGTTATTAGCTGTAGAAATTCGTCAAAATAGCTCATGCTATCACCTCAGCGATATTTAGCCATTACTCCCTCGACTCGCTTACCTCTATCGTAAACAGTTATCTTGTCCGTTTTACCGCCATAGCGTTTAGTCCACTTGCCTTTTCTGCCAAGAATAGCTATCACGTTCACATCGCCTAAACGGAACGCTCTTTCGGGTAATCCAACGCTATGAGCGTTAAATAGCTTTAAACAGTATTTACAGTTAATAGCATGCCATAACGGTAGCGTGTAGCGTTCTTCGAACCAGTTAGTGTAAACCATGTTCAGTTCTTCATCTTTAGCTATAATGCCGTAATGTCCCTTCCGCTTGCGAGTATGCTTCTCACGTCTTCCCTTCCTTCGCATAATCTTAGCTAAATATTCGAGCAAGTGGTAAACAGGATTGCTACGCTCTACTATTAGCGAAGTTAGGCCTTCTGGCGTGTTCACCGCTATGATATAGAAATCAGCTGGTTGATCTAAGAAAACGTTAGCTGTTACGGGTGTTAATCGAATAGCACAAGCGGTAGAGTGGATTTCGTCTTGATTGAACGGAGCGTAGTAATATCTACCGACAGCTTTCAGCTTATCTTTGTTCGACCATTCGGGCAAGACGTAGCTCATTCCGCTTCTGCTAAGCTCTCCGATAGCTTCGATTAGCTCATCTAACTCAGCACCGTAGCGTTCAATCAAGCTTAGATCTATGTTAGCGTCTCTTAGCGAATCGTAGCTATAAACAGCGTAAACCGTTAGCTGACGCTTCTTTAACGCTTCGCCGAGCTGTTTAGCTCGCTCTCTGATAGCTTTTCTTCGCTCTCTATCAATCTCTTCGTGAATTCTCGATAGATACCTTAGCCGAGCTATCGCTACGTCGTGAAAGACTCGCAAGTATTGAATAGCTGTTTGCTTGATATAGTTGCTACGTAAACGCTTATCCGATCTCGCTCTCTCGCTATGCCGATTCCTCGCCATGATCCTTTAGCTATAATCGAAACCACACTCTCTATAAGCTCTAATCCGCTCATAGATCTCTTTCACTTTAGCTTTAACATCGCTAACAGTAGTTAGCGAGTTAATAGCTGATACAACGCTGTTAACGTGAGTATTCACTAAGCTCTCAGCGTCAGCTAAGTAGTTTAGTAGTAGCGTTTTTATGTCTTCGCTAATAGCGTCTATAACGCTGAGATAGTCGCTAATCAAGTTATCAACTTCAGTCTTGATGCGATTGAACGTCTCGCTAAGAGCTTGAACGTCAGCGTTAATCTCTGACAACATCGTTTCGTAAGTCTCGCTATCAACTAAGTTAGCGTCGTAGCGAGCTTTCAGAGCGTTTAAGTCATCTAAGCGAGCTGTCAATCGCTCTAATATCACTGTGCAAGCTGTATTAGCGTAATTCTCTACTCGCTCAACGAAATATATGCTATCAAAGACTAAATCGTTGATTAGCGTTAAATAGAATTCTGAGAATGCTGTGAGAAACGATCGCATTATAGCGTTCTTTTGAGCTATCAGCTCGCCGTAGCTGTTATCCAGCCCGCCGTATAGCTGTTGTAGCCGCTGATTAGCTCCCTGCGTGAGTGCCTCCAAGATAGTATACGGTAAAGCCGATGTCGGAGCTAAGATAGACGTTGCATATTTAGCATCTACGCTATCTATCCTCATTCCCATCGCCTGTGCTACGCTAAGGTCTGGCGGCAGACATCCACGCCACACGTTCAAGATAGTCTGTAAAGCAGCGTTATAGTTGCTCTCTAAAGCTGATGACATGCTCTCGCTAATCATTTCCATGATAGCTTCTGATCCCATCTCTTCTCCGAGATAAGCACTTGCTTCTACTGTTTTATCCATGATTTTGAAGTAAATTCCAGCTAATTGACGAGGATGATACGGGATAGCCGACGGTTTCGGTATTGACTCGATCAAGTCGGGATTCTCGAAGTAAGTGAAAATATCACGCACCCATTTCTCGCCTACGAAGGTTTCAAGCATCTTTAGCCTCAGATACCGTGATCCCGCCTCGAATATGTCTTTAGCTCCCAATAGATCCGCTACTTCCTCGAACAGCTTTACAGGACTCACGCTTTTCAATCCTGAGCTAACCACACTTGCCAAACTCACCTAAATCACCCCCACGTAGCGTCTTTCTTAATCAAAACGCTATAACCTCTCAAGCCAGTTAGCTCGCTCCCCACAAGCACAAGATACCATTTATTAGCCAGCAAAGGAATCTCCATCCCCTGTAAGATTATCTGCCCGCTTACGTTAATGCGATTGTGGACGTGTAGTATAAACATAGCTGTCGTCTGTCTCTCGCTACTCTCGTCAGCTGGATCGCAATAGAACAGCGTCGGCTTTATATCTACGTAGATTAGAATGTGATACTTTTGATAGCTCTCGTTCCAGAACCAGCCCATGCCTAAGCTCTCGGCTTCTACTTTCTTTAGCTTGAAATCGACTAATGAGCCGAGCAGCGGATCAATAGTCATATATGCGTAGCTTTTGAAGATAATATCTTCTCCGAAAACGCTACCGTAATCGACGTCATGATGCTCTAAAGCCCAGTGAGCGTCAGCTAAGTAGTAGCAATAGAGCGAATCCTCCTCATCAGGGTCTCTTGGCATAGCGGATTTATCAGTAGCGTTAATTCGTATAATGCACAATCCCTTGCGTAGCTCAGCTGGCACATTCTTCATAGAGTTGAGTAGCTCGTCTATCTCGCTACTCGTTAGCTGTATTTGTGGAAAGACGGGATTATCATAGCTCTGACCGTCTAAGCCTGTCATGTTAGCCGTTTCATCGCTATAATTGAAGCTAACAGCTTTCTTACCAAGCTGATTAGCTGAGCTTAGATAGTATTGCTCTATTAGATAGCCAAGCGAAGCTTCGCTAACTTTAGCTGACAGCAATCCGTTAACGTCGCTAAGAATCGAGCTAATCTTTGACCGAGTTTGATTGAAGATGCTGTATCGTCTGTTCACTACTTCAGCGTATAGATATTTTAGCACATCTCGCTTTAGCGAGTTTAGCGAGTTTAGCACATCGTCATACGTTACCATCTTTCATCACCTTTTAACACACAAAATCTAATCGCTCAACGTTTATAACGCTTACTCTGCTTATTGAACTTCTCTTATCCTAACAATCAGACCTGAATTATCGGCTTGCATTTTAAACGCAAAGCCTGTGTTTTTGTCTATGGCTGTTAGCTTGAAGTAGCCCGTAGTGGTCACTACCACAGGTTTATCAGTCTCTGTCTGAGTATGGACTATTATGCTCCTACTGTCTGGAGATACATAGCTAGCATTACCTTCTATTTTGTCATCCTGTGTTATCGTCCCTTTAACTCCCAATATAGCTCTCCAGTCCGCTAAACTCATAATATCACCTTTCTAACCTTTTCAATCCTCAAAAGGCTCTGTTATGCTTACCCATCCCGATATGTTAAAGCCCTCTTCTATCCTCTTGTAAGCTACGATCTGCCTACTTACTAATACAGCTCTCTTTTTTCTAAAGAGTAATAGCCACATCATAGCCTAAAATCGAGGATATTTCATCGTAACGTAATCTATAAACGTTTTAATTTCACTAAAAAGACCTACCGCACCACCAGTGCCCTTAAACTCCGCTGTTGTAAATGACCACGTTTTAATCTCTTTTCCTAGCTGATTAAGCAGCTTAAACTCGATGATCACATTATTATTGTCTTCTTTAACGTCAGCTACCAGCTGAACCCATCTCCCTTCTATCTTTCCTAGGATTATATCGTCAATTGAGTTCAATATATCCTCTGTTCCGTCAGCATTTAGCTTAACTAACTCTACTACTACTTTAACCCCAGATTGCCAAGTAAGTTCGATCGACGGAGTATCAGCTGTTATTAGCTCTCCAGCTGGTGGATTATATTTCACTAATACGAACGTGAATCCAGCACTCGGACTATCAGCTGTTACCAAATCTCCAGCTGGTGGATTATATTTAACCAAGATCACAACTAAGCCTAACGACGGAGTATCAGCTGTTATTAGCTCTCCAGCTGGTGGATTTGTCTTAGTTAGAACACTCACAAAAGAAATTGAAGGAGTATCAGCTGTTATATAGTCAGCCATCACTGACACCTCTACTAAGCTGTTACGGACTCATAATCACTCGAATACTTGAAGTTAAAACTCACCTGAGCGAGATGTTTTATAAACTTGTCTGGTTGCTTTGGATTTATTGTAAATTTCACTTTAGCATCGTTGTAAGTTCCAGCTGGAATAGTGAACTCTGGAGTTGTATAGCCAACATCATTAGTTAGCAAGTCAATCGTAGCCATCACCTCTCCGCCAATGATTAGCTCAGCTATTGCTTTATTGTAATACTGTGTTTGATTGTAAAAACCGTTAGAATTCAGGATCATAGTAGCTATCAAGTCTATGTCTGAGTGATAGTTATTGCCAGCATCGTCAATAGCTGGGAATAGCACCTCTTCTACTACGTCAGTTTCATACTCTGTCAATTCAGCTATATGCTGTTTTGTGACTAACTCCTTCACAGCAGGAATCCCCATAAACCAGAACGTAATGTCATGTTCATAATCCGTTGTGCTGTTTGTTGCATCATAATAGTCAGGATAGACTCTGAACACAAAGTTAACGTAGTCTCTCCTACCATAATCTACGATTCCTGAGAATCCCAAGCCATCAATACTAATCAAGTCTCCGTAGCTGAAATCTGCACTTACCACAAGTGTATATGTTCCCTCAGCTGGAACATCTAACTCAAACCAATCCGTTTTAGTGCCGCCACTTGGCACGAAAAACGAACCTGAAGACACCAGCTCACCATTACTGTCATATAACCGTAAATAAACATTTCCCCCATAGGATGAACCATTCTCTATTGTCGCCCTAATCTTAACCTTAAAACTTTGCATATCGGTGGGAATTCGGTTTATGATTAGCTCAGCAAAAGGATAGTCTGGATCATCAAACACTTCATTTATTACGTAGATTTCCCCGAAATCAGTATCTCCATAGACTGAGCCACTGACGTTAAGGTCAGGATCGCTCCACCCCGCTTCAAACGTTCGAGTTATCATATAAATC
>Ga0190310_1000592_pt1 | contig 11992 bp, 13 predicted proteins | sample 48700778_MG_FD_165059 | JGI IMG/M metagenome (GOLD analysis project Ga0190310, IMG submission 165059) | Hydrothermal vent sediment bacterial communities from Southern Trench, Guaymas Basin, Mexico - 4870-07-7-8_MG | ecosystem: Environmental > Aquatic > Marine > Hydrothermal vents > Sediment ... | reverse complement strand
AGCACTACATCATTTAAACTCCCTTCCAAATGGATCTGGGAAGGTATGGCTGGAGAAGCTAGTTGAATTTGTGGTAAAGAGAAGACATTAGGTATGACCTCATACATTGAAAAGTTAATAAGAAAGTACGTTCTTTTAAATGCCATTAAACATGATGGAAAACCCAGCGTTAAAGCCGTTATTGGAAAGGTAATCGCGGAAAATCCGGAATTAAAGAGATCAATAAAAGAGGTACTAAACAAAGTCGAGGAGATCTGTAACGTTATCTCAAAACTCAGTATAGAAGAACAGGAGGAGATGTTAAGGAGGGAATTTCCTGAAGCCTTAATTGAAAAGAGAGTAAGAGAAGAGGAGAAGAGGCTTCCCCCACTTCCTAATGCAGATAAATACGAAGAGATTAGAACGAGATTTGCTCCTAATCCAGATAGTGTACTACATCTAGGATCTGCTAGAGCGATAATATTGTCTCATGACTATGCTAGGATGTACGATGGAAAGTTTATACTCAGGTTTGAGGATACGGATCCTAGACTGAAGAAGGCGAACCTAATATTCTATGACTACATTAGAGAGGATCTGAAATGGCTTAATTGCAAATGGGATGAGGAGTATATTCAGAGCGATAGATTAGAATTATACTATAAGGTAGCTAGAGAGCTAATTGAAAGAGGAGGAGGTTACGTGTGTACTTGTTCTAGAGATAAATTCAGGAAATTAATCGCTTCATCTAAACCATGTCCATGTAGAAGCTTATCGATTGGGATGCATTTAGATAGATGGGAGAAGATGTTAAATGGTACGTATGATGAAGAGGATGCCGTTTTAAGGGTAAAAACCGACCTACATCACCCCAATCCGGCTGTTAGGGATTGGCCGGCGATGAGGATCATAGATCCGGAAAAGCATCCTCATCCTAGGAAGGGGAAGAAGTACAGGGTATGGCCGCTGTACAACATGGCGGCTGCTATCGATGATTATTACATGAGGATAACACATATAATTAGAGGACAGGAACATTTCGTCAATACTATAAGGCAAAAGTATCTCTATAAACACATGGGATGGAAGTATCCAGAGACCATTCATTACGGTAGGTTAATGATTGAGGGAGGCGTTTTAAGTAAATCTAAAATAGAGCAAGGGATTAGAGAGGGGATCTACAAGGGGTATGACGATCCTAGGTTAGCAACTTTAAGGGCTTTGAGAAGAAGGGGGATACAGCCTGAAGCTATAAGAGCGCTAGTATACAGCGTGGGGATAAAACCTTCGGATGCTGTTATAAGCTGGGATAACTTACTGGCTTACAATAGGCAGATAATAGACCACAAATCTAACCGTTATTTCGCCGTCTTCGAGTACGTACCCTTAACAATTACGAACTTAAAACAAGATAGAATAAAAGTCGAACTAGATAGGCATCCTCAAGATAGAAGTAGGCCTAAGAGAGTTTTCGAATTGAATATAGTTGATGGAAATCTAACGCTTCTAGTGGAGAAGGAGGATATTACCAAGTTTCAGGGCAAGCTCGTAAGGTTGATAGGCTTAATGAATATAAAGAACTTACACGCAGAAGGAGAGAGCGCTTTCGCTGAGTTTGATAGCTTTGAATTAGAAAAGGCAAAAAAATTGAAAGCACCATTGATACATTGGCTACCAAAGGAGGGGAACGTGGATATAGAAGTGGTGATAAGCGATCCGGATAAGCCCATTTCAGGAAAGGCTGAAAAGAGCTTAGTAGACGAGCCGATTGGTGCTATCGTGCAATTTGAAAGGAAGTTCTTCGCAAGAGTTGATGGAAAGAGAGGAGAAAGAATCGTCCTTTACTATACATCTAAATGAAAAGTTTAAAACCAAGATAGTTGAGTGATTGCAGAGGGGCGATGAAGATGACTTCCGCAGAAAAGCCCTATTACGTAAAATTTGAAACACCAAAGGAATTAGTTGAAGCTACGTATGAAGCTTTAAGACAAGCTAGAAATAGCGGAAAAATCAAAAAGGGAACAAACGAGACGACTAAGGCAATAGAAAGAGGTCAAGCTAAGTTGGTAATAATCGCTGAGGATGTAGATCCACCGGAAGTAGTAGCTCACTTGCCGTTACTTTGCGAAGAGAGAAAGGTACCATACCTATATGTGCCGTCTAAAAAAGATCTTGGAGAAGCCGTGGGAATAGACGTTGCAGCCGCATCAGCATGCATAGTAGATCCAGGTGATGCGCAACCTATTTTAGAACAAATCATCTCATCTCTTAAGAAGATAAAGGGAGGTTAGTCTAAACAATGAGCAAGGCATCGGAGGAGAAGCTAACCCCAGCGGAAGTAATACAGATCTTAGGTAGGACGGGAGTAGCAGGAGAAATCACTCAAGTAAGGGTAAAAATTCTCGAAGGTAAGGATAAGGGAAGAATTTTAACTAGAAATGTAAAGGGAGCGGTTAGGATAGGAGATATATTGATGCTTAGAGAAACGGAAAGAGAAGCAAAGAAAATCAAATAGGTGAAGTCCTTTGCTTCAAATTAAGAAATGTAGCTTTTGCGGTAAAGAAGTTATACCAGGTACCGGAATCATGTACGTTAAAAACGATGGGACCGTCCTATGGTTCTGTTCGTCTAAGTGTAAGAAAAATATGTTGAAATTGAGAAGAGATCCAAGAAAGCTGAAATGGACTACTAAGTACAAGAAGGTGTCGGCTAAATGACGGAAAGGACCTTAATTGTAATAAAGCCGGACGGTGTTAGGAGAGGTCTAATAGGTGAGATACTATCTAGATTTGAAAGGAAGGGGTTTAAGATCGTTGAGTTGAAGATGTTTAAAATGAGTAGAGAAAAAGCAGAGGAATTTTACAGCATTCACAAAGGAAAACATTTCTTTAACGAGCTAATAGACTTCATAACATCGGGTCCTATAGTCGCGGCTGTACTAGAAGGTAGAAACGCGATAGAGGTCGTTAGGTTGATGATAGGATTAACGGATTCATCTAAAGCTCTTCCTGGAACCATTAGGGGGGATTTCGGATTAGAGGTTACCGCGAATTTAATACACGCAAGCGATTCTCTTGAAAGTTATAGAAGAGAATACAAAGTTATATTTGAGTAGTATTTACCTTAACATGAGGAATGGCAAAAGCGATAAGGCAACCAATAGTAGTCGTTCTAGGACACGTAGATAGTGGAAAAACTTCAATATTGGATAAGATAAGGGGGACGGCCGTTCAAGCTAGGGAAGAAGGGGGCATAACTCAACATATAGGAGCAAGCTTCTTCCCCCCTGAAACGTTAAAGGCAGTATGTGGTCCTTTGTTAAAGATATTTGGAGGAGAAGTAAAAATACCGGGCCTATTAGTTATAGATACTCCAGGTCACGAAGCCTTCTCAAATTTAAGGCGAAGAGGAGGTTCTGCGGCCGATATCGCAATCTTAGTAGTTGACGCAACAAAGGGAATGGAACCTCAAACGTACGAAAGCATTGAAATTTTAAGGGAAAGAAAGGTACCATTTCTAGTAGCTCTAAATAAAATAGACTTAATAGCTGGCTGGAGACCAATGCCCAATCTCACGCTCCTAGAATCCATTAAGAAACAAGATAAGTTTACGCAGGAGCTTCTCGATAAAGCGATATATACCGTAGTAGGACAATTGTCACAATTGGGGTTCAGAAGTGAGGCCTTTTACAGAGTTAAAAACTTCACCAGAGAGGTCGCTATAGTTCCCGTAAGCGCTATAACGGGAGAAGGGATTCCCGAGTTATTAACCGTCTTAATAGGCTTAACTCAGGAGTACATGCAAAAGAGGCTTGAATATGCGGAAGGTCCCGCAAGAGGAATAGTTCTTGAGGTGAGAGAGGATCCCGGCTTAGGTCCTACGGCTAACGTAATATTGGTAAACGGAGTGCTAAAGGTAGGAGACCGAATAGCTCTAGGGACTAAGGAAGGAGCTATATTTACGAAAGTGAGAGCGTTGTTTATGCCTAAACCGTTAGATGAGATGAGAGATCCTAGAGATAGGTTCATGCCGGTTAGGGAAGTAAAGGCTGCTGCCGGAGTGAAGGTAAGCGCTCCAGAAATCCAAAACGTGCTTGCGGGCTCCCCATTAGTAGGAATACAGAAAGAAGAGGATGAAGAAAGAGCAATTGAAATCATAGACTCAGAAGTCAAGCGGGTATTCATTCATACGGATAAACTAGGGATCGTCTTAAAGGCCGACACTTTGGGCTCTTTAGAAGCTTTAATAGGCATGATGAGAAAGAGGAAGATACCGATAAGAATCGCAGACATCGGTCCCGTTACTAAGAGAGATGCGGTACAAGCATCTATAGTAAGGGAAAAGGACAGGTACTTAGGAGTAATCTTAGCCTTTAACGTAAAAGTCTTGGATGAAGCAAGGGAAATCCCCGTTCCCATCTTCCAAGAAAGGGTAATTTATAGCTTAATAGAGAATTACCTAAATTGGGTAGAAAGGGAAAAGGAAGCAGAAGCAAGAGCCGTATTTTCCGCTTTCACCTTACCGGCTAAATTCCAAGTGTTAAAAGGCTTCGTTTTTAGGAGAAGCAATCCCGCTATTTTCGGTATTGAAGTGCTAGAGGGCAGACTTAAACAGAAGGTAAAAGTGATGAATAAAGAGGGAAAGGAAGTAGGGGTTATTCAGCAAATCCAGAGTAGCGGACAACCGATACCTGAAGCGGTTAAAGGAGAACAGGTAGCGGTTTCGATGAAAGAGCCTACCATCGGTAGGCAGATAAAAGAAGGGGAGATTTTATATACTCTCCCTTCAAGTGATGAAGCGAGGTTATTACTCACTAAGTTTAAGGATAAGCTTTCGCCAGAGGAAATTAAGCTTTTAGAGGAGATAATCGAAATTAGGAGAAAAGTGCAGCATCTATATGCCTTTTAAAGCTAAAGGTTAAAAACCTCCCGTACGTTAAGCTCAAGCCGATAGATATGCCGGAATTCCAGTTAGTGTTATCAGATCCTAAAACTAGAAGAGCGGTAAAGCTTGAAATTAAAGACCCTAAATCATCGGTCCTGCTGGGTTTGAAAATAGGGAACGTTATCGATGGCGAGCCCCTCGGTATAAAGGGCAAGATAAAAATAACGGGAGGAAGCGATAGAGCTGGCATACCTATGAGGCCGGATGTTCATGGACCAGGTAAGAAGTACGTATTGCTTTCTAGCGGACCCGGCTTTAGACCAAAGAAAAAGGGAGAAAGGAGGCGGAAGCTCGTCAGAGGAAACGTTATATCTGAAGAGATATATCAAGTAAACGCAGTCTTAGTAGAAGGAGAGCTCCCTCAAACCTCTACTAATAAAACAATGAGTTAGGCTTAGAGATTTGAATAGAAAAATTAATAACCCTATCTAAATTCAACTCGCTAAGAAGCGAGGTCTGATAGTTATGCCGCGTTTTAAGACAACAGCTGAAGCGTTGAAGATAATAAGTAATAAAGAGCAGATAAGGAACTTCGGTATCATAGCTCACGTAGATCACGGTAAAACCACTACTTCGGATTCTCTTCTAGCCGCGGCGGGCATGTTAAGCCCAAGCGTAGCTGGAACCGCTTTAGCGCTAGACTTCATGGAGCTTGAGCAGAGAAGGCAAATGACCATTAAGGCAGCAAACATAACCCTGTACTACGAACATGAAGGGAAACCGTACGTCTTCAACATGATAGATACTCCTGGGCATATCGATTTTACAGGTAAAGTTACAAGGTCTTTAAGAGCCATTGATGGAGCGGTAGTGGTAGTAGATGCTGTAGAGGGTGTAATGACTCAAACGGAAACGGTTACGAGACAAGCGCTAGAAGAAAGAGTAAGGCCCGTCCTTTACATCAATAAAATAGATAGGCTCGTAAAGGAGCTGAGGCTAACGCCCGAAAAGATGCAGACATGGCTTATGAACATTATATCCGATTTTAATCAACTAATCCACATCTACGCTGAACCGGAATATAGAGAAAAATGGAAGGTAAGCGTTCAAAATAATAGCGTGGCATTTGGAAGCGCTAAAGATAGATGGGGCTTTACATTCGAAATGGCGAAAAAGTATGGGATAACGTTTAAGGACGTATATGAAGCATATACTAAGGGAGATCCGAACGAATTAGCCGAAAGGGCGCCCCTTCATGAAGCCATTTTAACGATGGTAATAAGACATCATCCGCCGCCTCACGTAGCTCAAAGGTATAGAATTCCCAAAATATGGAAGGGTAACTTAGAGAGTGAAGTAGGCCAGGCTTTATCGAACTGTGATGAAAAAGGTCCAACGGTAATGATGGTTACCAATGTGGTAGTAGACCCACAGGCAGGTGTTGTGGCTACCGGAAGGCTATTCAGTGGAACCGTAAAGGATGGAGATATGGTCTATTTAGTAGGTGCGAAGAGAATGGAGAGAATACAAAGCGTAAACATGTTCATGGGACCGTATAGAGAGATTGTTGGAATTTTACCCGCAGGCAATATTCCAGCCCTTCTAGGTTTGGAACATGCAAGAGCGGGAGAGACGGTCTCTAGCATAAGGGAAATCGTGCCGTTTGAGAGCATAAAGTACGTAACCGAACCTGTGGTAACGGTAGCCGTTGAACCTAAGAACCCAAGAGACCTTCCAAAGCTCGTGGATACCCTTCAAAAAATGCACATCGAAGATCCAAACTTAGTTATTAAAATAAATGAGGAAACGGGGGAAACCCTGATGTCCGGAATGGGAGTTTTACATCTTGAGATCGCTCTGACCTTGCTCCAAGAACAAGGTCTCGAAGTCATAACGAGCAAGCCTCTAATAAACTATAGGGAGACTATAACCGATAAAGCAGGGCCGGTAATGGCGAAAAGCCCTAACAGACACAATAAGGTATACATAAGAGTTGAACCGTTAGAGGAGGAGGTCATCGAGCTAATCAGAAGAGGAGAAATTAATGAGAGTATGGATAGGAAACAGATCGCGAAGAAGCTGAGAGATTTAGGATGGGATGCAGATGAAGCTAGAAACGTAGTAGCGATCGATGAAAGGGGCAATCTATTTATTGATGCAACAAAGGGAGTTCAGTTCTTACATGAGAGCCTTGATAGCCTTAGAGCGGGATTCGTAGACGTTATGATGAACGGGCCTTTAGCTTACGAATACTGCAGAGGAGTTAAAGTAGTTCTCCATCATTTCGTTCCACATGAAGACCCGGCTCATAGAACCTATGCACAATTAATGCCAGCGGCGAGAAGGGCGATATTGGGAGCTATGTTGCTCGCGAAGCCGGTCCTTCTCGAACCGATGTTATCTATTGAAGTAAAGGGACCGGTCGATTTGATAGGAGCTGTAGCGGGCGTACTTTCGAGTAAAAGGGGGAAGTTGCTGAATATACAGCAGAAGGAGGTGCTAGCTATAATAGAGGGAGAGATACCAGCGGCGGAGACTTTCGATCTAAGTGAAGTTATGAGAGGGGCTACAGCTGGCAAAGCTCTATGGAATACGAGCTTTAAGAGATGGGCGCCTTTGCCATCGAGCTTAATGAAATCAGTTATAGAGCAGATAAGGAAGAGAAAGGGCTTGCCTCCAGAACCTCCAAAGCCGGAAGAGTTCTTAGACGAGGAATAACTTCAAATTTTTATAGAATGTCAAGTTATAGTTAAACAGTTGAAGTGCGATTATTGCGGTAAGGAGGAGCCCATCCCATTTAGATGTCCATATTGTGGAAAGTACTTTTGTGTAGATCATAGATTACCTGAGGCACATCAATGCCCTAATCTAAAGCTAGCTCTACCACCCTCTAGAAAACCGCAACCTGTACTTTACCCATATTATCGCATTGAAGAAGAAAGAAGAGAGGTTAAAATTGTGTTTAGAAGCAAGGAAGTAGTTAATTTCGCAATAGGAGCTATACTCGTATGGTCTGTAGGCGCGAGCTTACTCGGTTTTAATTTAAGGAGTTATACCTTTTATCTCAATAGCGTTATCTTCCTCTTAGCTTTTATCTTACATGAACTTGCCCATAAGATAGCCGCCAGTAGGAACGGGTTATACGGAGAGTTCAATCTAAGTCTCTGGGGAGCTACATTAACCTTGTTGAGCATCTTCCTACCTCTTAAGGTAATAGCTCCCGGAGCCGTGGTCATATTCGGTCATGCGAATATTGAAAAGATAGGTAAAATAGCAATGTGGGGTCCTCTTACGAATATAATCATAGCCTTGATAATGTTGCCCCTTATGTTAACGACTTACGGAAGGCTATTAGCTGTAGCCTTTTACCTCAACGCCTTCATAGCTACATTTAATCTGTTGCCCTTCGGTATACTTGATGGAAAGAAGATTATCGAATGGAATAAAATGATATGGTTAATTCTATTCATTCAGTCAATACTATACCTGATATTGGGATACCTCAAGGTTTAACTGGTATTCCAATCTCCTTGACTATCAGTTCTCCTAATACGTCCTTATTGCTTAACATGCCTGGCTTTGCTGCGTGAAAAGTTACCGTTAAATCCGCTCTTACAACTTTACTAACGATTTCACCAGTATCGGGATTTAATCCAGATGGAAGATCTACGGCAACCACCAACCCTTTACTCCTATTAACTATATCTATAGCTGTAGCTATAGGTTCTCTTACCTCTCCCTTAACTCCGGTGCCTAGCATGGCTTCAACAACTACATCTGCATTTTCAATTCCTTCTTCATATTTCATGAGATCCTCTTCTTTCAAAACCTCCAATATCCTTATGTTCATTAACGATAGAGCCTTCCACATAGTTCTCGCCTCTTCCGTTTTCACTTTATCCATCTTCCCTAATAAAAAGACCTCAACGTTATATCCTCTTAAAGCAAGATGTCTCGCAGCTGAAGCTCCATCGCCTCCATTATTACCCGTTCCACATAGGATAACAATCCTAACATCCTTTAAAGGGTCAATCCTCCTCTCTATCTCATCTGCCACGGCTCTTCCAGCGTTTTCCATCATTAGGGTTCTGCTATATCCCAAATTATGATATTCCTCCTCAACCTTTTTCATCTCTTCCGTCGTAATTACGTTCATATCCACTTCTGATCCTAAAAACTATCTTTTAAAATTTAAAGTGGACGAGCTCCATCTATTAGCATATGAAGAGGATATTCTTTCTCTCCGATTTCGGTTATAGGGATTATTACGTTTCTGCCGTTAAAGCGGTAATTATCTCAATTGCGCCCAATGTTGAAGTAATAGACATTACACATGAAGTAAAGCCTTTTAATATTAAACAGGGAGCGTTTATACTCTATCAACTAACGCCATACATTCCCAATAGCTCGGTCGTCTTAGCCGTAGTAGATCCAGGGGTGGGAACGAATAGAAGGGCCATCGTAGTTAAAACTAGAAGACTTCTGTTTGTAGGACCTGATAATGGACTCCTTTATCCTGCGTGCAGCAGAGATGGTATTATAGAGATAAGGGAGATCGAAAACACATCGATTACGCTTCCCAGAAGTGGTACCTTCGATGCTAGGGATGTATTTGCACCTGTTGCAGCTCATCTAGCTAAAGGCTTCGAAATTGAACGTATAGGAAAGAAAATAGATGAAATCGTAGAGTTAAACTTAGCTAAAGCCTGTTTTTCAAAATCATACGTACTAGCTGAAGCTTTGCATGTAGATAGGTTCGGTAATATCATAACTAACATAGGTATACGGGAATTCGAAAGATGGAAGGGAGCTAATAAGAGATACGTAGTAAAGGTGAAGGAGAGGGAATATAAGGCTTACTTTGCAAATTCATTCCAAGATATAAGAGAAGGGAGTTTAGGACTTATTCCGGGAAGCTCGGGCTTTATCGAAATCTCGGTGAAAGAAGGATCGGCTTCCAATTTAACGGGGATATCCACTGGTACCGAGTTCTCCGTCTTAAGGTTAAAAATTTAATAGATCCCCTTAAGGGATAGTATCGTTATGAGGATAAAAGCGAGAAGGAAGTTACCGATATTAGTTAAGGACGTGATGGTCTCGCCTCCTATAACGGCAAATCAAGATATTGCTATTGAGCAAGCAGCTAAAATTATGTACGATAATGGAATAGGTTCTCTATTAGTTGTAAATAAGGAGAACAAGCTCGTGGGAATAGTTACTGAAAGGGATATGCTTTATGCTATAGCGCGTAAACAGGTAGAAATGCCTTTATGGAACATAATGACCGAAAATCCATTGGTAGTTAAACAAGAAGAGCCCTTAATGGAAGCTCTCAAGAAGATGAGGGATATCGGAGTTAGGCATCTCCCAGTGGTAGATAGAGAGGGAAAGCCAATAGGGATCGTATCATTGAGGGATTTAATGGAAGCGCTTTTCACCTTAATGAGTATAATTAGTTTTCTTTAATGAATGCGGCCGGCGGGATTTGAACCCGCGATCGTCAGCTTGGGGGGCTGACGTCCTAGACCAGACTAGACGACGGCCGCCTGAATAAACTTCCCTTTTCGAATTTATAAAATTGACGCTTCTTAAGTAAAAACACTTAATATCGATCTAGGCATTCTTCGTGACGTTGAAGTTAATACCGCTTGCGTCCGATTCCCTAGGAGTAAGATCTATGGCGCTCTTAGTGGACTTAAAGAACCTTAGGATTCTAGTCGATGCAGGTTCCTCCTTAGGTCCTAGGTATGGCCTACCTCCCCATCCTATGGAGTATAAGGCCTTGAAAGACTCGAAAATAAGAATAGGAAGAGCGGCGAGAAAGGCAGACATAGTGTTCATTTCCCATTATCATTTCGATCATTATACCCCATGTTGGCCTAATATAGAATGGAAGTGGACGTGGGCTGGCCTAGAACTAGCAAAGAAGATATACTCGGGTAAGGAGATATGGGCAAAATCTCCGGAAGTCAATATAAATTACAGCCAGAGGTTTAGGGCCTTAAAGTTTTTTAATGTCAGTAAGGAGATTTCTAGAGAGGTAAAATTTCTAAACGGAGAGAGATTTTTATTGGGAAATATAGAATTTGAGCTCGTTCCTTTAAAACATGGGAGCGAAGATAGTAAGCTGGGTTATGTATTAGCGTTAAATGTAGATAACGAGCTACTATTCTTGTCGGACGTTCAAGGACCAGGAACGGACGAAGCATTCGATTTAGTAAAGAGAATAGAGCCGAGAATGTGTGTTCTTTCCGGACCTCCTATCTACCTAGCAGGTAAAAGCGTGAGCGAAAAGGAGGTGGCTATGTCCTTCTATCGATTAAAAAAGGTCGTGGAGTACTCGAAGATAACCATTGCTGATCACCATATCATGAGATCTGAGAATTACAACATATATATTGATGAAGTAAAGAAGGAAGCAAAAAGATATGGGCACTTGGTATATACGTATGCAGAGCTCTTAGGCAAGGAGAACACCCCTCTAGAGTCTAAAAGAAAAGAGCTTTACGAGAGGTATCCTCCAGATGAAGAATTTATAAAGTGGACTTCTCTTCCTCCTCGTTTACAGTCTTCTCGACCTCCCCCACTTTAGTAGTACCCCTAAGTATCCTATTGACGTATTCTGGCGTAATAACCTTGGCCGTTATGAGGTTAGTTAATGCGTTACCGGAAGCTACTCCAGTCACCTTCCCTATCTTCCCTCTTATCTGCCTCCACTTAAGCTTGGTATTTCCGCTTTTGGACTCATATAAGATGCCTAAAACATCTTTAGCGTTTACAAAGGTTATATCCTTTATTTTCTTTAAGGTCACTTTATCGGCTGCTTCCACGTAAATTGAGCCTCTTTCTAACTCTCTTTCTGGAAAAACCTCCGGATCTCTCAAATAGCTCTCAGGAATATATGACCTACAAGTACTTAAGATCAAAAACCTCCTAAACCTCTCTAAGGAAGTCTCTACCTCTATCTTTACCATGATCTTTCCCTTATAGGGGATAAAGCTTTAGAGGGAGAAAAACTTTCTCCTCCTTAGGGGCGATGACGACTCTAGCCCTTGAGAACAAATGATCGAGATCTTGAGTGCTGAGCCCCTCTCCTCGTAGTTAATATCTTCAACGTCCCCAATAAATC
>Ga0190310_1000590_pt1 | contig 12021 bp, 12 predicted proteins | sample 48700778_MG_FD_165059 | JGI IMG/M metagenome (GOLD analysis project Ga0190310, IMG submission 165059) | Hydrothermal vent sediment bacterial communities from Southern Trench, Guaymas Basin, Mexico - 4870-07-7-8_MG | ecosystem: Environmental > Aquatic > Marine > Hydrothermal vents > Sediment ... | reverse complement strand
GAGCCCGCGGCCGGGCTTCCGGAGGCATACGATCTATCGGAGAGAGGTGGGGATTGGAGCTGGCACTTCGCGGCGATCGTGGTCGATTTCGAGAAGAGCGAATACGTTAAGCTCGTACTCGATGACAAGGTAGTGGATATGGAGGGGATTAAGATCTACGATAGGCTGCCTAAGGAAGGGCCGGCGGAATATAACATGATGGAGGTATTCGTGATCGCGTCGAGCGGCGGCGGATCGGGGTCGACCGAATGCCTGATAGACGACGTAATAGTTTTCACGCCATCAAGGATAATGTAAGGTATCCCAAGAAGGCCGGCTCCCCAACGAATATTTCAAGATAGAATATATGTGGCCATGGCCACCGCACCAGCCGCATCCGATTAAGCCTAAACCATTATTAAAGTGATCAGCGCTCCCACCCGCCATTTAGGGATGATTGGGCTGTTTAGACAGGGTTATCACCGAATACTTTAATCTAGAGATGAGGTTCTTCTGATGTCGTGGGATGAGGGTTAGGCTCGTAAAACAGTTTATGAGTGAGGAGGTTGTGGAGGCGGTTATCGAAGCCCTCCAGAATGAGAGGGCGGTCATGGGCGAGAGCGTCTTCAAGTTCGAGGAGGAGCTTGCAAGATACTTCGGAGTCAAGTATGCGGTCACGACCAGCTCCGGAACCCATGCCCTCCAATTCGCCCTAATCGCGGTAGGGGTGAGGGCTGGAAAGAAGGTCGTGACCACCCCCTACTCCTTCATAGCGACCGCCAACTCGGTGATTCATGCGGGCGGAGTCCCAATCTTCGCAGATGTTAGAGAGGATACATTCAACCTCGACCCAAATGAGATTCCAAAGGTCTTGGATGAAGATGTCTCGGCCATACTCCCGGTCCACCTATTCGGCTATCCAGCGGATATGGATGAGATATGCTCGATCGCCGAGGATCGGAAACTAGCAGTCGTAGAGGATGCATGCCAAGCCCATGGAGCCGTGTATAAGGGGAGGAAGGTCGGTGGTATAGGTGATGTAGGATGCCTAAGCTTCTATCCGACTAAGAATATGAGCGTCCTCGGGGATGGTGGAGCTATCTTAACGAATGATGAGGAGATAGCGGAGATCGTTAGAAAGCTGAGAGACTGCGGTAGAAGGTCGAGATATGTCCACGACATGATAGGATACACGGCTAGATTGAACACGATAAATGCTGCGATAGGCAGGATTCAGCTCAGACATCTAGATGAGTGGAATGAGAGGAGGAGGGAGATCGCCGAGAAATACAATAAACTCCTATCCGACATAGATGAGATAAAACTCCCCCCACGCGGAGACCATGGGATAAAGCCCGTCTACCACCTCTACACGATAAGAACCGAGAGAAGAGATGAGTTGAAGAGGTGGCTTGAGGAATCTGGGATTGAATGCGGAGTATATTATCCCCTCCCAATACATCTACAACCGATCTATAGGAAGCTATTCAATTATCGCGAGGGATCATATCCGGTGAGCGAGAAATTGAGCAAGACTTGTCTAAGCATACCAATACATCCATTTCTGAAGGATGATGAGGTGAACTATGTATGCGAGAAGATCCACGAGTTTTTCGATAAGAATCATTGAACTGCTTGATAGGCTGAAGATAATTGAGGTCTTAGGTTCATGAAGGATGAGCCCGCTAGCTAAGTTACTTAAGGTGATTCATGAGTCAGATGGATGTTAGAAGTTGATCAGACCTCAAAGTACCTCTCATATTCCCAGTCCGTTATCCTCCTAGAGGCGTATTCGCTCCACTCCTCTCTCTTGAGCTTGAGGAAGTTCTCTCCAGCAACCCCTAAGACATCCCTAAGCAATGAGTCCCTCTCGAAGGAGTCTAAAGCCTTCTCCAGATTCGGCGGGAGGGTTGGAAGCCTCCTATACAACCCACTTTCATAGATGTCCTCCTCTATCGACTTTGGAGGCTCTAAGTTTCTCTCGATTCCATCGAGTCCGGCGACTAGTAGCGCCGCTAACAAAAGATATGGGTTCGCCGATGGATCCGACGCCCTATACTCTATCCTCGCGCCATCCATGTCCGCGAACTCCGGGATCCTTATCAGGGCGTCCCTATTCTTCATCCCCCAATAGACGTATTTCGGGGCTTCAAATTCTCCAAACCTCTTATACGAGTTCACGGTTGGATTCGCTACTGCTGTTATCGCGTCGACATGCTCAAAGATTCCTGCTATGAAGTTCTTCGCCAGATCTGACAACCGATATTGATCGCCCTCATCATAGAACAGGTTCTCGCCATCCCTCCAGAGGCTTAGATGGATGTGGAAGCCGTTTCCAGGCTTTCCATAGAATGGCTTGGGCATGAATGATGCCTTCAATCCCTCGGCCTCGCATACAAGCTTAATTATATTCTTCGTTAGGAGGGTTTTATCGGCTATTCGCAGTCCCTCATCATGGAGTATGTCGACCTCATTTTGACCAGGGCCGACTTCGTGATGGCCCATGCTCCACGCGATCTTCGCCTCGGAAAGCTTCTCAGCTATAGCTATCTTGATTAGATTCGCCTTATCCCTCGGCGAGACATCGAAGTAGCTTCCACCATCTATCGGCTCGCGATCTCTGAGTATGTAGAATTCTAGTTCTCCAGCGGCCACAAGTCTAAACCCATGCTTTTCACGAACATCTTTTAGAATCTTCTTGAGGATGGTTCGGGGATCGCCCTCGAACGGCTTCCCAGCCTTATAGACATCGCAGAAATAGGTTCTGATCCCATTGATCATGTAGTAGGATGAAGTGTCCGGTATCAGCATCATGTCGCTCTCAAATCTCCTCGCAAACCCCTCTATCGACGATCCATCGAACCAAACCCCGTTGGAGCACGCCCTCTCAAACTCGTCCTCAGAGATCAATACCTCTTTCAGCACCCCATTTATGTCGGAGAACCTTAGACTTATGATCGGCTTCAAGCCCTTTCTAAATCTCGGGTAAAGTTCTCATATATAAGATGCGCGTTAAAGCTCTTGGAAAGCATGGAGAAGGTGAAGTCCATCGAGATAGTCACTAAGCATATCCGGTTAAAGAAGCCCTTTAGAACAGCTCTCAGAGAGGAGGAGGAAGCGGAGAACGCCTTCATTATAATAGAGTCTTCAGGCGGATATAGAGGCTTCGGGGAGGCCGCCCCGATCATGGAGGTGACAGGCGAAAATCTGGCTGGATGCCTAGAATTCCTAAACTCGCTGAGAGGTTATATCGTTGGAGCCGAGATCCCGGAGGATCTGAACAAGCTATTGAGAAGAATCCATAGATTTAGAGGTTTTCCAGCTGGTAGGGCCGCTGTCGAGATGACTCTCCTAGACCTCTATGCGAAGATTGTTGGCCTAAGCTTCGCAAACCTGCTTGGGGGAAGGATTAAGGAGTCCTTGGAGACCGATTACACGATAAGCCTCCAACCGGTCGAGGCGGCCGTCAAAGAAGCCCTAGAGGCCGTCGATAGGGGATTTAGGACTCTTAAGGTTAAGCTCGGAGACGATCCTAGAAGGGATCTGGAGAGGGTTAAGGCGCTTAGAGATAATCTGGGATACGATGTAGGGATTAGGGTTGACGCGAATCAGGGCTGGAGCCCGAAGCAGGCGATCTGGATCTCCAAGAGGCTTGAGAGACTTGAGGTTGAGCTCATCGAGCAGCCCATCCCATACTGGTGTGTGGATGAGTTGAAGGTGCTTAAAGAATCGGTCGAGATCCCGATAGCGGCGGACGAATCCGCGAAGGATCTTAGAGACGTATTGAGGCTCATAAGGGTCGGGGCTGTGGATGTCGTGAATATTAAGCTGATGAAGTGCGGCGGGCCATTAACGGCGTTGAGGATAAGCGATCTCTGCGAGGAGGTTGGAGTGAGGTGTATGATTGGATGCGGTTTAGAGACGAGGATCTCGATAACGGCGGCGGCGAGCCTAGCCTACATCCGAGATAACATCGCCTTCATAGACCTAGATTCACCGCTATTCATCGATGAGGAGCCTGTAATCGGGGGAATCACCTATAAGGATGGGGGGATTGAGTTACCTCATGAGAATGGCTTAGGGGCGAGACTAGTAGGCTACTAAGAGCTAAGCGGCGTCAGGCCCTCATACCTCAGAAAAATATTTTTTGCGGGTAGATTCCATCCCGACGTGATAGGAATTATATTGGCTGGGGGATATGGGACTAGACTCTACCCATTGACCAGAAATGTCGCGAAGCCCCTCCTCAAGATCCGCGATAAGCCGATAATAGATTATATCATGGAGAGGCTCCTCGAACTAGATTTAGAGAGGATCCTCGTCGCCGTGAATGAGAGGTTTAAGGGCCAATTTATCGAGTGGTTGGAGAGTAGGGGTTATCCAAATGTGGAGCTTAGGGTCGAGCCGAGCCGTGAGGAGAGGGAGAAGCTTGGGGCGATAAGGGGCTTGTCGAGGCTCTTAGACGAGGTTAAGGATGACTGCGTGGTGGTCGCTGGAGACAACCTATTCACCTCAAGCCTAACAGGGTTTAAGGAGTTCTATCTTGAGAAGAGGGCTGCAGTCGTCGGTCTCTACGATATAGGCGACCTCGATAGGGTGAGACAGCTCTCGATGGCCGAGATCGATCGAGAGGGGAGAATTATAAGGTTCATCGAGAAGCCTGAAAACCCCACATCCACCCTAGTCGGCATAGGGGTCTACATGCTTCCAGAGAGAAGCCTCAAGAGGGTAAATGAGTATCTTGAGGAGGGAAACAATCCAGATAGCCCAGGGTTCTTCATCCAATGGCTGCATCGCCATGAACCAGTCTATGGATATGTTCTCAAAGGCTATTGGTGGGATATAGGGACTCTTGAAGCATACTATGAGGTCAAGAGATTCCTGGAGGAGGCTGGGAACACCTCTAAGCAGGCTTAAGAGAAATGGGGATTGCGGCGAGAAGATGCTTTGGAAACTCTAGCATCGATTGAATCCAATAGATCATCAATATCAGCGCCGCTATGACGATGGACACGGCGACGGCGGCCGCGAAGATCCTCGCTAAGTCTCTCGCCCCGCTCGCCCTCGCCAAGGTTCTCTTATGCCTAAACTTTTGAACCATTGCCACCACTTCAAGGAAAGCCGCGCATAGATGCATGTTTTAACTATTTTCCAAAATCTTAAGATAGTGGAATAACGCTCGGCGAATCAAATCGTCAAGCGAACATTCTTCGCCAAATGCGCCCTGACCCCTCAGCTCTGTAAGGGACTTGAGTCGCTGAACGATATAGTGTTAATGTTTTAAAGTAGGTGATCTATAGTTTTGTGGGCTCTTCGGAGGTGAGAGTCTGAGTGGCCGGGATGAAAGTCTTGGGGCGGCATCTGATAGCGGAACTCCATGGCTGTCCACCAGAGCTACTGGTGGATCTAGATCTAGCTGTAAATATTCTTAGAGAGGCTACGAGAATCTCTGGAGCAACCTATCTAGGAGAATTTCACACGGTCTTTGAGCCTCAGGGAGGGATCAGCGTCATCGTCGCCGTCGCAGAGTCCCATCTCTCGATCCACACATGGCCAGAATACGGCTACGTGGCCCTAGACATCTTCACATGCGGCGAATCCACAGACCCTTGGAAGGCCTATGAATACATAGTCTCGAGGTATAGGCCTGAGAAGGTTAATGTTACGGAGATTAGGCGCGGGCTAATCGAGGTGGAGGAAGCGGTTGATTAAACGCCCCCCAAAATACGTGATGGAGTGGATGAGTCGGACCCTAGCAATACTATATGGTATCGACGAGATAATCTACTCCGGCAAGACAAAGTATCAGCTTGTCGATATAGTTAGGACGAGGGATTATGGCCTAGCCCTTATACTCGACGGACTGCTCCAATCCGCCGAGGTCGATGAATATGTCTATCATGAGTCTCTCGTCCATCCAGCGATGATCTCCCACCCAAATCCTAGGAGGGTCTTGATAGTTGGGGGTGGGGAGGGCGCGACCGCGAGGGAGGTTGAGAGATATGATGTGGTCGAAGAGCTTGAGATGGTTGATCTAGATGGAGAGCTGATAGAGCTTGTGAAGAAGTATCTCCCATGGTCTAGGGAGGGTTTCAGCGACCCGAGGCTTAAGCTCACGATAATGGAGGGTAGAGAATATCTATCAAAGCAGCCTGATGGGAAATATGATGTCATCATAATGGATGCGACCGATCCAGCCGAGTTCAGCCCGGCCATAAAGCTCTATACGAGAGAGTTTTACCAGCTCGCGTTCAAGAAGCTTAGGGATAACGGTATATTGGTGACTCAATCATCCTCACCAGCCCACACCCTCAAGCTCAGCCTCTCAATCCTCAAGACTATAGGATCAGTCTTTCCCAGATCATCCATCTACTCCATCTACGTCAAGTCCTTCGCATCCATCTGGAGCTTCTCGATAGGATCTAAGGGGCCTCAGCCCTCAACCCTTAGCTCGGAGGAGGTTGATAGAAGGCTTAAGGAGAGGAATGTGAGGGGGTTGAGATTCTATTCAGGCGATGTCCATGAAGCCCTCTTCAAGCTCACAGAGGCGATCCTTAGGAATTGGAGGGCTGAGCCCATCATCCTCACCGATGAGAAGCCCCTAACTCCAGACGCTATAGTGGACATATTCCACCCAGCTACCATAGGAGAATCTTCTAATCCAAGTTCGACGAGATGATCTTAGACGATGGCGATCCACGAGCTTGAGTGGTTCATCATAGCCGTCATAGTCACGGTCCTAATTCTATGGGATCCGGGGAAGATCCCGAAGATAGCTAAGGCGATAGCCGAGGCTAAGAGGGAATATGAAAAGGCCGTCGCATCGCTTGACGAACAGCTTATACTCGAAGAAGGAGAGGAGCATCTAACAGACGATGAGAAGATCTTGGAGATAGCGGGAGAACTCGGAATTCAAACCGAGGGGAGGACGAGGGAGGAGATAGTTAAGGAGATCTTGGAAAAGCTTGGAATGCGGGTCGAGGAGGGCCGAGAGACTGTTGAGGGCGAGGCGACATCATGAAAAACTTAATTTGACATGGTTACACCTCTAGACAATCATGAAGCTCGAGAGGTATGAGAATAATCCGATTCTCAAGCCTAGGGGAGATGATTGGGAAGCTCTTGCGGTCTTCAACTGCGCAGCCCTAAGGGTCGGCGACAAGATCCACATATTCTACCGCGCGGTCGGAGAGTATCTACAATACGTCTCTAGACTTGGCCACGCGATCTTCGACCTAAGATTGAATCTCATCCATAGATCTGAGAAACCCGTCTTCAATCCGGATCTGCGGTTCTGGGAGATGAGCATAGAGGATCCTAGGCTCGTCGAAATAGATGGCGAGATATACATGACCTATGTCACGACTCCAACCCCAGCCCCACCGTCAGCTGTAAGGATGAAGCTCGGCATACCAAAGCCGAAACGGGCTTACTCTAGATGCGCCGTGGCGAGGGTGAGGGAGTTTAAGGAGTTTGAGAGGCTTGGAACTATAACCCCATATGATGCTGAGGAGAGGAATACTGTGCTATTCCCGGAGAAGATGGATGGGAGGTTCATAGCTCTCCATAGACCGGCTAACTGGGTTGGCGAGAAATACTCCGTCGATAAGCCAAGTATATGGATCGCATTCCTGGATAAAATACCTGGAATCATGTATGATCATAGGGTTGTGATGAAGCCCGAGGAGGATTGGGAGTCACTTAAGGTGGGAGCAGGGCCTCCGCCGATAAAGACCGATAAAGGCTGGCTCCTAATCTATCATGGAGTAGATTATGAGATGACCTATCGAGCCGGGGTAGCATTACTCGACCCAGAGAAGCCTTGGATCCTCATCTCTAAAACATCAAAGCCAGTCCTCGAACCTGAGATGAGCTATGAGAGATACGGCGATGTGCCGAACGTGGTCTTCCCAACCGGAGCCATCACGATAGGAGAGAAGCTCTTGGTCTTCTACGGTGGGGCGGATAAGGTCTGCTGCATGGCCTATGCGAGGATCGATGAGCTACTCGGTCATTTACTTTAAAGTTCGATGAAGGCTTAAATAATGAGCATAGATTTTAGAGCCGAATAGAAGGTGAATGGATTGCGCAGACTGAAGCTTCTGATAATCGCCTTAACCATGATCTTGGTGATCTCCGCGATCACGCCGCCCGCTCAAGCACAACCCATAAGCGCCAAGAGGATAGTGGAAGTCAATCAGTATGGCTTAGTTTATGTATATGATGAGGTTCCGAGAACCGGCGGCCTAACCAAGATAAGCTTCCCGAGGGAGATGTTGGCGAACCTAGTTAACTATAGGTCTCCAGAGGATCCAAATCCGGAGCTCAAGGAGGATAGGGATGTATTCTCGATAATAGTTCATTCGAGGAGCGGGGATTTCGTCCACCTAGTTACGATCTTTAGAGATGTCGTTAGATGGGATGCGATGAACGCCCGCTTCATGCTCAGGATGAGCTTAAACCCCATACTCGATGAGAAAGTCGGCGAGTTCTCCATAATCGTTAAGCTCCCCTCAGATGCGAAGCCAAGTCGGATAAGCCCAAACTACATCTCCGAGAAAAAGGATGGAATTCTAAGTGGGAATACATCTAGGATAGATTTGACCGACAGGCGTCCTCAAACCCTCTCAATAGACTTCACGAGCGATAAGCTAAACCTCCTCGACATAACCGATGTGGACGCCGAATATAGTTTGCCCGATGGGTTCGTTAAACTGGGATTCAGATTCAGGAATGTTGGCGGTAAAGGTCTCTCAAGGATAAGCTTCAAGCTCCCCGCAAACTGCTCGGATATCAGAGCTGAAGACCAGTTGGGAAAACTTCTATCGAGCTACTACCCTAAGGTCAGATCGCTTGATGTAACCCTCAGACAACAGGTCGGGGTCGGCGAACGTGGATCGGTTAGCATATACTTCAAGCTTCCCGCAGACAGTCCCTATGTGAAGGTCTCAGATAATAAATTCAGAGTCTCTCCAATCTTACCGATAAACACGACCGTTAGAAGATACGGGGTTAAGCTATTGTTGAGGTCGATGGAGTTTGTGTCCTCAGATCCGGAGCCCGTGGAGCTCGTTAGGGTTTACCCGGAGAGCATCAAGCTCACCTACATCTTCGACCACATGGATCCATTCAGCGCTGAAAACTCGACGATAATCTTAGAATACAAGCCGCTCTTCAGTATCTTCAGGTTCATGGCCTATGTCTGGGTCGGGGCCATATTGGCCGTGGCCCTCGCGGCTGTGACATCCATCTACCTCAAGAGGCCGAGAATCGCGTTAAGCAAGGTCGATCTATCCATGAAGAGGCTCGTCGAGGAGGCGGACTCCCTCACAGCATCCTACCAAGACTTAACATCGCTCATAACGAGTGGGAGGATTGTGGAGAAGGGATATGTTAGGCCGAGAATCTTAGACCTTAGGGCGAGCATAAGGAGACATGGAGATAAGATATCGGCGATAGCCTCAGACCTCATGAAGAGTTCTCCCGAACTCAGAGACCTCATGGCGAGTCTAAGGAATTCTGTGAAGAGGCTTGAGCAATCGGTTGAAGAGCTCTGGGTTATGGTTCACAGATATCTCTCGGGGAGGATCGGTAGATCGGCGTTCGAGAAGAGAGTTGATCGCCATTACAAGCTATTGAAGAGGGCTTATGGAGAGTTCGCCGATGCCGTCGAGGAGCTGAGGGAGAGAACTAAGTAAATACCTCCCCTATAACCCTCTTCTTGGGATCCTCCATACTCTTCCATAGATTCTCAGCCTTAACCTTACACTCCTCCCTCATAGCATCCCTCTCCTTGAGAATCCTTCCAAAGTCCCTCAGTAGCATTTCAAGATCTCGATAGTAGAGTATTAAGCCCTTCTCCACCAAGAACCTTATCACGGTTGGAAGCTTCTTCGGATAGATGGAGATCGCGGGAACTCCGAGTAGGGCCGCCTCCTGCGTCATGGTTCCACCGCCGCCTATGAAGATCGAGGAGTAGTAGATTAGCGACTGCCCAAAGATCGGCTTATCGATCACCAGAACATCTTCACCCTTTAACGATCTTTGGATGATCATCGACTGCTCACGATACCTACATAGGATTACGAGCTTCAATCCCCTTAAGATTTTGGCCAAGCTTTTAACGAAGTTTAGGAGTTGCTCATCACTCATCCTCAGATATGAGGCCATGGTCTCAGGCATCCTCAGAAGAACATACTCCTCCTCCAATCCAAGCTCCCTTAACTGCTTCCTGGAGGGCTTGAAATCCTTCAGCCAGAAACATGGATCTAAAGCCCTATAATGTCTAATACTCTTTGGATGCGCTCCAGCCTCGATCCACTCATCGTCGGAGATTATCCAGGGGGTGAATACCTTCTCGGAGAGTGGGGCCACGAGCCTATTCACGGGTGAGTGAGGGGTGTCTGAGATCAGGATGTGAGGGATCCCCAATCCATAGGAGATCCTCGAAGCCTCAACAGATCCACTCGAGAATGTAATGTCTGGCTTAAGCTCGATGATGTAATCTAGAAGTCTTCCCAAACGGTCTATACTCGCCCTAAGTTTTCCCTCCAGAGTCCCGCCGCCCCAAGATCCTATCTTGACAATATCCCAATCTCTTGAGAGCTTCTCTAGGAGGTCGTCGAGCTGGATGTAGTGCCGTGAGGTCATTATAGGCTCATGGCCCCACTCTTTCAAGGTCTTCGCGAGGCTTGTGAAGAGGAAGAGCTGTTTGGGTGAGAGTATGTCGAGCCAGATCCTCATATCCAAAGACTACTCCTCCTTCTGCGGGTTTATTGAGATGAACTCTCCATGAACATCCTCAGCGTTCAATTCCTGATCCAATAGAAGCCTTGCCTCAACCTCATCCGCGAACTCTCTAGCGATCCTCCTATCCACCGAGACGTTTGCATCGACGAGATCTAGGGGGAAAGGTAGACCTGTAGCAAGATTGGCGTTCTCCATCAGATATGCTAGAGTCGATTCCAGATCCACCCCCCTCCCCAGTTCTATGCACGTCGGCGGGGCATATGGGGAGAGTCTGACATAGATCCTCCTAACGCCAATAACCTCTCTAAAGATTTCCTCCCTCATCTCGCTCCCAGAGTTCTTCGGAGCTAGATCGGTGATTATCTGGGTTCTAAGCTTTCTATCGACATGGCCCAACGCCTTCTCCAACTTCCTATCCTCCGGTAGGTCTTTGATTATCCGCTTAACCTCCTTAAACCATCCCTTAAGGCCATTATAGTGTAGGTAGCTCCATCTATCTCCGAGGAGATCCCTATAATCGAAGTATTCTCCACACCTCATCAAGCTTCTTAGGAGTGATCGGTCATTCTTGTTTAAGGTCTCCTCCATCCTCCAATTCCTAGACAGTAGCCAGCCATCTATCGCCGCAGTCCTAATACGCTTGATAACCCCTATGGCCTTTCCGCTATCCAGCAACCTCTTGCTCTTCTCATAGATCTCTCTCACGAGCTCCCATCCAACGATTCTAGACCCCAATCCCAAGAACTCCTTCTCCTTTATCTCGCTACACCTAGCCCTAAACCCATAGAATGATCCATCTATAATCATCAGATCGACATCATACTTCTCCATACATTTAAGCGCTAGATCCCTCTCGAGGAGGGTTCTCATCAAGCTTAAGAGCTTCCTCGTATAGAGGGAGCTGCCCGTTTGAGGTGTCATTATGTAGCCGGCGGCCATGCTCTCCTCGTCATCATCCGATACTATCTCGCCTCCATCAAAGACCATATAGCATCCCGTGTAGACTCCTATCCTATATCCGAGCCTCTCGCTAAGCCTCGGAGAGGATGAGCCGTCGACCACACCCACCCTCAGCTCCTTGGCCAACCCCTTTGGAATCGATCTAAATCTTAGATGCTTCCTAAGCTTTAGAATCCTCTCCTTCTCCCTCCTAAGCTCCTCAGCAACCCTTTTAGCAGCCATCCCAGCGAGCTCGAAGAACTCCTCTTGAAGCCTCGGCGGAAGCCTTGAGATCGCGCTCTCCTCAAACTCCTCGCTCATCCGCAAAGACTATCCCACCTCTTAGGATAAAGT
>Ga0190310_1000589_pt1 | contig 12021 bp, 13 predicted proteins | sample 48700778_MG_FD_165059 | JGI IMG/M metagenome (GOLD analysis project Ga0190310, IMG submission 165059) | Hydrothermal vent sediment bacterial communities from Southern Trench, Guaymas Basin, Mexico - 4870-07-7-8_MG | ecosystem: Environmental > Aquatic > Marine > Hydrothermal vents > Sediment ... | reverse complement strand
GCATTACTGCAGTCTCGCTAGTAGGCCTCAAAGCAAGCTTTTCTCCAAGCTCGCTAAGCCCTCCCCTAGTAACCCAGAAAACCTCACCTTCAAAACTCCTTATGTGTTCAGCTTCCTTCTCCAACAAGCTTCTGGGAATTAGTAGAGGGAATAGGCACTCCTCATGCCCAGTGGAGTCTAATAAGCTCCTCATTATGTCAAGCACGTTCTTCCTCAGCTTAAAGCCATATCCAGGCCATACGCCGCAGCCCTTAACCGGAAATCGATAATCGTAAACCATTGTGTGTAGCGTGACCTGCTCGAACCACTCAGCGAAATTCTCGTGCTTCTTATTGCGTGGTATCACCATAACTTTAAGCACCACGATTTAGCTACTTTTGTCCTCTAAGTGAGGCTAAACGAAGAATTTATATTTTAAATTCCCAGCGAAAAAGGCTGGGCTAAGTGCCTAGCAGAGGGTTGCGCTATGGACTCAGTAGTTACTGTGCCAATAATATCATTCGTAATTGCCCTCATAATATCAGCCTTAACATATGCATGGGGCGCTAAAATAGCGCCCAAGCCAAAACCCAATCCCGAAAAGCTCAAGCCATACGCCTGTGGAGAAGATGTCCCTGCTGAAGTCGTTCCATTTACTATACACCTCATAAACTTCGCAACGCTTTTCCTCGTCTTCGACATGGTGGCAATGGTAATAGCATTTGCGATACTATCACCAACAATATTAACACAAACATCATTCCTCATAACTATATACTCCTTCGTTGTACTCGAAGCAATTCTCCTACTAGCAAGGAGGAGATGGTAAAATGGGGTTAATCGATTGGGCGAGAATTAGAAGTCCATGGATAATACACTTCAATACTGGTGCATGCAATGGATGTGACATAGAGGTCCTGGCGGCTCTCACTCCTCGCTACGATGTCGAGAGATTTGGAATAAGGCTTGTAGGCTCACCAAGACATGCAGATATTTTAGTTGTTACAGGTCCAATAACGAAACAGGTTGAAAAAAGAATTAAAAGGATATATGAGCAAATGCCCGAACCAAAGTTCGTCATGGCTGTTGGCAATTGCTGTGCCAGCAGCGGGGCCTTCAGGAATTGCTATAATGTCTATCCCGGATTAGACACAATTATACCGGTTGATGTTTACGTCATGGGGTGCCCTCCAAAACCTGAAGCCATAATAAACGGCGTAGTCAAGCTAATTGAAAAGCTTAAGGGTGGAGGAGCTTGACACTCGAAGAAGAGATTGTAAATAAATTAAAGTCGCAGTTTGGAGATAAGATACTTGAAGCTAAAATTCAAAGGGCTAGAAGAATTTTCATAACGGTTGATAGATCAATATATAAAGATGCTATCAGGTTTTTAAAGAATGAGATAGGAGTCACTCATGTATCAACAATAGCTGGTGTCGATGCAATAGAAAGATTCGAAGTAATACCCCTCTTCTCCTATAAAGGAATTGTAATAGCCTTAAGAGGGCTCGTACCAAAGGAATCTCCAAGTATTGACACAATAAGTGACGTAATTCCAGGGGCTTTCTTCTACGAAAAAGAGGTGCATGAAATGTTCGGCATAGACATAAAGGGACACCCTGATCTCTCTCACCTTGAGCTTCCGGAAGACTGGCCTGAAGGCTTATATCCGTTAAGAAAAGATGTTGATCTTCAAGAACTATTTAAACAAATAACCAAGGAGAGGGATTAAGATATGAGTACGATTATTGACATACCAGTAGGCCCTCAACATCCAGCCCTCAAGGAGCCCATAAACATAACATGTTACGTAGACGGAGAGCAAGTTATAGGGGCTAAGCTAAGGCTAGGCTATAATCATCGAGGGATAGAAAAAGCAGGTGAATATCAATCTTATATACAAAACCTCTACATAGCTGAGAGGATATGTGGTATATGTGGAATAGTCCATGCCTTCAGTCTAGCTCAAGCAACAGAAGACATAATAGGCAAGGAGATACCTAGAAGAGCTGATTACATAAGAGTCATAGGTCTCGAACTTAATAGAATACATAGCCACTTATTATGGCTTGGTGTTGCTGCACATGAAATCGGATTTGATACGCTCTTCATGTATGTATGGAGAGATCGAGAAATAGTAATGGACATAATCGAGGAGATAACAGGGAATAGAGTCACATACGCTTTAATAACAATTGGTGGTGTTAGGAGGGACATACCTCAGGAAAGAGCAGAAAAGCTGTTAAGGGTCATGGAGGCACTCGAAGAGAGGGTCAAGAAGTATAGAAGAATGTGCTTAGAGGAAAAGACTATCAGAATGCGATGTGATGGCGTAGGCATCTTGAGAAAAGAGGATGCAATAGCATTATGTGCTGTTGGACCAACAACAAGAGCTTCAGGCGTATCATTTGATGTTAGAGCCGATGATCCTCATGCTGCATACGATGAAATACCATTCAATGTTGTGACGTACGACACTTGTGATGTAACAGCTAGAGTTCTTGTAAGAATAGATGAGACCCTTGAATCCATAAACATAATTAAAGAAGCCATCAAGAAGATGCCTGAAGGACCAATAAGAGTTCGATTACCAAGAGTCGTACCAGCGGGAGAAGGGATTGGAAGAACTGAAGCACCTAGAGGAGAGGTTATTCACTATGTGAGAGCTAATGGGACAGACAAGCCCTTCCGATGGAAGGTTAGATCACCAACACTAGCCAATCTACTCTCAATACCAGTTATGCTCACGTCGAAGGGAGACTACGTAGTGAATATAGCTGACGTTCCGATAACTTTTGCAAGCATAGATCCATGCATAAGCTGCACTGATAGAGCTGTAAGGTTTATAGACGTTTCAACTGGTAAAAGCTGGGTTTGGACATTCAGCCAGATAAAACGCATGTACTGGAGGAGGTAAAAGCTGATGATCCAAGAAGTAATCGACATATTGAAGATACTCATCTTTCCAGGTTTCTTCTTCTTCTCTCTATTAGGCTTGATATTTGAGTGGATAGATAGAAAATTCTATGCTCGTCTTCAAAATAGGGTAGGCCCTCTGTATACTGGTCCACGAGGCTTCTTCCAGCCCTTTGCAGACTTCGTAAAGCTAATGGCTAAAGAGGACGTAGTACCCGAAGGCGCTGAAAAACCTATATTCTCCTCCATTCCAGTCTTCGCGTTAGCTCTCAGCCTCTTCGCAGTTCTGTTTCTCCCAGTTTATGGCACGCAGGGCATATTGTCGTTTGAAGGGGACATTATAGTCTTAATGGCGATAATGACGCTATTCGTAGTGCTTGTATTCCTAGGAGGACTATCTTCTGCAAGTAGGTACTCTGAAGTGGGCGCTGAGAGGTCGATACTACAATTGCTAGGCTACGAAATACCACTTGTAGCCTCAGTCTTAGGAGCAGCTGCTATAACGATACACACAGGAGGCTCCTTATCGATTAAAGGGATCGTCGAAGCTCAGAGTGGATGGTGGAGCATACTGGGAATCCAAGCATTGGGCTTCGCCATATTCCTACTAGCAGCTCAAGCTGAGCTTGAAAGAGTCCCATTCGATATACCAGAGGCAGAAACCGAAATAGTCGCTGGATGGATGACTGAATATTCAGGTAAGAAGCTAGCTCTCTTGAGATTAGCAAGGGATATAGAGCTTGCTTTCCTATGCGGGCTTGGAGCAACACTCTTCCTAGGAGGCCCGCAACCAGTACTACCAGGCATACTCGGCGCTGTAGTATCTACAATACTCTTCGTGGTAAAATCAGTGATTGTGTTGCTTATTCTGACAGCGATAAGAGCCGCTATGTCCAGGCTGAGAATAGATCAAATGGTTAACTTTGCATGGAAATACTTAATGCCACTATCAATACTTCAACTATTCCTAGCAGTCCTCCTTCCACATATTATTACTCTTTGAGGTGACGTGACATGCCAATATTCGGTGAAGCGCTGAGAAATGCGTTCCAAAGAAGAGCTACGCTACTTTACCCATTTGAGAGGAGAGATGTGCCTCAAGATTATAGAGGCAAGTTGGAGATAGACTACAACTTATGTATTGGCTGTGGTCTTTGCGTTAAAGATTGTCCTTCAAGTGCATTAGAGCTCGTGCAAATGCCGGATGGCAAGAGGAAGCCTAGATACCATATAGCCAGGTGTACTTTCTGTGCTCAATGCGCTGAATCCTGCCCCCGAAAAGCTATTAAAATGACACCAGTTTACGAATTAGCCACTTATAATAGGAGAGCAGAGGTCGTTGAGCCATGTGGGACATCGCAATAATATTCCTAGCGATATTGACAGCGATATTCGCCGTCGAATCCAAGGACTTAATCAAGAGCATCATCGCCTTCTCAGCAATGAGCGTTTTCGTCGCCATATTATACTACATTATGGGCGCGCACTACGCATCGGTATTTCAACTCTTGGTCTACGCAGGTGCAGTAACCGTGTTATTTGCGGTAACAATTCATACGATTAGAAGGAGGCGAACTGCATGAGCAAAGGATTGGCAGCAGCTGGAGCAGTATTAGCCTTAGCAGTACTAGCTTTACTTTACTTCATGCCTGTCCCGCAGCCCTACGCTGATGCAACAGCACTAAGCCAGGGGCTCAAGGCCCTTGGCGTTAATTGGTGGAGCTTAGTCCCTCAAGAGCTTTACAACCCAACATTCATGAGCAATTTAATGTTAGGCACGACGCTCTGGGGCTACAGGGCAATCGACATGCTAGCTCAAGCTTTCCTAATATTAGGAGCAGCCTGTGGAGTCACAGCCCTCTTCAGAATTGAGCCTCCTAAGGAAATAGCGGAAGAAGAGGAGGCCGTCATAGAAGCTCCTCTCGAAGAGGGTATTGAAGAGGAGGAGGTGTAAAAATGGAGGTCTTACCACCTCAAGCTTACTTCGCCACCTCAATAATACTGCTCGTAATAGGAATTTACTGCATAGTATCTAAGAGGAACATGATAAAAACCGTTATAGGCATTGAGATAATAACAATGGCCGTTAACATGGTGTTCTTATCACTAGGCTGGATGCGGACATATCCAGCTCAGCTAATAGACCCCCTAGCTCAAGCTTTCGTCATAATATCAATAGTAATTGGAGGAGCTATAGCAGCAGTAGCATTATCATTAGTTACTAATGCTTATCGTCATTACAAGACCCTTGACTTGAAGAAGCTTAGAAGACTGAGGTGGTGAGGATGGCTGTTGAAGTTGACATATTAACAGCATTAAAGCCAATTATAGTGTTAATAGCCTTTTCAGCATTGACGCCAATAATAGGCTACGTCGAGGGCAAGCTGAAGTCAAAGCATGCTTCAGGGATATTCGCGACAATAGGCTTCCTAGTGACGCTAGCCCTTGTAATAGACATGTACATGCACTTGCCGGCTGGCGGCTTCACGTCATCATTCCCAGGATTTGGGCCACCACTAGGAGTAGAACTGAGAATTGATGCTCTCAGCATGTTCATGATTGCACTGTTCTGCGGCATAGGCTTCCTCGTATCAATATACTCAATTAAGTACATGGAGCACGATACAGGTCTTGACCGCTATTACACTATGCTTCTACTGCTGGTAGCAGGCATGGTTGGAGTAGCGATTGCAGGAGACTTCTTCACGCTCTTCGTCTTCTGGGAGCTAATGAGCATAGCCTCATATTCACTTGTTTCCTTCAGGAAGTATAGATGGGAGCCCATAGAGGCAGGCTTCAAGTACCTAGTGATGAGCACACTAGGCTCGCTCATAGCCCTACTGGGCATAGCATTACTATATGGATATGCTGGGACTCTAAACTTCTCAGCGCTTTCAGTCATATTCTCAAAGCCCACTGTCGATCCAGCATACTGCTACATTGTAATAACATTGATACTCGTAGGTTTTGGTGTCACAGCTTCGATAGTGCCATTCCACACATGGCTACCTGACGCACACCCAGCAGCTCCAAGCTCCATAAGTGCTATGTTATCTGGTCTCGTCATTAAGGCTGCCGTATACGCAATAGCAAGGAGTGTTTTCACAATATTCGCGCCATCAGTCTTCAATTACGGTATAGTCCTAGTCGTCTTCGCAATTATAACCGCGACGGTAGCAAACGTCAAGGCATTACTACAAAGAGACATAAAGAGGCTTCTAGCGTTCTCAAGCACAGTCAACATAGGCTTCATAATATTTGGCCTTGGAGTAGCGGCCTACGGCATGCACCTATGGGCTACAACAGGAGCAAATCTGGCCTTGACAGCAAGCGTAATAGGTCTAATCGGAGCCTTAATGCACATATTATCACATGCAATAGGCAAAGGCCTCCTCTTCCTTGCCGCTGGCTCCTTCATCACCAGAGCAAAGACAAGAAACATATATGATCTCGAGGGTGTAGGCAGAGCAATGCCTTGGACTGGTGCGTCTTTCTCAATAGGGCTACTATCACTAGCTGGAACACCACCTCTAGCAGGCTTTGTTAGCAAATTCCTCTTACTAATGGCTGGCTATAGCGTCGGAGACTTGTTCATGAACATAGCAACATCACTAATGCTGGTAAACAGCGTCTTCGCAACAGCATACTATCTAAGGCTTCTCCAGGTCTGCGTTATAAGACCTAAAGGCGATAAGGTAAAAGCGATAAAAGAAGCATCAGCCATCATAGTTGTACCCCTGGTACTACTAATGATAGCATTGATAGTCATAGGCTGCTATCCATGGCCACTAGTTGACATGGCTCAGAAAGCAGCCTTCACATTATTCCAAGTACCATAAACCAAAAGAAACCGTTTTCTATCCTTATTTTATTTCGTATAACGGGTACCTCAATTGATCATATATGCCGATCTTCACATTCATTCAAGATATAGTGGAGCAACATCGGATAAAATGAACATTAAAGAGCTCTCTCTTTACGCTCCACTTAAAGGAATAAACTTGCTAGGCACAGGTGACGCATTACACCCCTTATGGCTTAGAGAACTCAAAGAGAACCTCGAAGAGATGCCTGGAACAGGCTTCTACAGAGTTAAAGGTTCTTCAGCTGAGCTTTTCTTTATAGTTCAAACCGAGGTTGGCACGATACATGAAGTTGAAGGGAAAGCAAGAAGAATACACCATGTAATTTTAATGCCAAGCCTAGAAGTAGCAGAACAAGCAGTTGATGTTTTATGCAAGCTAGGAGACTTAGAGGCTGATGGGCGACCAATATTTACAATGCACCCAGCAGAGCTAGTCGAGCTTCTCCTAGGAATAGATAAGGACATCTTCATCTTTCCTGCACATGCCTGGACTCCATGGTGGTCGATTTTCGGCTCTATAGGTGGCGTTAATAGCCTAGAGGAATGCTATGGAGATAAAAGCCATAAGATAAAGGCCCTCGAAACAGGTTTAAGTTCAGATCCTGAAATGAATTGGCGAGTATCATCTCTCGATAGGCTAACATTACTAAGCAATAGCGATAGTCACAGTCCATATCCTCATAGACTCGGTAGAGAGGCTAACGTCTTTAATCTCGACGAGCCGTCTTACAGCGAGCTCATAAGGGCAATAGTCGAGAAGAACCCCAACAAGTTCTTAATGACAATAGAAGTAGACCCAGCTTATGGTAAATACCACTGGACTGGTCATAGAAAATGCGGTGTCTCCATGCCCCCAGAAGAGGCCATTAAAATAGGCAATAAATGCCCGGTATGCGGAAGACCATTAACTAAGGGGGTTGAACAGAGAGTCGAAGAACTCGCTGATAGACCTAAGGGCTTCAGACCACCAAACAGCATAGGCTTCAAAAGGCTCTTGCCACTAGCAGAGATCATAGCTGCTTGCCTCAATATCAAGGGAGAGACTAGGCTCTATTCCGGTCGAGTATGGGAGCTAAGCATAAAGCTAATAAACAAATTTGGAAGCGAGCTTAACGTATTGCTAAACGTGCCATATGATGAACTTAGAGCAGTAACCCCCGATAAAATAGCAGATGCCATAATAAAGGTGAGAGAAGGAAGAGTAGCAATAAAGCCAGGCTATGACGGAGTATACGGTCAGCTAATACTTGACGACAAGGAGAAGATGAATGAGCCATCAAAGGTAGCTTGTGGACAAACAAGCATTACAGAGTTCTTCAAGTAAAAAGCCACTTCAACCCCTCGGCTTTAATTCTTCGAATAACTCCCTTCAAGCCCTCCGCATCAACTATCATTGCCATCTTAATCCAATTAACCTTCAAGATTACGATCATGCCCACTATCACTATAGCTATTGAAATACCAGCTGAAACCCAAGGATTACCCCCAACAACCTCTGAGAATATTGATATAGCTGCACCAAAATAACAGGTCGCAATAGCCAAGAGAGTCTTACCTATAGTTGTAGCAGCCCAGAATTTCCATAAACTGTACTTAATTGTTCCTAAAGGAACTAAAACTATGTCATCTGGCAGAGGAGTAGCTGAAACTATGAGTGCAGCGATCATCCCTCCTTTATCGACGATCCTAGCAAGCACATTAAGCCCCTCTCTCTGCTTCTCCTTCAACAGCTTTCTGCTGCTGTATCCCACGAAATAAGCAAAGAGCTTGCCTAAACCAGAACCCAACCCACTCGCTAGGGCTAGAAGCACAGGACTAAGATTTGTGGTGGCAGATATTATGAGCAAAGCCGCTAAGTAAGGCACTGGGAAGAACAATACCATGTTTGAGATTATGGAGATAAGGAAAACTCCCAAATAAGAGTATCTTAAGGCAAAGTCGACCATTAGCGAGACTATATCAGACATTCGCGTCAACCGCGCTAGATCCTGGAGTTTCGCCTTTAACGTAAACCAAGGAGTAAGCGTTAAATATGTTTTTCATAAAACCCTAGGGGACGTCAACAGGGTGACAAGCTGTGCCACTTCAATACATGGGCGCATGGCTTTGCTGGATCTTACCAATGATTGGAGCTGTTTTAACACCAGCTTTCGCAAAATTAGGTTCACGCGTTAGAGACTACGCCGCCGTTGTGTTTTCATTCCTCGCGGCGGCTTTTGCTTCAACCCTGATACCTTTGCTATTCAATACGCCTCCACCTCTCTTCAACTCAGAGAGCTTTGACTGGATACCATCACTAGGAGTCAAGATGGGCGTTATCGTCGATCCGCTTAGCATAATTATGGCTAATATAGTTGCTTGGATAAGCTTCTTGATTATGGTTTACTCCCTAAAGTACATGCATGGCGAGCCAGGCTTGACTAGATACTGGTTCTTCATGAACTTCTTCATAGGTAGCATGCTCCTTCTTGTAATGGCCGATAACCTCCTCCTCATGTTCTTTGGATGGGAAGGAGTGGGTATCTGCAGCTATGCACTAATAGGCTTTTGGTATCGTGATGCAAAAGAGGATTGGCTTAAATGCTGGGTTGGAGAGGGCGATGAAGCTTATCCGCCTTCTCATGCAGGCATGAAAGCCTTCATAATGACTAGGGTAGGCGATGTATGTCTTCTCGCAGCGATCTTCATGGTATATGCCTTTGCTGGGACATTTAGTTACTCTGAGCTCCTACACACAGCAGACTATTGGGCTAAGGCGCTTAGCAGTGCTGGATTGCTACTTCCGGCTGCCATACTATTCTTCATGGGTCCCGTAGGCAAGTCAGCTCAATTCCCGCTTCACGAGTGGCTTCCAGACGCAATGGCTGGTCCTACCTCCGTTAGCGCATTAATACACGCTGCCACAATGGTCAAAGCAGGAGTATATCTAGTTGCAAGGGTTCTACCGATCTTCTGGTTTGCATATCACATTGTAGGTGTTGCTGAACTCTCGACATTCTTCACAGTAGTTGCTTGGATTGGAGCTTTCACCGCTTTCTTAGCTGCAACTCAAGCAATAGTCTCGACGGAAATAAAGAAGGTATTAGCGTATTCAACTGTCAGCCAAATAGGCTACATGTTTCTTGCCCTTGGAGCTGGAGGTCTACTCGCTCATGGATTGGTTGAGGGATTAACTGCAGGTATGTTTCACTTAATGAGTCATGCAGCCTTTAAAGCCGCGTTATTCCTCGCTGCTGGGGCAATAATTCACGCTGTAGAGTCAAGATTCATGTATCATATGGGCGGCTTGAGAAAATACATGCCATTAACATACTTGTTAATGTGGCTTGCAGCTTTATCGCTAGCTGGCGTACCTCCATTCAGTGGCTTCTGGAGCAAGGAGGCGGTCCTAGCAATAAGCTGGGAAGCTGGCCTCTTAGGTCCCTTCATACTGGCAATAGTCACTGCAGCCTTGACCGTCTTCTACACCATTAGAATGATGGGTTTAACGTTCCACGGTGAGAAGAGTCATAGAATCATTGAGCTTGAAGCTAAAGGACACAAGATTAAGGAAGCAAGTCCAGTAATGTACATACCTTACGGCATATTGGCAGTAGCTTCATTAGGTATAGGCGTTATAGGATGGTGGATGGAGGGAGCACTTCACCAGGCATTCTCGACAATGGTTCCATACACCACGCTACACGCCATGACTGCACAGGCAGCTGTCGAGGTTGCTAGTCCTCAATTTGTAACACTACCATTAGCAATAGCCATGTTAATAATAGGTGGCATACCAGCATACTTCATGTATATAAGCAGGAAGGTTGATACCTCAGCAATCTTGGCTAGAAGCATGATATTACGTGCCTTGCATACATTCCTCTTCAAGCGATGGTTCATAAACAAGGTCTACTACAATGCGTTCGTCTATCCATTAATGGCTGCAGCCAGAGGGCTATACAAGTGGGTTGAGCTTAGAGGTTTTGAGCGAGCAATATCCGGCTTCGCCTCAAGTATTGTAAGCTTCGCCTCCAAATTTAGGAGATTACAAACAGGCTTTCTCAATTACAACATCATAGGCATACTCATAGGCCTCTTAATCATAGCCTTAATGCTACTCAAGCTAGGGGGGTTATGGTAAATGATAGAGAACCTGTTAGTCTACACAGTAATACTGCCGGCAGTAGCATCATTAATAACATTAGGGCTTAACAAGCCTCTAGGCAAGTGGAACGGCATAATAGCTTTCCTAGTATCACTCTTCTCAATAGGCATCTTCGGAATAGCTACTTTCAAAATATTTAGTGGCACTATAAGCTACTACGAGAAGATATACGACTGGATGATAACGAGCAATATAGCATTGAGACTTGGTTTTAGAGCTGACGGCTTAAGCTCACCTATAGCACTAACAATAGCTATAATTTCAGCGTTAATAGCCCTCTACACAATTAAGCTCATGAGAGACTCAGAGAACATGGGCATATTCTTCAGCTTATACCAGCTGTTCTTCTTAGGCATGATAGGGCTGGCTCTATCCACAAATCTAATAGAATTCTTCGTGTTCTTCGAGATTTCCGTCGTAGCCTCATGGGCGCTGATCAATGAATGGGGATCGGGCGAAAAAGAGAAAGTCGCATTAAAGTACTTTCTGTTCACTGAAGCTGGAGCGCTCTGCTTTCTAGCTGGAATAGTGGCTACTAATGGGTATCTGCAGACATTAGAGATCTACGAAATACCAACAAAGATAGCACAATTGCAGCCCGACGTGGGAGTCCTCGTGGCAATAGTCTCAGCTATGCTCATAGGATTCTTCGTCAAAATGGCAATATTTCCATTGCACAGCTGGCTTCCAGATACTTACGTTGAAGCACCTACACCGATAACTGCCCTGCTCTCTTCTGCAATGAGTGGTCTAGCGGCTTACGCCATAGTTAGGATAGTCTTTCTCTACACTCCAGCTCTTCAATACATAGCTGTTGTGATGATAGTTCTAGCCGTTATAACGATGATTTATGGAGCTGTTAATGCCCTCGGACAAGACGACTTCAAGAGGCTCTTGGCATATTCAAGCATAAGCCAAATGGGCTACATACTCTTAGGGCTTGGAGCTGCAGCTTTCGCTATAAGCATAGGAGCAAGCAATTTAGCTGCTATAGGCGCTACGGGATCCATGTTTCACTACATAGCTCACGCATTGGGTAAAGCAATACTCTTCCTCTTAGTTGGCGTATTCACCCTTCAAATAGGCACCAGAAATATAAGTCAAATGGGCGGCT
>Ga0190310_1000586_pt1 | contig 12035 bp, 19 predicted proteins | sample 48700778_MG_FD_165059 | JGI IMG/M metagenome (GOLD analysis project Ga0190310, IMG submission 165059) | Hydrothermal vent sediment bacterial communities from Southern Trench, Guaymas Basin, Mexico - 4870-07-7-8_MG | ecosystem: Environmental > Aquatic > Marine > Hydrothermal vents > Sediment ... | reverse complement strand
CTATATCATACATGGAGCAATATTTAATAAGAAAGATATAGATATATGGGGGGGATTTTGGGAGATAGGTGAGTGTATAGGTTGGATTGAGAAACCAGGCGTTAGAAAAATAGAGTTTACCGGACATGCCATATGGGATAGAGCTTATCATAGGGTATATTACTCTGATACCGCTATAAAAGCGGCGGGAGCACCGCTACAGTTTACATGTGGATATATCTACTCAGACGATTTTCAGCTCGCTATAGGATATGCGGAAAATCCGTCTCCAATAGATCCACCAGTTCCATTCCAGCATCAGGGAAGACTCAGCTTCCCCGCAAAAGGTTTGAGTTTTAGATTCGATAATTATGAACTGAGGGATAATGGCGGCCTACAACCATCGAGATTTTATATAAACGGCTACTATGATGGAGGAGAAGTCAACCTCACAGGAGAGGTTATCTTATTCTATCCAAGTGTATGGAAGGTAGGTAAAGGAACGTGGTGGGATTACAATGCGAGTAGAACATGGGGTAGAGCGTTTATAAGATGGAGGGGTACAGTAACACTATACGGTGAAACTATAGAGGTAGCTGATGCAACTGGCGTCTTTGAATGCACTAGATATAAAGGCGTCGTCTATCATCCCACCACTTCAACTACGATGAATACAACTACGGTGCAGCCTACGCCTGGTACAGAGTTTCAAATATTAAGATGCATCCTAGAAAATATATGGGTCATAGCGATAGTAATCATAATCCTTATTATAATAGGAATAGCATTTTTATTGAGGAGGAGATAAGCTCTTCTCTCATATTTCATTAAATTTCCGTAGAGTTTTTATCTTCTGTTATAAGAACCATTCTCAACCTCGAAAACCTCATCTCGATTTCCTGGACTCAGACTATGTAAAGAAAAATCCTCACCATCCTTCTTAAGCCTAAGAAGCCTATAATAGACATCACCGCTGATAGTTATTGTCTTCACATACATATACATGGGCATATTTAATTTTCCACCAAGAGTATAGTATATCTCGGTTATAGTTGATTTAATATTCGCTATATAACTTAATCTAAATGAGGATAATGTGATTATGGATACATATACTCCAGTATCAATTCTTCAGGTGTCATTACATTAATTTTTAAGTCTGTAAGCCATTGGAAGTGGCTTAAATTATATGTAATTAGTGTAGATTTCATAAATTGGGCTGTAGACCCGATTATATAGTCTCTCGCATGATGTTTAAATGGAAGTTTACTCCCATATTTCAGTATGTTCTCTATCGTTAATGAAGCTATCCTCCTATCTAGATCTACCACCTCCACCCCAAGCTTATCTAGGTCGTCATTATAATCTTCCTCGCTTAAGCCGATTCTATAATACCATAGAAGCGTCTCGATATATACGATAATTGAGATATGGATCTTAAACTCTCCAACATGCCTCAGCCAATCTAGAAGCCTCCTATTCCTAAAGACATTACTATCTAAGCCTATCCTCAGATTTCTAATCCCCATAAAGCCTCCTCCGGCCCTTCAGCAGCCTCTTCAATAATTTTCGATCTTCTACCCCACTCAGGATCCTCCTCCCTCACCTTCCTCGATATCTCCTCTAGAACCTTAACGACTTTCCTAGGCAGCAGTACCTCAGCCCTATAATTCTTTGAAAGCATAAGCCTCTCAAATAAATCTAGTGAAACCTTAACAATCTCACCCTGACTCATATTCAAAATAGCTGAAAGCCTCTTCAACCTCCTCCTCGTCTCATCATCGACGGTAATAGTAGTCATTGAATAATATTTCAATTTTTCAATATTTAAATATTTACATTAATACATGATAAAATCAGTCTACAAATAAAATCATATTATATAAGAAAAATAATAGGGTCAAATCCTCCTCGACACATAAATATAAAAAGTCTTGAAATATAACGTATTATAAGTTTCAAACCTGGAATATCTATTTTAAAATTTAGGGTAATTACAATACTACGGTGGTTTTAGACATGGCTAAAAATAAGAAATATATCGAGACTATAGATTCCATCATAGGTATAGGACTTAAATCCAATTATAAATAGAATGGCGAGGACTTAATCGAGGCCCTGAAAGAAGATTAAGTACTCTTAGATCGTCATTGGACATGACGTTAAGCTCCATATGATAATTTATCTAATTTTTATACTTGCTTCAGTATATTCTGTATAGGAGGTATTTAAGGTGGTTAAGGTTAAAACCAGTATATATGTAGATAAGGATCTATGGGAGAGGTTTAAAAATATGCCTCGAAAAAGGGTGTAGAGATTAGTGAGCTTCTCGAGGAGATTATTAGGGAGGAGATGTTTGAAGATGATATTGGTAATATATTAACTGAATTGACCGATATAGACGCTTATGAAATAGATTTTGAGCCTATTGAGGTTAAGGGAGATATAAGTAAGTTTATAAGGGTTCTGAGGGATGAACGCTACAATAATATATCTAGATAGTACAGCGATAGTTAAGAGATATATTAAGGAGAGAGGAAGTGATGGGGTGAGAGAATTCTATGTCAAGGCATATAACGGTGAACATAGGCTGTCATTCAGCCTATGGAATATCGGTGAAGTCCTTTGGGCATTTGATAGAGCTAGAAGAGTCAATAGATTAGACGAAGACGAGTATTACTTAGTGAGGGGGAGGTTTCTAATAGAAACTAGGAGATTATCTAGACTCGGTATACTAGATTTAATCCCACTTAAAATAGCAGATTTAATCCCACTTAAAATAGCGATTCTTATAGAATCATGGAGGCTAATCGAGAAATATCATATTTATGAGGCGGATGCTATACAAATAGCTTCAGCAAAGCACATTAAGGCAGAGAATTTATTGGCAAGTGACAAGCGTCTCTATGAGATAGCATTAAGTGAAGGATTAAATAGCATATACCTGGAATAACATGGGAATAAAATAACATATGTGATAATATGTTTAAATGGAGCATTTAGAGGGTTTTTGAGTCGGAGGTTGAATGAAGAAATTTATGTTTATATTAAAGAGATCAGCTAGATCTTTTGCATTAGGATAATATATCATGTAAATCTTGGCGATTACCATAAGGCATTAGCCATAGCTGATAAATATAACGTCAGTATAAATAGTGGAATAGCCTATGTAAAGATATAGGAGAATAACATAAGGGAGACGTATACATTCAACACTTCAAAACCTACCGGAAATAAAAATAATTATAAAATAGTAAAAGTATCATATTCCTATTCAATGCATCTAGCTGCTGATGGTTAATATATTTTCTTACTAGTATGTAAACTTTATATACTTACCATATGTAGGTATATAAGTAGTAGCTATGACTAAATATGTAACTGTCTCCGTTAAAATCCCTGCTGAGCTTAAGGAGAAGCTTGATAAATACGGTATTAAACCTAGTAAGCTACTTAAGGAGGCTATAGAGAGGGAGATTCTAAGGAGGGAGGCTGAGGAGATTAGTAGGGAGTTATCTAAACTATCTAATACGCTAAAGAAGTTTACCGTGGATGAGGTGGTTGAGTTTATTAGAGAGGATAGGGAGGGTAGATGAACTATATATTCGACGCATCATCAATATTCAGAGCGGTGATTGAGAATAAGGTAGACGAGGATAGATAATAAGGGACGCCGAGGACGAAAAGAGTCTTCAGAATCTAAACATAAGTAACTCGGGATCTCTATCCGTGAGCTATCGTGGTATATTATTTTATGGTCTCTATCAATCTACCCCAGTTTATAACCTCTACGTCTCTATATCTCTTTATCTTACTAGGTATCTCCATCAGCTCCACATCCTCAGTAACTAATGTCAGGTTCCCTATGTATGCTGATGTAAATATTAGGAGATCGAAGTAGTCTCTATATCCATTCTCAATTAAATAATCTACCTCATCCTCCACCTCAGGATTAGTAAATTTCAACTCTATAAGTCTACCGGAGTTTAGGATATAGTTTAGGCCTTGTCTATATCTCGAGGCTATCCCCCTCCACCGCGTCAAATTCCTATCTTTCTTTAGCTGGAGTAGCTTCCACTTAGCTTCAATTAGCGAGACTGGATGATAATATACCTTATAAGAATCCAGTATTTTAGGAATATACTCTTCGTATTTATATAGACTCCTAACTCTAATCCCCAGCAATGGAAGTAAGTATGTAGTATCAAATAAAATTTCTTTAGCCACGGTTAATAGCCCCCTCCTGTATAGATTCACTCAACTCCTCAACCTCCCTCCAATCGACCTCAACATAATATTTACTAAGTAGCTCCTCCAAGCTTGGAATCCTCCTAATAACAAGCTTATCCCCAACAATACTTGCAGTAACATATGTATCTGGTTGAAGCTTCAATGCTTCCCTAATCCTCTTAGTAGTAAATATCTCACCCTTCTTACCAACTTTCAATATTTCCACAATCATAAAAATACCCGACAAAAAGAAGAACATCCGAATAATTTAAATATTTCCGACAATTCTACTTTTTAAGTTTTGAGTGAGGAGAATTGTTGTTCTACATATAGATTTAATAATTTATAGTATGGTCTAGATACTGCTTTATCAGTCTCCAATAAACTGTTAATAACGCCATCTATTTTCTTCTTGTCGTTACTGCACGAGGAATAAATGATTATAATTATGTATTTTTTGTGTTGATAATGGTAAAATTGTGTATCAGCTCATATAAAATGGGTATGCTAGAGTATTTAGCATTAGCAATTTATTTATAATGAAGGATGTCAACCCATAATATAATTACCAGTTCTTAAGTAGGGCTCTATTAAATGGATACTTCTTTAATTTTCTACTAGAGATCTATTTGGGGTATCTAAGTTTAATCTCTATAACTCTAAAAATTATATTTGCTATAGCTATCAGTAGTAGATATATTAATGCTACGCATATGAATATCTCGATAGAGTAGAAGTATAAGGAGTTAAATGTTATAGCTACTGAAAAGATATCCTTAACACCTACTATAAATGATAGGGAGGAGTATTGAATCATATACGTTATCTCATTAGATACACCTGGTAGAGCTCTTCTAATCGTTTGAGGGAGTATTATATAGAGCTGTTCCTGCATTTTATTCATCCCCAGAGCTTTAGCAGCTTCAGACTGCCCCACATCGATAGATCGTATGGCTCCCTTAACATACTCCGATATGTATGATGATCCACATAATATGAAGCCTAGTGTAGCTGCCCAGAATGGTGATAGATAAATCTTAAAATCTGCTAGGCCGAAGAATATTATCATTAAAGTAACTATTGCAGGAAGACCTCTAAATAATGCGGTTATTGCCTCTGCTAATAATGCCAATATCCTGTTACTATATAGTTTTATGAAGCCTAGTAGAAAGCCTAGTGCAATGCTAAATGGAATTGATATAGATAAAATTTTTAATGTATTAACGATGCCTTCTAATAAGTTTGTTATAAAACTACTCCAGAAATCCATGATTTAACCCGTTAGATAAGGCTATACCGCTCATCAAAATATTTTTTGTAATTGAGTATTTGGGGGATGATAGTAGATTCTTGGGAGCCCCGCTATCTACAACTCTTCCTCTATACATAACTAGTATCTCATCAGCTACTTCCAGCGCGAAATCTATATGGTGTGTCACAATAATACTTGTAACCCCCTTTACAGCAAGATCTTTAATAACTTGAAGGACTTCATTAGCGAATTGAGGATCCAGTGCTGAGGTAGGTTCATCATATAGCATTATAATAGGATCCATAGCTAAAGCTCTAGCTATAGCTACCCGCTGCTTCTGTCCACTAGATAATTGTGCAGGATACTTATCGTATAAGGACCTGTCTATACCGACTATTGATAATGCATTAACGGCTTTTTCATATGCTAGATCCCTCTCCATCTTCTTAACTTTTAAGAGACCTATCATAACATTTTTTAATACTGTTAAATGGTGAAATAGATTAAATTCCTGGAATACAAAACCAATCTTCTCCCTAACCTTATATATATTTATCTTAGGATTAGTAATCTCTTCATCTCCAAGCCATATCCTCCCCTTATCAGGTTTAATAAGCATGTTGAGACATTTGAGGAGAGTAGTCTTCCCCGATCCATTAGGTCCTATGATAACCTTCGTCTCCCTCTTCCTAACACTTATAGAGACTCCATCTAATGCTACTACATCCCCATATCTCTTATGTAGGTCGACTGCTCTTAGGATTATATCTCTATTCATTTAAATCTCCTTAATAAGACCCGGGACACTCCATCTCCTATAGAATATATCTAATACTTTAATCCCTAGGTAGCTCAGTATCATTAGAATAGCTCCAGCTATGAAATAAGGTAGTAACGCTATCCCTATAGCCATTGATATGATCTTCGCCCTAGTCAATACCTCCTGTATACCTAATATGAAACATATTGCAGTATCCTTAAGTAACCCTGCATATTCATTCGACCAACCGGGAATAGATATTCTAAGGACTTGAGGTATTAGAATATTTGTAAAAGTTTGTATACTCGACATCCCTATTGCATAAGCTGCTAATATCTGCCCCTCATCAATCGATTCTATACATCCTCTAAATATCTCTGTCTGATAAGCTCCACTCCTAAGCCCTAGAACTAGAATACTTGTAACTAATGGAGATACTTTATAGCCTATAGTAGGGAATATCCCCCAGTAAAATAGGAAGAGTAGAACTATTAGTGGTGTGCTTCTAAAGATCCATATATAGATGTTTAATAATAGCCTGGTATACCTACCTCCATATACAGATGCAACTCCCACTGGAAGCCCTATTATAAAGCCGATCCCTAATCCACCGAATGTGAGTACTAGAGACCATTTAGCTCCTTCTAGAATATATGGGATATAATTTAAGAGGGTTATATACGCGTTTAAATCACCCATATAGATCCCACTTCTTTAGAAGCCTATCCCACTCAGGGCTATTCATAAACTCTTCTAACGCCTTATTAATCATGTTTCTAAGCCATACATCCTCAGGCCTCGTTGCAATTCCATATGTATATGGAGGTCCTATCGTACCTAAAACCTTAACCTTCTTAGATATATCTGGATTTCTCCTGAGATATGGTTTGAGGAATGCAGAGTCTGTAATTACCGCTATAGCCCTTCCATCTAGAAGTGCCTCTAAAGCATCCACATATGAATTCAATCCCAGTTTCTTAAATTTATATCCGGCTTTTAATAGTCTCTCAGCCCATTCATCGGCTGTTGAACCTAATTGGACGGCTATATATTCATCTGAATTTAATATCTCATCTATAGACATATCTTTATCAACCCTTACAACAAGTTCGTGGACATAGCTGTAATATGGTATTGAGAACCATATCTTTTCACTTCTACTCGCAGTTATAGTCATTCCAGATGCAATGATATCTATATCACCTTTTACCAATGCATCTACAATCGTCGACCAGTCCCAGGGCTTATATATAATCTTCCATCCATATTTCTTCGCTATCCAGTTAATGACATCTACATCAAAACCTACTACAGAGCCATTTGGTAGGACTTGGGTGAATGGCGGATACTCCGGGTCAAAACCGTATACTATAGTAACCGGATTATCTCTAGGAGGTTTGGTAAATTTCCCTAACTTATATGCACATTCTAAATTCCCTGGAACATTCCTATAATATAAGCCTATGAAGCTCCCTATTAAGATCCCTATGATAATACCTATTATAACATACATGATTTTGCTATTCACGTCCCACATACCTCCCACAAATCCCACAAAAATGGGATACAAAATCTCTTATAAATTTTTATATTTAAATTTTTATACAATGTAAATTATAGTTAACATCAAAACAATAAAAAAGCATATTGCAAAGAGGTAATGCGTTAAAGCCACGATACTAGGAAATTATAAAGGCAGTAGAGTACTTAGTAATATAAAGATTATGTGGGATATAACCTATCCCCTCCCCTTTTTAATATAAAAAATTAATTTAATTATATTATCTATAATAGGTACAGATGTTAAATTAAAGTACTTTATATCTTCTCCAGCTTTACTATTAATGCATCCCTATCAATCCTATAATTCTTTATCTTGAATTCGCTCTCTATGGGTATTCTGAATATGTATCTGTATAGATACCAGTCTACTTTACTTCTTAACGCTAATACCGAAAATTGACAGTTTCAAATCTACAAGAGGCTTTTTAAGGTATTTAGGTCTTAGGAATGTTGAGGTAAATAAATTATGGAATAGAGAGGCTAGGCAGGTGCTGATTAAAATTGCTATTAAGACGGCGAAGTACGAGAACGTTAGGTTTGATCCAAAGAAACCAAACTGGAGATATCTCAGGAAACTAGCACTACTAATCTACACAAGGCTTAGAGATAGCGAGGTTTATAAATTTTTGTCGCCATCCAAATGAGGTTTAAATAAAATTGCCACCGCTATCTTTAAGCCCTCTATCCCCTCACTCCTTTTTATAACTCTTGTTCAAAAATTATTTCTCAGTTGGAAATTAAAATAATTTTTATATTTAAATTTTATTTAGGGTATTAGCCATGGATACTGTGTCATCGGGGATTTATGAATTCGTTATAATAGATTCTAAAGGGAGGGTGATGATACCTTCTCGAATTAGGAGGCTTCTAAATATAAGTGATGGAATGAAGATGATTATGATTGCAGATCCTGATAAGAGGGAGATAAGGATAGTGCCATTAGCAGATCTCTATGCAAAGATATATAGGTTGAAGATCGGTATGAAGGATAGACCTGGGGTATTAGCCGAGATCGCCTCTTTCTTAGCGGAGAAGAATATAGATCTACTGATGACGGAATCGAGGACTATTAAAAGAGGGGAGGTTGCTGAATGGAATGTAATAGCAGATTTTTCAAATTGTAATTTAGATATTAAGGATATTATAAGTGATTTAAAAAAATTGGGTTTTATTATGAAGATCGAGGTTAAAGAGTTATATTAACCGCTATTTTAATCTTGTATAAGATATATATTTGGATATCCGATGAATTCAGCTAGATTCTTAAATTCCCCTATCCCATCTAAAACCTCATTAATTACATTAAACCATTTTATGCTATAATGATCATACCTATAGCTGATATTCCAGCTAATATAAATTCAATAGCGTCCCCTCATGAACCAACCTACTCCATATACTGAAGATTTAAACTCTTTATAGATGTATCGCTGGTCCACTTAATCCATCATATTATTTGACAGTTAGTTTTCTTTGTATATTGTCTATAGCCATGGCTCTAATAGTAATTATTATAGTTATCCCTTTAGCATCCTTTACTAATGCATTTTCTACGGTAGTGTGCTAAATATATGTAGTTTTATGTAATGTATTTAGCAGTCGTTTTTAAAGTTATCTGGTTTAATATCAATATCGAAGCTTTTTACAACGTAGGAGTCTCAGATGGTAGAAGTATATGACAAATAAGAGTAAACAATTATTTTCAGGAGGAATTGCTTAATATAATTGCAGACGCGATCCATCTAACGGAGGATTATCTAATAAAATATGGCGCTATAGAGAAGCAGGCCAACTTAGATGAGTTTTTAATAGAATAAAGACCCTACTAAAGATAGATTGAAAATAGTGACATCAATATCCTCAATATGTAATTAACCTCCTAAATTTAAAGAGTTCTGCAGATAATACAGATATAGACATTATGTCTGAAGCAGCCTTAAGAAAGCATTTACTTAATAAGGTTCATAGGCTTAAGGCTATACTTAAATATCTTAAGGATCTCCTGATAGAGAGGTTAATAGGAGTTGAAGAGCCTCTCCCAGATGAGGTTGAGGCAATAAAAGAGTACGAATCTGAAAAGAAGAGAGATAAAATAGAACTTATAAAACTAGAGGATATACTAAAGGGGCTTCAATAAAATTCTTAGGTCTAATTTAAATACTAATCAAGTTAGTGGCATAATCCTAATATTTGTAGGGGGTCGTGAGCAAAACCACAGATACTAAGGATAATCTTAAGGAATCAGTTATCCTCCAATTATAGATATAATCATCGGAAAGAAGAATCTGCATAGAGAAAAGTCTTTAAAGGAAAGGAATTATGAAGAGAATATAAAAGCGGGAAGTCTATTCATACTATCAATAGAACTAACGAGCGGCCAAATTATTGAAATTGCATTAATATCTAGTCAGATACAGTATTCAAAGAACGGTAGTTCCTCTATAAAAAATATTTACATTTCAAGGATAGGGAATTAAAAGACGGTAATTAAGTATAGAGTATCTATAAGTTCAAAAGTACTATAGTACTTTAGGGATTTTAGATATGTCTAAGAATAAGAGGCGTGTTGAGACTATTAAAGTGGAGATCCCTGAGTGGCTTGCCGAGAAGTTCCGTAGATACGTTGCTAATAAATATGGGTTTCATAGAGGCTCACTATCAAAGGCTATAATCGATCTCATTGAGAAGGAACTGGGTTTAAGCGAGTCTAATAAAGTTGAGACTGTAGATTCTATCGTGGGTATAGGGATTGAATCCGATTATAAATGGAGGGGTGAAGATCTGATTGAGGCTCTGAGGAGGAGAGGAGGCTTTGTACCTGATTGATGCAAATATAGTTTTAGAGACGCTATATAAGCGGAGTAGGTGGAGGGAGTGTTATAATCTTTTAAATGCTGTGAAAAGAGGGTCTATAAGAGTATACATGCTCCACTCCGCTATACACGGGATATCAGCAATATTAGGGAAGCCTGATTTAGTAGCTAGATTCCTATCTGAATTAACGACCTGGAGGGGATTAACTATAGTAGACCTAGCTCTCGATGAAGAGGCGATAGCCGCTGAAACCGCCGGCAAGATAGGACTAGACTTCGATGATGGCATACACTACTACTTCGCAAGGAAGAAGAATATACCAATCATAAGCTTTGACAAAGACTTTGACAAGACCGATATTAAAAGACTAGAACCACAGAATATAAAGCTAACCTAAAAGAGCAGGATCATATAAAGTATGATAAAATGTAACCCCCAGATTTTAAACAATCCATCTAGGTTTTAAGTTACGATGTTAAATGTTAATGATAAGTGATGAGGAAATTCCATAAGTATATCTAAGATACCATAATATAACTATCGACTCGATAGTAAAAACATATTAGAGAGGTAAAAGGCTAGGGTTAAGACATGCAATTAATATACCCTTCAACTCTATCGTCTTAGGACCTCTTTGACGGACTCTATCTTAAACCCAGGATTTACCTCTCTAACAATCGATTTAAACTCTTCTATAGTATACAGCATTTTGATATCCTTATCCTCAGTCACCAGAATATCTGACTTAATAAGCGCTGTTGAAGTTATTAGACAGTCTATGAAGTCACTTAGATAACTTCTTAATTTTAATGCAATCGATAATATAGGTATCTCGTATATAGAGGCTTTATTTATCCTATCATCATGAATTATGGCTCTGATCCCATCTAAAACTATCTTATGATCTAATACTCTAGAAGCCACGTATTTAGCGCCTTTAGCGGAGAGTTCGAAGAGTGAGACCTCACTAATCCAGATTTCATAGCCATCATCAAGTAGCTTCAAAACAAGGTCACTAGGAACATCTTTAACCGATATACCGATAGCCGGGATAAAGTACGTAGTATCTAATAGTAGCCTCATTCCTCAACTTCCCTCGAAAGCTTCTTCCTAAACCTATGGAATTCATCTAATGTAATCTCGATCACAGGCTTCCTCCTCAAAACATCCTCAAGCCTCGGGATAACCTCAACTATAAGCCTACCATCCTCAACCCTATAAACAACCCTCGTACCGGGCTTAAGCCCCAACATATCCCTAATCTTCTTAGGTGGAAAGAGCTCACCCTTGGAACCGACTACACCCTCCTCCATCTCTAATCGAATAAAATAGTATGAACTCGAATTAATAAAATTTCTCGAGTGAAAAGCATAAATTCGAATACAACACTCTACACGGAATGATATTCATATGGATATCATACAAGCTAAATAAACC
>Ga0190310_1000585_pt1 | contig 12048 bp, 8 predicted proteins | sample 48700778_MG_FD_165059 | JGI IMG/M metagenome (GOLD analysis project Ga0190310, IMG submission 165059) | Hydrothermal vent sediment bacterial communities from Southern Trench, Guaymas Basin, Mexico - 4870-07-7-8_MG | ecosystem: Environmental > Aquatic > Marine > Hydrothermal vents > Sediment ... | reverse complement strand
GTTTAGGCACAGTGTTCCGAGAACCTTGTACGCCTCTGCAAATATTTACAGAAGGCTTGAAGGGAAGGAGGATCTCCAACGGGATAACATCCTTTACTCAACCCCGAGCTGGGACATTGATGGCTCACTCAACGAGATCGATCTGATCAAGGAAGCGGCGAAGATCTTGGTGGAGAGGCTTAGAAGGTATGGAGTTGAGAAATCAATCTATCTAATATGGTCTGGGAGGGGTATACATCTACATCTGAATGAGAGGGCGATAAGTGGGAAGTTTTGGGAGATCGATCCCCTGAGAACCTCCTTCTCGATCGTTGAATATATCCTGAGGGAGGCCAAGGACGATCTCATCAAACTCTGTGAGAAATCTAAGGACCCGGAGAGGAGGCTGAAGCTAGAGAACATAATTGACATTCAAAGGGTCTTCACAGCACCCTTAAGCCTCCATAGAGAGCTCGATCTAGTCGCGGTGACCATAGATCCTGAGAAGCTGGACGAATTCGATCTATCATGGGCCGATCCAAGAAACTTCAGATACTGGAGGGATTGGGATAGGTTCTCTGAAGGTGAGGCTGATGAGCTCGCCGAGAAAGCATTGGAAGCCGTGAAAGATGAGAATAGGCTCAGCATAGGGGTTAAGCAGAGGGAAGGCCGGGGTCGAAGGACTCCGCTGAGATCCGTTGGTAGATTTCAGGTTATGGCCCTCGTGCAGGCTGCGAGATACTACGTGCTTAGGGGAGATTTAGAGAGGGCAAAGTCCTTCGGGTTGAATAGGGCGATATTCTATGCTTGGGCAAAGCATCGTGGGGTCAGGGGGAGGAGGATTAGGGCAACAGCTGGGAGAATTATGGAGAGGCGCGAGAGGGAAGTCGTCGAGGAGCATATTGGAGATGAGGTCGCCTTCAAATCTAAAGATGGATGGTTCATGATCGGTGGACAGACTCAGAGGCCAATCGACTTCGACAGGCAAGTTGCCGCCAGATTTGGAGACGTATTTGAGAAGTATTGGGAGGCCGCGGTGAGATACGTTAAAAGCTTTCCCAGAGAGGTCTTGGAGAGTCAACGAGAATTCTATAAGAGGATCTATCTACCCATTAGAGATAGAGTCGACAAACTCTTGGAAGCATGACGACACTGAGCTGTAGCTGATGCCGGAGACCCTTTAACGTCTTTCCATCCATCTTCTCCTCACGATCCATCATTCAAGTAATCTGGGTTTAGCCATATGGGAACTATTGTCTCTTTCTCACGGCTAATTTTGCCCGCGACTTCCGCCCGAATCTTCAGATCCTTCCCTACGCGATAGACATCATCGTTTATATATCGACCCATGACTAAAAAGGTACCGTGAAGTAGATGAGCATCCATGCGAAGCTTGAACTCGATCTAAAGGGACTTACTTTGGAGAATTTTGAGGAATATGTGAACGGAGTTATCTCTCTGATAAGGCATGATGTGGAGAGGGATCTCTTAGACAAGGTGTCCAAGGCTAAGGCGATGAGGAAGCTTAGAAGATCTAAAAGAGAGAGGAACATCCTCAGAATGCGCGCTTACATAATTCCGAAGAACGTGAGCTTGGTTAGCCGAGCAGGGATACCCATCCAACTTTCCATAGTGGCGAATTCCGCCATAGCTAAGGCTAACTCCCGCCGTGCATTAATCCTCCTTAGAGTAGCGTCTATAGGATCTCAATTCTCACGCACATTCATCGCCTTAGCCGAAGAGGACATTCATCAGCTCGTGGATGAGGTGAAGATAAACGCGGAACCCATACTCAACACCATATTGCCTTACGAGTCTGTCGAGGATCCCAGGATCGATCCCGAAGATTCATCAAGCATCTATCATGTCAGACTCCTATTCACGCCGAAAGAACCTTATACTTTAACATTCGCGGCAAGGCTGGGCAGCGATGGAAGACCCGAGAATCTTGAGGTGGTCTCTTTTGTAAAAGATGGCTCAGCGTTTATCTTTCGTGACTATAGAGATACATTCCCCTTGAATAGGAAGATGATGGTTGTGAGGCCGTTTATCAGTGAGGCCAAGATCTGGGGGATATTCATAGGTCCTCGGAGAGGAAATGTTGTGGAATTTAAGGAGCTTGAGCCCATTCCAGACCTACTGCCAGACATAGATGAGAGGAAGACTGGGGGAAACTGCGCGGTGAAGATCTCAAGCAATGAATATATGCTCATATTCCACGCGGTTGACCGGCATGGGATATACTATCATTATGCAGCACTCTTCAACGATGTGGGCGAGCTCCTAGGCATGTCTACCGAGCCGATAATATCGCCCTCTATCGGAGTTTATAGCGGTCTCCGTCCCTCGACGGTGTTTGCATGTGGGGCGATGCTTTATGATGATAAGCTATTAGTGAGCGCTGGGAGAGATGATGAGATAACGATTATCTTTGAGGGAGACGTTGAGGAAGTGTTACAGTCTTTAACATTCTTAAGAGGATAGTCCTAAAGCTCATAAAGAAAGCTTGGAACGCGATTTTTCGGCAATGGTTATAACGTGCGGATTTGGATTATCTCTGCGATGCGTTTGGTGTAGATGTTTATCCTTCTCATGGTCTAGCTTGCCTTCTCACGTCTACGGCTACATAGACTGTGAAGATCAAACTGATGAATAAGGCTGTTAAACCGGCTACATACTCGGGGGATCCTGACTTTAATTGGGGGAGAACCCACATAGACATTATTAATATGAAGATCCCTGACGTTAGGAGGAACTTTGCTAGCCTGGGATCCATCAACCCTCTCTCCAAGGAGGCACCCATTCCGGTAACTCATCGGCGAGGTGGCATGCTACCATGTGGCCATTACCGAAATCCCTGAATGGGGGATTCTCCTCAAAGCATTTTTTGACTGCGAAGGGACATCTATGGCTGAACGGACAGCCTCTCAACAATATATCCGTGGATACTTCAGCGCTTTTAAGCTCGATTCTACGCTTCTTCCCAGCAAATTTTGGATCGGGGATGGGTGAGGCTGAAAGAATGGCTCTTAGATAGGGGTGAAGGGGGTTTCTTAAAACTACATCCATGGGCCCCTTCTCAACTATCCTGCCGAGGTACATTAACGCTAGCAGGGCCTTACCAGCGAAATATCTGGCTGTCGCCACGTCATGGGATATATATATGAAGCCTATTCCGAGCTCCTTGTTAAGTCTCTCCATTAACTTTAAGACTGAAAGCCTTAAGGACATGTCTATCATGCTCACGGGCTCATCAGCAACTATGAACTTTGGAGAGGGAATTATTGCTCTTGCAATCGATAGTCTCTGCCTCATGCCTCCTGAGAGGTGATGTGGGTATTTGTTGAGAAAGTAGCTTGGAGGGGTGAGTCCGACATACTCAAGATACTGTATTACGATCTCTCTTAATTCCCTCTTACTCCTTGGATTTTTATACTTCTTCACCACGGGGGCCAATATTTGATATACGGTTCTGGCGGGGTTTAGGGATGCATATGGGTCTTGGTGGACTATTTGAATTAACGGTCTAAACTGTTTAAACTCCTTCTTACTGAGCTTCCAGATATCCTTTCCAAGCCATAAGACGCGGCCCTCCGAGGGTTTTATTATCCCTGCAATTATTTTTCCAAGGGTTGTTTTACCACATCCACTCTCTCCCACCAACGCGATTATCTGACCCTCATAGATCTTCATCGAGACATCTATGACGGCGTAGTTCCTAACCTTCTTCATAATTCCTCTCTCAAAGTATTTTGTTACGTTTTGGAGCTCGATGAAAGGCGTCTCAGCCGACTCTTTCACTCGTACAGCCAACAGGCAACAAGCCCCCCATCTACTTTAACTAGCGGCGGCTCCTCCTTTTTACATTTATCCGTTGCATAGGGACATCTTGGGTGGAATCGACATCCAGGTGGAGGATTGAGTAAGCTCGGAGGATTGCCAGGAATCGGTTTCTTACTAGATAGGTCCTCGATGAGTGAGGGAATAGCCCCGATGAGACCTCTGGTGTATGGGTGTTTTGGATCGTGGAAGAGGGATCTGACGTCGGTTATCTCAATTATCTTTCCTGCATACATGACGGCGGCTCTGTGAGCTAGCTCAGCAACTATTGAGAGATCGTGTGTTACTAGGAGCATTGAGAGATTTTTCTCCCTATGTATCGCCCTCAACAGATCGATGATTACGGATTGAGTGTAGATGTCTAAGGCTGATGTAGGCTCATCCAGTATAAGGAACTCTGGATCCAATATTAGGCTTAAGGCTATTATCACCCTCTGCTTCATTCCACCGCTTAACTCATGAGGATATGATCGTAACACGACCTCTGGGTTGAGGCGGGCTTTCCTTAGGAGCTCTGACGCCTTCTCTAAAATCTCCTTCTTCGATAACCCTCTCTTATGTGCTTCAACAGTCTCGATGAAGTGGTCTGCAACCCTTAATACGGGATTTAAGGAGTTCTGAGCTGCTTGAAACACCATCGCGATTCTCTCCCATCTTATCTTCTGCCTCTCCCTCTCACTCAGCCTTAAGAGATCTATGTCTTTAAAGAAGACTTGACCCCCTCTCACATAACCGTTCGGTGGAAGTGTGCCCATTATTCCATCTATCAGGGTTGTTTTACCACACCCGCTCTCCCCCACCAGCGCTGTTATCTGACCCTCAAGGGCGTCGAGTGAAGCCTTACTCACCACTTGGAGTATTCCCTCCCTTACGGCATACTCAACGATGAGATCTCTTACCTTTAAAATGGGCTGCATATCTCATTCATACCTCCTTAGTCTGGGATTGAAGACTTCATCGAGGCCATGAGCGAGGTTAACGGCCCCGTACTCTAGGAGGACTATGAACAGGAGTGGGGCGAGAGCATAATGTATTCCATTAGGAACGTAGATCGCACCATAAGCGAACATCGCCATGTTGAGCATAACACCCCAATGTGTTGCGGATAGGGGGGCTACGCCTAAGAACATGATTCCAACACTTGCTGTGATAGCTACCCTCATCATAGTCACGAAGTTGATCACTATGTAGGGTAAGATATTTGGCATCAGCTCCTTAAAGACTATATGCCCCGTCCCCAAGTCTAGAACCTTAGCTGCCTCTATGAAATCCTTCTGTCTTAACGATATTATCTCCGCTCTTATGGCTCTAGCTAAGCCAGCCCACATCCATATAGCTATAATCGCCGAGAAAGATACGGGGTCGCTGACTTTTATCGTGGCCGCGATCATGAGCATGACTGGCAGTTGGGGTATGGTCAAGAAGATATCGGTGACCCCCATCAACACATAGTCGACTATTCCACCAAGGTAGCCGCTGAGCGTGCCTATCGTGACAGCGATGGCTGTCGCGAATGAGGCTGCCAGAAAAGCTATTGTTAAAACGTCTCTTGAACCATGCACTATCTGTTGGAATATGTCTCTTCCAGCATAGTCAGTTCCAAGGGGATGCTCGAGGGATGGTGGCTTAAACCTCTCCGACCATCTCATCGTTAAGTCTAGGGGGACTAAGATCGGGCCGATGGTGGCCATCAGGATAAATCCGAGTAAGATGAACAATCCCACCGTTGCCCTTTTATTCGCCAATATCGGTTTGAGGATATTATAGTAGAGGCTTGATAGACGACCTCTAAAGCCTTCTTCCACGGACACCGTCTCCAAGCATGGATCACCTCGTCTCACGCCTAACTCTTGGATCCAATATTGGATAGATTAGCTCGACTATCAAGTTAGCCCCTATTATTCCAGCTATTATTAGGAAGAACAATCCTTGCATTAAGCCGTAATCTCTTCTCATTAAGGCCTCTGCGAAGAAGTAGCCTATCCCTGGATAGGAGAATACTCTCTCCACGAGCGTTGATCCTCCGAGCATTGTGCCAAGCTGTATTGCTAGGGTCGCGACTAATGGGAGTATAGCGTTCCTCCCCACATAAGACATCATTATCCTCCTCTCTGGAAGCCCCCTAGCCACAGCCGCCCTAACGAAATCCTCTTCCAACGTACTCGTAGCACTACCCTTCATCATTAAAGCCCATAATCCAATATGTTCAACAACATAAGCGCAGATAGGTAATGCTGCATGGTGTAAAACGCTTAGTATGAAAGCGGGGTGAAATCCTGGAACTATATCGGGGTCATAGGCCCCCTTCAGAGGGAATAGACCCAGCCTTACGGCTAGAAATATGTAGAGGAGCATTGCTGTTATGAAGTCCGGCATGGCATCTGTGAAAGCCGCATATGCGGTTACAACCGGGCCCAATACACCTCCACGCCTCCAAGCGATTAAGAGGCCTAAAACAACCCCTATGGCGAAGCTTATGACCAAGGCTAATGAGAGTACTAGCAGAGTCCATGGGAGGGCTTGAATAACTATATCATTGACCGGCATCCTGAAGCTATAAGCATAACCCAGATTTCCCCTTAAGAGATTTAGAAGGTAATCTACATATTGCTTGTAGAGGGGTTCTTCAGGTCTAAATCCTAGATACATCACATAGGCGATTTCGAGAGCCTCCTCATAGGTGACTCCCATCTCTTCACGGATCTGATCTGCTAACACATATGTTACATCGCCGGGGATATTGTGGACGATGAAAAACATGAGGGTTGTGGCAACGAGAAGGGTTATAAAAAAGTAGGGGAGTTTTCGTAAAAAACCTCCCAATGCCATGCTTTACTCCACCGGCTTCAAGATTCCCTTCGTTATCAGTATCACATAGAACCTCTCTATTCCGCCGGGCGCGATGGTCCACACGGGGTCGGTGGATAGAGGCCAGCCGGTCACCCTCACCCCATCGACGTGGAATATCATTATCCTCTTCTCTAAGTACATCATCACAGGTAGATACTCGTTGGTTATGTAGGCGAGCTTCATCACAAGATCCTTCTGCTTCTCTGGATCGGTCTCCGCAGCCAACTGCTCGGTTAGCTTCGATGGGACGAGCGGGCCCCATGGAGTGTCATATGCCTTATCAGCTGGGAAGCGTGATGTCTTATAGGTGTCTCCTAGATACAATCTATAGTAGCCCGTGTATGGATGCCCTGTACCCCACCATACCGCTCCCCACTCCATGGTCAGCTGGTTGAAGTCGTCGGTTCTAATTCCTGGCCAGAACGTCTCGCCTGGGACTGGTCTGACCTTCACCGAGAAGCCGAAATCGTTGAGCTGCCTCGCTATCTCCTGCGCTGCCAATACCCAGTCGGAGTAGCCTGAGTGCACCCATAACTCAAACTCTATCAGCTTACCCTCAGGAGTATGCCACTTACCATTGATCTTCTTGTAGCCTGCATCTGTCAATATCTTTGCCGCCTTCTCCGGATCATATTCATACTTGGTGAGGTTTGCGAGGAAGTCTTCGGGTAGCCATTGTTTCTCAAAGGATGGCAGTATTCCATGGTTGTATGGAGCCACGTCCTTAGCATAATAATAGCATACCTCCCTCACCTTACGCCTATCGACGGCGTATAGAACCGCCTTCCTGAGGTTTAGATCCCTCCATGGCTGACCCTCTCTGAAGTTGAAGGCTACTGCGAAGGTTCCGAGGTCGCTGGGTAGCACGAGCCTCGTCTTAGGCTGAACCTTCATTATCTCCTCTGTAACGTCCTTCGGGGTTGCTGGATGCGAGGCATCTAGCTTTCCTGCCATTAGATAGGCCCATACGACCTCGTTGGAGGTCCACCTATAGATCCTCACAACATCGATCCGCACCTTATCCGCGGCCCAATGCTTATCAAACTTCTCAAGGTACATCTCGGACGATGTGACCTTCTTCAACACATATGGCCCTGTTCCTGTCGGTAGACCTGGCTTAAAGGCGGTGACTTCTTTCGTTAGATCCTTAAGCTTCTCCTTGGCTTCATCCGTCTTTCCTGCTCTCTTCAGCTCTACGATTTCAGATGCCTTATCATACCATTTGCCGAAGATGTGGTCTGCGGCTAGTATCGGTCTACCGAGGATTAACACCTTGTATAGGGGGCTGGGCGATGTTAGATGGAACACCACCGTATAGTCGTCCGGGGTCTCAATCTTCTCAACGTACTTGTAATCCCATCCCCAGATAGCATAGGCTAACGTCAATGATGTTTTAACGTCCTTGCTTGTAAACGGCTTCCCATCATGCCAGTAGACGCCCCTCCTCAAATGTACAACTAATACCTTACCTCCCTCCTTCTCCTCATAGGACACTCCAAGCCTGGGTATGAACGTGTTATTGCCCGGCAGGTAGTAGAAGAGGGGCTCGTATACAAACCAGTAAGCAGCTCCTACGCCACGAGGACCAAATGGATTGCCATGGTAGGCCGGTGGCAGGGGCCATCCTCCAGCGATATGGAACTCCGTCACCTTAGCTGGAGTAGGCTTAGGCTTCAGCCTCTCCTCTACTGCTCCTAGCCTCTCCTCTAAGCCTCCCAATCTATCTTCTAGTCCTCCTAGCCTCTCTTCGATGGTCTTAAATCGAGCCTCAAAGGCTCCGACGGCCCCCGCCAAATCCTTCGTGGCCTCCGCCATATCTTTCATAGTCTTTGCTAGGTCGGCTGTCGTATCCCTAAGATCTCCTGTGGCAGCGCTAAGTTTTCCCGTCGTATCCTTAAGATCCCCCACTCCAGAGCTAATCGCCGCCATCTTATCTGATAGCTGCCCAGCAATGGAGCCTACATAGGCGATGGTGCAGCCGTTGAGTACAATTGCAACCAATAGCAGAGCTATCAGTATTGCTTCTATTTTTGTCATAATATCACCTCTTGTACTATAAAATTGCAACCTCCCTTTTATAAGCTTTTTCTACAGCGCTTTTATACTTACGGCCATATTTTTATAAGCTACTCATAACGGATCTCTCAAGGTTCGGTTTTTAGGAGTGCTAAGGCATGGAAATAACCAGAGCGCTTTGGATCACTGAACATGTAGTGGCGGTCTATTGCTTACCACTATTCCAATTCCGGTTCCCTTCATGATTTTACGTAATCTAGCTTTTTCAAGCAAAGAGCTTAAGGAAGAGGAAGCTTTGAAAACGATCACTTTCCGAAGCACGTAACCTAGGCATTCTTACCTTCCATCTCTCTCACCTAGCATAGCTTCTACAATTTTCACCTGATAGCAAAGACCTGTCAATCAGAAAAATTTTAATGATCGTGAAAATGTTTTTGAGGTTATAGGAAAACATTCTTTATGAATCGTTTATAGTTTTAACGCCGACAAACATTAATAAGCCTTGAGCGATGTTAAACGGCGATCAAATTTGAGTCTAGAGAAGGTGAAGGTCATTATCGTTCCACACACCCATTGGGATAGGGAATGGTATCTACCTTTTGAGAAGTTCAGGGCTAGGCTGGTCGGCCTAATGGACATGCTTCTAGAGATACTCAATAAAGATCCGCGGTTCAGGTGTTTCACGCTGGATGGGCAATCGGTGATCGTTGAGGACTATCTCGAGATACGCCCTGAGAAAAGCATGCTCCTAAAGAGTCTAGTCGGCAATAATAGGCTTCTCATAGGGCCATGGTATACTTCAACGGAAGAGTTCTTGGTCAGCCCTGAATCTCTTATCAGAAATCTTCTCCTAGGGCGAGAGGTTTCCATGAAGCATGGTGGCGTAATGCTCGTCGGATATCTCCCAGACACCTTTGGACATATCGCCCAACTACCACAGATCCTACGCGGCTTCGGCATAGATTCCTTTGTCTTCGCTAGAGGGCTTGGAGATGAGGGAGAGAGGTTGAAAACCGAGTTTTTATGGGAGGCGCCCGACGGGTCAACTGTATTGGCAATACACCTCCTCAAGGGTTATAGCAACGCCAAGAAGATCCCATCAGATCTAGGGAGAGCTTTAGGATTCATCTCCCATCTTAAAGACGAGCTACTACCCCATTCAACCGGCAACTATGTCCTAGTAATGAATGGCGGCGACCACACACTACCTCAGAAGAATTTACCTGATGTCGTCGAGAAGTTGAATGAGATGCAGAAAGAGATGGAGATATCCATTGGGGGTCTTGAAGACTATATCAGGATCGTAAGATCGAGAGCTCCAAAGTATGACGTATATAGAGGTGAATTAAGGGGTGCGAGATACCGCCCCCTCCTCCCAGGCGTTTTATCAACTAGAATGTATCTTAAGCAGATGAATTGGCGGGCGCAGATGATGTTGGAGAACTTCGCCGAGCCTCTCGCGGTCTTCGCATGGCTTCTTGGATTTGACTATCCACAGAATTTGATTCGAGAGGCTTGGCATCTGCTGCTACAGAACCATGCCCATGATAGCATCTATGGATGTGGAGTGGATGAAGTTCATGACGAGAACGTGTCAAGATATGAAAGAGTGCGGCAGATCGCCGAATCTGTCATTCAAGAAGCTGTCAAGGGGGTGTCGTCGAGGATCAACACGTCGATCGATAAACCCTTTACGTCCATCATAGTCTTCAACACTCTAAACTGGCCTAGGACGGATATAGTGGATGTAACCATTAGGAGGCAAGGTGTTGAGAATTTTGAGCTGAAGGATACCTCCGGGAAAACCATACCCTATCAGATTATCCATGAGGAGGATGGGCTGCTGAAACTATGCTTCATAGCGGAAGACGTGCCGCCATGTGGCTATAAAACCTATATGATAACCGAAGCGCCCCAGAAGCCCGTATTCCATACGGCCTTGAAGGTCACGGAGACGTCGATTCAGAATGAGTTCTTCAGGGTTGACGTGGATCCGGAAAATGGGGGTAGCCTGAGGGTGGAGGACCTCCGCACGGGTTGGGTTTTCAAGGAACTTAATCTGATAGAGGATGGTGGCGATGCGGGAGACGAGTATAACTACTCACCACCCGAGAACAACATGATAATTACATCTAGGATGAACCCGGTGAAGGTCGAGGTGATTGAGAGAGGACCCGTTAAGGCGACGATTAGGGTCTCTTTAACTCTTAAACTTCCTAAATCTCTATCCGAGGACAGGAAAAGCCGTGGTCTTGAAGTTGTCGATTGTCCAGTGGAGTCGCGGGTAACGCTCTATACTGGAATACCGCGGATCGACATCGAAACCACTGTTAGAAATAATGCTAAGGACCATAGATTAAGAGTTCTATTCCCCACAGGTCTAAAGACCGATTATGTCTACGCCGACTCACATTTCTATGTGGTTAGGAGATCTGTAAAACCGCCTAGGGGGGAGGGATGGGTGGAAAAACCCTCTACAACGCATCCACAACTCACCTTCATCGATGTCAACGATGGGAGGGTGGGCTTAATGATAGCCAATAGGGGGATACCTGAGTATGAAGCCTTAGCCGATGAGGATGGCGTAACGGTGGCCTTAACCCTTCTACGCTGTGTTGGATGGCTCTCATTACCAGATCTACCCGTGAGACGTGAGTTAGCTGGACCCATGATCGAAACTCCTAAGGCCCAGTGTCTCGGAGATTATACTTTCAATTATTCGATAATACCGCATGAGGGAGATTGGCTGACCTCCAAAGCCTACATACAAGCTAAGCAGTTTAATGTGTCGCTCCACGCTGTGGAGGTGGGTGTGCATGAAGGCGACTTACCACCGGAGCTCGGCTTCCTCTCGATCGCTCCTGAGAGCTTAATCTTATCGGCATTAAAGAGGGCTGAGAGGGAGGATGGATTGATAGCTCGATTCTACAATATTGAGGGCAGAGAAGTCGAGGCTAAGATAAGGAGCTTTACACCTCATGTCACGATATGGATGACGAACTTGAACGAAGACCGTTTAGATAGGTTAAAGCCCGTAGATGGGGAGGTCACATTAAATGTTGGGGCCCACAAAATCGTAACCCTACTGATGAAAGTGCGAGAGATCTCCTAAAGCTCCAAGGGGGTTGTAGAAGCGTGATGAGAAGCGAAGCGGCGCTTAGATCACAGTCTTATCTTTAATAGATCCCCCTCATCGCCAAAGTGTTAGATGGCAGTCGAGATGATAATCTGGCTCATCACCGGAGATTGTAACCTAAACTGCATACACTGCTATGCGAGCAGATTTCGCGGACTAGAGGCCATGAGCTTGGACGATGCCTTAAGGTTCATCGAGGAGATCTCAAACTATGGCGTCGAGCACGT
>Ga0190310_1000584_pt1 | contig 12054 bp, 8 predicted proteins | sample 48700778_MG_FD_165059 | JGI IMG/M metagenome (GOLD analysis project Ga0190310, IMG submission 165059) | Hydrothermal vent sediment bacterial communities from Southern Trench, Guaymas Basin, Mexico - 4870-07-7-8_MG | ecosystem: Environmental > Aquatic > Marine > Hydrothermal vents > Sediment ... | reverse complement strand
CTTCAAGGGTTAAGGTGAGCGGAATAGTCGCCGATACTAAAACTTACTGGATGGAAACTGATGATGAGAATGAAGCATATTATCTATCTAGCGTTCTTAACTCGCCTACTATCGACGAACTGATTAAACCTATGCAATCAAGAGGCACTTTTGGAGAACGGGATATCCATAAAAAGCCGCTGGAGCTTCCTATTCCCAAATTTGATCCCAATAATCCTATTCATAAAAGGCTGGCTCAAATAGGAAAAGAATGTCATCAAAAAGTCCAGAAGATACTCCCAGCCCTAACAGCCGAGTATAGATCAATAGGAAAGATAAGATCCGAGATAAAGAGACATTTGGCGAAGGAACTCCAGGAAATAGACCAGCTGACAAAACAAATATTAGGAATTTACTAGCAATAGAATAAGAATCATTATGCTAATGTCGTGGAAGCCTTAACGAAATGGTATGACTTCTATAGAATTATGATCAAAACGTTTATATAATTACAAGCTTTAAAAAGCTCTATGGATAATCGAGCTCTTATAGGCGGATTAGTGGTTGTAGCTCTTATAGCTGGGTTATTTGCTGGTCCTCAGCTTTTCCCTAGACTCATTACGGAGACACAGACTCTCGTGACTACAACAACTACCCCGATAACAGCTACCGAAACGAAGTGGAAAACAATTACAGAATTAGAGACCCTTCTGTCAACCGAAACGCTTAAAGAAACAATATCATTTACCGAAAAACAAACCAAAACTTTAACCTTCACAGAAACAACGGTTCAAACTGTTACTGAGACAATCCTTTCAACCACCATTGTTGAGCCAAAGCCCTCTAAGAGTATTATTAAAGTAATTGAACATCGTTCATTTAGAGATAGTTTCGGTTGGCTTCACATCGCAGGGTTAGTTAAAAACGAAGGTAAGAAAAGAGTAAAATTCGTTCAAGTAGTGGTAATAGTCTACGATTCAAAGGGATACGTGATTGGAGGAGATGTTGGTTACACCACTCCATCCGAATTAGGTCCTGGAGATAAAGGAGCATTCGACATAGACTTTTATGATGACTATATTAATGTTCATGCATCTGGCTATAGAGTATTTGTATTCTGGCCAGGATATGAGGATTGATCATAACGTGTATCATAATTTCTTTTTCAATCCGCTCCTCAGCATACTCATCAGCTAAGCTATATCTGAATATAACCCTTATACTCAAATTCCTTATTGCATTCATCAATCTTAATAGACCTTTAGGAAACCATTCGATATGAACTCTATGCAAATTAATGAAAGCTTATAAAGATGAGCTAGATTTTAAAGGAGATGATGGTTAAGAGTATCGAAATTGCGATTAAGAACATCCTTTATGGAGCTAAAAGATATGACAGGGAAAATTTGAATAAAGTGATTGATAACCTCCCAAAAATGGAATCCGATATATGTGAAGGAACTCTGCATGTTCTAAAATCATTTATGTATCGATTTAGGAATGATGAGCTAAGTAAGAGGTACGCCAATTGCTTAGAAGAAGCTGTGAGAGAGTTATATGAGAGAGGTAAACTCCCACTAGGAGGAAATATTAATGAACAACAAGTAAACCATTTACTTAATATCTATGAAGAGAAAGTCCGATCATATTATAATTATAATCCAAATGTAAGCGATAAGGAGATGATTAAGAGTTATTTTAGTGTGGCATATCGACATCTCGAACAATATAATTATAACCCAGTTCGATATATCCGTGAAAAGATCGAGCAAAAGAAGATTTGGGAAGCATACTACTTTTTCAAAATCAATGTTAAATATTGCGACCAGAAAGTTCTTGGTGTACTGTTGAGAGATCTAATTGATGCATTAGACTGCCGTGATAAATTGTGTGAAGGAGACTTAGTATACGTTTTTCCAGTCGATACCTGGGTAGAACAAGTGACGTTCACTTTATGGAAAGATAGATTTACCCACATCCCTAATAATAATAAGAAAAGAGAGAAGAAACATGGTAGACTCGGATTACGCGTCAATGAAGTTAAGTATATTGCCATCATCGAATGCTTAAAATGGGGAATACATCCATCTGATTATAATAAGGGAGCATGGAAATTAGCCTCTTCCTTAGCAGATAGACTCGACTTGGAAACAATTCTCTTTAAATCGAGGTTTATAGACAATCCTAACTCGAAACAGATCCAGAGTTCGTGAATAACATGGAGCAGATTACATCTTAACAAATTCGTTGACGGAGTAGACATTCTAAAAGAAAATAACCTTAATCTGCATTCGCGGAGACCGTGATTGGAGAGATAGAAAACAATGACGACTTCATGAAGGAGAGAAAAGATAATCGCTTCAAAGTTATTCTAACAAAGAAAAACTAAGAGAGGATAAAACATTACATAATCTCCTAACATTTATTTTCGGAGTTCTATATTCTCTCTCCGAAAATTCATCGTAAATCATAATGAAGCATGAGGCTAACGATTTTATTTTTTTCTCCATTTCGAAAGCATATTTACATATTTCAGCTATCTTCTTCCATGGAATAAATAATATCTTGCTCGTGTTAGGATTCAAGACTATATAACTATGATCCTCAACAATTAGCTCGTGATAATAGGCGAGACCTTCATTACTCCAGAGGTCACCTTTAGATATCATCTTTACATACCATATTGGTGCTCTTGATAAATTTATCTCAATAACAATGTTCGAGATAACTACTGTCTCTTTAGATTTATTCTTTATTAAAATTGGCATACCCTTCCGAAGCGCAAGAAGGTTATTATACCCGTATGGTCGAGATATGAAGTATTGCTCAAGAATATATGGAAGTGTAGTAATTGACACACGTTCAAGTAAGCGAGCAAGTAATCCTTTTAAACCGCTAACTATAATAATTGGAAGCATGCTCAAGAAAATCATGGAAGGATAGAACATTATAGAGAGAAATGACATTAGAGTTTTAGTAATTGAATATCCACTGAATACGTCAATGAGTAATAGAGTACCGACAATGATATTCCACCAATAAGGAAAGACCTTTCTAAGAATGAAGATTATTTTCTTTTTAACATGAGCTCTCGTTAAAGGATTTACTATTAGCATATCGATGAAACTCCACCATGCAGGAATGATTATGAACATAGGAATAATGGAAGAACCGGATTGAATCGTTACCCACCAGGTAATAAAGATAGCTAATATGAGCGCGAATATTATAGAGAAAACATACTTTACTAGATATTTCTTGTACTTATCATATATTGGATCAACTCGTTTCATTTAGATACCAACCCCTTCTTTTATATTTATTTCTAATCGAGATTCATAAGTCTTCGTGCCTAGAGATTACGCCTTATATAAGTTTAGAGACACTCTCTTAACATAGCCTTTATGTATATTTCTATTACCTTCGGCGCATATCGAATGTTGTTCTAGCTTTTCTTGAGGTTAGGCTGAGAGAAGTCCCGAAATACTAGCACAGGACGATATTAGTCCACTTACATTTTATTAAAATCTCCTAACGGTAATACTGGATAATCGTCAATCTATAGCCGCTTAAGTAAATCATATCCTTCATGTTTATTTTCTCTTGTTTTCCGACTCCCTAATCCGTAAGGACGTTCTTTCTCAGATCACATAAAGGGGGATCCCTGATCTCACACCGCTGATAGAAAATGTTAAGCTCTCTTACCTTCGCACTTAAGAGACTGTTAAGTCAAAAAGCAATTAACTCAGAGATTTGAGATTAACTATATAGCGATTAACTATATAGCGAAAATATGGCCTCTTTTAGTACTACTAGACTTTTACACTTAGTCTGATTTATTTTGGCTAAATTCATTGGCAAAATTGACGTTTCAAAGAAATAAACTCAGAGAAGAGTTTATGGTTGAATAAAGGCCGTATTCACGGAAGTTGAGATTGAAGGGGAAGAAATAAGCGGTGATTCACCCTCGTGAATCAATATGAAGACTGAATTTCATAGCCTTTGCCCTTGCTATGCTTACCGGTTCTCTAATGTTTTTGGAGTTGTTCTAGCTTACTTTTGGCTGAAATTGGCTGAGGAAGCTTATTTCCCGGATCCGCCAATGGTTCAATTGTTTTTGGCCGGAATAGGCTTAGGATCGGCTTTTCTTCGAACTCGGATATCAGGAGAGCGGCATTAACCCTGAATTTATAAGGTTTCTTGGAGTCGTCTTTGTCAAAGAACCCGATCTCTAAGAGCGGCTCCACATATCTCTCTCGGAGGGTCGTCCTGCTAATATGCTCCCCGAAAGTCTGTTTATAGATCGATGCCAGGTCTTGATATGTTAAGCCTTCAGTCTCAGCTCTAGTATCTTCTGATACTCTTCTCGCAAACAACACCAAGTCCCGCTCCAGACCCTCAATTGACGGCCTCATTAACTCATATGCGGCCTCATGAATCCATTCCGGTATTATTATGTATTCGCGGTTGCCATGTTTCTCCTTCTTAAGCTGATGACTAAAAAGTAGAGCTATTGACTGACTCAGCATGAGAAAGTGATCGAACCTCGTCATCGATTCAGCCTTCTCCGGAAATTTCTCAGTCCATTTCTCAGCATAGGGTGCGGCATAGCCGAGACTCTTAGAATCTTGAGCCAACAGATATATTGCAGCTTTAATGATTCTGGTCATTTTATTACTCTGAGACTTCCACGGCTCTGCTTTGTCACGAGCCTTACGGAGAATAACATTACGATACTTACCTGCATCAGCCTCTGGAGTCATTATATTAAATCTTCGTTTTTCCTCTTCAGTGGTCCATGGTCTAGTCGATATGAAGATCCAAGAAGGCCATCCAACAATTCTAACACTCTTCGTAACCCTCCTACCGCGCTCCTCCTCAACGAAATCATAAGAGTACTCGGTAGTATCATGGCTTAAGTTTGGTTTAATCTCCTTGAGGAACTCACGTGAGTTTTCCGCCTCAAGGCATATTATCACCTTACCCCATAGCTCGACCCTCTTAACATCAGGGTTTTCCTCCGTGGCCCACCTAGAGTAGTAGAGTGACTTCTTAGTCATTCCACTTTTAATAAAGATCATGTCGTCATGGAATAGCCTGGCACAACGCAATATGATAAAGCTCTTGCCAGTTCCAGCTCTTCCGCTCGAATGCATATTAAGAGGCTCATAGGTTAAGGCGCTTAACATCGTGAAGAATGATTCTAGTATCGCTCTCTCATCTCCAACGACTCCATGCTCCTCTTGAACGCATCTAACAATCTTTTCAACAATTGATGGATCTTCAAGAAGTTCTTCCGCTTCTTTCAATTCTTCCGATGTAAAGTCATGATGTCGATGTCCTTCCTCTTTAAGATGCTTTTTACTCATGCATTCTGGACATCCATATTGAGTTATAAATTCACGAGCTTTCTGAAACGTATGTTGATGATAACTTAAGTTTCTAGCATCTTTTTCGTCTTTCCATTTTCCGATTTGTGAAAGTTTTACCATTACTTGATCGATGAACTCTTCTCTAAATCCATGTGCAAGCAATACATCTACAACAAATTGTTCCGCCTCGCTTCTCGACCTATATTTACTCCAATCCCCTGAGAATAATAGCTTTTTGACTTTTGGATGGTTCTTTAATAATTTCGCAAGACTATCTAAATTCGTTAACAAGCTGGTCAGCTTATCTCCACTAACCTTTGAAATATTTTCTAATGTACAGAATGGTGGCGAGTAAGTTGCTTCACGATCAGCTACAACTACTAGCTTACCCTTAGCATTAAGCTCAATCCCTATTGCAATGAACACTTTCGATCTTGGAACCTCATCTTCAATTAAGTAGAATAGATGTTGACCGTGGTTACGTGTTTCTTGGATAAATGTACTTGGAAGCATCTTAAGGTATGAGCTTGCTCTCTCAATGTTTTCATAGTCAATATCTAAAGCCACAATAGGTTCACTTCTAGCTGAAAATCCACAGACTATTCCGACAGCATCAGCTTCATTCCAATTCAGGGACTCAAATTCATCGCGAGTCTGTCTCCTGTCTTGCCAAGCTTTCCACGATTTTACTAAAGGCTTCTTTCGGTCTTTCACGAACTTAAACGGTACGATGTTCAAGCCACGTGTGTAGAGTTTTTTAGCGATTATAGACAAATCTAATGTTTCACTCTCTTTCATAGCCTTATCTCCATCTTGGTTAAGCCCTATGTTAATTGCTTTTTGAAGTCTCATCTTCCTCATTTTTATCACTGAATACATTAATAAGACGAAACATATTTTTACTTATTGTTAAGTATACTTAGCATGGACAGGGGTCGAAGAGGAGAAACTAAGACTAAGATTTTACGGTTATTAGCTAGAGGACCGAAAGGTTGGGCCTACTTAAAGGGAAAGCTAGGAATTAGTGATTCAGCCCTCTCTAGACACCTTAACGATCTGATAAAAAGCGATTTAGTTAGGAAGGACAAAAACACGAAAAGCTATGTTCTGAGCGGCAGGGGTGGTGCTTACTTAATGCAAGTCGATCAAAAACTCATAATAAATAAACTGGGATCTAAAGCTTATTACTTTAATAGGATACAACCAGACTTAGATGCATGGTCTTTGATTTCTAGTCCCCTGTTTGGATCGAATGTGGAGGACTTACCTATACCCTTACCTTATGATGCTAGCATGGTGATAAGCGAAGAAGTCTCATATTTATTGAATGAGAGCATCGATTTTCTTCGGTGGCATGAACACCTCTCCAACCGAGAAGCTGAACTCAAAGCAGTGGAAGGATTCGTTTTTGATCTAGCTCGACGCTTTATATGGGAATTCATATGGAATCGTATACTCGGCATCATGAATTGGGAAATTAATTTCAGAGAAGGTCGCACAATGAAAGAACCACCTCGAATGACGATAGATGAAGTATTAGATTTTCAGGTTGGTTTAATGATTCAATTTAATGGAAATCGACATTTATCGAATTTGAAGACTAGAAGAAAAGCTAAATACATACTTGCTGGATGCCTTTTAATGCATTTTATAGAGAAATATTATTGGTTTAGCGGATACGATCAGCACGATATATTAAAGAAACTTGTAGAGGGCAACATAATAGAAGATCCAGAAGTAATAGAACTCCATCGCATAATCCACGAAGAACATCTTATTAAACGATCTTCGGAGTGTAATAAAGAAAGGCAAAGTACGATCTCTCCCCAACAAGTAAAAAAGGCCAAAAAGAGGCTTCTACAAATAGCCATCACTTATTTTAAAAAAGGTGGTCTGTTGAAGGATGCTAAGGAGTCTGCATCTGAGTTAGCTGAAGAAATTTTCAAAGAGTATTATGAGTGAGAAATAAATAGGCGTTAAGTAGTATCTTTGAGTGAACAAAGCATGAAGATAAACTTCTGACGTTGAACTACGAGGTGATTTGTCCGTTTTTCATAGGCTATTTAAGGAACTAGATCATGAATGCATATACCTAAGAGATAATGTTCTTGACTATTCAAAGAGAAACGTTACGACTAAATAAATAGTTATTACAATAGATAGATGAGACTACTAATATCTTTGACATTTTTCTTTTAAGAAGCAGCGGAAAGGCTTTCTAGGAGTATCTTCCCTAGGGGGATTGTCTAACCTTCTAACCCAAGGACTTGACTGAGAGCGATATTCATCAATTAGGACTTTTTCTATCTTGCCATATGTAAGGTTTGACCTAGATGTGGTTCTGGCAAGCTTTCATGTAAAATTGTTGTAATGAACCACTTGCTTTACATTATATTTATCGACTCTCACTTCGAGTCATTAATGGTTTTAGCTTTTCTTGATAGATTTTTAACCAATCCTCTTCGTTAAAAATTTGACATCTTTTCCATTTACCTTCTGGTGTAGGTATATCTATAGCTAATCGCGTTCTTCTACAAGCTATTGAGGCCAATTTCCTATTATGGTAAAATAGAGAAATCCAGTCCCCATGGATGGGTCTTAATTCAACGCCTTGCGCCTTTAATTCTTCAAGTATTTTTCCCGCCAGTTCTTTTAGTTTCTCATCTCGTATTTTATTCAACTTTTCAGGAATTGAGGGAGGCGGTGAGGGCTGCATCCCCGGTATTTCTACGTCACGAATTATAAGCCCAATACTTCCATCAGGCATTTTCACAGCTATATATTCTTTCAGATCTATTTCAATACCTAAGTACTTTGCAGCTCTTTTTAAAATATCTGAAAATGAAGGAGCTATAAGCATTAGACGGGGATCCTTCTCACTTACCGTAATTCCACTCTTTTTGAAGTGATGTGTTAATTCGTAGATATGTTCTGCTATGTAATCATAGTATCTGAGGGCTTGTAATAACTGGTAATCATCCTCTTCATTTTTTAATTCTACAACGACCAAAATATTATCAGCATCTACACAAAGCAGATCAAGCGGACCACTATCTGTTGGAAATTGCCTACCCACAGACTTTAACCCTTCCTCAAGGTAATCCGGGTTTTCATATAATATTTGTTCTAACTTCTTTTCTTCTATTTCTATCTCTTCGAGCATGTTTTCGATGTCGATTTAAAAATAGATAAGTTTTACGCTTTAATCCTATGATTCAATTAAGTATCTTACTCAGGTTTGGAAGTTGGGTCCTTACCTTGTCAAGCAATAGTTTAAGGTCTGGTCGATAGTAGTACCGAGTAAATACTGTTTTAGGTAGCCTTCCTTGAAGCAAATCTATTATCTCAGGCTCTACCCCTTTCTGCCGCATGTATGTAGCCCAGATCTTCCGAAATAGATGGAAGCTACATTTTGATCGAGACCTCCTTCTAAAGTAGCTTCTTAGCCTATCATAGCTTATCGGCTTAGCGTTCTCAAGCAGATCTAGCATGTAATCATCGACCACGGTAATATAGGCATGTTTTGTCTTCCGGATGAACACCTCTGGAAATCTATAATGTTCCAAAACTCCTAGTTCTTCATTAAGATAATCTTTGCTCTCCTTCTCGTGAAATATCCTTATACAGTTAAGAGTCTCTTCAACTCTTAAACCAGATAAGGCCAAGAATAACACGACTTCCTTCCACGGATCTAAGACTCTTATGATCTCTTTCACTTTCAATAACATACTCGTAAAGCTGTTTTGATTCAGCAATATCCTAGGTACAACATCATTTACAGCCCATTTAATCCCATATCTTTCACGAAGCTTCTTAAATTCATCATAAATGCCAAGATACTTGCTTAGGGCCGATAAACCCATTAAAGTATGTCTCCGCTTATTCGGAGAAAACTGGAGCAGTGGCGATAGATCCCTCTTAATCAGGCAGTAGCCATATTTACTAGCATAGAGCAATAAATCTCTCGCATGTCTCCGTGAATACTCGGCAAATAAGTATTTCTTAAAGCCCTCCCAATCTATCTCACGGTTGCTGGAAGTACTAGAAACCCGCTGGAGGTTTCTAGGGCCTTGTAAGCCGCAGGCCGCGGGTTCAAAGCCCGCCCGGGGCTCTATTCCAAGAAATCCCTCCTGCGTGAGCCTATAAGACTTTACTGACTCCCGTAACACAACTACTATTCTCTGTAATGATAGATTACTCGAAAGGCTATCCACACTCAGTCTTAACACCCGATAATCCAGCTCCCCCGTTTGGCTCCGATAGCTTTATCTTCTAACGTATTTCACTGTCTTTCTTTTTCTTAATGCTATGACCGCGGCCATCACTATAGCTAAAGCCGCTGCGAGAACCGAGTATGGGTTCTGGTTAAAGATTTTAGCCGGTAACGGGTAAATGATGCATAACTTTCAACTCTTTTTGAGATTCAATATGGATGAGCGAGGCGATGGTATCAAGGTTGGCCGCCAGAGTTAGGCTTAGATTCGGCTGAGGGTTCGCCTCGTTCTCCAGATGATTAGCGCGGCGGCTATCAACACGATCACTATGATGATCATCATGATGAACCATGGCTTCTGATAGAATGGGATGTATGCCGCGACCTCCACGGGCTCTCCATAGAACTCCCTATCTAGGAATCTGTATCTCGCATTGATCTCATAGGCCTTCTCCTCCTCAAGCTTTAGAGTCGTCCTAAACGAGCCATCTACTCCGGTTGTTAGAGACTTCACGGCAACCCTGTCTAATAATATTTCCACCTTGACGCCCTCTAAGGGCCTCCCCATGAGCATTACTCTCCCGGAGACCTCTACCTCCTCCCCAACCCTTATCCTCCGCTCAGCCACGTTCACCGTGATCTCAGGCTTCTCCCATAAGATCTTTATCGTCTTCTGGCTGTGCGTATATGTCAGGTATATCCAATACCTTTCCTCCGACGCCCCCATCTCCGCCTTCAGGGGCTTATCGTCGATCATGGTCAAGATCATTCCATCCACCGCGCTCTTCGGTATGGTCAAGTTCATGGCTCCAAGCCTTCCAGCTCTGCCCGAGACAATTATCTCCAATCCATTCATGAGCGGTTTGATCGAGGCTATCGTGGAGTTCGACGCGATCTCAACCACATGCTTAACGCCCTTAAACTCGGCCTGATACTCGATGTAGTTTAGGTCAGCCACCCTCCATGGATTCTTCGAGAACTCTACCTTCAGCTTTCGGAATGGTAGGTTGAAGAGCTTCCAAGTCGATGAGTATCTCGTCTCCTTGATAGGCTTTGCGGCTGCAAGGATCTCGGGGGATATTCTTATCAACGTGAGCTTGTCCTGGGTCGCCCCAGACTCTATCGTTAGATGTAAGTCTTCTTGAGGGCTCACCCTAGAAACATATTCGATCACCCAGAATAGCTCCTTAAGATCCTTAGGCTTAACCCATAGATCCTGGAACCTCAGCTCCGTAACGGTCTCCCCGAGCTCATTCATCTTCGTCGAGAACTTGAAGCTTGACTCACTGAACCTATACTCCGAGTTAGTTGCCAGATCCAATATCTTCTCCATGGCCTTGGCTTGCTCCTCTCCTACCTCCTTGCTCATGAGCTTCAGGAGCTCTCCGATCATCTTACACTCTATTCTAAGGATCTCTGTGAATTGCTTATCCATATCTCCCTTATAGATCGTTGATGAGTTTATCCTAAGAATCATATCGACCCCATCCCAAGATGCAGAGAGGTTTCCACTCATCGGAACCGCATATTCGTATCTAACGTCTTTCAGCTCCCTCACGTATTTGGCGATCCCCCTGAACGCCTCCGCGACCTCTGGAGGTATTTCGGGCTTAACTCCCCCCTCTATCGGGGGCTTCATCTCCTTAGAGAATTCGGGTAATTTCTCTACGAATTTAGCGAGCCCCTCATAGAAGTCTCCCCTAGACTCGAAGGAGAATTTTAGCTCAGCCTTCTCGTCGCCTATTTTGACGGGCTTTAGAGCTAGATCTGAGATCCTCACCTCACCCTCGGTGAGCTTCTCGATGAGCGCCACCATGAATCCCTTGATGAAGGGAAACATCTTAACCATCTGCTCAACATTCGCTCTAGTCGTGTTAAGCTTGGAATACCATAAGGTTATGTCGGCGTAGAGCATGAAGCTCGACTCCATCGGCCCTATGCCGTCGAGCGCCTTGAAGGATCCATTCACGTGAAAAGCCTCTGGGAGGGAGATCATGAATGCTCCATTATATGTTGGCCCGCTCCTAGTGAACTTCTCAGCATAGCTCATCGAGAACTTTAATTCACCAAGCTGGCCTCTAAACTCCTCGGGTATGCTTTCTAGGGCTCCAGGCTCCGGCCCGATCACTCCATGACATTTCATCAAAACTCTATCCACTGAGATCGGCTCATATCTACACTGGTAGGTGGCGTGATAGGGGATGGTTGCTGCGGGCTTCTCAGCTGGCTTACTGAATGTTGAGATATGTCCGGATACCTTGATCCACCCATCTGGATAGATTTTAAGCCTAACATCTCCGGATGCGGTCGGCTCCTTAACCCCTATCGGGATCTTGGGCGGAGGTTGCTGTTCTGCTAAGCATGAGATCATCGTTGATTGGAGAAGTAATACCATTACAAGTATGCCTAAGATCTTCACACCGCTCCTCATGCAGTTTTACACCTATCTCCGCTAGGGAAAAGTTTTGTGATCAAATTCTCGTCATGGAG
>Ga0190310_1000583_pt1 | contig 12082 bp, 19 predicted proteins | sample 48700778_MG_FD_165059 | JGI IMG/M metagenome (GOLD analysis project Ga0190310, IMG submission 165059) | Hydrothermal vent sediment bacterial communities from Southern Trench, Guaymas Basin, Mexico - 4870-07-7-8_MG | ecosystem: Environmental > Aquatic > Marine > Hydrothermal vents > Sediment ... | reverse complement strand
ATACATATAAGGCGGAAGGTATATACGGATATATCGGATATTATACACGGATATTGCGGATTATATATACGGATCGGGTTTATATTCGGATGTTATATCGGATATATTACGGATAACGGATTATTATACGGATGTTCCGTAATAATATTACGGATATATTATCGGATATATAACGGATATCGGATAATAGACGGATTTATATGGCGGATTATTATAGTATTACGGAATGCGGTGTGCGAGTGTGTGACACGGTGGCGGGTATATGAGGATTAGGGAAATATCCGTGAAGATCACCGAATTTGATAAATCCGAAAAAATAGATGTGAACGGTTAATACTCGGGTTAGGTTTGGGTGTTATCCGAGTCGGGATTGAGAAGTATAATTCTAACACCGTTGCGTTCTAAGGTTCGTAACGCTCTACATGTAATATCCGAGTTATGGTGTATCCGATGATATGTCCGAAGTTTACGCCAATATACGTGCGGTAAATGCTTGAGCATATCCGACACCGTACGATTAATCAGATCACGGATATGTCGTTATCGAGTTCGGATTCGTATAGATGATCGAGGAATTTGTCATATTCGTATATTTTGCGTTCGAACTCTAATTTTTTAGCGAGGAATTCTTTAAGTTTTGATGAGCCTTTACGATCTATTATGCGTGTAATTACATCGAACCATTTCAAAACACCTATCGGATTTTCGAGTACTTTTAACATACCGCTAAGTTTTCCGAGTTCGTACATAGCGTATAATAGTTCGTTATCTGTGTATTTCGCTCGGAGTCTTTTAACGATTTCGTCTACTTCTAATTCGTCTTTAAAAGTCATTTCGTATATCTCAGTCATTATGTTTACGGCTGTTTTATCGTTTACTTTAAGTACGTCTCCTACATATATCAACTCACGACTGTTACGGCTCATGTGTTATAACTGTCCGTTGCGGTATATAAGCGTTTTGGTATGTGCCGAAAAATGAAAAAATTAAGGAGTTGAAGCGATAACAGAACCGCAATTATTACAGATAACGGATTTGCGAACGACTTTAGGCTTTTTATCTGACATGTCGACTTCGATATATAGTGTAACGTCATGCTTGGTTAGTTTAAAACCGCATTTTCTACACTCCATCCGTCATCCCCGTCTAACATCCGTTTTATATCCGACTCGGTTAGCTCATCTGTTTCGGTATCCGTTTTGGTATCCGTTAGAACATCGAAAAACGTTACTTCACCTTTGACCGCTTTTTCAATGGCGTTATCGTCTAATTCGATCTGTAACACCTCTAACACCGCTTTTAGAGCGTTAAAGTGATGATCAAGTTCGCATTGCGGTTTTTTGTATATCGGTTTCTCCTTAACCCGATCTTGGAGTATCCGTATTATCGAACGACTAATTTTCGGATGTAAGTATGCAACTCGGTTATTGTCCGTGTAGTTTAATAACGTATAGGCTTGAACGTTCTTAGTTGCAAATTCAACGTATGTTAATCGCTCAACGAATGGATATGGGTTGACAATGTCGTTAAGTAGTTCGATAACTCTTTCACGACTGTTTTTAACGTAATTCGTTAAGTCGTATCCGTTTAACGTCATATCTTCGATGTTACCCATAAAGCAGAATCCGACAATGTTCGAATAATCACCGACTTTTGAGCTAACTTCACGTGTCCATAACCCATCGCTCATACCCGTTAATAGTATCTCGTACGAATCCCTAAACGTATCTTTGCGTTTGCTCGATTGAATCTTATCGAATTCGTCAATGTAAAGCGTGCTGTAAAAGTACGCTAATCCGTATCTACCCTTCGAACCGTCATATACGAGTTTAGATGGAGTTGGCATTGGTGTTAAGTATGCGTCTATTAAACCGCTTAGAATCTTAGCAGATCGGGTTTTTCCGAATCGTGGCGGTGTAAACGTCAACGTATGTATCGCTTTATCTCCGTATTGGAATAACGGTAACAACATCGCTAATTTACTCGCTATTGATTCCGTACTCGGTTTGTATCCGATCGCATAAAGGAGTAAGTCTATCGGTTTGTGTTCGTTTAGTAATTCCTTAGCTCGATCGAAGTCGTAATCAGCGGTGTATATCGTGTTAAGTTCGCCGATGTATATGGCGTTATTGTTTCTCGATACCTTTCGCTTAAGGCTTATGTCGAAGTATAGGTTTTTATCTTCGGTTTCCGTTAAGAAATCGAGTAGCTCATCCGTTAGCGGTATACTAACAGTACCCGACTTGGCGTTAAGGTTTAACGCATTGTATTCGTGATTTATACGCATAGATTCGGGTTTAAGCAATATCGGTATCTCTTTGCGATAAGCCTTATCGAGCCATAACGGATCATAATTCGGTAATAACCGCTTTAATAGTTCACTCTGCGTTTGTTTATCGAACGCTTCAAACGTAAGTATATCCGCATCCGTAAGTTGCTTGAAAAATTTGGTAAAGGATACGAACGGTAATTCCGTCATCGCTTATCACCTTTAACCGCTTTGCTAAAACCTTTTTCGATCTTTAACCCGCTTTTACGGTTTTCCGTATTCGTGAAATGCTCTAACGCCGTTTGTAATTGCGTTACTATTGCGTTTACTTCATCCGATTTTAAGCTTAAGTAGAATTCACCGATGCGGTTTTGTTTAACGAACTTCTTGAATCTAACCCTAATGCCGATGCCTTTACGTGATGGCTGAATCGTTAATGTCATCGGTGTTACGTTTACCTCTATGCGTTCTAATTGCGTATCCGTTTGCGATTGCGTTGTATTTTTGTTTTGTCCGACTACTTTGTCGTATATCGCTTTAACCATATCTTCAAGCTTACTAACCCTTTCCTCAAGCTCATCTAACTTATCCGTCATGCTATCACCGTATCGATATTTCACGTTACGGTTTATAAACGTATCGGTGTTACTATAACTGTCATGAGAACGGATATATCGCAATACGTTAAACACGGAATACGGATTACGCAACATATAACACCTAACGCTTAAACCATCATCCCTTAACCGTTGTAAAATCCGATAATCAATCCGTGAACCCGTTAAAATTAAACCGTGAAAGTGATAACGGTTATTATCCGAGAAAACGTAATCGAGAACACGATAATCGTAATAATCCGATAACCGATCGAGATAACGGATAATACGGTGATAACCCGAAACAACGTTATCTTTAACCGTTAAAAAATAGACGTAAGAGTAGTATCCGTTAGTCATGTCCGTTTAGCTTGATTATACGGTTTAACGCTTTATCTCGACATATTTCAGGTAACTTTATCACCTCTTTATCCGTTATCACTTTACCGTTAAGCAAACAAACGATCTGAATCGGTTTACGCTTCATCCGATAGATGTAAACGGGTATTATTCCGAAAGTATAATATGCGTTGATCATTGCCGTTTTTTCATGAGATTTAAGATGATTATTGTATTTGCATTGTATTCCGAATACTAATCCGTCTTTGACCGCAACCAAATCGAACAATCCATGACTGCCCGCAGATCGAATAACGTAATAACCCGCAGATTGAAATAATCGGAATACTTCACGTTCGAATTGGTAACCTTTCTTATAGCTTGTCATAGTGAATCACCCTTTAATAGCGTATTCAAAGAAGTGATTTACTAACCACTTCACGAAATTGTCGAGTTCTTCATTGTTTTCTGGAAATCTTCCTTCTATAACCTCACGGTATCCTACCGCATAAGTACCCGCATATTCGAAACCGCTATCTTTCCAAAATCGGGCGTTGAACGTCATTTTATCCGCTATTTCGTAATCGAAGTATTCTCGATTAAGCGATATTACAGCGTATACCTTTGTTTTGTTAGTTAATGCGTCATATTCCGTTTCTATGGTTATTTTCAATAGCTTAAGGTTAACCGTCTTCTTAAACTTATTATACCTCTTCATATCCGCATCACCGTCTTTTCTCTAACTCTATATCCGCACGAGTTAAGAAAGAATCCGATTGCCTTTGCGAACATAGGGTTTCTTAGATCATCACGTTTAACGTATACATCGAGCGTTTTAACGTTCACGTATATCGGAAATCCGTCTTCTCTCTTAAATCGGATGAATCTTCCCATCTTGTGGTCAATTATCTTAAGATCGACGTTCTTTTTGTAATACGTGCGGAGTACTAACGCATATTCGATAACGACCTTCGGATCGCTCGGTTTTTCCGTTATAACACGTCTTACAATCCTACCTTTGGAGTATGCGTAATATCCATCGATTTTAACTAAATTGGCGTTGCTCGGTATCCGTTCAACGTATATCGTTTCATTACCTATCCTATACACCGCAACCTTCATGTGTCAAAATATGGCGTTACGAGTATATAAGCGTTACGGTTATGCGAAAAAGGTTAGAAAAGCGAATACGGACAAATTTTCCGATGCTCGCATAAACTACAATATCCGTAATCGGTAGGATACGGCGGATCATTGCGTTCTATCGCTTTTAGTAACGTATGTGCTTTTTCTACCGTTTTGTAATACATGCTTTCGTTGAAGCGAACTGTAAACGTCTTAACACGTTCTATCGCTCGGTCAACGTATATTATTATACCGTCATGGATTTCGAGCATACCCATATAGGTGTTTATTTGCTCGACATGATTCGGATATGGCGTAATCGGTATCGTTTTAACCGTTTTTAGCTCGATAACGAACTCCGTTCCGTCAATCGTGTAAATCGCATCAGCAATACCGTATAACGGCGGTTTACAAACCTCGATTTCGTATTTATCGAACGTTTTTAACAGATCATCGTGGATTAGTGAACCGAAGTAAGTCGTTAATTTCGGTAACCCTCTACCGAAAACCCTATCGTAATAACTCGCTCGGATGCATTTCGTAACTTCGGTTACTTGAACGCAATTATCGGGTATATCTCTCGGACGTTCATCGTAATAAGCCTTAGCTCGATGCTTGAATAGGTTGATAAACAGATCATCCATCGTTATCACCTTAATGTCCGTTTCTCAAACTCCGTCTTTAATCCGTCTACTTTATCCGCTAAATCCGAATGACCTAACGTCTTAAGTCCGAGTCGTAACATGTCGAATAAATGGAGTATTATCGGTTTGTTTACGCATCGTTCGTTTGCTAAAGCGGGTTTTATGTTCTCAAGTACGCATTCGATCTTACATCGAATAGCATACGCCACATTACGAGCGTATTGCGGTTTGTCGTATTCTCCTTTTAGCAACTTTACTTCTCGATTCGATAAAATCTTTAACTTCTTCATTTCCTTGAACCGATACCACATAACCGATAATAAACGACACGAAATAAAAGCGTTGCGGTATCGGGATAAATAAAAAAAGGTTATTTAGATAAAAGGAGATTAATAGCGTTAATGATTCCTATGGCGTAGATTCGAATGTTTATTAATATGCCGATAGCTGTACCATCAAGATCATCACGATCGAGCGTTGTAATCGTGTTGTACACTTGTTCGATCATTTCTTCGTTTTTCTCAAGTATTTTACGCAACTTACTCATCACTATCACCGCTGAGTACTTTATCGAATTCAACAACCGCTGTTTTTTCCGTCCTCTTATCCATCACGAATATATGACTATAGAACATCGTTGTTGAATAGTGTTCGTTCTCGATTTCTACCCATCCGTTGCTTTCCTTTTTAATTACCACTGTTACATCCGTTTTCGTGTTCTCGATCTTTATTTCGTTTCCGTTTCGCCATATAAGCCAATTCCCGAACTTCTCAACCGTTGCCATATCCATCACCGTACTAACGTACGGCGTTACGGTATTTAAGCTTTTCGGTTACCCTTAACGTGATCGAGAATATCGATTACGACTTCGTAAACTCGGTCAATCCGTGTCTCTAAGTTGTCAATCCGTCTATTCAAGTAACGAACATCGTCTTTAAGTTCGTCTATCTGCTTTTGCATAAGATCAATCGCTAAAACACTACGAAAAAACCGTAATATACGATCGGACAACCCGTTAAGCATAATATCACCGAAAAATAGCGGATAAAAAAAATAAAGTTATGACGGTGTTGCTTCAGTAATTTTGATACCCCATCTACCCGTTGTTGCGTCTTTTTCTATCGTTATCGAACATGCTGTGTAATCGAGTTCTGGATTAACCATCGCTTCGTTTACGTAACTCGCTAACTCCGTGTTACCCTTAGATGCGATCTTAGTGTTAATGTCGTCATCGCTCCATCCCGCTAATACTGCGTAAGCTACCATCGTCATCCATTTGTTAATCGTTGCAACTACTGAAGGCACAAATCTGCGATACTTGAAGAACGGCTTTAGATCGGTTGACGTGATCAAGTGATCTGCGGAAGTAAACAATTCTTCAGCTAACGCTTTCTTTCCGAGTAGTACGTACTTCGCTTTCGGTACTAATCCGTAAATCTTATCTCTATCACCCGTAACCATCCATGTAACGATAGTGTTTGATCTGTATTTGTCTTTAGCGTTAGTAACTCCTTTTTCGAAATCTCCTCCTTCCGTAAATGCGTTATCTCTGTTAGTTATGTATCTACTTTTCGCTAAGTCCATTTTGATCTCTCTCTTTAACATGATCTCATCGTATCTCGGGTGATCAGTACCTATGAACTCGGAGTACGCTTCATTCGATCTATCCTTAATCTTGGCGGTATATGCGGATTCATCGGGTATAACTCTCTGTAAGTTCGTTATGATCTTTGACCTTTTGCCCTTTAGCGTTGCTTCCCAATCGTCCCTTACTTCATCGAACGTACTTGGTAATTCGCTTTGTGCTAACAATCCGAGATGTACCTCATATATCACGCCCATGTTAGTAATTACGCATAACGCTTAATCCGATTTTCGTAATACTTTTCTATATACTTCGCCAATAATTTCGGTATTCTACCTCTTGGACAATCGCTTTTAAGTCCGAGCTTATGTGCTTTCATTAATACTCCGTACGGTGAACGGTTAAGCATTTTCGCAATGACATGATGCGGTAAAATCCCGTAATACGCTTTTAGTATCCGTATTTCGTCATCAGTCCATTTCTTATACCGTCTACTCGGTGTTTCCATACTTCGCTTTGTTAAACAAATCTTCGATTTTCGTGTCGTAATACGATTTAAGACTCGGACACGAATATAACCGCATTATACACGCCGATATTAACGATGACAATGATGTAAGCAAATACGGATTTTTATATGGTTTATGTTCACGTAATACTTCACGTATTGCTCGCTTCATCGCAATTATCCACAAATTGCGTGTATAATCCGCATCCGTATATGGTAATCTCGGAATACTGTAACGCAATTCGTTAAAGATTTCTTTACCCTTAGCGATAACCTCATCGAGTATCGTCATAATATCACCGTCTTATATATCGGTGATCGGAATATCTATCGTGTAATTCCGCTTTCTTACTCTTATCTGGATAACGTCTTGTGGATTTAGCCTTACGCCGTAATATCGCTAACACTGCGACGGAATCAAGATAATTCGCTAATTCGGGAAATCCTAAACTCATCGCTTTAAACCGCTTTAGTAAATAGCTTTGTCCGATACAATGTATTAGCTTAAGCGTTGAGTATCCGTCTAAGCTAACGGTTATCATATCGTGTATCGGTTCATCGTATCGGATAACTCCGTAATGACCTTTCGATCTACCTCTCGCTTTCTCACGTCTCCCTTTCTTACGCATAAACGTCAATAGCATTTCGAACAGATTCATAAACCAATCCGCTACCCGCATATACGGATTTAGTAGCTTATCCGTATCGACTTGGTAACTAACGTAAAAATCCGCTAATTCGTTAGCTAACTTCTGAACGGTTAACGGAGTTAGTTTAACCGCATACATCGTAAAGTGTTCGTTATTCGGAATATACGGCGTAAAGTAATACGTTGCTAACGCTTTTGTTAAGTTCAATTGCGAGTAATTAGACGGAATAAATAGTAATCCGTTCTGACTGAGTAATCGGATGTTGTTAATAACCGTGTCCAAATCCGCCATGTAGTTCTGAACCGCTAACACATCACGATTTGCTTCATCACATGAATCAACTGATAATCGAGCCTTATCGCTTAATTCCATCGCTTTAGCTTTCTGTAAATTTCTCTGATTTGCGTTACTAATAGCGTTACTAACACGATCACGAATATTACGCAGATTATTTCGTATGCGATCACTAACACGCTTAACATTTTCTCTAATACGTTCAACCGCTTTCGTTACGGTATCACGATAACGTAAGTATTCACGTTCTAACCGTCTTTTACGTTCACGTTTAACCCTCATGCTCGATTACCGTTACGTTCTCGGCGATTATCTGATATATTCGAGCTTTAAGGATTTCGTGAACGTTCGCAATTATCGGTTGAACAACGAACACGGATTTAACGTTACCTTTCGCTAATATCCGTAACGCTAACCAAAAGTTCGATACGATTACAACCGTATCGCATTTCTCGGATTCTATCGCTTTAATTATATCGTCTTCGGTTTTCCATCCGTCATGTTTTTCGTAATAATCGACAAACTCTACAACTCCAAACTTTCTTAATTTCTCATACGCATTTCCTAAACTCAACCGTGATACTACTAACGCTTTCATATCAGATCACCTTACGCATACGTGTATCCGTATTGTCTTATAGCCTTAAGCCTATTGTATAATTCTAACGCTTTATCCTTTAACGTATCGTTAAGCGTTATCGAGTTAATAGCGTTAAGTATTCCGTTGATATAAGCGTTATAAACGGATTCTACCGTGTTGAGGTATCCGAGTATTAGATTAATCACGTCATCCTTTATTGTATCGAGTTTTGTAACGTAATCGCTAATCAAATCCGTTATTGTAGCGATATAATCATCGTATACGGACTCAGTAGCGGTTAATTGTGCATCTATCTCGATAAGCTTAGTATCGTATTCCTCATCGCTTAACAATCCGTTATCGTATAACGCTTTAACGCTATCGAGATTATCCTCTAACTGATTAACTCTCGCTAAGTGTTCATTCGCAACGTTCGTAATCAACGAATTTAACCGCTCGATAAAGCTAACGCAATCGAGTATTAAGTCGTTATAGATGTTCGTTAGTAATTGCGATATTGCGATAATATGCGTATGAATTGCTTGATTCTTCTCCGTTAATGCTTGGTCATATAACGCTAAAGCGGTTTCTATCGCATTTATAAACCGTTGATCCGCTCCAGCCAATAACGCTTCAAGTATCGTGTAGTTTAGGTTTCCGATTGCCATTATCTGCGATAACGCATATAGTAGATCGACTCGATCTAATCTTTGCCCGATCTGTAACGCAACGGATAAATCGGGTGGTAACGAACCACGCTTAATGTTTAGAATCGTTTGAATCGAAGCGTTGAAGTTTGTTTCCATCGCACTCGATAATCCTTCGCTCAACATTTCCATGATCGATTCTGAACCGATTTCTTCACCGACTGCCATTGATACTTCGCATGTCTTCTCTAAGTACCGTGCTATAACGTTAACTATCGCCGATGGGGATACTCCGACTGTTTTAGCGGTATCCGAATCTTCGATTATATCGAACAGTTCAGTCCACCAATTAGAACCGAATAGTGTATTAAACAGCTTTACTTTACCCCATCTAACCGCTCCACCGATTAGTTCACCGATTCCGAAAGCTTCAGTTACGTCAACACCTTCGAACTTGAATAACCGAGCCGAACCCGCTTCTTTCGCCATGTTATCACCTCACGATAGCGATTCGTCTTTGATTATAACAGGTGACGGCATTAGCTTAACGTCTGCAAACTGTAAATACGCTCTATGCCAATTCGAACCGACTATAAACTTCGAATCCAATACGCATACGTAAACGGTATAATCCGATGGATTAACAACGTCTAAATACATCTTAGCGTTTACTTTAAACTCTTTGTTAGCGTTAACGTCAAATAGCGTTACGGTAGCGTTAACGACAATCCATACTTGAACGGTTGAACCCGCAATATCGAATAAGAACTGTTTAAGTTCACCTTCGATCGACTTAACGTCATACTCCTTAATCTCTAATCCGTATATTCCGAACTCCGCATACTCGGGTAATTTACCGATCTCATTAGCGATTAACATATCGCTATATACGCTAACGCTATCCGCTATGTAATACGTAAAGTTAACGTCTTCAATATCTCCCGTTGGTGGTGATTCGCTATTAGGTATCGCTAACTTAACAACGTCTTTAGCGAACTCAGTACCGAGATTCTTAAGCTTATTCAAGTAATCCGTTTCATCGTAACTAAAGCGATCATAAGTCGGAATATCGTAACCGTTTACGGTTTCGGTAGAATCGTTGTATTGAACGGATACGGATTTAGTACCAAGTTCGTTAGCCTTAGATGTTATATACGACTCAACGCTATACCGATGTACATTAAACGGTGTTGCGTAACTAACGTTATTTTGGATTTCCGTTAGCATATACTGTAACTTCGATCTAACGCTATCATATACGGATTTCGCTATATCGATGCGTTTCATCGCTATATCGGTTAGTATCTTCTTACGGAGATTAACCGCTTTAGTTTTTACGTCATCGTACGTTACCATGATTATATGTAAGCCTCAAACGTATATATAGCTATTGTCTAAGATTCCCAATCTTCTGTTATCCTTAGTGATCTCACAAACTCTATTTCCCAATCCTCTGTAAGCTTAAGTGGTAATGATACATCCTTTTCCCAATCTTCTGTAATCCTTAGTTGTGGTGTAAATATTACTTCCCAATCCTCAGTTATTTTAGGTGTAGCTGTAAATATTTCTTCCCAATCTTCAGTTATCTGTGGTTGAGCTATAAATGGTGATTCCCAATCTTCGGTTATCCTTAATGTCCGTTCAAATAGGGTTTCCCAATCCTCAGTGATTCTCAATGATCTAACCCATGCTTCAGCTATGTTGACATATACCTTTAGCTGTGATATATTGCTCGGTATATCTTCAAATACCGCTATTCCATCTGTGTTAGTGTATTGTTCCCTCTCAGTAGTGTTATACGTAATCCTAACTAATGCACCTTTAACTCCAACTCCATCTTTTACAACTTGAGTGATTAGGTCAAACATAGTGATTGCTTTACCGATTATAACTCTTTTACGTTTGAGTATTGCGTAAAGTGTTACAATGTTCATAGTGTTTGCGGTTAGTAGAATATTTGAGTGTAATCATAATATGGTTCTCCACCTTCAGCATCAGATGAACCTTTAACAGTACCCACTATTATACCACATGCACCACCATTTTGTAGCTCTGAAGGCACATCTATTGTAGCTGAAGCTAAAGATACTAATTGATCTAATGGTGGATTATTCACATCTGGTGAATCAATATCTGGTGTTTGCTCAATTATTATGTTAAATTGTCCGCTAATCTCATAAGCTAACATCCTTACAAATCGCCATCTATTTGGATTCCAATAATTAGCTATTTTGTCGTAATAGTCAGATGTAATATCTTCATTAACTACACTCGTTTGTGAGCCGTTTATATAGTACCCAGCATCAAATAAAACTTGTGCTATATGTGCTTGATAATACTCGATCTCAATGCACAATAAACCATAGAAATATGTATCTGCATTGCTTTGCTTACGAGCTATTATCCCAATATGGTATTTAATACTACCACTGCTTATTGACCCTCTGGACATCCATGTTCTAATCTCTACATTCTTAGGTGCATCGTTATATGTAGCTGAATGAACTATATGAGTTGCGCCAGCACCTACATCTTGGCTTAGGCTTTTTTCACCACTAACTTTATTAGCTGATGATAACCTTAGCCCACCTCCTAATATGATTTCCCAATCTGTCAATGCCATAGCGATATATAGTTCGGATTTGTATATAGCTTTTACTTACGGATGTTTTAGAGCAATCCGACAACGACATATCCGTAATCTAATCCGTCATACGGTATCGGATACACCCTAACGTAACACCCAAACCTAACCCGAGTATTAACCGTTCACATCTATTTTTTCGGATTTATCAAATTCGGTGATCTTCACGGATATTTCCCTAATCCTCATATACCCGCCAC
>Ga0190310_1000581_pt1 | contig 12095 bp, 15 predicted proteins | sample 48700778_MG_FD_165059 | JGI IMG/M metagenome (GOLD analysis project Ga0190310, IMG submission 165059) | Hydrothermal vent sediment bacterial communities from Southern Trench, Guaymas Basin, Mexico - 4870-07-7-8_MG | ecosystem: Environmental > Aquatic > Marine > Hydrothermal vents > Sediment ... | reverse complement strand
TGCGTCAGCCGATCCATGGAGGTGATTGATGATGATACTTAGTGACTGGGATATACGTGTATATATTGAGAAAAAACTCCTAGTCATTGATCCATTATTTGAAGATACTATTAGAGAGAATGGCGTAGACCTTAGGTTTGGATATGAATTCTGTCGATTCCGCAAAAACTTTAGAGGAATAATAGATTCTAAGGAATATGACCCGAGAGATTTTCTTGAGTGTAGGGATGTAAGTGAAGATAAAGGATTTGTCATACAGCCATTAGAGCATATATTGGCTACAACACTTGAATGGGTAGAACTACCACATGATCTCATAGGCTTCGTTAATCTACGGAGCACGTTTGCTAGACTATCGCTCTATATTCCTCCGACAGTCATTGATGCTGGTTTCAAGGGACAGGTTACTATTGAGATTATTGGTGGTAGTTTACCTGTAAGAGTATATCCTGGCCAGAGATTCCTACATGTAATATTTGCTCGTACCAGTAGCCCTGTATATAGACCTTATCGTGGCAAGTATCAGGGACAGAGAGGAGTTACTCCTTCAAAGCCGGATTAGCCTTTATTTATTGGGTTAGCTCTATAAACTACTTTTTATACTGTTTAATCTAGGGAATAATATGTTAGATACATCAGTATATCTCACACTATTATTGATAGGCTTTATACTTATATTTATTGGTACACTAGTTATATTTCTAGGTTTAATGGGTCGTGGTAAAGGAAAAGTTGAAGGCGGTGGTGTTATAATTATTGGCCCTATACCTATAGTTTTTGGTTCTTCGCAGAAAGTGTCTACTATCCTAGTTGTCCTAGCTATTATACTTACAATACTTGTTCTAACAATGTATGTAATACCATTAGCTACTAGGTGATTCTATGGAAAGGGATCTTGAAACACTTGGGTTTATCATAGTCTTCATAGGTATAATGATTATTATTATAGCATCTATACTCATGGTATTTAGTCAGCCAATACAAGATAGTGGTGGCAGAGTTAATGTTGGAGGATGTATAATAATAGGCTTTATACCGATATGCTTTGGCTATGGCGAGCCATGGGTCATGGTGCTTGCAATAATTTTGACGATAATACTTGTTATAATACTACTTCTATTGCCGTACATAATCTATAAGAGATCTATTAAAGTGTATCCATAGACCCGAATTCCCGAGATATATTCTTTAGAACAATTCTTCTGTATCCAATATTGTCTGAGATAATTTTTTGTATTAGGGTTTTAAGAAAATATATTGTATGGAGCAACTTTGGTTGGTGTGGTTCTTTGCCCGAGATCCTACTCTTAGATAGTTCCACATTAGAAGAGCTCTTAAAACCAGAGATCTTGATTGATGAAATAGCTAATGCGTTTAAACTCTATTCTGAGGGTAAGACAGTAACTCCTTCAAGAACTGTTATGTGGGTTGAAGGTAATTGGTGGGGTATAATGCAGTCTTATGTACCAGGCTATGGCGTTGGTGTTAAGATAGTGAATGTAATTCCAGCTAATAGACAGAGAGGATTACCTACAATCCAAGCACTAGTAACACTATTTGATCCCGTAACTGGCACTCCTCTCGCAGTCATAGAAGGAGGTGTTTTAACAGCTTTAAGAACTGCTGCTGCATCTGCTGTTTCTGCAAAGTACATGGCTCCTAAGGAGCCGGGTGCAATTGCAATAATAGGGACTGGTTATCAAGCTAGGTATCAGTTAAGATTTGTAGCTTCTATTTTCAAGCCTGAAGAAGTAAGGATATATGATGTAAGGAGAGAATCTCTCGAGAGTTATGGGGAATTCGTTAAAAGCCTTGGATATAAAGTATATAAGGCTAAAGACCCTGTTGATGCAGTCCGTAATGCTAGAGTAGTTATTGAAGCTACTACTACGGAAAAACCTGTAGTATTTGGAGAAGCTCTTGAACCACCTGTCCATGTAATTAGTATTGGTGCACATACACCTAAGGCACGGGCATTAGATGATGCTGTTATTAAGAAGGCTGAAGTAATTGTTGTAGATTCTAGGAAAGCTGTTTTAGAGGAGACTGGTGATATTAGAATCCCCCTTGAAAAGGGATTGATCAAGATCGAAGATATTGCTGAATTAGGCGAAGTAGTAGCTGGTAAAAAGCCTGGGCGGCTAGGCAATGGAATAACTGTGTTCAAAAGTGTTGGCTTAGCTATACAAGATGCTTGTACAGCAGGACTTATATATAAGCTCGCGCTAAAAAGAAACAAAGGATTTAGGGTAAAGATATAGAGTTTTTAAAAATTATAAATTGTTTAGAGATCCCCTGAATTATTTATAAATAAGTTTTTATTTTTCCACTCATACTATAATTATGAGGTGTTCTAAGTTATGCCCGCCGATGCTACCGCTGCTATACAATTCTTCGTATTACAAATTGTAATACAGCTAATAATAATGGTAATATGTCTATGGCTGTGCGACTTATTCAAGGAAGAGTAAGAGGGTGAAATGTGATGCCTGTACAAATCACTCCGGAAGCTTCAACTATTATGTTTGTAGCTCTTGGAGTATATTTCGCAGTAGTATTGATAATAGGTGTAATTCTAGAGAGACTAGTAAGGTCTATATCAGATTACTTCTTAGGCGGTAGAAGGCTGGGACCATATGTTATTGCATTTAGTGAAAGAGCTAGTGAGATGAGTGGTTGGGTAGGCTTAGGTCTACCAGGTGAAGGATTCACATCTGGTATTAATGCTACATGGAATACCATTGGATGTTTCATGGGAATAGGTGACTTAGGAGTATGGACTCTGATGGCTAAAAGACTAAGGAGATATACCGAGGTCGTTGGAGCACTAACTATACCTGCATATCTAGAGGCTAGATTCAATGATACCAAGGGTGTTCTAAGATTCACATCTGCCGTAATCATCATATTATTCCTAACAGCATATGTTGGTGCGCAGTTCACTGCTGCAGCTAAAGTATTCTCAGCTATTGCTGGCGGAGGTGCTGTACAGACATGGATTGTTGTAGGAGCAATAATTATGATCCTATATACAGTGCTTGGAGGATTCTTTGCTGTTTGTTGGACAGACTTCATACAGGGATGGTGGGCCTTAATAGGTCTCTTCATTATAACAAGTGTAGGACTTGCTAAGTATGGTGGTTTCGGAGGATTATTCCAGAGAATGGCTGAAACAGATCCTAAGCTGGTAAGCCTCAATAACTTCTGGGGCTTTGAGTACGCTGGTGCATTATTGTTAGTAAATATATTAGCATATATTGCCATAGGATTTGGATGGCCTGGCAATCCGCATATGATCGTAAGGTTTATGGGTATTAAGAGAGTAAAGGATCTAAAGAAGGCCGCTGTTACGGCCCTTCTACTACTATTAGTAGTCTATTACTTAGCTGAGTCTGTTGGTTGGTTGGCTAGAGTAGAGTTTGGCAGTACCGAAAACCTAATAGCTCCTGATCCAGAGTACTCGCTACAGTCACTAGCAATTGCATGGCTGCATCCTGCCGTTGCAGGTATTGTATTAGCTGCGCCACTGGCTCTCATGATGTCAACTGCTGATTCACAGTTATTAGTTAGTTCTTCAGCTATTATGGAGGACATTTACCACAGATTCATTAATCCAAAGGCTGAGGAAAAGAAACTAGTTTTATGGAGTAGAATTATTACATTCTTACTGGGTATTATTGCATTAATATGGGCATTATTCTTCGGTGAATCAGTATATTTATTCGTACTATTTGCATGGGGAGGTCTAGGATCCGCATTTGGTCCATTAATGCTATTGTCACTTAGATGGAAGAGAATAACTACTACAGGAGCATTTGCTGGAATGATTACTGGTGCTGCTGGAGTCATTATCTGGAAGAGCTACGTCAAGAAACTAATATTCCCTGCTGAAGCCATGAACCCGAACTGGTGGGTTATAGCTATAATGCTGCCAATAGTAGTCTTTGTAATAACAGCTATTGGTGCAACGATAATTGAGGAAAGCACTGCTAAGGGATTAAAGGCCGCGGTAGTCGCTACCATTGTATCAGGTATTGTATGGATACTATGGTGTTACGCAAGGCTTGTAGTAGACCCAGACTTTGCTGCTTGGTGGTATGAGCTACTAATAGCATTCCCATTAGCATTACTAACCACTGTTATTGTAAGCTATGTATCAACGCCATTAGACAGGGAATTTGTAGAAAAAACATTTAAGTACATGACATCACCAGCTCCAAGCGAACAAGCTGAAGCCGGAGCTGCTGCAACTGAGAGTGCACCTGCTACAAAGATGTTGATTGCTAGTGAATTCGATGTTGTCAAGGCATTCATTAAAACAAGGATTCCGGGGATCCTTAAACACACATAAACTATTGTAGAGACAAGATAATATATCAATATTTTTTATAAACTCCCGTCCCATATCCTATCTTAGCATCTAAATTAGAGGGTTGGATTTTTGACTAAAACAATTACAGTTATAATTCCACTGGTTAAGGTTAATGAGCCATTAGTCCTTGGAAGAATTTATTATCCATATATGTTCTACCATGTTGAAGTATTGATTAAGGGGATTCTTAAAGAACCTAAGAAGGTTAAGGGATATGTAGCAATAGATCTTGTACGTGGACTAACTTTTATGGCAGATTCTATGCCTAAAACGTATAAGGTTAGTGTTGATGAGAAATACATTGTTCCTCCAAAAATCACTATAGAACATAGTGAACATCTTGCTAAAAAGAAAATGGTCTATGTAGCTATGAGGAGAATTAAGGCAATATTTCCTGCAACAATCAATATATTGTCTAAAAAACTTGCATATAAACAATTTATAATTGCCAAGAGGGAAAATAAAGTAGTCATAATAGATACCGTTACAGGAGAATACGAGGAGCTAAAGTAGATTTGATGTGATGCTTAATGCTTAAGATAAAGGCTTTAGCAATAGGTACATTAATTTCTTCCATAACAGCATTTATTTCATGGTATCCTCTTATTGCAATACTCTTCCTTACAAACGATATATGGTATATCGTGCCAATGTTCATAATATCTTCATTGATCTCTTCAATACTTACATTACTACTACACAGCTACATTGTAAAGGCTCATATAATAAATACAGTCCTCGCCGCGGCATCTATGATACTATATATTGTAACATTATTCTTTAACCAGATCTATTTATGGATAATATTACTTGGACTACTTGTTTCTCTATCAGGATACTTAGGAAGAGCATATAATACTATTATAAGTTCATCATATGGTTTTCCTAAATCATTAAAGTCGAAGATTCTAGATAAAATCGTATCTAGATCCTGGATTTTCGGATCCGTAGGTTGTTTACTAATGACTTTACTGGCCATAAGTATTGGTATGGCATATACTATAGGCATACTAGTAATTCTCTCAACTATATCATTAGCTTCTTCATTATTGTTTAGGCCTTATGTTAGTGGAGAAAAGATTGTTGAAACAGAAAATATAGAGCATATTGAACTATATAGAATATTACTTGTCTATACAGCAATGGTAGTATTTGGTTTAAACATACTATATCCATACATACCTGCTTTCTTAGCCTTAGAATTGAATAAGACTCTTCTAGAAATAGGTATATTCTATGCATCAATTATTGTTCTCTCAAGATTTCTTTCATCATTAGCACAGTTAATTGTAGCTTTAAAGGGGCCAGTAATTTCTTTCTTTATTAGAAGCCTCATTTCAGCGTTAATGCTCTTAACTGCTTCAGCATCGGAACAATCTTTATTCACAATAGTTTGTCTAGGAGCAGTTCTAGTTATTTCACCATTCCATAGTATAGCCTATAGTATATTCGCTAAAACTCTAGGTGTTAAGAAGGTAGTACGGGCAGAAATACTGTATACAGTCATAACCATGTTAACTGTCTACATAGGGTATAGGCTATGGAGTATAGATTATAGATTATTATTGATAGTACCTTCATTTATATTATTCTTTACAATATCTTTTATAGGTCGTTTAAAGAAATATGAGAAAATGGTATTAGAAGAAGTCACTAAGTAAATGGTATGCCTGGTGATCAATGCAAAAATATATTTTCCAGATGGAGAGGAAGCTGGTACGGTTATCGACTTAATATTTAAGAGTGATGGGAAGATAGTTGCTCTTATCGCATCTAAAATGATTATTCCCCTATTTAGAATGGGATTGATCAATATAGTTTTACCATACAATATGGTTCGTAAGATTAGGGGCAAATACCATGTCCTACTTCCAAAAAGCCTATTGTTTGATAAAAGACTATTATCTACGTATCTAGACCCTAAAATTGTAGTATCTGCTTTTAGATACAAATTGAAGAGGATAATGATCGTTTTAACATATATTTTAATAGCTATATTACTACTAGTTTTATCAATAATGTTTAGGAAGATAGGGACAATAATTTATTTAATAGCAGTAGGCTTGCTATTTTCAATGCCATTAGTTTTTGAAGCTTTTCTAATAATAAAGGTTCCAGGCTACTATAATTTATCTCTCCTAAGAAATTCTAAGGTATATGATGCTAATGGATATTTAATAGGTATTGTAGCTGATGCGAAGATAGACTATATTAATGGAATAGTCAAGGAGATCATAATTGTCAAGCCCCCGGAATTTTCAACAGAGTTTATTGAAAGAATCTATAGTGGTAAAAGCGAGATAAGCATTAGACCCGATCTATTGGAAAAAGCTGGAGCTAGAAGAGTATATCTAAGAATTAGTTATAAAGAGCTTATTTAAGATGGATAAAGCTTGCGGTGATATGATAACGTTATATCTTAAAATAGATGAGGAGAAAGAAGTCATTGAAAAAGCAACTTTTGAAAGCTATGGCTGTGCAGCAATATTTGCTGCAGCAAGTATATTGACTGAAATAATTAAAGGCAAGCCTATAGAGGATGCTTGGAAGACTACTTGGAAACATATATTTGATGAACTAGGTGGTTTACCTGCTATAAAGTATCATCGTAGTATATTAGCTGTTGGCGCATTAAAGAGAGCTATAAGAGAAAATTATAAGGATAGAGAAAGACTCAAATAGCTTCTTGAAAAACCAATGCAAGAAGAGCTTCAGGTACTAGAAGAAGAAAAATGATTGAACTTCTACATAAGAGATTTAGTTTAAAGTAAGAGTGATTGAATGGAAATTATTGATCTTAGAGAGACGCCTAAGGGATGCAAAGAGCATCCTCTAATTAAGCTTAAGAGAATAATTAGTGAAATGGAGCATAGTTCAAAGATTAAAGTTATAACGAATACTAAGATCGTTCCATTGAAGATTGTTGAGGTTTTAGCTAAAAGGAAAGGTGCGAAATACGTTCTACTAAAATAAATGATAACGTCTATGAAGTTATTATTGAATATTAGTTATTACCCTTGCTTGTTACCTTTAATATAAGTGATCCTATTTTATCCATAGTTGTTTCCTCAAAACTATAGCCGTGTTATATATACAATTAATAATGCCTCTCCCTTATATGGTATTTGTGGTGTAAGGTATTGGCTGTAAGAGTAAGGTTTGCTGATGGAACCACTAAAGACTTGAATGTTAATGGGATTAGTATTAGAGAATTATTTAAAATACTTAATTTATTACTCGAAGAGTACATTATTGTTGTAAAAGGCCGTATTGTTACCGAAGACTATATTGTGAAGGATGGGGATGAACTAGTTTTATACCCGGTGGTGTCTGGTGGTTAATTGTAGTCTTTGCGGCAGGCCTGCAGTATATGTTATGAGAGCCGGCGGTAAGGCTTATTGCGAACATCATTTTCTAAGATACTTTGATAGGAAAGTTAGGAAAACTATTAGGAAGTACCAAATGTTTAGAGATAAAGAACATATTGTTATTGCTGTATCGGGTGGAAAGGATTCATTAGCGCTTCTCCATTATCTAAATAAGTTGTCAAAACGGGTTCCTGGCTGGAGAATCTCTGCATTATTAATTGATGAGGGGATCAAGGGTTATAGGGATAAGACGATCAAGGACTTCCTTAGAATAGTTAATGAACTGAGTGTTGACTATAGGATTGTAAGCTTCAAGGAGGAAATAGGCTATACTCTTGACGAGATCGTTAAGATCGGTATGGATAAGGAGCTGCCGTATCTACCATGTAGTTATTGCGGGGTTTTCCGTAGGTATTTATTGAATAAGGCAGCACGTGAAATGGGTGGTTCAGTACTTGCTACAGCCCATAATTTAGATGATATTATTCAGACTTATCTACTCAATATAATACAGAATAACTGGGACAAGATCCCTAAATTAGCTCCTGCTTCTAAAGGTCCTTTTCATCCAAAGTTTGTACGTAGGGTTAAGCCTTTTTATGAGGTATTAGAGAAAGAAACGACTTTGTATGCTATTTTAAATAGCCTTTATCCAGAATTTATCGAATGTCCTTATGCTACTTATAGTGTTAGATGGAGTATTCGAAGATACATTAATGAGCTCGAGGAAAAACATCCTGGTACAAAGTATTCATTAATTAGATCGCTGCTAAATATTATTGAAATACTTGATAAACTAGGCTATGGTAAAGATGGTGTTATTGGAACATGTAGTATTTGTGGTGAGCCATCTTCAAATAAGGTATGTAGAGCATGTATGTTTAGGAAGGAACTAGGTATACTTACATAACTAGTTATTATTATCCTCATTAGTATTTATATAGGTAGTTTATATAGATTATAACAATATAACTATGTTATACAACTTGGGTGATCCCATGGCTGATGAATAGAAGAACACTTAAAGTATTCACTAGTGTACTCGAAATGATGCAACATATATATCCAACGCCGCTCGTAATGCTAAGATCATTATCGACAGGAGCTTATAAAGTATGGGCAAAAAACTTAAACGCTTCAATCCATTCAGCCACACTATCAAAGACAGGCCTGCATGGAATATGATTGTTAAGGCTTTAAAGGAGTTTATTGAATACGGTGAATTATACGAGGCTACATAGAGAAATGTAGGCATCGTAATGGCTCGTGCTCTTAGCATAAAGTTTAGAGTGTATATACCTAGAGCATAAATGGTTCTTCTTAGAGAAAATCGATAGAGTTGTTGAAGTATCTAGAAGAGATGCTATTAAAGAAGTTGTGTGGATAGCTAGAAAAGAAGGGCTATTAATTGATTTAAGTGCTAGAGCCGTTACATAGGGGTTTAAAGTAGTTAAAGAAGTCTATGGATCCGGCGTATATGTACTAATATATCCAGATGATATATTCAAATACATTGAAGCGGTAAAGGCCCTTTCAACATATTTGTTCACTTCATCTTTAATCTGTCAATATTCGGAGTTAATAATTCATCTGCATATTATTCCGGTCTTATATAATTCGAACTATAACGATATAAACTATAACTACCTTATAGATTATAGGGTAGGATAACTTTGAAGACGTTTTGTGAAGTAGCGTCAAAGGACATAATTCCTTCAATAAGGGCATTAATAGCTTTAGTCCTTATAAATAAATATAACATGACACAGGTTGACGTAGCTAAGAAACTAGGTGTAACACAACCTGCTATAAGCTATTACTTTCATTCAAAGAGAGGTAGGAAAGCTATAGAATTCCTTAGAAGTAATAAGAAGATCATGGCACTTATAGAGGATGCTGCAGAGAAAATATATAATGATGTAGAAACTCCCGAGAATATATTATGTGATATATGTGTTAAGATAAGAAAAGATCCTGCTTTGCTAAAAGCCATAGCTAATTATCTAGGTACAGATATTCCTGTAGCAATATTATACTAATGTAGAGCCTATGATCCTATATAGAATCTCTGTCTTTATAGACTTCCTATATGCATTTAGGAGTCTTTTCTTAGCTATCAATAGTCTTGGATGATATAGCCAGTCAAATACCGTACCCCTTGCTTTATCAATACCCATATGCTTTATGAGATTATGAAAAAAGCCATGAGCTATTCCTTCTCCAACAATAGCATATCCCTGTGCAGCTTCCTTAGATATCTTTGCTCCCGGTAATCCATGTATTTTTGTTACTGGAGCTATGTCTTCCAATAATTCCCCTATAGTTTCCCTTATTTCGGGTACTCTTGACAGTCTCCCAGACAATATGATTTCTCTAGGTTTTTCCAATGATTTATTAATGGCATAAACTGTCTTCACAATAGATTCATACATGTTCTTAAAGGCATCTCTGCAAGTATCTTCTTTCAATGCTTTTTCAAGCGCCTTCTCTACATTATATTCATTACATATGGTTGATACACCTCCGTAAAATACGTCGCTTTTACTCCACGATCTACCTGCTACAACAGCTTCAGCATCAATAGAACCTATGGTTAGGAAACCAGTTGGTACAAGGGTACCTCCATATCCATCAATAATCTTTCCCTGATCAACTGCTAAGACCGCATTATATCCATAGCCCATTTCAATAAGTATAAAGCTTGTCTCTTCATAGCCTATCCCAAGCCTCCTACTCTGATCAAATACTCCCAACACAGCTATAGCCATCTTATCAGCAGTACCCATGTCAATGCGGTTAATCTTTCTATAACTGGGAACCGTTGGTAATAATATAACAGATGGAATATAACATACTCTAGCCTTCTTTTCCCACAACACAGCTACAGTATCAGCAAGAGCCTTGTATACAGCTATACCCGGTTCTCCCCTCTTCATACCTTCTTCAATATCTTCTCTACTAGTTAACAATAGTATTTCAAGTGCGAAAGTATATGGATCAATAATATCTTCATTACATACTATGGGAGTACCGTATCCAGATGGGCCAGCAATAAGATCTACACTACCTGCTTCTTCAACAGCTTTAATGAGAACCTTTGGATCCCTAGCTATATCTATTGTATCAATACTCTTCTCCCATATAACTCTATCATTGTCTATAACAACTAGATCAAATGATTTAGTTCCAGGATCTATTCCTAAAGCTTTAGCCAATGCCTTCACCTAAAAGCTCTACCATCTTATTTCTTAGCTCATTTACTGTTTTCACTACGTAAACACTTTTTTGCCCAGTTAACTTCTCAATATTTTCTAAATCAAGATCTCTTGGTTTTAACTTAATTCTTTTCCAACACTTAATGGCTCCATAGCTACATGCTTCAATACATTTTCCACAGCCGATACATTTACTAAGATCTATTCTTGGAATAATATTATCGACTAATACAATAGCATTAACGGAACAAGTCTCCATTGCAGGACAGATTCCTAGCTCTTGAACACATTTACATAAGCTTCTATCTATATAGCATGGTGTTTCTGAATACATATATCCATTAGGCCCTGGCACATCCGTTGGAAAAATTATGACTGGCACTTCAGATTTAATTGCTTCAGCAAAAGCCAGAGTAGGCGGAGTATCAGCTATTCCATGAACAATTTTTGCAACTGTATTGCTTGATGCCGGTGCTATGACTACGAGCTTGTATCTGCCAAGATTTATTCTACCTATATAATACATACCTTGATCTCCGATGAGTAACTCTTCATAATAGGCTCCGCCGCTTATCTCTCTTAAAATATCAATTACACCATAGATTCTAGCAACTTCATAACCCCATTTACTGAGAACCGTAGTTATCTTTAATCCATATATCTTCTTTAATTCATAGATTAGATGAACTGTATCACGTATATATGCTCCTGATCCTGTAATAGCCCATAGTATATTCAATTAAGCCACCATCTTCATTTAAATAAGTATGTACAAGAAAATAATTAGGTATAATAATCTTAAATAAATTTAAGAAAAGTCATTACTGGAGGATTGTGGTAAGAATTGAAAATACTTCTTGTAACAGGTAAATTAGCTGGTCCACTTGTTAAGGAAATTCTAAGTAAGTCAAAAACTCCTCACCGTGTAGATGTTATTGTACTACCTATTTCTGTAATAGTATTATTATCTACAGAAAACATAGCGGAGCACTTATCTAGAATAGGTATCAAGAAGAGTATGTATGACTTGATTATAATACCTGGTGGATGTAGAGGTTCAGCTAAGATTATTGAAGAATATACCGGTATACCTGCGGTAAAAGGACCTATACATGCTAATGACTTGCCACTAGTACTTGA
>Ga0190310_1000579_pt1 | contig 12103 bp, 17 predicted proteins | sample 48700778_MG_FD_165059 | JGI IMG/M metagenome (GOLD analysis project Ga0190310, IMG submission 165059) | Hydrothermal vent sediment bacterial communities from Southern Trench, Guaymas Basin, Mexico - 4870-07-7-8_MG | ecosystem: Environmental > Aquatic > Marine > Hydrothermal vents > Sediment ... | reverse complement strand
TCAAGTCTCCTCAATAACTCTTCAAGCTCCTCCTCTACTTCCATAAACAGATCCTGTCGCCTAAACCTACTTCTCGGCAGATTCCTTATAACCAACAGCAGATCTAGGTCGCTCTCCTTCCTAGCTTCTCCACGGGCTACGGAGCCGAAGACCACGACTGATATTAGGTCATCACGGAATCTCTCAAATAGCTTTTCAACTAGTGCTTTAAGCACAACGCTGTATGGATATCTAAGCTCGGCTCTTTTCTTCAATCAGCACACCATGTAATCATTAGCCTTCCAATCAATAAAACTATCTATGACTAGATTACGCCTTCTTTACACTTTTTCCTTAACTTACTATATGATTATAGATAAGAAGATCGATGAATTAGAATATGGAGATTCTCTACTCCTAACCCAGTAATTAGGGTTATGACATAATATCTAGGGTAGACCTAGAATTAAGTTTTAGTACTTTAGGATTGATGCCATATCACGATCTTACCTCCTTTTCGAATAGTCTTTTTATCGCCTCTTCTCTACTTAAACCTTTATCAATGAGCTTACTTATCCTCTTCTCTAGGGCAGCTCTTCCACCCATCCCATAAATTGCTACGTATCTCGCTAATAATTTATCGTACATATCCTCTATACTTATCGTTATAGAAGGTACTATTTCACTAGCATTGAGAGCTAACATAAACCCCCTAGCTTCTTTAAATGCTCTATCAGTATTCGCTATTATCCTGTAGGTTCCATCTTTAGATATTATTGTTATACTATGTCTCTCGGCTACTATAGCATATATTATCGCAGCTATCCACAGGACTACACCGAAGAGTAAGAGCCATAGGAGGAGAAATCCAAGAGCGAGTAGTACGAGGATTACCCATACGTTTACATCTTTGGATCCTTCAACCATCAAGACGTTATCCTCTCTCCTAGTTCTCCAGCCAAGTTTACTGAAGTAGCTTACAAAGTGCTCGTAGATTTCATCTGGCTTTTTGTCCAATATGAACTCTCTTACGGGCACGAATTATAGTAAACCTTTAGACATTTAATCCTTACCATGAACGATGTTAGGTTACTGTTTCTGGGTCTTCTACACTGTATGAGCCTAGATCCGTTAATAGACGTTTACTAGAAGATTTAAAAGCTCTAGAGAAACTAAAGCTAGATCTCTCCAACCATCACACATCCCTCGAATAGCAGTCCCTTCTTATTCAGATGGAGAGAAACGTGGCTACGAACAAGACGACTCTATCTTTCCCCACTTTAGGAAGTAGGCTCCTTACGGCCTCGTAGATCGGGTACTTATCTCTTCCTATTTCCTCTTCCTCTCTCTTCCACCTTGCTATTCTCTCAGCGAAGCTCAGAGCCTTAGCCTGTAGTGCCCTAGCTCCCTCATCATCTCGCTGTACTCTAAGTGTATTTCAAGGGATCTTTCTCCGCCAAGAGCCTAACGATCCTCCACTGCGTAGGATCCTTGAGAACTTTGAGTAGCTCCTCGGGCGAGGACATAGACATCACAAGATAGGATATGCGCTAAAATATTTCATTTCTTGACTAAAAAGCTAGTCAAAAGAAAAGGGGAAATAGATCAGTGTCAGCGCTAGCGTTTGGAGATTAGCCGCTTAGCGAGTCTCATCAGCCTCAGTCCTTCTACCCAGAGCAGGGCGGTGGGGACAGCCGCTACTATGGTAAATTCTACCGGAGGTTTTGCCAAGAGATAATACGTTACGATCAGCACCGTGCTGAAGGCGGCGTACGGTAAGAGCCTAGGCACCACGCTGCCGAGTAGCCCGATGTAGACAGACATCAAGGACTCCTTATTCACCCTGGCCACGTACTCGCCGAACGATTTCTCAGCGAAGCCCAGCTCGACGAGTCTCTCGAGACAGTACTTCGCGGATCCCGGGCTGCTGAGCCCCGCCAATCGCTGCACTTCCCTGACCCCCATGGGCCTGCCGTGCTTCAGCAGGACAAAGTACACCTTAGCGAGCCCTCCGCTGATGGTTACTGGCTGTTTCTTAGCCAAGGCCCTACACCTGCTAATTCTCGACTGGTAAGCTCCTCCTTGCAATAAGGTAAGCGGCAGCCCCTGCCAGTAGAGCCATTACGACGGAGACAGTCAGGTAGAGGGCTGTGGGGAATAGGTCGTAAGAGGCTTGGCCTGGACTTTCTACTGCGGGCTCATTCACCTCCTCTTCCAGCATGAAGAAGCTCGGTGGAGCTCTAACACACCTTAGCACCATGGCTCCCTCGGTAGAGCTGTAGGGTACCCACTTACCTTCTGACCATACGAGCCTGCTGTTCCAGCCGGCGTATCCAAGCTTGGCGGATGAGACAATGTTTTCAATGTCGTCCTCGCTAAGACCGGATATGACTCCTCTCTCAGAAAGCCACTTTAGCTCAGTTCTCAGAGCCTTTCTGATATCCTCTTCGCCTATGTCGTAGGCGGGAACGAACCGGCCCCTAGACTCCTCGAACTTCTCAAAGGAACACTTGCCCACTAGGTCCTCGCCTAGGCCTACCGCCTTAAAGACTTTCTTAAACTCGCTTAGTATAGCATCACTTAGACTGCTAACACCCTCAACTCTCAGGGAGAGATACAGCTCGTTATCCTTGCCCTTACCCTCCACATACAGCGTAGCATAACCTAGGTTCTTCGACATGGCGAAGCCTACGTAGTTGTCCTCCGTGTCTCTTTTCACCCAGACGCTCCACCCAAGATTCTCAGCAGCCTCAAACCTGAGCTCTGATATGTTGAACCTTCCACTGATGCTACACGTGTGAACAGTAGTGGTGGTTACTTCCAGTTTTAGGGGTATCTGTATCCTAACCGCGAGATACTTCTCCTGCTCCGGCGGACTCCTGAGAAGCGAGCCCTTGACCAGGTTTGTCTTCAGGAGCTCCTTGAACTGGGACAACTCTATCTTGTCTAGGAGGCGCTCGATCTCCAGCTTAATCTTTGAGGCCAGCTCATCGCTTATCTCCTCTGCTTTCCTGACCAACAAGCCGAGCTTCACAGTATAGCCCTTGCCCCCTTCTTCCTCTTCCGCGAGCTCGAATATGCCTAGGAACACCTTTACCTCCGCGTCGCCTATTGTCTTGGTGAAGACAAAGACTATACCTTTGCCACTCGGAATTGAGGGGGTCTTAACGCTCCAGCCAAGCTCACCTCTAACTTTCTCAATGTTGTCGCTTATCTGCTTAGGATTTATGTCCAAGCCCTTAATGACAAACGTGATTACAGGTTCGTTGGCTGGAATTTTTACGTTGGCGTACTTCAGTCCCTGCTCAGACACCACGACTATTAACCTATCGTCGTAATGGCTCCTGTAGACATAGGCGGAGTAGGCGCCGAAGTAGTCCACGCTGGCTGCACTCTCCATCCCTGCCAGCTTCGAAAGGTCGTACACTACCCCGGGCTTGTTCAGCACCACCTCTACAGCGTACGGACTAGCAGAGCTGTAGCAAGCTAGCACAGAAAAACCCGAAAGGATTAGAGCTATTACCAGCGCAACCACTAGTACTATGTCCTTTATTACCAAGTTGTAACTAGAATTTTTCACATTCTCACCGGTTAAGTAAGTGCATATTTTCCTAAAATATCTAAGCTTCTGAACAAAGTATTCAAAAAGTTGAACAGCTAACTTTCTGAACAATATTCAATGATATCATATTGTTCAACTCCCTCTTCCTACTAGGCCCATGCTCTCGAGCTTATCCATTCCTGCCAACCTTTGTATAAGATAAAGTAACTTCGCGTAATATTAAAGCTAAAGTAAGTATATTATCCCAGAATATATCACCAAATGAAATATATGACAAATCCACGTCAAGCTGGGCGTCTTGCCTGGCATTGCTCATCCCGATAGGGAGCACTGCGAAAGATGCCTTAGGACTGAGAGATGGGGTGGAAGCGTAGTTTTAATGATTGTTGATGCAGCTATCACCTTGATAGGACTAAACTACTTCACAGCAGTAGTTCCTAAAGTCGAGGAGTTTAGTAGAAAGTTTGTTGAGACTGAGAGGATAAGGAGCCTCAAGGATCTCGCTAAAGCTGACATGGACGAGTTGAGGAAAGTTTGGAGGAATTTAACTATGTCTCGTCCATAACATGATCGATGAAGATTATCTATGCTTCGAATCTCCATGGCATCCGCAGGCTCTACGTGCAGCTGTTAAAGCTTATAAGCATAGAAAAACTGAATGCCGTTATCCTAAGCGGAGATTTACTTACAAATGGAGGACCCTTCAGAAGCAACTTAGCCATTCAGCGAACTTTCATTAAGACAACCATCAGGAGCAGACTGCTGAAATCAAGAGACTATCTCCCAGTGCTGAGACCTAAAAATAATGAAATACTGAATCTAAGTTTGAACCTTACAGGAGCACGGAACAGGACTTAGTGAGGATAAGTCTCCTGGAATTCTTCAGCTCAAATCTCTTGATTGAGGAAAAACTCTCCATACTTCCACCTCCCGCTAATTTTAAGAAAACAGTCTATGTTATGCATTCACCACTATTTAACACGAGATGCGATGTGCTTTCCGATGACTCGCATGCTAGAGATAGGGCAACCATAAGTTCATAGAACACCAACAGCCTATGCTCACTCTGCACAGGCATATATATGAGTCATCAAAAATTTCAGATTATTGGTGGGACGAGGCAAACTTTATGTGTAAATCCCGGCCAAGATGAGATGATATTAACAATACCATTTGGCGTATGGTATATGGAAAGCTAAAACTTAGCGATTGAATAGAATGCTTTCCGGATTAGGAGGCAAGTTAGCGGTTCTCTATAACTTTTTATAGCTACTGTAAAACTTGCTCAATTAGAGTTGGTTTTTCAAAGATAGTTTTTCTTATGTTTTCTTTTTCTTCCTCATCTATTCTGTGTGCTTTACAATAATTATAGAGCATCTCTATTTCATCTTTAAAGAATACCCTCAATTCATAAACTAGATCCCTAAACTGCTTACTCATTAACTCTTTCTTTAAACTTCGCATGACTTCATTATTGACTAACACTAATCCCCTCCAAGCATAATCTAAGCTATTAAGCTTAACAAGCGTTTCAACAAGTGAACCCCTGTGATGTACTTCGAATACATAGAGTTCTCTCCTATAAATCCCCTTAACGTCATATTCCTTATCTCTTACCTTAAAAGGTCTCTTCTCAATTTCTAAAAATGGAGGAGTATATAACTTGCTCGGTAGGTCTAATTGCAACTCATCAAAACCTATGATGTGTAAAATAACTCCAATCTTGTAAACGAGTTGATCGTGTACACTAAGTTCATCAAGTTTAGCGTCTGATATAAGCTCTAATGGAGGCATGACAACTTCTTTTAACCCTTCGAAGTCTGTCTTTAGGGGAAGGCCTGTCAAGTTTACTCCATAAGCAAATTCAAATCTCCCATACCTCGAATGTGCATGTGTTACGTGATCCTGTCTATAAATAAACCACGTTTTACCACCATCCTCAGACATTAAGACACCTTTAAGCTTAATACAACTCTTAAGACGCTTTAACTCCCTCTCGTAACCCATGTGAGTTCACCTAGATATGAAGTTATTTAGGCTTATAAATTGCAGGCTTAATAACCTATAAAGTTAACTTTTTGCTTTCCCTATCTTATTTCGGTTATCTCTTGAGTGCAACACATACCTCTGGTGTCCAACCTTCCTTATCTTCCCATAGGCTCTCATTACCATTTCGTCTCTGGTTTTCTTCACTATGTAGCTTTTTATTTCAAAGATACAGTTCATAGTCGAGTACATCGAGGATACTATATTGATGCGCCTTTTTCCTAGTAGCAGGACTACACTGAGTACTCACAGATCCTATCTGGCGTTACATAGACCAGTACTGAGTAGTCTAGGTCGAACATCCAGTTGTAAGAGGGAACACTGCAAGACGTGGTGTTCTCTAGGTAGACCAGTATCCCCTCTTGATATCTTGAACTCATACTCTATCCTATCACTCCCCTCTAGGATGCAGTCGGTTCTCCCCACAACCCTGACCACACTACTACTCATATCTACATCCTTAGAACCCTCGACCTCGAAGGAAGCCCACATACCCCTCTTTCTCAATCTTTATTTCGTAAGACCCTTCTAGCAACCTTAATGAAGTACTGCTTATCTTTCGTGAAACGACTAAACTGCCCCTTATAAGCGTAGAGCATAGTACTAAAGAGGAAGTTACCATGAGGATCGGTTATGGATAATGTAGAGATAGCCGTATTCTTCGCATGAAGAAGGTGAGGAGGGGATATCCTAAGGTATGCATACGCTCCAACTACATGTTAGTGGTAAGTATTAATAATAAGATAGGAAGAAAATAAAAAGTATTTTAGACATATCTACCTAACCTCTCTCTTTACGAACACTGTGAAGGAAGCTATTAGAGATGCCAGGGAGAAGGCGATAAGCACTACGAGCCCCGTGTAATCCTTAATGCCTAGACCTAGCAGTAACTGATCCTGAATTACGCGGAAATGATAGTCTAGCGTTAAAGAGAGGATTTTACTCTGTAGATCGGTGAATTTTCTCATATAATCTGGGTCTGTTTTAAGAACTATCATTTGACCCATTTGCACTTGCTCAAACTTAGGAGGACCAAGCAACAGCCTAATAATGGCTGTTGATAAGCCCGGCAACATGAAGCTGGAGAAGAGCCACACCAGTGTACCAGCTGCCAAGCTTTTGACCGAGTTGCTCGTTACTGTTGAGAAAAACACGGAGAGAGCGTAGTAGGCCAACGCGAAAACCGCGACAACACTTACGTAAGTGATGAGCAAGGCTATGTCGGTTAGAGATGGTGTAATCCCCAGTAGCAGTATTGCCAAGGAGAGTGAAAGTGCTAGGGGTATAGCTACACCTACAAGAAGGGACGTAAGGCCAGCCACGAACGTACCAGCAATAATATGATCTCTAGAAATAGGCTGTGCTAGCAATGTTCTCACGATACCTTTTTCAACCTTGCCTGATATTATGTCGAAGCCGAGCATTACAGCGACCACGGGGACTAGCATGGGTACGTTGATTCCAATCACCCCCATCACCTTTAGAGCCAACTTCTTGCTGCTCTCAACTTCAGGTGTTGCAGCACCAAAGCTAAGCATGGCACTTGGCTCTGTTACCCTACATAGCCCAGAGAGGAGCATAAGGGTGAAGATAGCTACGATAGCTAGGAACTTGTTACTCCTAACCATGTTACCGAATTCTACCCTAGCTATCTCGAGAGCCTTCAACCCCTTTTCACCCCGAAAACTCCCTAAAGATGTCTTCTAAGGTAGGTTTTGCGAGCCTAAATGATTCTACACCATAACCTTCTAGGAGAGATAGTAATGTCGGTGCTAGGGGCTTGCTACACAGAACCACGAGCTTGTTACCCTCAAGTATCGCTTCCTTTACACCGTTTAGTGAGCACATCCTATCAATAATAACCTGTGCCGGTTTGCTCAGCTCCACCTCGTACACGTAGCCCTGACCCGCCATCAACTTCTCCTTAAGGTCGCTTACTGATCCTTGAACCACTATTTTGCCTTGTCTCATTACTGCTATGTGAGTGAAGAGCGGGCCTATTTCGTAGAGCAGATGCGTCGATATGAAAATAGTTTTACCCTGCTTATTCAACTCCTGGATAAGCCTCCTAAACTCCCGTGCGCCGTCCGGATCTACGCCTGATGTAGGCTCGTCTAGCACTAGTAACTCAGGGTCCTTTAGCAGGGCCTGCGCTATGCCGAGCCTTTGCTTCATGCCGACAGACATTTCCCCATATTTCCTCTGCCTATACTCCCAGAGACCGACAAGCTTCAGGCACTCTCTAACACTCTCTGTAGGTTTCTTCAAGCCCATGAGCTTAGCTATTGCCATGAGATTCTGTTCAGCAGTTAAATCCTCGTAAAAGCCAAGCCCTTCGGGCATAAACCCGACCTTCTCTCTTATCTTCAAGGACTCCTTTACTATGTCGTAGCCTAGCACAGTTCCTCTGCCGCTCGTGGGGAGAACAGTACCCATGAGCATGTGTATCAGCGTGCTCTTGCCAGCGCCGTTTCTCCCCAGCAAGCCAAAGATGCTTCTCTTTGGAACTTCTAGGTTTACTCCGTCGACCGCCCTGACTTCTTTTCCACCTAATTTGTAAATCTTTGTCAGATTTTCAGTCTTGATAGGTGGTACCAATTTCTCCACCAAGATCATTGATGGTGAAACAAGCTATGATTTTAAGTGAGATATGCGTTTGAAACGCGTTTTAAACAAGGAGATATATTTAGTTTAAACTAAAGTTATATAGTGGGGTATACTGTGAAACTTCAATCCGTTAAAATGGTTCCCTTGCTCGCTATTTCCCTTATTTTAGGAATAGTTATCGGTCTAGCCCTATTGTTTATGTTCCCTAGTATATTGCGCTTCAAGGAGAATGCGGGCGGCATATATATTCTGGATGATGACTCTGCTCGTAAGGTCCTTATAATAGTGTACTCAGATAATAGGATTAACGTTACTAGATTATCGGTATTGGAAAAACCCATTGAGGTCAGGGTTATGCTGGTTAGTCCTCTGGGATGTGAAGGGTACGCTGTTGTGCTGTATAACCACTCAAGGAGTAATCTTACCCTATCTGACAAGCAGAAGGCTGCTACAATCAAAGTACTATATAGTTGTCGGGAAACTTGGAAATTGCTGGAAAGCGGATATAAAATCAGTAGAATAAAGCTGGTGTATCATGATGATATAAACAAAGCCAATGAGACCTTTGTAGTGCTTACCCGGGATGGAGAGATATGTATAGCGCTAGTTGACCTTTCCGCGGAGAAGGTCGAATCTCTTTCCTGTATAGGAAAACCCTAGAGGTGAATTTAGTGGAGAGGAGAACATGGTTATTAGCGCTTATAGTCATTATGGTGTCGGCAATAGTCCTCACTCTTAAACTATCCACTCCTGCCTACGTGCAGGTGATCATAGAGGGCAACTCAACAATTGTTAGGGAGATACCGAACCTCTATACGAATCGAGACGTGGTAACAGTGCTGGTGTTCTCCTTTATACTGGGCTTCTGCTCTGCTTATCTGCTGTTCCAACATGTGAGATCCGAAGTAAAGCTGAAGGAGGAGAAGGTGGATGTAGCGGAGACTGCAAAATTACTTAGTGAAGACGAGCTTAAAGTATACGCACTGGTAAAAGAAGAGGGACTGATATATCAACACGAGATAGTTAGAGCTACAGGTTTTTCTAAGGCCAAGGTCAGCAGGATACTGGATAAGCTCGAGGCTATGGGGCTCGTAGAAAAAAAGAGGAGAGGAATGAGTAACATAGTGTTGCTAAGGAAATAGTTGTTCGGCTTTTTGAACACTTTGTTCAGAAGCTTAGGTATTCACAGAAACTATGCACTTGATTATCTCAATGAGAATGTTAGAAAATTCAATTTAAAAGAAGAGTAAAGAATAAAATATTAACATCAGTATTAGTAGTGACCATTATACTATCGACTATAGCACGCCAGTGCTATAGCCCAACATAAAAATTCCAGCCAACGAACCCGTAACAGCGTTCAGTGTTAAGGGCTTGAATATAAATCCTGAGCAGATGAGCGACAACGTTGAGGCTCCCCCAGCTCCGGGCGGTAAAGGTGTGGGCTTTGTCTTCACCAAGATGATAGATGGCGCAGAGGTAAAAGTGTTCCTAAGCATACTTGAGCCTGCGGGAGGGAGTAAGGGCTATACTGTGAGGCTCGACTTACTGGTCAGGGCAGTGAGGAAGAAGAGGAGATGCCTTGACGAGCTCAGTGTTAGAGTAAAGTTCTGGATCTCTCTTGTGGTCCTCTGCCTTCCTCCTTCTAAGCTCATAAAGTAGTTTTTGGATGCTCGGGTACCCGCTCACTCAGATCACTAAGATACCGAGTGTTTAAAAGTACCTGTAGAGTGTATGCAAAAGTGTGGATATGCTAGGTGTGGTAGGGATGCCGACCTAATCCTAGTAATCGGGGGTAGGAGGGTTACATTTGAACAGCTCGATATTTATGTAAAGACCCTAGCGAGACTTAGGTACTACACTAGGGGTAAGCTCAAGGTACTATTCTCATAGAGAGAGCACACGAGTATTGAAGATCTACTATCTGGTGTGGTTGTCGTGGAGGCTGGTGAGATGGCTGACGTCCACAAGCCGTTTCTAATGGGTTTGTTAGCCCTCTCAGCATTCTACTACAGGAAGTTTACTGGAACCAGTCCGGTTCCAGAGTTCATAGTATTGGAGGAGGCACATCAGGTAACCTTCGACCCTACTGTTAAGGGTCGAAGGTACGCCCCCCGAGTTCTAGAATCCGTCATCACGGCTAGAACTAATATGTAGTTAGAATGATATTAAGAGATTTTACGTTCGTAATAGGCACTCCCCTGGAGATCTCCAGAAAGTCTATAGGAGAAATAGTTTTGTCAAGTTCTATAACCGCTTCTTTGGTTTGAGCTTAGCAATCTTTAATCTTGGGTACTTGGAGGTGAGCTCATAGGAGCGAAGCTTAAGGTTTTAGTTGAAGAATAACCTTTACGCGTTTTGCCAATGATGTATTTAAATGGTTAGATAGAGCTGTTCGTTATCAGACCTTAGTTGACTACATGGAGCCTGAAGTGAAGTACGACGAACTTAAGAAAGCCTCCTACAGGCTTAAGGAGTTAGTAAGGTTCAGTATAATATGTGCGGGCTTTCTCAGCAAAGAGATATTGAAGACTAAGATAAAACTTTATACGATTAGGAAGTACAAAAATATATTTAGAGAAAAAGGGATAATTTTGTGAGGGGCTCGGAGGGGATTTATGAAGGAAGGTATAAGATGGTTGATCAAACAATCCATCCGGTATGGTAAACCTTACCGTAAGATAGTAGTAATCTCGTCGATACTGATAGCCGCATCATATATTCCGGGCATCCCTATGGCATATGCCACCAAAGACTTCGTAGATAGCCTTATAGCCTATCTTAGAGGAGAAGCCATATCAGGTTTCTATCTCCTCAATCTGGTTGGAATAATTATTATAGCAACCTTACTTGATCAGGTATTACATATGTTGGGAGAGGGGCTCCATTTAAAATATCAATACATAGCAAGAAAAGACTATACTTTAGCTATTATCAGAAAGACTATGAATATGCCTTTAAAGAGTGTAAGAAGCATAACCGTTGGGGATTATAGTCAAACCCTACTTAACGATATTAATGAATTTGGCAGTACAGTAGTAGCGTTCATACCATTAAGCATCGTAGGTAGAATAGTACCTCTACTCGTTCAAATATACATAATGGGAACACTAAGTCCACCGCTACTCTTGATTTCTCTCGGCCTAACCCTCTTAAACATAGTTTTGTACAGGAGATACATGCCTCTAATTCGAGATTATGAGCAAAAGATAAGAGAGGAAGAGTCCAGGTCGACGAATGCTGCGCTCGAGGCCTTAATAAACCACATAGTAATTAAGTCAAGGGGAATTATAGATTGCTTCTTAAAGAGAGTTGAGCAACATGGGAGATCTATAGCGGATCTTGAGCTAAAGAGGTATTTTACAAACCGTAAGGCTGGGCTTATCATGGCATTACTTGGTCATTTTCAACCATACCTCATACTTATAATAGGCTCATATCTCGCTATGTATGGATTCATAACATTTGGGACTGTAATAGCATTTTGGGGGCCCGTTATGAGACTCTATACTGGAAGCATGTACTTCTACTATAGCATCTATATGAACGTGCCTAGGCGGATACCTCGAGTTAAACGTGTCGTTAAGTTCCTTGAAGAAGAGGAGGAGAGGAGGGGGAGTAAAGAGATATCCTCATTCAAGTCACTAAAGCTAAAAGATATAACCTTCAAGTATGATCATGAGGATGTACTTAAAAATGTGTACTTCTCAGTGAGGAAGGGTGAAAAGGTCGCTATTGTGGGGAGGACAGGGGCCGGTAAGAGCACACTAGCGCTCATAATCTCAGGCTTTCTAAGGCCCTCCTCAGGAGATATGACTATAAATGGCATTGATGCTGGAGAGTATAATCTACCAAATCCTAAAATAGCCTATGTGCCTCACGAGGCTCCCATATTCAGTGATATGACCC
>Ga0190310_1000577_pt1 | contig 12119 bp, 13 predicted proteins | sample 48700778_MG_FD_165059 | JGI IMG/M metagenome (GOLD analysis project Ga0190310, IMG submission 165059) | Hydrothermal vent sediment bacterial communities from Southern Trench, Guaymas Basin, Mexico - 4870-07-7-8_MG | ecosystem: Environmental > Aquatic > Marine > Hydrothermal vents > Sediment ... | reverse complement strand
ACCTTAGCCGTCTCAAAGCCGGCGGGCTCTCAACCTAGGCCAAGAGGCCAACCGGCAAGGGGGCTATAACCGAAGTCGCAAGGCTCCGTTGCCGAGGGGTTGACCCAAGGCTTACGGAGCTTTTGGGGCCTCGGTTAAGCTCACCGAGCTGGGTAACCTCAAGGCAAGGGAAGAGAGCCCAAAGGCGGAGAGATGGCTAAGGTAACGGGCGCGTAAGCCTCCTCTTTTTTAGCAAAAAAGATAAATTGCGTTATCCCGATGGTTCTCCTCGATGTCGGAAGACGAAATATTCTTTCAGATAGAGATACTGTACGACTTTTTAGATGATAAGGAGAAAAACGAAAAGGAAATAGCTAAGAGAATTTCTAAGAACCTTAAAATACCTATGGAAGATGCCCTATCCTACGTAAGGAGGTACATGGAGGAGAAGAAAGAGGGTTAAGCTTCCGCTAACTCGGTTGAAGCAATGGGTACTTCTGGCAATTTCGCTTTAGCTCTTTGTTCGGCTATCGCTGCCGCTTCTTCGATGATCCTTTCTGCCTCAGGAGATAGCGGTACGTAAGGACCTTCGGCTCTCACTCCACCGCTTTCAACGATCAGGTTAGAAAGCTCTTCTAAGGATTCCTCAATTTCTATGTTAGCCTCAGGCATCAGCTTTCCTAAACTAGGTTGTAGCTCCTTAGCTAGGTGGATAGCTGGAGATATTAACGCGGCTATCTCTCCGAAGTTCTTGGCAGTTATTAGTCTTTGCTTTATCGTTTCCAAAGCTATTTCCATAGTTAAAACCATCTTTATGCTCCTTCTAATCAAGGCGAGCTCGTTAGCAATGATCGTCGCTCTCTGCTTCTGATTACGCCTTATACTCCTCACCACTTCATTAAACAATGTTCTATCCTTCTCTTCTAGCCTCTTCCTTCTCCCCTCTAACCTAAACTTTACGGTATCTATCGTTTTAACGGCTTCTTCTAATAATTCTTTAAAAGGCTTCTCGGGCATTTTTCTCACTTTTACCCTCTTCCTCTACAAATATAACCGTAGATAACATAAGCCTTTACACATTAGTCAAAATTAGTTTTAAAGCTTATAACGAACTTCCTCTACTTCATAAGCATCCTTAAGCTATAGGTGATATAATGGTTAGGAAGAGCTTCCTACCTGTGAAAGCTAAGCTATGGAAGGTGGAAATAGACGGTAAAGAAGCCTTTGTAGGAAGTAGAGAGGAGGCCGAAAAGTTCGCTGAAGAAGAAGCGAGGAAAAGAAAGCTATCTATGATTAGGCTAATACCGATAAGAGAGGGAAAGAGGAGAAGGTATTCTTGACTTCCCATGAACGTTTTTAAATTATACCTTTGAAGGAAGGGGTTGAAGAATGCCGCATTTACTATGTGAAAACTGCGGATTTAGCATGTCCTTAAAGGATAGGGTTTACTTCTGCCCATCGTGCAAGGATCCTCTTACCATAGTGTACGATGATCGGGAGCTGAAAGAAAGAGCGGAGGTAGGCTTCCACGGGAAGGGGGTTTGGAGGTATGCCAGCTTTTTACCCTTTAAAGGTGATGAAGAAAAGATCTCATTAAACGAGGGAGATACCCCTCTTCACGTAAGCGTTAATATCTTTAGAGAGCTAAAGCTAAGCTTCTTAGCCTTTAAAAATGAAGGGCTAAACCCTACCGCAAGCTTTAAGGATAGGGGGATGACCGTAGCTACTACAAGAGCTAAACAGATAGGATCGAAGGTAGTAGCGTGTGCAAGCACGGGTAATACGGCTGCAAGTTGTGCCGCTTATGCTTCTAGAGCTAATATGCTATGCGCCGTTGTTGTTCCAGAAGGTCAAATAGCGTTTGGAAAACTCGCTCAAAGCATCGCTCATGGAGCTAAGATAATAAAGGTTAAGGGGAACTTTGATGACGCATTAGAAACCCTTCTTAAACTATGCGAAGAGAACGAGAAAATATACCTGATGAATTCGGTAAATCCATTTAGGCTTGAAGGACAGAAGACCGTTGGATTTGAAATATGGGAACAAATGGGAAGAAAGATGCCGGATTGGATCTCTATCCCGGTAGGAAATGCTGGAAATATAACGGCGCTATGGAAGGGAATTAAGGAGTTGAAAGGAACGAAGCTCGCGGATAAGGTACCTAGGCTTTTAGGAGTTCAAGCCGAAGGAGCGTCTCCAATAGCCGATGCTTTCCACAAAGGATTAGATGTGATAAGGCCTATAGAATCTCCTACTACAATTGCTACAGCTATTAGAATAGGAAAGCCGGCTAGTTGGAGAAGGGCTCTGAAGGCCGTTAGAGAATCCAGAGGATACATGGTTAAGGTTTCAGATGAAGAGATCGTCGAAGCACAAAAAGTTCTCGCTAGAAAGGAGGGAATCTTCGTTGAACCTGCTAGCGCATCCTCTCTCGCAGGTTTAAAGAAGGCTCTTGATTTAGGAGTGATAGAAAAAGGCTCATCGGTCGTAGCTATACTAACGGGACACGGACTTAAAGATCCGGAAGCGGCTCAAAGGCTAAGTTACGAAGAAGTCTCCGTAAAACCGGATCCTCCAGAACTCGCTAAGGTGCTAAGGATATGAGAATAGCGCTAATTGGCTACGGCGTAGTCGCTAAGAATTTCCATAAAATTATTGAAGAGAAGAGAGATGAAATAAAGAAGAGGTACGGAATAGTTCCAAAGATAGTAGCTATATGCGATAGAGGAGGCTACGTTCATTCAAGAAGAGGGCTATCTTATGAAAAGCTCGTTAAAGTAAAGGAGGAGACTGGAACAGTAGCTTCATATGAAGGAGGGATTAGAGGAGCTCGAGGTATAGATATGATAGATGAGGTAGAAGCCGAGGTATTAGTGGAAGCAAGCGTCGCTAATTTTGAGAACGGTCAACCAGCTTTAGACCACATAATTAGGGCTTTCGAAAGGAGAATGCATGTGATAACGTGTAATAAGCCTCCTTTAGCCTTGGCTATGCCTAGTTTAATTGAAATGGCATGGCATTACGGTGTAGAATTCCTGTATAGCGGAACTGTAGGAGGAGGGACCCCCTTCCTTTCCTTTACATCTAGAGCTTTAAGAGGAAATAACGTAAAATCGATTAGAGGCATACTAAATGGCACATCGAATTACGTTTTAACTCAAATGCTGGAGAGGGATTTAAGCTTTGAAGAAGCGTTAAAGGAAGCAAGAAGGCTAGGCTACGCGGAAGAAGATCCTACCCTGGATATCGGAGGCTTTGACGCGGCTGCTAAACTAGTAATTTTAATGAACCACGCAATGGGAGAAAGAGTCACTATAAGAGATATAAAGATATCCGGGATCGAACATGTAACTCCTGACATGATGAAGGAAACTCTTAAAAGGGGAAGGGTAATAAAGCTAATAGCGAGATCAAGCCCTAGGCCTCAAGTTAGCACTGAGGAGATAGATGTAAACGAACCGTTAAATATAGGGGGGACGTTAAATGCCGTAACATTTGATGTAGAGGGCTTGGGAGAGGTAGTGTTGATAGGAAGAGGGGCTGGAGGGAGGGAAACCGCCTGTTCTATTTTAAGGGATTTAGTAGAACTTAAAGATAGGCTTTCCCTTAAGGGGTTATGGACATGAGGTACGTAATGAAATTTGGAGGAACATCGGTCAAAAATGGAGGATATGCAAGGATAGCAGATATAATATCTCAATACAGAAAACATGAAGTAGTCGCTGTAGTCTCGGCCATAAAAGGGGTTACCGATAAGCTAATTGAGGTGACTGAGGTAGCTGAGAGAGGGAATAAGAAAGCCATAGATGAATTCATGGTGGAAATAAGGGAGCTACATAGGGAAGAGGTAAGAAAATCGATGGGAAAGATACCTAAAGAGTTGGAAGATCAGTTAAGTAGAGCTGATAGAGATTTAGAGCATGTACTTTACGGCATACTTTATTTAAGGGAAGCTACGCCGAGAAGCGTTGATTACGTAGCGAGTTTCGGGGAGAGGTATTCAGCTTATATCCTCGCCGGTGTCCTTAATGAGAGAGGTATTAAGTCTAAAGCCTTTACTGGAGGAGAGGCCGGAATTACAACAGACGATAGCTTTGGAGAGGCCTCTCCTCTAATGGCTATTACCGAGGCTAAAACTAAGGAGAGGCTCCTCCCTCTACTGGAGAAAGGCTACGTTCCCGTAGTGGGAGGATATGCAGGGGTAACGCAAAGCGGAATAGTTACGACTCTCGGAAGAGGGGGTAGCGATTACACCGCGACGATACTAGGAGTATCTCTATCTGCAGATGAGGTATGGATATGGAGCGATGTAGATGGCTTAATGACGGCCGATCCTAAAATTGTACCCACCGCTAGGACCATTCCCGAGCTAACTTACAAGGAAGCGTTAGAAATGGCCGCTTTTGGAGCGAAGGCTTTACATCCTAGAGCTTTAGAGCCCGTTTACGAAAAGGGTATACCGGTTAGAATAAGGAATACCTTTAACCCTTCTCATCCGGGCACGGTAATAACCTCGAAACCCAGTAAAAAGTTTCCGTCGGTAGTTAAAGCCGTAGCTTTAATTAGAGATGTAGGAATGTTAACGGTAAGCGGAGCTTCGATGGTAGGCAGACCCGGCACAGCAGCTAAGATATTCAGCACTCTTGCAAGAGCAGGTGTAAATATAATGATGATATCTCAAAGCATATCTGAATCCAATGTAAGTATGGTAGTCAAGAGAAATGTACTGGAGAGAGCGTATTCTGCTCTAGAAGTTGAAATGTTAGGAAAAATTGTTAAGGATATAGAGATGGAAGACGATATTTGCGTAATAGCAGCGGTAGGCGAAGGAATGAAAGGCACTCCAGGTGTTGCCGCTAGGATGTTCAGAGCCGTAGCCAACGAAGGTATAAATATTATAATGATAGCACAAGGATCGAGTGAATTAAATGTTAGCTTTGTAGTCAAGGAGGAGGATGGCGAGAAAGCGATAAGGGCTATGCATAGAGAATTCATCGATAAGATAAGCTCCGATTTTTAATTTCCATAAGCTTTTTAGGTAGATTTTATACCTTCGACTTGTTGGAAATAGGGGTAGTAGGACATATTACCTTAGATATAATAAGATGTAGAGGTAGGGAAATAAGGTCAATAGGAGGTCCTCCTATCTACATGGGCCTCCTATTGAGGAGGCTTGGAGCAAATGTAACGGTAATCACTAAGGTGGGATACGACTTCGGAGATGATAGGATAACTTGGATGATGAGAAATGGGCTACAATTCGGAAATGATATCTTATCCGATAAACCTACTACGTGCTTCTTAATTGAAGTTAAAAGAGGTAGAAAGGAGCTAACGCTTTTATCGAGATGTTCTGATATAGAGACGATACCGAGCTTCGAGTATTTAATAGTCAACCCAGTTGCAAACGAGGTTAAGCCGAAGAGAATAAAGAAAACAGGATATCTGTACGTAGATCCTCAAGGCTTTCTTAGGGATATTAGTAAAGGTTCAGTCACCTTAAGGAAAAACCTAGGTCTAATTAACCTCCTACATAGTACAAACACGATAAAGGTAGATCTCGAAGAGCTATACGCAATAACTTCTTCAAGAAGTCCTTTTGATTCAATACGCTATTTACACGATTTAGGAGTTAATGAAGTAATTTTAAGCTTAGGAAGTAAAGGCGTTATTCTATCTTATAAAGATGGAATCTTCTTAATTGGAAACAGGTATAGAGGGGAAAAGGGGGATTTGGTAGGGCTTGGAGATCTCTTAGGTGCCGGGTATGTGTTTGGAAGGATAAGGAAGGATCCCATTTACGGTTTAGTTCTCGGATATGCCTCTGTATTAAGCGGAGTAAGAGGTTTGGCTTTAGAGAAAATACCCACTAAGGAGGAAATACTTGAAAAGGCTGAGAAATTAGCTAACGAAGTTAAGGAAATAGGGGAGGAAGAACTAAAATGCCTTCGCTAAAACCACTACTCTCTTAGCTTCCTCTTCACACCAAATACAAGGGCCCCATGGTTCTACGGGTTCGTCTATCCTCCTTCCTCTTACTTCGTACCCTCTAGTTTTGGCTTTTATTTCATCGGCACATTCTTTTTTACCGCAGAAGTTAGCTAATATTATCTTACCCTTTTCCGCTTCTTCTAATAGCTCCTCTCTAGAGTTAACTTTCACCAACCTTTCCTTTAACGTATTCCAAGATCGTTCTCTCAGAACCCTTATCATATCGTTCTTTAAATATCCTAAGTACTTCACTAATTCATCATCTTTCTTTTTCTCCCTCTTCCTCAAGTCCCTTCTAAAAACCGTGACCGTTCCTTCGCTCACCTCTCTTAAGCCTATTTCTATCCTAACTGGTATGCCCAACATCTCCCATTTGTAGTACTTCTCCCCGGGCGTTTCTTCTCCATCATCGAACTTTACGGAGTATCCCGCGTTCTTCACGATCTCCTCTACTCTCCTAGCCTTCTCGATAACCTCCTTTTCCTTACCTTTGTACAGGATAGGTACTATTACTACATCGTATATTGCCATTCCGAAGGGCAAAACTAAACCATATTCATCACCATGAGTTATTATAATTGCCGCCAAGGTCCTCGATATTCCTATTCCGAAGCACGTAGTGTACGGATATCTATTTACCCCACTTTCATCCATAAACATTACCTCAAACGGTTTAGAGAATTTCTGTCCCAAGTAATGGGTTGTAGCGATTTGTAAAACCTCGCCATTAGGCATTAATGCATCATAGGCAAAGCTTCTTTCTGCTCCTGGAAATCTATCGAATTCCTCCCTCTCCACTACTATAAAGGCTAGCCCTAATTCATCATATACCTTTCTCGCTATCTCTAAATCCTCCTTAATCTGGGCCTCGGCTTCTTCCGGTGTTGCAAAAGCATCATGCGTCTCAATCCATAGGAATTCCCTACCTCTCAATAAAGGCCTAGTAGCTTTAGTCTCATGTCTGTAAACGGCAACGGATTGAAAGAGCTTCATAGGCAAATCCTTGTAGCTCTTTATCCATAAGGACATCATGGGATAAATTGCCGTCTCCGATGTAGGTCTTAAAACTAATTTTTCCTCTAGCACGTTTCCTCCTGCCCTTTCTATTATGAAGACCTGATTTTCAAAACCCTTTACATGATCAGCTTCCTTTCTCAAATTGGACATTGGAATCACTAAGGGAAGTAACATTTGTCTATGGCCTTTTTTCTTCAGCTCTTCCTCAAATAGGTCATATATTTTTTTAACTACAATCATAGCATTTGGCCTGTACACTACGAAGCCCTTTACCCCGTATCTGATATCTATTAACTCGGCTTTTGAAAGTACCTCATCGTACCATTTGCTAAATTCCTTTACTTTATTTGGAAGAGGCGCTTTAACCATTACTTCGAAGCTTAAGGGAAATGGCAGTTAAACCTTTCTTTAGCAATTAGTTAAGTTTTTATTGTTCTCATCCGTTTTAATCTAACGTGTGATCGAGGAAGCGATCGAGGCTTTTCTACAACCCCTATCAGTATATGCTCCTCTATTTGTGTTTGTCGTTAGCTTTGTTGGAAGCTTAATAGTCTTCATTCCAGTACCATACTTCCCGTTGTTATCTGTTCTCGCTTTAACGTACGAGCCTATCTCCCTAATAGCTTCAGCTTCGATAGGCTCTAGCCTCGCAAAGCTCATAATATTCATGGTAAGCTTTTGGGGAGGGAAAAAGATAGGAGAAAAGAGAAGAGATAAAATGAGGCCTCTCTTAAAAATCGTTAAGAAATACGGATGGATTGTAGCATTTTTAGCAGCGGCGACACCGATTCCAGATGACATGGTTTATATTCCTCTGGGAGTCCTAAGGTATAGCCCCTATTACTTCTTCATATCTACCTTTCTAGGCAAGGTAATTATCAATGCGTTGATAATACTTGGCACTAAGTGGACTTTACCTATCGTATTCTACTTTATAGAATCAACCCCGTCCTCTCTCCGGCTTCCTATAACGATATCATTAATTATAATAACGATATTAATAATATACGTTATTATGACCTTAGATTGGAATAAGGTATTCGAGAAATTTGGCCTTAGGATCGTTTAGAGGTAAACCTCGCCGTTGTTACATAAGCTGTATGTCCTATCATTTGAGTTGACGGCCTTGTTTTCCCGAGTCTAGCTTCTATCCTCCTGTACATAAGTTCGAAGCATTCTATATTTATAAAGCCTTCTTCTTTGAGCTTATTTGTGAGCCTTTCAGCTTGATTCATTGTAGGGGTAACGGCTGCAAAGGTTCCAGATGGCTTCAGTACGTTAGCTACCTTTCCTACAACGTCCCATGGATCCCCTATGTCTACCATAGCAGCATCATATCCGCTTCCCTTTATCGCCCTTTTCGCATCATCGTTAATCATTTCAATATAGGGGAGAAGTCCCGTCTTCTCTAAATTTTTCTTAGCCATTAAGTAGAAATCCTTTCTTATTTCATAAGTAACTACCTTTCCACTAGGAGCTACTGCCCTTGCTAATAAAGCTGTCATAGCACCGCTTCCCGTTCCTATCTCAAGAACCTTACTTCCATTACCTATATCTAATCTAATTAAAATTAAGCCTGCGTCTTTAGGATATATTATTTGAGTCCTTCTCTCAAACTCCATTATTATATCCTCTAGAGTAGGTCTTAAGATAAATAATCTCTTGCCCTTTTGAGTTGTTATTGCTTCCCCCCATTCCTTTCCTATAAGGTCCTTAAGATCGAGCTTGCCTAAATGCGTATGCATTTCTCTCTCCTCTACTTTAACTAACCAACTTTTTTTCCTTTCAGGATAAAAAAGCAGTACCATATCTCCGAGCTTTAAAGTCATCACGTTATGACTCAGCTCAGTTTTAATAAAATTATCGTTTTAAGATATCCTGCAGCATTCCTCAACCCCATCGGTCCTCAAGTTCGCAAAATAACGTTACCATTAACCTTATATATTATACTATACACCCGGTAGCTGAAGGAGGAGGTTAATGAGTAAGGATAGAAAGGAGAAGAGGAAACTTCCCCGTTCCTACTTCAACCCTAAGCCCGTAAAGGTTGGCGAAGAACTCGATGTCACAATAAGCGATAAAAGTAGAAGAGGGGACGGAATAGCTAGAATAGGAGGATATGTGGTGTTCGTACCTAATACTGAGCCGGGAGATCAGGTGAGGATAAAGATTTCTAAGATAAGACCCGGTTACGCCGTAGCGGAAAAGATCTCTTAAAGGGAAAGTTCAAAAAATTTTTAGGGATCCTCAAAGCCTTTTTTCTCTATGCGAGATCCAATCGATGAAGCTTTTGAAAAAATTAGAAACATGGAAATTAGGGGAGCTGGCAGAATAGCTAGAGCGGCTGCGGACGCCCTTAAAAAGAAAGCGCTAACTATAGAAGCGACCAGCTCTAAAACCTTTTACCAACTACTCTACGAGGCCGGCTCTAGGCTAAAGAAGGCAAGACCTACCGCCGTTTCGTTGCCAAACGCAGTCAACTTTTTATTAGCCGAAGTATATAGAGGATTAGAAAAAGGCTTAACTGTAGAAGAGCTAAGAGATCTAACCGTTAAAAAGGCCGATGAATTTATCAATAGGAGCTTAGAAGCGATAAAGAGGATAGGAAAGATAGGCTCGAGGAGAATTATGGATGGAGATAGACTGTTAACGCACTGCAACAGCGAGGCCGCTATTAGGATTATACTAGAGGCGTTTAAACAGGGAAAGGAAATATCAGTTTACGTAACCGAAACGAGACCTAGATATCAAGGAAGGCTTACAGCCGCATATCTTGCTAAACATGGCGTAGATGTAACGTTAATCCCAGATTCAGCTGCAAGGCTTTATATGAGGAAGATAGATAGAGTAATAGTTGGAGCGGATGCAGTAGCTGCGAACGGAGCGGTTGTAAATAAGATAGGCACAGCTCAATTAGCGTTAATAGCTAAGGAAGCTAGAACTAGGTTCTTCGTAGCGGCGGAGACCTATAAAATCAGTCCAAACACATTCCTAGGAGAGCTCGTCGAGATTGAAGAGAGAGCTCCAACTGAAGTGGTTCCTGAAAAATGGATGAAGGAAAACCCCGAAGTAAAAGTTAAGAATCCAGCATTTGACGTGACCCCTCCAGAATATATAGATATCATTATTACGGAAATGGGAATTTACCCTCCTCAGGGAATAATTCTGTTAATAAAGGAATTATACCCTGAAGCTATTGCTGTGTAGTTTTATTCGCTTGTACATATAGGGTTATCGAATTCCAAGCTTCTATTTAGAGCTACTTCGGCTATGGTTCCAGCAAAGTTCACTACCTGAGCTAGGCTCAATATGAACGTTCTTAAAGCAAAGGCTATCGTAGCAGCGTCCGGATCCTTCACCTCCTTTCTAAGGTATTCTTGTGGAATTAAAAAGCTTCTTTCATAAAGCTCTTGTTCAAGCTTATCGGCCATATCTATTACCCTATTCGCTAATATCGTATCCCTATTTAACAGAGAGTTGAAGGAATTCCTATAGACTTCAAGTACCCTCTGTAGATCTCTTTCGATCAATTCTAAATGTTCCTCCTTCGGCCTCTTACCCTTTTCAATTAATATCTTAGCTTGTTTAGCCATGTTCTCGGCATAATCTCCTATTTTCTCAATTAGCTTAGTAATAAGCCTATTACCTGCTATGTTCATTACATTCTCCAGTCCTATCTTCTTAGCTACATCCATTCTCTTCGCTGCATACAAAAGCTGTCTTACGGCCATCCAGTATATCTTATCCATCTCCTCCTCTGCCATTAACACTTCGTTTACGATATCTATGTTCCTCTTGATCAAGGCCTTGTAGCTCGATTCAAGCATATAGGAGGTTATAGTATGTAATCTTCTCAATAACCCATCTATCGGGAACTTAGTAGGATCAACAAAGCTCTGAACCGCTATATAATTAGAGGTTTGCTCAACTATTCCAAATCCGTTTAAGGTTGAAATTGCCCTCTTAACTTCTTCAATTTGTTTAGCCGTCAAACCCGACTTAGATGTTATTACGATGCTGTCCGCCCCTACAATGTATAGAGCGACAATGATCCTCCTTAGCAATCCTGGCTCATCACAACGATCGACGTTAATAATCCTCCTAGCTGGCTTCTCCTCCCTACTTATACCGGGTTGGATCTTTAAAGATCCATCATCTAACCTTATAACCGAAACTACGTCTCCCGGCTTTATACCAACCTCCTTTACCCAGTCCTTAGGAAGGGATACTGAGAACGTTGAATAACCTACCATTTGAACTTTTCTTACTTCTATATTTGACATATAGATCGATTATCTTCCTCTTATTGTTTATATAAATATTTTTCTATATAAATTTAAACTTGTTCTTTATAAATCCTATATTTTCTATTTCTATTTTGACTTCGTCTCCATCTTTTATTAATTTAGGCTCAGGTTTTGCAAAAATACCGACTCCTGCGGGAGTTCCGGTTGAAATAATATCTCCAGGCTCTAAGGTCATTATCCTACTAAGCTCCTCTATTATACGTGAAACGTTAAATACCATATTTTTAGTGGTTCCGTTCTGTCTAAGCTCGTCATTGAGCCAAGTTTTTATCCTAAGATTATCTACGTTCGGTACCTCGTCCTTAGTAACGATCCACGGTCCTAATGGGGCGAATCCATCTAGACTCTTCCCCCTAGTCCACTGTCTATCGCCGAACTGTATGTCCCTAGCCGATACATCATTCATTATGGTATACCCAAGTACGTAATTTTGGACTTCTTCAGCTGGTATGTTCCTCCCCCTTCTACCAATAACTATAGCCAGCTCTCCTTCATAGTCTAACTGTCGGATGAAGTTTGGAACGTAAATGGTATCGTAGGGACCCGTTAAAGCCGTTCTAGGCTTCATGAATATTATTAACCTATTAGGAGGCTCCCTTCCTTGCTCTCTTGCATGATCGATATAGTTAAGCCCTAAGCATACGATTTTACCCGGGAATTTAACGGGATTTTTAAGGATAACTTCATCCAGGGGTATTTCTCTACCTCCTACTTCCTCAATAGACAATATCCTCCCGATATCTTCGTCTTTAACAAATGGGTACTCTAGATAGGAAGGAAGGCCGAGTTCTCTAAAGGGAATTATCCTATCCCCAACTACAAATC
>Ga0190310_1000575_pt1 | contig 12136 bp, 13 predicted proteins | sample 48700778_MG_FD_165059 | JGI IMG/M metagenome (GOLD analysis project Ga0190310, IMG submission 165059) | Hydrothermal vent sediment bacterial communities from Southern Trench, Guaymas Basin, Mexico - 4870-07-7-8_MG | ecosystem: Environmental > Aquatic > Marine > Hydrothermal vents > Sediment ... | reverse complement strand
GCTTGAAGCGTGTTTACGGCGGAGTTCTCGGCAGAGCGGACAGACTTCTTCTTATCCTCGCAGCAACAGTATTGAATGCTTTTCACACCTCACCGCTCTTCGCAAATCTTACTGCTCTTGGCATCGCAGTCGTTATTATCGCAATATTCTCGCATTTCACCGCAATGCAACGCTTTTTTTATGTGTGGAGGCAACTGCACAATTAAGGCGACTGTTATTTGAACTACAAACTGCAACAAAAGAGCATGCTTTCTGTGAGAATTCCGCCTCTGGACGAGGAAGCGATGCGAAAGGCGAGAGAGCAGCAGGAAAGGCTGACAAAACCGAAGGGCAGTTTAGGATTCCTTGAGGAAATATCAGTGCTGATTGCGGGAATGACTGCGAAGGAGCGACCGAGAATTGAAAAGAAGCTTGTTTTGACGCTTGCAGCCGACCATGGTGTTGCGGAGGAGGGTGTAAGTGCATATCCGAGGGAAGTTACAGCCCAAATGGTTCGCAATTTCTTGAGAGGAGGCGCAGCAATTAATGTTCTTGCCCGCCATGTCGGCGCAAGGCATGTCGTTGTTGATGTCGGCGTCGCTGAAGATGTGCATGCTGATGCGGGTGTTGCGGTGAATTTTGTCGTGAAGAAGGTCGCTTACGGCACTCGCAATTTTCTGAAGGGACCTGCGATGAGCAGGGAGCAGGCGGAGAGAGCAGTGAGGGCGGGCATGGAAGTTTTGGAAGAGGAGTTTGAGCGCAGCAATGGCTTGGACATCGTTGCGGTCGGCGACATGGGCATCGCAAACACGACGGCATCCTCTGCGGTCGTTGCAGCGCTCACGGGAGCGGAGCCTGAAGATGTCACGGGTCGTGGGACGGGCATCTCAGAAGAGCGATTCCGACGCAAAGTTGAGGTCGTCAAGCAAGGTATTGAGCGGAACAAGCCATTTGAAGATGCGTTAGATGTGCTTGCGAAGGTCGGCGGTTTTGAAATCGGGGGCATTGCAGGCGTGATTTTAGCCGCTGCTGCGAGGCGAGTTCCTGTTGTGATTGACGGTTTCATTGCGAGTGCGGGCGCTCTCCTCGCTTACAAACTGAACCCACATGCGAGGAATTACATGCTCGCAGGGCACCTCTCCGCCGAGCGAGGTCACGCATTCGTCCTGAAGCATCTGAATTTACGACCCATTCTGCAGTTAGACATGCGCCTCGGTGAGGGAACAGGCGCAGCTCTCGCAATCAGCATCGTTGAAGCAGCATGCAAAATCCTTGACGAAATGCATACATTTGAGGAGGCAGGCGTCTCTGGTGCGCGTTAAGTTAGAGGAGAGTTGGCTGTCAATAATTTGATTTCTTATTTTATTCTCCTTTCCCCTTTCCGCCCTCATCTTTCAACATTTGAAATCCCTTTTTCAAATATTTTTAAAAATTTTTAAAATTTAAAGAGAAACTGAATGAGCAAAATATACAATGTTTTTCAATAAGAAAGCCCTATTTTCTTCCAATTTTTATCTCTCTTGTTCCTTTCCTGCCCACTTTTAGCCATAATGCGGGATTTATTTCAAGCAATGAAAGAAGTAGATGAGGAGTGCATCCGGGAAACCTTCTCTCCTTCATGCTCGCTTGTTAGATTCACTGGCAAAAACCGAAAAGCTTTTTATGTGCAAATCCTTACATATTATTGGGAGGTGATGTGTGGATGAAAAGTAGCAACCTTGTTTTGATGACCGTCGCCATCGTCGCCGTCGGCATCATCGCCATGCCGAGCACAATCTCGCTGTTCGCAGGGCAACACACATGGTATGCTATAAATGGCAGCAATGAGCTTCCATGCAGGAAGTGCCACGCAGATGTCTTTGCAGAACTTGAACAGAGCGCATTCCACAAATGGAATGGTTACAATTGGACTGAGAATCCTGAGGGAAGCCCTGACAATACTGCCTGCTACGGCTGTCACAGGGCGAATGCGAGCATTACTTATGCAAATGTAGGTGATTCGGTCACGGATGTCACACCCGGCACGAAGGCACACGCAGCTTCTACCGTCGCTTGCATGCTCTGCCACCAGTTCAATGCCAGTGATGCGGTCAATCCGCTTAATGACTATAGTATGCCCGGCTTTGCCGCAGGTGGATTCGCTCAGCCAGCAAACAGTCCATACAATTACACAAATGGCACATGTCCGGGCGGTCATGCCGCTCACCAGGGGTTCATTCAGAGTGCGATAAACGACACAAAGATGGAGGATGCGAATGAAGCATGCATAGCATGCCACACGCACATACCCGTTAAAATCAATTGGACGCACAGATACAGCCTTGAGTTCAGCTGTGTGCCTGAGCTTGAGTTGCCACCGACGCACTTCGATGTAAAAGACTGGACGCTTAACGGCACATACAACATCACAGTCTTCGGATGGAGAAACGGAACTGGAAACACATCAGAGGAAGGCTGGCCAGGAGGCTACCCATAAGATAAAGGAAAAATTTTTCCTTCTCTTCTTTTTTCTCTCTTTTTTTCCTTTATAAAGGGAAATGGAGGTGGGAGGAAATGAGGAGTGGTAATATGATGCTGTTGGCGGTTGCAGTAGTTGCAGTTGGCATATTTGCACTGCCAAGCACAATATCGCTATTCGCAGGTCAGCACACATGGTATAATCTGACTGAAAATCAAAGTGTGCCATGTGAGAAGTGCCATGCGGATGTTGCGAATGAGATGGGCGCTCTGATTGGACCGCACACGGGAGAGACAGGCTTTCAAAGGATGAAATGCGGTTTCTGCCACAGAACATTTCCAATACAAGATGAAGATATTAACCAGACTTACAAAAAGTATGAATACACTTATGGTTCTGTCGGCAACGCAGTCACGGATGTAACACCGGGTAAGGAGGCTCACGCAGCTTCTACTGTTCCTTGCATGTATTGCCACAGCGGATACGAATACGGGCATGCCACGCAGGGTTATCCTGAATATTCAACAACGGCTCATGATATTTGGCTTCCATGCAATATGTGTCACGGGGAGGTGCATGGAGGAGTATTCTACGATTCTTCAGATGTGGAGACGAATGAATGTGTGCTGTGTCACGGAAACAGAGATTCAAATGAAATTTATGAGATTCCTCCAGCGGGAGGTTTCGGTTTGACTGCTGAAAAAGATGACACGGGTGAGCTGGCAGCACACAAGGCATTTATTGAGAAATCAATAGAAGATACGAAAATGGAGGATGCGAATGAAGCATGTATTGCATGTCATACACATGTGCCTGTTAAAATCAATTGGACGCACAGATACAGCCTTGAGTTCAACTGCACACCTGAGTTTGAAAAATTGCCGCCGACGCACTTCAATGTCACTGCTTGGTCAATCAACGGCACATACAACATCACAGTCTTCGGATGGAGAAACGGAACTGGGAACACCTCAAAGGAAGGTTGGCCAGGAAGCTATCCGTAAATTTTTCCCTTCTTTTCTCATTTTTTCTTTTAGATGCTTTACAGGGCGCACACACGGGTAGAAATGAAGATTTTCGGATATTAAGAGGAGGGAATTCAAAAAGGTGGGGGCATTAGTTGACACTGGGACGAGTTTGAGCGTTCTACCGAAGAGGATAGCTGAAGAATTTAGGATTGAAGCGGAGAGTGTGGATGAAGTCGCAACGGGTGCGGGCATTATAAAAGTGAAAAGAGGAACAGCATGGATAAAACTCAAAGGAAAGGAGGGCCCGTTCAATGTCTGGATTTCAGACATAATAGACAGGGTTTTAATAGGTGTCGTAGTTTTGGCATCTTTTGGCTTTGAAGTTGACCCTGCTACTGGAAAATTAAAGGAGAGACCTCTGCTTTTGTATCTGGCGAAGAGCAGCATAGCACTCATAGGCAGGAAATGGAAGAGGATTTCAAGGGAGTAGAGAAGGTATCTAAATGTGCGGCGAAAGTGTCTGAAAGAGATGAGTGAGTTGCGTGAGAAGTAAGTAATTTCAGGAGAACAGTAGGACTAATTTTGGTAAGCAAGCACACTCGCTCATACCTATATATGAGATAAAAATATGACGGATGATGTAAGATTAGAGAAAATCAAGTAAAGCGTGTAAGTGTTCCCTCGCACTATGCCTCTTCTTTTATCTCCTCTACCATTTTAATGGCACCTTTCGGACACTCGTGAGCGCAGATGCCACATCCCTTGCAGTAGAACAAATCCGCATCAAAATATCCATCTTCTGTCATGTAAATACATCCCTCAGGGCAGAAAATGTAGCAAATACCGCACTTCATGCATTTGCTGTTCTCTCTCACTGGCTTTTCAGTGCGCCAATCTCCCGTTTTATACTGTGCTGCACTACCAGGTTCGGTGACAATAGCTCCAATTTCCAAATCCTTCCACTTTATTTTCTTCACTTCCATCCCTCACACCCCTATCCCTCGCACCTCACTCAATCACACCTCACGCCTCACGCCTCACGACTTGTGTCTCCTCGTAAGCTCTGCGCATCGCCTCCACATTTTTCGCAGCGAGCCTTCCGAAGCGCTCACGCATCGGCGCTTCAAGCGATTTCAACGAAACGATGTTCGTTGCTTTGACGAGTGCGCCTGCCATTGCGGTGTTCGTAATTGGGACGCCGAGAACTTCTCTTGCGATGCCTGTTGCGTCCACCGTCGCCACCGCTCTTGCGTCAATAGCCAAATCCTCAGGCTTCTTCCTCGTGTTTACGACCGCAACGCCTCCCTTTTTCAGCCTTGCGACCACATCTCCAACAGAAAGCAAGGATGCGTCAAGCACGACAAGCACATCTGGCTCCGTGATTTCAGAGCGAATTTTTATGCGCTCCTTCTCGTCAACTCTGAGAAATGCGAGGACTGGCGCTCCCCTGCGCTCAGGTCCGAAAGAAGGCATGGACTGCGCATGCTTACCCTCTGAAATCGCCGCATGAGCAACGAGCTCAGCAAGCGTAACTCCACCTTGACCCCCCCTGCCGTAAATGCAGACCTCAATCATTTTTACCCACTCTCACGCTCCCGCTCACACACACCCTCTCTCACGCCCTCACATTCACGCTCTCACACCCTCTCTCCCGCTCTCTCACGCTCACGCCCTCACGCCCTACGATGCTGCATTTCCAAGAACTTCGTTATTTTTTTATCTGTTTCTCGCATCGCCCTCTCAATTTCACCGAGATTTCGCAGCGTCGCATTCGCATCCTCCCTAACAATCCCACCTACAAATTCAACACCATTCAGAGCAAAAATAGCGCTCTTTGCCGCAGAAATAACGGCGGTAGAAGCCTTCAACGCACATTTTCGTGATGCTCCTTCGCAAACGATGCCTGTTATGTCAGAAATCATGTTGTTAATCGCTCTCTTCACCACCTCTTCAAGCACATCTGCCTTCCTCCCTCTCCGCCCTCTCCGCAGCGGCGAGCCTCCTTTCATTCCCTCTGCCTCCTCTGCCCCCTCTGCCTCTTCTGCCTCTTCTGCCTCCTCCGCCCTCTCTGTTTCCTCTGCTTCTGACGCTGCGAGGTAGTATGCGATTCCCGCCGAGAGACCCACGCCCGCCTTTATTGCACAGCCGCAGATGGCAGAAATGAATCTTGTCTGCAAAGATGCGAAATTCGCAACGAGATGCGAGAGAGCAAACGCTTTCAGCAGCCTCTCCTCCCTCTTTTCATCCCAAGTTTCACACGCCTTGAGAGCAACAAAAGGCAGACTCACTGTCAAACCCATGTTTCCGGAACCTGCGCATGTCATCACTTCCATCGGAAGCCCAGACATCCTGCCTTCTACCGCAGTCCCGACCATTATACTTGATTTTATGACCCATCCCCAAGAATCCTTCCAAGCGTTCTTCTCCTTCCAAGCGTCCTTCTTCTCTTTTCCCTCGCTCTCTCCTTGCCACTCTTTCGCTTCTCGCATCTCTCTTAATGTGTTGAAGTAGCATGCGGTTTGCTTCGCAGCAGCCTCTTCAAACGCCTTTCTGTTCGTCTCTAACGCATCTCTCAAACGCTTCTTCGCACCTGCGGGAAGACGCTCAACAATTGAAATGAAATCTTCAACACGCATCCTCGCAAGCAGAGAAAGGTCTTCCTCCATTTCCGCTGTTCTCTCGTGGTTACTACTCTCACTGCCACTACCCGCCTCAAAAAGCACATTTCCGTTTGCTCTCACGCTCACGACGGCGGAATGCAGGCGCTTTATAAGGCACTCCCCCTCTCCCTCGGAGGTGCGAACCCTCGCAAGAATGAAAATCTCCTCCTTCTCGTAATCCGGAACGACACGAACCCTTCCAGCTTTAAGCAGAGCGTCTGCGGAACACAGTTTCTCACGCCCCCTCTCGCCTGAAAGACCGCTGAACAACGCCAGCCTCTCCTCAGGCTCGCAGAAAATGCCGAGAGCAGCAGCGAGCGAGACGCCTGAACGCCCTCCCGTGTGTGGAATACCTGCGTTCAAAGCATTTTTGAATGTGCCTCTGTCAAGCTCCACAAAAACGCTGACGCTCCCTGTTTCCACTTCACCCTCGTTCTCTTTCCCTTCCCTCTTGCTTTTCCGCACTCTCAGCCAAGAGGGCAATTTCCCACGAATTGCGTTGAATGCGATTGAAGATGCGAGAGCGACGGCAGCAGGCTCCGTGCATCCGACGGATTTCTCAATATGCCTTTCAAAAAAGCGAAGAGCGTCAAATTCCCTCACTTGCTGCGAGTGTGCCATTTTCCTCAACCTTAGTTTTTCATTTTATGCCATCTTCAACGCCTCTTTCGGTGATAATAAACTCGCAGGAAAGACCTTCGGGCATTGAACGGTGTTTTTTAAGTATTGCTCGCCTCCGACTTTCGCCCATTTTTTCCAATTGAACAATAATTTTTGAGAGATGTTCAAGGGCAAGCCCGCCAGAAGCACGCAACTTACCATTTTCTATGTCCATATACACTTGATTTGTGATAATTACTGCAATATCATGCCTTCGTGCAAGTTCCAAGAGATGCAAAATCTGGTTTGCGAGGCGACGACGCATCTGCATGCTCCGCTCCTCATTCGGCTCCAAGCGGTAGAAGACTGTTGCGGAATCAAGAATGACAAGGGCAACATCGCTTTCTCCCCCGCTCTCACTCTTATTCCCGCTTTCCTCGCCCCACTCATCGTTTGCCTGCTCCTTTTTTCCTTTTTCTGCGATAAATCGCTCAATTTCAGCGATACATTTCTCTTGCTGCTCAAAATTGTGAGCCTCAAATATGAGAATCCGCTTCGCAATTTCATCAATATCACCACGAGAACTCGCAATCTGGAAGAATCTTTCGGGTGAGAATCCCTCGCAGTCAAGGAAAATGACTGTCTTTCCGCTCTTCGCACACTCAACCGCCGTTTGAATGCAGATGTTCGTCTTTCCGCTTCCCGCCTCGCCGTAGAGCTGCGTGATTGTGCCTGACTCAAAACCGCCACCGAGCAAATCGTCTATGCTCCTGCAACCGCTCGTGTATTTCGTCGGAAATCTCATTTCGCCTCCGCCAGCATTTACACTACCTTTCCCCCTTTAACCCCCTCAAATAAAAAATCCTTGCTCACGAGAGCGGAGGATTCTGTCTTTTTCCTGTGGTTTCCATTTAGGAATAAGAATGAATGGTAGGCGGAAGGTGGTAGTGGACACGAACGCATTTTTCATTCCAGAAGTGTTCGGCGTTGACATTTTTTCGGAGCTTGAGCGACTCGGCTACACGGAAATTCTTGTGCCTGCGGAGGTTCTCTCGGAGTTGGAGCGATTGAGGCAGAAGCGTGGGTTGAAAGGGCGTGAGAAAAGGGCGTTGAATGTAGCTCTCGCTCTCATTCAAAAGTATGCGGCGGAAACGGAGGAGGCAAGAGAAGCGGAAAGGGTGCGTGAGAGAAGAGGCGAGGCTGACAGTAATGCGTGTGGTGCGACATCTGGCGGTGAAATGCGGCGAAGAATTTTCAGTGTGCGGATATTGCGTGCAGGTGGAGAGCAAGGGGCGGAGAAGACAGAGCAGGTGGCAGGCGAAGTGGGCGAAAATCGCAGGAAAAGCACGGACGAGGCGATTGAGGAGATTGCACTGCGAGAGCGTGCTGCTGTTCTGACGCTTGACGAGGATTTGCGTCGTCGCCTTCGTAAGAAGGGCATCCTAACCATTCACCTGCGAGGCGGTAGTTGGCTTGAGGAGGCGTGGTGAAGAGGCGTGTAAGGTAGAGTAGAGTAAGGGGTAAGGGGAGAGGAGGCGTGGGAGAGCGATGCGGAAGCTAATTTCGCTGGGCGAGGCACTCGCTATTTTGTTGCGGACTGCACGCAATTTCATTGTCGGCGTTGAGAGAGTTGATTTTGACGCCTCGCTTGGAAGGGTGCTTGCGGAGGACATTCGCTCACCTTCGGACATCCCTCCATTTGACAGGGCTGCGATGGACGGCTTTGCGGTGCGTGGCGAGGACACCTTCGGCGCTTCTCCTGAAAATCCTGTTGTCTTGCGGAAGGCTGGCGCAAAGTCATCAGAAACGGCAGGCTCTTCAGGCGAAGGGAGGAAGGAAGAGAGTTCGGAGGAGAGTGTGAGCGTTCAAGCGGGAGAGTATTTGCCAATTCAGACGGGCATGCAGATGCCTGCGGGTAGCAATGCGGTTCTAATGCTTGAATATGCCCGTGAGCGTTCAAAAGGCGAGTTGGAGGTCTTCAAGCCCGTTCCACCCGGCAAAAATGTCTCGTTCAAAGGTGAGGACATTCGTGAAGGCGAACTTCTGCTGAAATCAGGTAAAATTCTTAACGCTTACGACATAGGAGTGCTTGCATCAATCTCAAAAACGAGTGTTAAGGTGCGGAAGAGGGTGAAAATTGGCATTATTGCCACTGGTGATGAGATTTTTGACCCCAAAACGCAGGCTAAAGTGGAAGGGAAAATAGCAGATTCAAACTCGTTTGTTCTTTCTGCTTTGCTTTCTTCTGCTGCGGAAATTGCAGAACCCCTTCGTTTTGGCATCGTCAAGGATGATTTCGGCGAGATAAAGGATGCAGTTTCCCATGCATTGAGGCGTTGCGATGTTCTGCTGCTCACAGGCGGAAGTTCTGTCGGTGAGAGGGACTTTTCGGAGGCGGTTGTTAAAGAGTTAGGAGGTGAAATCCTCTTTCACGGCGTCGCAATCAGACCTGGGGAGCCTGTTGGCTTCGGGATTGTTTGTGAGAAGCCTGTTTTCTTGCTTCCCGGATTTCCAGTCGCAACGATTTCCGCATTTGAACTGCTCGTAAGACCGTTTTTGTGGGAGATGCTCGGCGTTTCCTATTCTTCGGATTCGCAGACAGCTGAACAAACGAAGAGGGCGTGGCTACACGGTCGCTGCGTAGTTACTGCGGTAGCAGCCAGAAAGATTCCATCTGCGGTCGGCAGGACGGACTTCGTGAGAGTGAAACTGAGAAAAACAGAGGAAGGCTTCTTCGCAGCGGAGCCTGTGCGGGTGAGCGGTTCAGGCATACTCTCAAGCATGACGAAATCAGACGGATTCGTTGTTGTTGAGGAGGAGAAGGAAGGTATTGCGAAGGGTGAGCGTGTGCTTGTCTGCTTGCACTCATTTTAACGCAAACGCAAAACTCACATTCGCTTCTTCCCCCTCTTCCTTCTTTCCTATTTTACCTTTCTTTTTCTCCCTTCTCTCTTTTCTCTTTCTTCCTTTTTTCTAATCCCGGAATAGAGTGCCGATGCCGAAGGAAGTGCCGGAGGTGCCAGAGCTGCCTGCGCCGGAAGGCAGGAATGGTCTGAGAGCGGCTGCGAGGTTCGCAAGCGTCATTGACTGAAGAAGCACACGACCGGGTCCTCGCAAAGTTGTGAGGAATATGCCTTCACCGCCGAAGAGCATGCTCTTCACATTTCCTGCGAGTGCGATGTCATACTCAACAGAGGCGTCAAAACCGACAACGCTGCCCGTGTCCACCTTCACGACCTCACCAGGAGCGAGTTCCATCTCAATGAAATCGCCGCAGGCGTGAATGAACGCTGTGCCTTTACCGCTCAATCGCTCAAGAATGAAGCCCTCTCCGCCGAAGATGCCAGCACGCAACTTCTTCGTGAAAGCAATATCGAGGTCAACGCCCTCTTGAGCGCAGAGGAAAGCGTCCTTCTGTGCGATGAACTCTTCGCCTTTCAACTCTATCGCCTTTATTCTTCCGGGAGCGTTCCCTGCGAAAGCGACGAATCCCTCTCCGGAACGAGGCGTGAATTCCGTCAGGAAGAAAGTCTCTCCTGCGAGCTTACGCTTCAAGCCTTTCAGAAAACCTCCTCTCGCCCTCGCATTCATTTCCATGTTCTCGCTCATGTAAACCATCGCTCCCGCCTCTCCATACACCATCTCGCCCGCTGAAAGATGCACTACTACCATCTGCAAGTTGTCCCCCACAATTTCATACCTCATTCTTACTCCCGCCTCCTCTGCTCCCTTTTCTTTCTTTCACTATTTAAAGCAGAGAGTCAAGTCTAACAATCCTGTAGGAAGGATAAAAGTGTTCTCAATTCATGATTATCTGCTAAATCTTCCACAAATGTGCGAAATCTGTTAAGAATCTCTTGTCTGCTTGGCTTCAAATGCCTGTGCAATTTCACCGCATCTTCAGGAAGTCCATATTTCTTTACATCAAGTCTCGAATTTCTCGCCACTTCAAGTATCCATTCCTCCACTCTTGGTCGTAAAATTATGAGTTTCGCCTCATTTAACCTTAATATGCGGATGTTCGCACGCTCATCATTCGCAAATTCTTCAAAATTCCTGAGAAGCGGAGGTTGAGTTTTATCAGGGTCTTCGTCCACAACGCCTACAATATGCTCCTTACTCTCTTCCTTTAGTGCCTTCAGGACCTCAGTCTTGCACATTCCTTTGAATCTCACTTGCTTCCTTGAAACTTTTGTCAGCACTAATACAAGTTCTCGGTGCGCAACATCCTCAACATAAAATTTAACTCTATTCATGCCTCTTCTTGCATTAAAGCATCAAGATGATATATGAAATCTGAGCCGAATTCGAGCACATCTTCAGTTTTTAATGGCGTTACTCTTGTGTATTCTTTGAATGAAGTTGCGAATACACTCACATCTCCTTCTTTTGCCTTCTCAATTACCCTAATAACAAAGAAAGGATTATGCGTTGAGATGAAATATTGGTTGTGTGAGTCAGATGCAATTCGCTCTGCGAGGTGATCGGTGTAGAAAGGGAATGCGTGAGCTTCAGGCTCCTCAAACACAAGAACGGAATTTTCGTTTGTGTAAATTGCGGCGATGTGGAAAATAAAGCGCTGAAGCGTGTCGGAGATGAGCGAGTATGGAACTGAAGTGACGACGCTCTTGCGCAACTCATGCTGAATGCTTATTCTACGCTCACTAATGTCAAGTTCCACTTTAAGCCCAAAGTCTTGAAAGAGCCTGTCGAATTCATCCTTTAGTTCGTCGTGTTCAAGAAGCACCTGAAGCAAGTTCTTACCGTCTGGCGGCAAAAGAGGTCTTGGCTCCTCTCTAGGAAATTTGTGCATTGCACGGAAACGGTAAAATTTAAATCGCTCTAAATTCTTCCATTCCTTTTTTCTTCCTTGTCTTTCTTTCTTTTTTCTCGACTTTTGCACTCCTCCCTTAATTATTAATTCACTGTCTCCTTTGAGTAAATGTATGTCTTCACCCTCCCATTTCAGTGTATAAATATTGTTGTTAATAGCAATTTTCGCAATACGAGTTCCGTAATAGAAAATATCTGAGGCTTTTTCGCAACGCACAAATGGCGATAGGCTTATAATACTTTCTCCCTCTCCGTAATATGCGAATGAAAGCAAGCCTAAAGCCTCAAGAATATTTGATTTTCCCGCATTAGGCTCACCGATAAAGAAATTCACTCGCTTGCACTCAAGTTCCAATTCCTTGACAGACTTGAAGTTTTCAATGCGAAGACGCTTAAGCCACTCTGTCATGCTTTCCTCACCTTTAATATTTTCCTCCCGCAAATATATTTTTCATTTATGAAAAAAATGGTTGTCTGGCCCGCATATATTGACGCAACGAAGACGAGAAGTGAGGGCAGAAAAATCTCACAGCACGATGCTGTTAAATCCCCTTCGCTGCGAGAGATTGCTTATGCTGCTTCTGCGCTCCGCTTGGAATACGAAGTTGAGGAGGGGCATGCATACCCTAGGTCGCACT
>Ga0190310_1000570_pt1 | contig 12185 bp, 9 predicted proteins | sample 48700778_MG_FD_165059 | JGI IMG/M metagenome (GOLD analysis project Ga0190310, IMG submission 165059) | Hydrothermal vent sediment bacterial communities from Southern Trench, Guaymas Basin, Mexico - 4870-07-7-8_MG | ecosystem: Environmental > Aquatic > Marine > Hydrothermal vents > Sediment ... | reverse complement strand
TTATCATAGTGAACCCTTCTACTCTCATCTCTGCCTTTCTATCAGCTGAAAGCTCTATTACCCTTAATTGATACTTTATGAAGCCATCTCCAATATATTCGCGGTCTTCAACTTCCATCGTAGAAAAAAGCGAATTAAATACTCGAAATATTCCGAGAATAAAAGCGCAGAAGCCTTCAAAGGAAGCGGCCATCATGTAAAACATGAAAATATTCAAATTTAGCATTAAACAAAGCGGTAATATAGCCAAATTAATAATCGAGAAGAAAACTAATATCTTTCTTGCAAGTTCAAAATCGAATGGAATACGCATTTCTAAAATCAATATGTGCGCCGTTCTAGAAATAATTTTCTAAATTCGTTAAATTTAATTTTAAACCAAAATGAATTAGTAGAAGGAGGGTTACTAATGGATGTTTTCGAAGCTATAAAAAGACGGAGAAGTATAAGAGCCTTCAAAAACATTGATTTACCCGAGGAAACGGTTGAAAAACTTATTGACGCAGCCCGCTGGGCACCTTCTGCTGGAAATATTCAGCCTTGGGAGTTCATAATTGTGAGGAATTCAGAAACTAAGCAAAAACTTTCGGAAGCCGCTTTAAATCAAACTTTCATTGAAGAAGCCCCCGTCGTGATAGTTGTATGTGCCGACTATAAACGTTCAAGCGCGGGTTATGGTAATAGAGGCGCGACGCTTTACTGTATACAAGACACTGCGGCGGCGATTCAAAACATTCATTTGGCAGCTACCGCCTTGGGACTTGGAACCTGCTGGGTTGGAGCCTTCCGAGAGGAACCGGTTAAAAAACTGCTTAAAATACCAGACGGGATTCGGCCTGTGGCTTTAATTCCTGTGGGTTATCCTGCTGAACAGCCAAGTCCAAGACCTAGAAGACCGCTAAGTGAGATAATTCATCGTGAAATATTCTAGTCAACAATTTGAAACAGCTTAACTTAATATACCCTAATACTCCTTGATTAAATTGGAGGCCAGCAATTGAAGTATTCTCTTATTGCCGATGCCTATGAAAAGATTGAGGCTACGACTAAACGTTTGGAAATGACAGATTACCTAGTTGAACTTCTAAAGAAGACGCCTAAGGAATTAATTGATAAGGTTGTCTATCTCACTCAAGGAAAGCTTTACCCAGACTTTATGGGAATAGAAATTGGAGTGGCTGAAAAGCTTGCCATCAGAGCCATAGCAAAGGCTTCAGGTCATAGCGAAAAGGAAATTGAAGAGGACCTCAAAAAAACCGGAGATATTGGAGAAACAGCCCAAAACTTTATTGCGAAAAAGAAGCAGGTTACACTTTTTCAGCAACCGCTAACCGTTCAGAAAGTCTACGAAACACTTGACAAAATGGCGAAGGCAACAGGCGAGGGAGCAATGGACTTAAAAGTGTCTCTTCTAGCCGGTTTACTTGCCAACGCATCGCCAAAAGAGGCAAGGTATATTGTTAGAACGGTTACTGGAAAGCTTAGACTTGGAATAGCCGACATGACTGTGCTAGACGCATTGGCAATAGCCTATGGCGGCGGAAAAGATGCTAGACAACTTTTGGAAAGAGCCTACAATATATCCTCAGACCTTGGAAGAGTAGCAAAAACACTTGTAGAGGAGGGCCTAGAAGGGATAAAGAAGTTCAGAGTCGTAATCGGAGAGCCAATAAGGCCCATGCTCGCCGAAAGGCTTTCATCACCGCATGAAATTCTTGAAAAGCTTGGCGGAAAATGTGCTGCAGAATACAAGTATGACGGTGAAAGAATACAAGCCCACAAAGACGGCGAAAAGGTGCTGCTTTTTTCAAGAAGATTGGAGAATATAACCTCCCAATATCCAGATGCAGTTGAACTCCTAAAAAAGCACGTAAAAGCCAAAGAAGCCATTCTTGAGGGAGAATGCGTAGCCATAGACCCGGACACTGGCGACATGTTACCCTTCCAAGAACTCATGCATAGAAGAAGAAAGTATGGAATAGAAAAGGCAATGGAAGAATATCCCGTCTCGCTCTTCATGTTCGACGCGCTATACGTTGACGGAAAAGACCTAACACTTGAACCCTATCCAGTAAGACGAAAATATCTGAATGAGGTAATCGAGGAAGGCGAAAGAATAAAAATAGCAGAATATCTAATCACAGACAATCCAGAAGAACTTGAAAAATTCTTTCTAGAAGCCGTCGAGAAAGGATGCGAAGGCCTAGTCTGCAAATCAGTAATGCCAGACTCAATATATAGAGCCGGAGCAAGAGGCTGGCTATGGATAAAATACAAACGAGACTACAAAAGCGAAATGACCGACACAGTAGACCTAGTCGTTGTAGGAGCCTTCCATGGAAAAGGAAGAAGAGCCGGAACCTACGGTGCACTATTACTAGCCGCATACGACCCAGAAAACGACACCTTCAAGACGGTATGTAAATGCGGTTCAGGCTTCACAGACGAAGACTTAGCTAATCTACCAAAAATGCTAGAACCACATTGCATAGAACATAAACATCCAAGGGTAATCTCAAACCTAGAGGCAGACGTATGGTTCGAACCAAAAATAGTCATAGAAGTTATAGGAGCAGAGATAACCCTAAGCCCAATACACACATGCGCAATGGACAAAATACGCAAAGGAAGCGGACTAGCAATACGATTCCCACGCTTCACAGGAAACTACCGCTTCGACAAGGCGGCGGAAGACGCAACAACAGAAAAAGAAATAATAGAAATGTACCACAGTCAATTAAAGAAAATAGAATAGATTAAAGCTTAAGAGTAATTAATGCACATTGAGGGTGGGAGATAATTGAGAAGAAAAATGAAAGAGGAGCTTCTTGAAATAATATATCTAGTGAAGATATGTTTAACATCAATTTGGTTCTGGATACCCGTCCTTTTTGCAGCTTACCTATTCATTCAATTCTGGCTAATTTTCTATGTTTCCCCATTTATAATCCTAATTGCTCCAGCAATACTTTCAATTCTTCTAATTTATAGAAGAGAAAAAAGACTCAAAATGCTGTACGGAATAAAAGAAGAGCGTTCCAAAAAGATAAGCTATTCAAGCAGGCTGGAGCCAGTGCAACAAGCTATTCCTAGAGAGTATAAATGGATAATAGAGAAAACTCTTGAGAAATATAGAGCTAGAAAATCTGAAGAAGAGAACGGATGATTAAGCTTTTGCCTTTGTATACAGATGACACGCAACGTAGTGTCCATTTCCTACATCAATTAATGGAGGCTCAACAGTACGACATACTTCCCCGATATACGATGGACACCTCGTATGGAATCTGCAACCCGACGGGGGATTTATCGGACTCGGAATTTCGCCCTTTATTACTACCTCTATTCTTTCAGCAAGCGGGTTTGGCGTAGGCACCGCTCTAATTAATGCTTGAGTATATGGATGTAATGGCTCACTGATCACTTGCTCGATATCACCCATCTCCATTATTTTTCCCAAGTACATGATAGCTATTCTGTCACACGTATGTCTAGCTAACGCAAGGTCGTGAGTTATAAAGAGCATGGACATCCCGTACTTCTGTACTAGATCTATCATTAGATTGAGGACTTCAGCTCTAATTGAGACATCCAACATAGAGACAGGCTCATCGGCTACTATGAAATCCGGTCTGAGAACCAGTGCTCTTGCAACGGCAACTCTCTGGCGTTGACCTCCGCTCAGTTCGTGAGGAAACCTGAATATAAATTCTTCTGCGGGAATCAGCTCTACGTCTTCAAGAACTCTCCTAACCCTATCTTCAATTTCTGACTCGTCAAATTTATGTATTCGCAATGGTTCAGCTACTATGTCTCCAACAGTCATCCTAGGATTCAAAGCTTCATATGGATCTTGAAAGATTATCTGCATTCTCTTACGTAGGGGCTTGAGTTCTTTCTCTTTCATCCTACTTATGTCTTTCCCTTCGAAGAATATTTTCCCGCTGGTAGGTTCAATCAGTCGAAGTATAGTTCTTCCAGTGGTTGTTTTTCCACTTCCGCTTTCCCCGGCCAGACAGAAAATCTCCTTTTTCTTAATGTCAAAACTGACATCGTCGACTGCCTTTACATATAATGATTTCTTAGAGAAAATTGATTTTAGCATTCCCAATCTAACTGGGAACCATTTCTTTAGATTTTCAACTCTCACTATCTCTTCCATATTCACCATCCCATCTATTTGCTCACCAAATGGCATGCAACATAATGATCCTTTTTCACTTCTATCAACGGAGGCTCCTCTTTCCTGCATATATCCATTGCATACTTACATCGCGGATGAAATCTACATCCGCTTGGAGGATTTAGAAGATTCGGAGGGCTTCCTGGAATCGAGCTCATACGAACTCTAGGTCCCTTTATTTCAGGAAAAGCCTTTAGAAGCCCTTGAGCATAGGGATGCAAAGTTTCATTATATACATCGATTATGTTGCCACGTTCAACAACTTTGCCAGCGTACATGACAACAATTTTCTCGCAAGTTTCAGAAACAATCGATAAATCGTGAGTAATAAGTATCATTCCTAAATTTAATCGTTCTTTAAGATCTCTTAGCAATTTTAAGACTTGAGCTTGAACGATAACATCGAGTGCAGTTCCAGGCTCATCCGCTATCAAGATGTCCGGGTTACACGCTAAAGCCATAGCAATCATTGCTCTTTGCCTCATTCCTCCGCTGAATTCGAAGGGATAATTATCAATTCTTGAAGGATCCATTCCGACAAGCTCAAAAAGTTTTTTAACTCTCTCTCTTGCCTCCTCTCTGTCCACATTGGGCTCATGTAGCTGAATTGCCTCAATTATTTGGTCAGATACTTTATAAACTGGATTAAGCGCGTTCATCGCCCCTTGGAAGACTATAGAAATCCCTTTCCACCTAATCTGTTCTCTCATCTCTTTCTCGCTTAGTTTCACTATATCTATATTCTTGTATAGAATTTTGCCGTCTATGATCTTGCCTTCAGGAGGGAGAATTTTCAAAATTGAAAGAGCGCATGTAGTTTTTCCACAGCCCGATTCACCAACTAGACCTACTCCTTCTCCTTTTTCAACATCAAAGCTGACACCATCCACTGCTTTGACAAATCCTCTTCTTATTGAGTAGTAGGTTTTGAGATTTTCGACGCTCAAAATAGGCATGTGTCTTCCTCTCAGCTACGTCTAGAGCATAAGAATTAGTCATAAACTATTTAAGTTTTGAGGAATTGACGCTTTTCATAAGGTTTTTAAACTTTGATATTTCTTTTATGGTTGGTAGTATAGATGAGGGTCGATTATTCGCATAAAAATGTGGATTTATCGTTACTAGCCACATATACTGAAGCCTTTTTCAAAAATAAAGGATATATAACTGAAAAATTAGAAAGCGAAAATAGAATAACAATAATGGTAAAAAGAAACGAAGTTAGTGGTCCGATATGTGCTGTGAGAATTGAGGGGACATCCAATAATTTCACAATCGATTTTATCTGGGAGGAAAGTGTGAGAAAACGTATTATTCTTGGATCATTGACCACCCTTTTTGGTGGGGGTATACTCATCCTTCGAGGATTACAGCTTAAAGAAGAACTTGAAAAACTTGAAAGAGATTTTTGGGTTTATATCCAAGAATTAATAGCCACTTTTGAAAAAAGATAAAATTATTTCAAGTGTTTTGCTTTTCGCCTTCTCTTATACACGATTATTCCTATTATAGTTACTAACACCGCGGCTATCAATGCAATAAGCAATTGCCAAAATTGCCAACGTTCTCGAGATAAAACGATATGGCCACTTAACCCTTCAAAAATGTCTGTATATGAGACTTTACCGTTATAACTTAACTCAATTTTAAGGAACGGTGCGTTCTTAGCGACTATTTCTAGGGGCCCATCGAAGTAAACTGTTCCGTTAGCGTCAGTAACGCCTGAAGCGATAACTGTTCCATTCTCATTCATAATTGTAACATTTACGCCAGAAATGGGATTGTTGTCTTGGTCCGTGACCCTTATTTTCGGTTCTTTCCAGATAACCTTTGATGTACCACTTATGTGAATATCAAGTAACTCACTGGATGTCAAATTCAGCTCGGTTCCTCCCAGGATCCCTAGATGATTCAATAAACAGTCTTGAATCAAAACTTTCGATTTTCCTGAGAAAGTTAAGTCAAACCCACCTATTTCTGTTTGATACAAAGTTACGTTAGGAGCATAACCAATTCTTTCAATTATTTCAATTGACCCATTCTGCAAGAAATTCCAGTAATTAATAAAATCTCTTTTCAGTCCAATTAAGCTTGAAGAAACACCTCGCGCCTTAAGTTTTAGACTTCCTAAAGTTGATTCTCTAACTACTATTAGAGCGTTATCAGTAGCCTCATATGCATCTATTATACAATTATTAATGTAACTGGATGATTTTTCATAATTTTCAACCAGTGTTAAGTTCGAGTTTCTAGCAATCAAAATAGAAGCTCCAGTGGCAGATAACACTCCATCAACTTTAGAAAGTGAAATTTCCATTTCACAGTTTTCGTAAATATTTATTTTTCCATGAATAGTTGAATTTGAAATCTGGATTTTTGTAGAATTCTCACTGATAATGTCCTTTAACATGGAATTAGATATTTCAATTTCAGTTCTCTCTGCTGCATAAATTAAGTCTATCCTACTGTTTTCAATCTCAATCTTTGGATTTCCGCTTTTAGATAATATGTGATTGCCTACCCCTGTGCATTTTACTCCTTCTAATTTTACTTCTGCAGCTCCCTCTACAGTCATCTTTTTTATATCAGATCTTGCTATGGAAACATTCGCTTCATCGTTAACATTAATAACTATTAGGCTGTTAACTTCTGTACAATCCTCAGCCCTTATTGTAGCTTTTCCTCTAATGTCAAGCTCAGTGATTGATGACTGTTTTATGTAAACTTTTGAACTCATTCTAGCAGTTAATTCTTCAAGAGTGGAACCATTAACTATCATTGCCTTCACGTAATCTAATGTCCTGAAATCTGCTGCTGGTTTGCCTGGAACTGATTTAAGTTTAGAATTATCGAAGGTTATGGTAGAATTGTCTCTAGCAGTTAGTCTAACTATCTTAGATTTATATACTATAAGTCTTGAATGCCCATACAGTTCAACTGAATCAACGTATCCAAAGCAATTGTCTAAAGTTAAACTGGAGGAATCATTCATTATTACTTGACTTACCTGCGAGAAATTTGATAAAACAGTAAGTGAACTTCCATATGTCTTGAGTATGGCAATCTTTGATTCGTTAGCGGCTATTTCTGAGTTAATGTTTGTTATCTCCTCCATTTCTGAATTGTTTATCCATATTTTTTGTGTTGTATTACTTTCTATTCCCTTTATTCTTGAATTGTTAATTGAAATCTTTGCATGATCCTTTAGTATAGCCTTACCTCTTCTTACATCTGAATTGTCTATACAAATTGTTGACTCATCGGTTCCGTAAATATTAAAAGAATAATTTGATGTTACAGTACTGTTTATTATCTTTAAGGTTGATCTTTCTTTGAGGGTTACATTAAATTGTCCCTCATAGGATTGGATTATAACTAATACGGAGTTCAAGAATTCTACCGACGCATTTCCTTCTATAATTAGGCTTCCGTTGATAAAGAGGTGAACATTTTCGTATTTTTGAGTCTCTGAGGATATCACTAGGTTTCCATTTGTATTTGCAAATGTTTGCGGGAAGTTAAGGCAAGTTATTATTTGAACAAATATTAGTAAAATTGAAAGTTTGGATAGTTTGGTCATTCAGTTCCCTCGATCTACATATTTGGGTGAGGTAATTTTTATTTCCTTGAAATATTTAAGATTTGGTTTTCAGTATCTTTTTCTAAGTTTTGGATTGAGAATTTCATCCATTGCCTGCCCTATTAGTATGAATGAAAGTGAAACCAGCGCAATGCACAGTCCAGGTGGAACTATCCACCACCACTTCTCTATTCCTCCTGGTTGCTGAGAGTCGTGTAGCATTCGCCCCCAAGTCATTACTGTTGGATCATAGAATCCTAGCCAGCTCAATGCTGCTTCTGAAATTATTGCTGAGGGAACCGATGTAGCTAATGCGATGTAGGCTAGCGAAATTACGTTTGGTAGAATATGCCTGAAGATTATATGGAAAGTGCCTGCTCCGACAGCTTTTGCTGCTTCGACGAATGGTCTTTCTTTAAGTGATAGTACCTGAGACCTGACGGTTCTTGCGAAGCCCATCCATCCTAAGAATCCTAAGATTAATATTAAGTTCCAGATTGTTGGGCCCATTACTGCAACTAAAACCAGCAGTAATGGAAGTGAAGGAATTACAAGAAGGGCATCTGTGAATCTCATAAGTATTTGGTCTACAATCTTTCCGGCATATGCGGAAATCATTCCTATTATAAGGCCTAGAACTACGGAGAGTGTTGCAGACAGTAGTCCTATTAGGAGTGAGAGTTGGGATCCATACACAAGTTGCGAAAAAACATCTCTTCCATAGTGATCTGTTCCTAATAATCCATAGGCAGTTCCGTAAATTTTAAAGTTTAAGTTGTCAATTAATACTGTTGTTTCTACATTTTTTCGTTTATTATAGTCGATAAATGTTAACTCTATTCCAATAGTGTAGTTGCTTGGTTTCGTGAATATTTCATTAGTTAGCTTTACGCCTTTTTGTGTTCCATTTACAATGAGATATCCTCTAATATAGTTCGAGTCCAGGTTTTCTGGAAAAGTTGGGACCCATTCGTCAGTTGGTGATTCGGCTTCGCGTGGGATTGGTTCTTCGCTTTTGAATTGATAAAGATACCATAGTAGATCATATGTTTTGCTGGTTTCGTTTTCATGTCTTTCGATGAAGACTTTAATTTGAACTGGCACGTCTAATGTTGTTTTAAGTTTATCTATTTGATGCTCGGTTGTTCCTTTTATGAACATTTTTATGTAATATATGAATCTCTGAGGGGGTTTCTTATATGGATATGAGAAGTTTTTGTATAGAGTTACTGTGACTTCTGTTGGTTTGATTGAAGTTATGGTGTAATCTCTTCTGTAGGTTATTGCTAAACAGCCTGGATGAGGGTGTCCCAGAGTGGATACGTATTGTATGTCTATGTCCTTACTTTGAGTGAGGATTTTCCATTCTTTTAAGGACTGTGGAGTATTGAAGTCTTGTTGTTCTTCGGTTAGAAGTAGCATGTTATGAGATTGCGGGTCACCTGTTAATGTTTCGTACCATATTGGGACTGCGAAGCGTCCTCCGACATAGAAGTCTAGTACTGGGTGATGTGGAGCTATTAATGGTGCGCCTAGAGCCATTATCGCGTAGAATATTATGATTCCTATTCCAACAGTTGCTTTTTTGCTTGATAAAAGTGTGGATATAAATCCTTTTAATCTCCTTAGATTGAATTTTATTCTTTCTTTTCTTGAAGCCATGCTTCTCACCTAATTTTATTCATATTTTATGCGGGGGTCTACTAGACCGTAAATTAGGTCTGCCAAAAAGTTTGCTACTATTACGCAGAGTGCGATTATGTAGAACATTGCTTGAAGAACTGGATAGTCCAGTAGGATGACCGCTCTCCATGTCCAGGAGCCTAGGCCTTCCCATGAGAATACTGTTTCTGTTAGTATTGCTCCTGATAGCATGAATCCAAAGGAGAGTGCTATGTTGGTTATTAGTGGTAGTGAGGCGTTTTTGAGGGCGTGTTTAAAGAGTATTGTTCGTTCTTTTACTCCTTTCGCTCTTGCCGTCAATATGTAATCTTCAGTCAGGGTTTCTAGGAGGACTACTCTGGTTAGTAGGAGGTATCCTCCATATTGGAAGAGGGTTAGCACCATCATTGGGAGGAAGAGATGGTGGAGTCTTCCGGCTATTTCTTCAAGGGATGGGATTCTTATTACGCCTAAAACTGGTAGTTGAAGTTGGAAGAGGGGTGGTGGGAGGCCTCCGATATCGCTGTATTTTAGTGACCACTGCGGTGGGTAGGGGTGGCCTGTAGGGAACCATCCTAGCCATATGCTGAATATTAGGATTGCGAGCATTCCCATCCAGAATGATGGGAATGAGTAAGTTACGAGGGATCCTATCACTAGTAGGTTGTCTATTATTCCTCCTCTTTTAGCGGCGGCTACTACTCCTAGTATTATGCCGATTATTATGGCGAGAACTGTTGATGATCCCATTAGGATTAGAGTGTTCCCTAATCTTGCTGAAAGTTCGTTGGAGATTGGGGCTTGGGAGGCTAGTGAGACTCCGAAGTTCCATGTTAGTAGGTTTTGGACGCATTTTATGTATTTTTCCCATATGGGTTTGTCGAATCCCCATGTTTCTTTTATTTGTTCTATTTGTTCTGGCTTCATGCCTGGTCGCATGAATAATGCGAGGGGGTTTCCTGGCATGAGCTGAAATATGAAGAAGTTTAATGTAATTACGAAGAATAGGAGTCCCACGGAGTATATTATTCTTTTTAGGATGTAACCTTTAAGTCCCAATATTCTCCACTCTGCGGTTGTTCTGTTAGAAGGATTTAATCCCTTTTTATTTAAGCTTTTACTGTTTCTATGTTGTGGTTGTTATGTGAGTTATTTTGTGGGATTTGGCATGTGATGAAATTTCAAGTTGGTTGATTTTGTTAAAAAAAGAGGGGATTTTAAAGTTTTTTATTAGTTTAACAGTCACCTGATGGACCGTAGGGCATTGGCCAGCTTGCGCCGTAGGCGCCTGAAACCTTTAGTAGGTCTAGTACGTTGATTACTCCGTCCTTTACTAGGTCTGCCTTAACCCATCCTGGTTTGCCTGTTGTTCCGTAGACTGATGGGCTGGCGATTACTAGTAGGTCTAGTACGTTGACTGTCCAGTCTCCATCCTTGCAGTTGGCGAGGAATATGCCCCAGTCATATTTGATTTCGTCTGGGTAGAGGTCGAGGTTTGGCACTACTGGCATGAACCATTCGCGGTTGGCTGTTAGTGCTGCGCTAACACCAGTTGTGTAGCTTACAAACTTCCATGGGCCTGTTCCTATGAGTGTGTCTGGATTGACTCCTTCGCTTCCAGGAGTGAATCCGTGTGGGTCTTCTATGTTTTCGAATATGTGTTTGGGTATTATTGGTACTCCGCCTATCCAGTGCAGTGCGAAGTAGCTCATTACGTTCATGTAGACTACTACTTCGTAGTCGTTTGGAGTTTCTACGTGGTGTACGTCTGCTACTAGTGGATAGTTCCATCCAACGTTATCCTTTACGTATTGGATGCTAAATGCTACGTCGGCTGAAGTGAATGGTGTTCCATCATGCCACGTTACATCGTCGCGGAGGTAGAATGTTAGCTTTGAGCAGTCTTCGCCTGTATCTGGGTTGAACCATGTTTCAGTCTTCCAGCTTGTAGCTAGCCATGGCATGTCAACTGCGATGTTCATCGGGTTAGCTGTGAGCAAGCCGTCAAATATCAGACCAAGGATTTGCCAGTCCCAGACCCACTGGGAGTAAATTACGTTGAGCTGGTGTACATCGCTTGAGAAGCCCCAGCGGATTGTTCCACCTATTCCATCTGGGTCTGATTCATTGTACATGGCTATGAAGTTCCATGTATCTCTTACGCTGTATGATTCCACGTTGAGTGCGTGCCATGGGACTCTGTGGGCCATCGCGCCCGAGGTTGTCCAGAGTGGAACCATGAAGCATTTCTCTGCGAATACTCTTTGTGCTTCAAGGCATCCGGTCATTACTTCCTCTTTTGTTGCTCCGTACTTTACCATTTCAGCGTAATAGTCATATTCTGGATCGCATACTGCGTCGTAGTTCCATGAGAACGCTTCAGTGTCTGGGTTGTACATGGATGAGTGGTATAGGTCGTAGAGGTGGTCTGGGTCCCTTCCTAGGCTCCATCCACCCGTATAGATGTGGAATTGTCCTTTAACCATTACTTCTGGGAAGCATACCTCACTTGGTTGCTGTCTTAGGTCTACTGGAATTCCCAGCTTTTGCAGGTTTTCTGCAAGCCAGATTCCGGCTTGCAGCCTAATTGGGTCGTCGCTTCTTGCATAAAGTATTATCGGATAGAGGTCTTCGCCTGCTAGTGGGTGGCCTTCTGGGAATGTTCTAATATATTGTGCTGAGCCGGGTGTTTCTGGATCATAATGGGGGTTGGGGGTTGAACCTTGAACGAATCCTCCTTCATCTAGTTTTTGAGCGGCT
>Ga0190310_1000568_pt1 | contig 12199 bp, 8 predicted proteins | sample 48700778_MG_FD_165059 | JGI IMG/M metagenome (GOLD analysis project Ga0190310, IMG submission 165059) | Hydrothermal vent sediment bacterial communities from Southern Trench, Guaymas Basin, Mexico - 4870-07-7-8_MG | ecosystem: Environmental > Aquatic > Marine > Hydrothermal vents > Sediment ... | reverse complement strand
TAATTATTAGATATGGAGAGCAGTATATTTATGAAAATGTTTTTAGAAGATTAACCAGTATTATTGATAAGATCAAGAATGATCCAAGTAATGATAATAATGGTATAGTCTTTATATTAAGGACTAGTATTCTTGAGCAATTACCTGGTTCTTTTCCTTTAAAATATCTTTGGTTCAGGACTCTTGTCGATTTATTGGATGAAAAAGACACACTTATATTGATTAATGATACGCCTGGAAAATCTTCTCTAGGCCCCATAGAATATTTTATATCATTTGTTATCCACATTGATTAACTAAGTTTCATACATAAAATAACTTCTTATATAGGTTTAAACAATCCCCATCTTAGTAGGAAAATTTAAACGAAAGCTATTAATCCTATATACCTATAAATATAGTGTAGGTGATAATGGAATGCCTTATAGAATTATACAGACTGGAATACCGGGATTAGATAAGGCTATTGGAGGAGGATTTACAAGACCTGGCTTAGTTTATATAGTGGGTCATCCCGGCACTGGCAAGACAATAATGTGTATTCATTACGCTTATAATAGAGCCATAAAACATGGTGAAAAAACTAAATATTTAACATTGTCAGAGCCCAAGGATCTCCTTATACAACGAATAAAGCTTTTAAAATTTGATAAACTCGATGAGTTCCTGAATAAGTATTTAAGCCTTGAAGAGGCAATGCCTTTGGCTGAGTATAGAGTCATTATTAGTGTTATCGAACATATTTTGGAAGATATATCTAAGGGTGAGTATGCTAATTTAATAATAGATAGTCTTTCATCACTTGTAAGAGGCTTATCCCCTCAGGAAGTAGCTAATATACTCCAAATGATCTTTAAAGAGATTACTGGTAAAGACATTACAACAATAATTGTTGGAGAAATACCATTATTTGCAGAAATAAAATTGCCTGGTGTTGAAGAGTTTATGGCGGATGTTGTAATTAGACTTGACTACATAGATATCCATGGAGAGAGACTTGCTGTAAGAATGACTCCTATTAAGATGAGAATAGGTGCTATTGATAGAAAATATTATGAAGTAGCAGTTGATGAAAGAGGCTTTAATGTTGTTGGAGAATTACCAAGTAGGGCTTTTGGAACCATATGACTTAGTTATTAATCCTATAGATTATTAAAAATAATAAAATTATTTAGATTAAATAATTGCAAAATTACTTAAGTATGTTTTAATTTCTAAATAATTAATTGATAGAAAAGTTAATAGAGGGTGCTTAGTTAATTGTTAAAATATAGATGCTATCGCAGAATGGGTATGCAGGTATTGTTTAATATACGATCATCTTCCTCAACGATTCCTAGATCATTCCTAAGTTTACTGAGGGAGTATACGAATTGATATCTTTTAGAGATCGAGAATTCATCATTAAGCATTATGGCCTATTCTCTCTAATTATAAGTGTTATATCTCTACTTTCTTCGTTTGTACTTGTTTATTTTGATATGCAATTTTTTAAATACAAGTTTACTATGTATGATCCATTGTCAATAATCTATTTGACCTTCGGTATAGTAGTTTCAGTATTTATGGTGTATTTACTAAATAGATTATTTAAAGTGTATGCCTTCATATCAAATAAGTCTGCTTATAAGAGATTCTTTATCATTATTTTATATTTTATCGAGATTTTCATCATAATATCTATTCTTGATGAGATATATCCTGCGCTTTTTCTTGGATTATTAAGAAGCATACATTTTATATTATTAGCAACTATGTTGTCTTTATTGATGCTTAAACTGGAAGCTCTAGGTATAAGAACCCACTATACCAGTAACTCCATGAATATTAGGATGAGCGAATTTAGGATCTTTAACGATTTGTCGATTAGTATTATAATTTTATGGCTTGCTTTCGGCATGGCTTCGCTATGGGGTGTTCCATTATTTGAAAGAATATACATTTCAATAGCTGAAAATAGAATTATTGACTATTTCTTATCCGCCTTGATTATCTTATTAGCTTTTTCATCTCCTTATGTATTATCGAGGACATGTGAATCAGGGATCCCAAATATAGGATATAAAGTATTGATTGGATTAAGCATTATATTATCGATAATCTTGTCTAACGTATTATTCTTTGATATTTATGCCGTGATATATATTAAGATTATTGAGATAATCTCTTTCATGATCTTTATAATGTTCTTTTCCTCTGTTCTTGATAAGATTATTCCTTCTTTATCCTTATCGAAAGAATTACTATTAGAAGTTACATTGAAAGAACCTAAAGTTATTATTATGGAATATTATTTAAAGACTTTTGGTTCAGATAAATCATCACTAGCTAAGACATTAGTTGATAAATTGACTGAGCCTGCTGAAATAGGAAGGGAAATAGATCGTTTTGATACAATATTGATATATACTATTCGTGGTAGTCCTCTGATAGAGTATCTTGAAGGAAACCTCATGCACTATCTTATTGATGAAGAAGGGAGGAGCAATGTCCCAATATATACGATTACATTGACAAAATCTCTGACACTGCCCAAAATATACCGTGTTGGTAAGGAGGTATGGAGATATGAAGTAGGTATTGACCCCACATATACTCCCTACGTTATTGAGAGAATTAGGAAGGAAGTAAATTCTAAAAATATGCTTATTATTATAGAGAATCCTGCTGATCTCATTAACTTAATAGGCTTTAAGAGATTTTATGAGCTCCTGCACTCCATAATTGAGAGATTAAGAGTAAATGATATGCTTGTCGTGTTTACTCCAATAGATCTTATTGATGAGAGGACACTTAATGCTTTAAGAAATATAGCAATGAAAGTAATAATGATATGAGTACTATATTGCCTCTTTAATGTATATATTTAAAATGTTTACTGCACTTATACAATTAAGTATAGATACGAATTACATATGATGACTATAATAATGTTTTGTCTGAGATTGGATTAATAATCCAGTAATTAGTAATAAATACACTTAGATATGGGGTGTATAGCTATAAGTTGAGTAGAAGTACAGAGATCTATGATATTATCTCTAGGCTCTCTCTAGATCTAAAGAGGATGGAGCTACTTAGGGATATAACTTTTGAAGCAGATTTGTTGAGAAGAAGCAGATTTCTAGAAAAGAGGAATATGGATATAGATGGTTTATTCAAATTTTTCGAGAAGTTTACGGTAGGAAAGTACCTATTGACGGCGAGCATCGATAATAAAAGATATGTTATGTATATAGAAGATGGTAAAATAGTTTCACCAGCATTATCGGATCCTTCTAGTGGGAGGAGATTAGTAGGTCTTAGAGCTTTAGCTCATTTCATCTCAAAGTTATTGAGAGGAAGTATTCAGGTTCGAGTATTTGTTATTGAAGAAGAAAGAGTTGAAGAGGAAACTCCTACACGTGAATTTCCTGGAGGGGAAACGATTCCTATTAAGAAACCTGCTATTGAAAGAATTAGGCAACTTGCTCATTTAACTGTTAAGCAACGTAGAGTTATAGAGAAGCGTTTTATTGAAGAGAAAAAACCAGTTGATCAAGAGAAATTAAAGGAATTGAGAAAGAAGCTTGAAGACGTATTAGGCGATCTACTTAATTATCATGGATATAGATTAGTGAATGTTAAGATCGATATTAAGGACTCCGATGTGTATATAGAACTTGATATAAAGAAGAGAAAATTATTTGGTGCAACTGATCCTAAGAAGTTGAAGAAAAGAGTTGAAGAAGAGACTGAAATACTTTTTAATATGCTTGATCTAAGTAGTGGATTTAGAATAGAGATTAAGAAATTATAGTTCTTCAAGATTATCTATGTCAAACACTCTTCTTTACAATCATATTTATATTTTTGAGGCTACAATAAGATTAATTATGAATAAATAGTAGTTAATTAGTGTGATAGAAATGGTATTGATTATTAGGAGACGAAGAGAAAGAGAAGCCACGATCCCTTTAATTATAGATTCTATGATATCTGCTAAAACATTGTCTCAGGATAAGAAAGTATATTCGCTTATTATGAGAGTCGACAATAGAGTTGGCATGCTAAAGGATGTTAGTGAGTATCTTGTTAGACAAAATATTAACATTGTTAAAACAGTTATCCCGGAGCCTGCAACCACTGATAAGAAAGAAGTATACCTTGTAATGGTTATCGAAATAGATAAGGATATGAATCCTAAGAAAATAGCTAATAATGTAAAGAAGATCGATGGAGTTAAGAGTGTTGATTTAAGGGAGCCTATAGGCTCACTATTATTCCCTAGATTATTCCCTATAATGGTTAATGGAGAAAGAGCACTTATAATACCTAAGAAAGCATTTGATTTAATGATGGAGGCTAGGGACAAATATGGTATTGCATGGACTACCGTATTTAATCAGATTGCTAGGGAGATGGGTAGAGGCATATATAGATTACTTGTATCATTTTATGGAGAGCCAGCGTCGGATGAGGATTATGATAGGTTATCTAGAGTGTTTATATATACACTAGAGGCTCTTGGATTAGGACATGTAGAAATAGTATATAATAATGCTAAGGAGGGTGAAGTAGTATTTAGGCTCTATGATAACATTGAATGTTCAAGATATAAGAGTCCAGCTGAGAAGAAAGGTGATTTTGTAGGGTCATTTATTGAAGGCTTCTACTTAGAACTTTGGACTCCACATAGAGTTAGATGGAATGAAACGAGATGTATAGCTCGCGGAGATAACTTTTGCGAATTCAATGTCTCCGTAACTCTCTAGTTCTACCGAATAATTCTCTTGTAACATCCTCCTTTACTTCAGATTCTTCTAGTAACTTCTTTGTTTCTAATATTTCTAAACTCCCTGTTGAAGCAGAAATGGTGGGTGTAGGCTGTTCTAAAATCTTAGGCATAATTTCTTCACCTGCTTTATGTAGATCTTCAACGGCCCGCTTATATATGGTATTAGGATCATAATAATAGTTAAATATTATTCTTGATACATCCCATACATTGGTTACATTCCTGTAGATCATCCAGTTGATTATTGTAGCTTTTCTATATATTTCTTCAATTATATCCTCAATATCTAAGCCTCGTTTAGCAGCTATATCACGTAAATGAACACTTCTCTCTAAGTATACTCTATGTTGATCAGATCTAGGATCCCATTCTGATATAGTAATGTATTTATCAAAGTCTTCGACTTCTTGAATAATATTAATTCTTCTTTGAACTTTAACAATTCCTTTTTCAATTCTTGTTATAACCCTATTTATATGAATGAATACGTTCATTAACTTCATATAGGTTTCAGGAATATTCATAGGAGGACTAGTAAGTCTTTTAATAGCATAATCAAGGGTCTCAGCATGTAAAGTAGATAAACCTCCGTGACCGACTGCCATAGCTTGAAACAATACAAATGCTTCTTCACCACGTACCTCTCCAACAATAATGTAGTCTGGACGATAACGTAGACTAAGCTTTACAAGATCAAACAACTTTACCTCAGTGCCACCACCCATACCAACAATATATTTTTCTCTACTAGTTAATTGAACCCAATTAGTATGAGGCAGATTAAGCTCAGGAGTATCTTCAACACTAACGATCTTCATACCTGGTTTTATAAACAGGCTAATTGCATTTAGTAATGTAGTGTTGTGGTTGAGTCTCCAGCCTATTTGGCCGATCACGAAGTTGTGAGTACCCTCAACCTCTAAGTCATATAGATACTTGTTTGTTGGCTCAATCTTTTCTATAGAAATGACTTTTTCAAAGAAGATATCTCCATCCATAAGCATAGATAGTTTCTTAAGTAAAGCTCCAGCCTCCTGACTCGGTCTCTCATGGAGTTTACTGGAGTAATATGTATATAGTTTCTTAAGTACATCAATACCTGGTTTCCTCCTACCATACTCATACTGTCTCATATACCTACTCGGTAACCCAAGTTCTCTCTCTACAGTCTTCTTACCAATGCCTAAAGCCTCCCTAATAAGGACCAGGTATTCAGAGATCGGATAGACCATGTAGTTTGGATTTCGTTTTCTATGGAGATAGTATTTATTGGCCATTTCAATGACGTCGCTAATCTGTATTGAGACATAGTCCTTAACTAGTGTAAGTAGCTTTAGTGCTTCCATACCGTATATGAGAATACGGTAAGCAGGCTTACCCCTTATATTCCGTGCCTTAATAACATGCTGGATCCTTAGCCTCTTTAACATGAAGCTTATTCCATTAATTAATTCTCTTGACCTAGAGGTGAACTCTACTATTAACTCTATCTTATTTCCATACCTCTTTACATATATACTTCCATCAGAATCTAGTATACCAGCTATATAGCTTAATAGTACTGATTTATCATCGCTAAAGAGGATCTCATTGGGAACCCTAATAGTATATGATTTATCGCCATTAAATAGCCTTGATAAATATTGATATAATTGTTCATGGTAGAACCTTAGGCTCTTTACATTATTCCTCTTATCAATAACTACATGTAGATTCTTACCAAATAGTTTCTTGACTAAGTCTCTATACCTACGTATGATGTCTTCATTGCTTGACGTTAGAACTATTGATTTACTATATGTATCGAGGGCTCCATCGCCACTCCAAAGCCCAAGGAAGTATGCATAATCAGTACTTATTCGAGAATCTCCATCATATTCTATGTCAAGCCATGTATTGACAATATAGTCTCCAGGCTTCAGATCCTTTGCCTCTATGGCAACAAGATCCAATGTATATGGATCGATCTTTATAAAGTTGTGGTCAAGAGTAGTAGTTATTATAGAAGTATTTGTCTTAACTCTAACAAGAGGCCTATGATCTCTATGCTTAATAATTCTCCTTAGCCTCCTCCATGAGAGCTTGTAATTATCACTAACACTTAAAACCTCAACTAAATGATTATCAGCATCCTTCACAATATGATCCTCTACGATATACTCTCTAGACCCTACTATCTCATATAGTTTAGAAGCCTCAATAATACTTGGTTTACCATTAATCCTTACAATAATCCTTGTATCTCCAGGGAAACTCTTACCCGTACCTGTACCTCCTGCTATTAGTGCTGTTTTACCATGCTCTATAAGAGTCCATAGATAGGCAGCCATTATACTATTCATAGTGCCTCCCATAATTAATTCAACTGGGCTAAATGGTCTTTCACGGAATTTACGTATGGTAAATGTAGGGCCTTTAACCGAGATTTCTCTACCAAATGTTGCTGCTAACCGATGTTTTCCGGGAAGCATAGCATCTACAATTGGAAAGGCAACGCTAATATGTTTGCCAGCCATATGTGCAAGCTTCATAACATACTCATTAAGATATTCATCGTCTAGAAAAGTGATGTTAGTTGGTATATTTTCATATTTTCTATGCCATATGTATATCGGTATATTCACGCCATTACATGATATATCCTCTATATTTGGATCTCTCATAAGGGGATCTATGGGACCATATCCTATGAGATTACGTTCAATATAGTAGAGTAATTTAAGTCTACGTGTACCTACAAGGCCTAGTTTATTACGATATTTTTCAGCAATACGTTTAGCTTCCTCGAATACATAGCTACGTAGATCCTTTATTTCCTCTGATCTCTCAGGAGGCTTTATCTCATCCATAAGTATTTGTGTAAGTTTATCAAGAACAGACTTGTCTTCTAGTGTTAAACCATATTCTTCAACATAATAAACGGGGCCCTCGGGTGTTTCGGCAATCGTAACTTTGACAAAGGGTTTATAAACATAATAACTCTCAATAACTCTCCAACTAGGATCACGAGGAGTTATTTGAACTGGTTCAACTATTGGGATAACCGTTCTAACGGCTTCTCCAACTTCATATGGTCTTTTCTCCTTCTTTCTACGAAAGGCTCTTTTCAAAACACTAATGGAAATACGTAGTCTTTTCACTATAGGTGTCAATTTTTACCACTCCACGTATAATAACTATATTTTAAATACATCTTTAAATACTATCTTGTTATTAATTATTTTAATCAAAATTTCATAAATATTCTTTTACATGATCATGTAATAAATAGTCTGGTTAAAATACAATTATTAACCACTGGTAACTATATATTTTATGAACAGTGTGTCTATAAGGGATGTTCATGAAATTTTGGGATTTCGTATATAAATATTTTGGAAAATCGGGAAATTGGGTAATTAGGATTTACCCTAATTTACCTGAGAACATACGTCGAAGCGGTATGCATATATATCCTGAAGTATATGCTAGCTTTATAGTATTTACTACATTTATATCTGTTGTAATTACCATTGTTTTAATAAGAGTAGCTTTTATGTTTGGAGTACTATTATCGCTGCCATTTATAGTTTTAATACCGTTTCTAACGTTTATCATTCTTGTAAACATCCCTTCATTAATAGGATCTAGTCGTGCTGGTGGAATAGAAGGTGAACTCCCATATACTGCTGCGTATTTAAGCATAATGATTACAAGTGGTTTATCTCCTTATGTAGCATTTGAACGAATATCTAAGGCTAAAAAAGTATTTCCTAAATTTAGTGATATAAGTCAAAAGTTTATTCTGTTTGTACGAGTTCTAGGAAAGGATCCATTGACAGCTTTCTCAATTCTCGCTGAAAGAACTCCTAGTCCTAGTACAAGAGATTTATTGACAGGATATATAACTACAGTTAGAGCAGGCGGCGATGTAGGTGATTATCTTACTAAGAAGGCTCGACTACTTTTCTCTGAAATCCTTGTTAAGATGAAAATTATAGCTGATAAATTGTCAGGTCTACTAGAATCATATCTAGCACTAATACTTCTTTCAACCATTAGCTTGTCAGTAATGTATTTAGTAACATTATCTTTAGGAGCTACTGTAACCTTCGGATTATCGGCTGAAGGCATGTATATATTTTTATATATTTTAGCACCATTCCTATCAGCAATGACTATGTATCTCACCGATCTTATTCAATATAAAGAACCATGGATAGACTATAGACCGTATATAGTATTTTTCGGCCTTACATTGCCACTGGCGATATTCTTCATATTCTTTGGCCTATTCTTACCATCGATTCTTCCATCAACCCATCCATTTATCAATACCTTCTTTGTTCAAGGAATTACTTGGATGTTGTCCTTTCCCGCAAAGTACATGAATCTTGAAACATACTTATATCCCTCTGTAGAAATAGCGATGTCCCTTATAATTGCTACGATACCTTCGGTTCTATATGCTGAGTACTTATCTAGTGAATATAAAATTGTACAAGGAATAACTCGTTTCTTAAGAGATCTTGTAGAGGTTAGAAAAACAGGCTTATCTCCTGAAAGAAGTATCATAGAGTTATCTAGGAGAAATTATGGCCGTTTCACTAAATATTTAAAGAAAATGGCTATGCAATTAAGTATGGGAATACCCTTATCTAAAATCATAAATGAATTATTTAGGAAAATCATTGTATGGAGAGCAAAAGTCCTACTATATATGATGACAGACTCTATTGAGGTTGGAGGAGGAACTATTGAGGTAATGGAAAATCTAGCATGGTTTGCTGAGAGCGTTGAAGCTATTGATGAAGAGAGAAAGAAGAACTTAAGAGTTCTATTAGTCGTTCCATACATGGGAGCTATACTTGCAGCAGCTACTGTTATAATGCTAACTGTATTCCTAGGATCATTACCATTAAGTACAGGTCCCTACAAATATGCTGCTTCAGTCACTCTACCATCAATAGTAATTAATACATATATGATGGGATTAGTAGCTGGAAAAGTATCAGCAGGATCGGTTGCTTCAGGATTTAAACACGCACTATTCCTAACATTAGTGACTCTAGTGTTTATTATGCTGACTTCATTTATGCAGGTCCTCTTAGGAGGAATAATTACAAAACCAGTCTAAAGCTGTGATAACCTTGAGGGCTATAAGCGAGACAATAACGTCAATAATTGTGACATCAGCCTTGATCATAATATCTATTACTATCTTCTACTATGCACTTCTCATACTCCAACAATCATCTATATCTGCAGAATACGGCTATATAAAAACAACATTTATAAATCTAGCAAATTCATTCCCAGACATCATTGAAGGCGGCTCTTATGCGGCAGGAATACCTTCTAGAGTTGTAGGCATAGGCTATAAAGAACTCGACAACTCAGGCATTAATATTATAGTTAGTAAAGATGGTAATAATATATTCAATTACAATGATAACCCTATAGCTATAGAAGCAATAGCATACCATGCTATAGTAACTACTAATTCTACCTTATATGGAACAGATGATGGCATTGTTAATCAAACATTATTAATACCGAGAGTAACCGAAATATATCATAAAGGCGCTACATATATACGCTTAGATACATGCCGTGTATATGTTAAAACCTATGAAATAACTGATCCCTCGGGAACTAAATATATAATTAATATCCTATACGTTAAATTCACTCCTAAAATAATATCGTCTTCTCCTAGGAGACTAGTTATTTCACTATATGACGTCAATACTACTACTATATCGGATGTTGATGACGTAACTATAAAAGTTCAGCAGGGATCAAGTGCTCAAATATATGAGCTACGCGAATACTTCGGCATCCCTTCAGGAGCAACTATTGATGTTAACATCGTTATTAAAGAAGTAGGGGTGGTATATCTATAATGGTATCCTCCGCTATAATCCATGTAATAGGAACATCAATGCTGGTAATGATATTATTATTTGTCATTATATATACATCGACTTCAACATATCTCCTTATAATAAGTAATGAGAAAGATAATTTAGAGAAAATAGCGAATTCCATAGCCCTCCAAATAACTTATACACTATATATCAATACTAATACATCTATAGAATTGAATTACCCGATCGTATCAATATATAATTCGGAATACAACATCATAATTGGAAGCGGTTCATCAATAAAATCTCTATATCCATTTATAAAAGACCTTGATGATGATTCAATATATGTAATTGCATTTGATCCAGCTAATAATGTATATGCATATGCATTCTTAGCATCAAGTACTTCAACTCCATCAATAACGGTTGAACCTGATCCAAAGATTTTCAGTAGTTCATCTATAGCAATAGTTGAAAAAATAATAGAAGGAAATAACATAGTGTTAAGATGCCATATTGTGGGGTGGAAAATTAGTTGAAAGAAGTCATTGAATATATTTTAGCTTCCCTTGTAATACTATCTACTATTCCACTATACAATTTCATAGTAGATCAGCTATATAGTCCTCCAGAATTAGAGGTTGACTATTCATTTGCAGCAATGTTTTCTGAGAATGCATTCGATATATTAAAAGAAGCGGCCATAAATGGAAACCTATCTTCTCCATTAATAGATCTTTCAACACATATTAGGGAAAGACTATCTTATTTAGGGAATGAATATGGTTTTCAAATAAGTATAGTCTCTCAAGGAATCCTAAGATCAGTTCTCCAAGGAAATACATTCAAAATATATACAATTGATCGGGGGAATGTCAGCCTATTAACAATATACTCCAATGGATCTATTTATAATCTAACCCTTACAAATCCATCAACAATATATTCGAATGATACATATATGTATGAGACGGCATTGCCAGATCCATCTCAAATAAAGTTCATTGCCATAATCTTAGACACAGGAGTATATAGGTATGTAGACTATTACTCCAATGGAGCCGATATAGTTTACCTAGGGAATATAAACAATACACTATATATCATATCAGATCACTTGTTCCCCCCTAATCTAGATAAATATGGATTACAGGGAGTATCTGCAAAAATAATATCATATTCTAATTCTAGCTTTCTTATTACTAAAGAAACGATATATAGAGAATATATAGATGTGGGAATAAATTGGGAATCATGGCCTATATACTTTTGGGAGAAATATAATGAAGTAAAGATAAATTATTTCGCAATTTATGAAGGTATAACCCCTAGTCTTCCTTATTATAAATATAAATTAAGTATATTGGAAGAATCCGCTACACTTATAGCTAGGTACAATATTACAACCAGGTTTATCCCATTTCCCCCATTTATTCATATATACATAAATCCTCCCGAAATAATAAGTAATGAAAGTAAGCCTCCAGTAACTTATAATTTAAGTGCTCCTCTTTACAATTTATTAATTGTCTTATTAAAAGACGCTGATGGAAATATACATATTGCGGTA
>Ga0190310_1000565_pt1 | contig 12231 bp, 21 predicted proteins | sample 48700778_MG_FD_165059 | JGI IMG/M metagenome (GOLD analysis project Ga0190310, IMG submission 165059) | Hydrothermal vent sediment bacterial communities from Southern Trench, Guaymas Basin, Mexico - 4870-07-7-8_MG | ecosystem: Environmental > Aquatic > Marine > Hydrothermal vents > Sediment ... | reverse complement strand
CCCTTCTCTTTGTATAATTTCATTGCATAAGCCAGTTCATGCAACCTTACGATTCCGCTTTCCTCTCTTAAGTCACAAACCCTAGTTCTCCTAAGCTCTATCATCGTAGCTCCTACTCCTAAGACCTCTCCCATGTCATATATCAGCTTCCTCACATACGTACCTGCTTGACAAAGTACCCTTAATAGAACGAGATTTCCTTTCCTTTCAACAACTTCTAGCTCGTATATATGTCTGATTCTTCTCTGTCTCCTTACAGAGGATCTTAAAGGAGGTCGTTGATATATTGGGCCCCTAAATTCATTAACTACTTCATTGAGATGTTCGTCTAGTACGGGACTGTGTAACCGCATAATCGCGTAGTACTCCTTAGGCCCAAGTAAGAAAACTCCTAATAATTTCGTAGCCTCTCCAGTAGCTATAGGAAGTAAGCCCGTAGCAGGAGGATCTAGCGTTCCGCTGTGGCCTGCCTTTTTAACGCCTAATATCCTCTTAACCCAAGCTACTACCTGATGACTGGTTTGTCCTGCTGGTTTATCTAGAGGAATTAACCCATAATCCAGTAAAACATCTATCGGTCTTTTATCCGGGTAATATCCATATTCTCCTTCTGATTCCTCTCCTATTACCTTCAATCTAGAGATTATCTTATCTCTAAGGTCCGAGCTCAAGGTTCATTCCCATACCCCTGTACGAATACTTCTATTATTTTAGCCGTTATCTCCGGCTGGAGTTTTTCCGTATCTATTACTAGATGGAAGGCCCTCATATCCTCTCCAAAATCGTAGCCATATAGCTCTTTGTACAACTGCTTGTTCTCTTTATCCCTAACCTCTATGATCTCTAGTGCTTTCTCATAAGAAATGCTATCCCTTATGCTCATCCTTCTCGCTCTCACTTCTTTAGATGCCTTTAGCCATACCTTAATCCCGGAGTTAGTAAGCCACGGAAGAGAGTAACTCGTTATAACGTATCCACCCTTCCTCGCTAATTCGCATAACCTCTTATCTACTTCTAAGTCGTACGTATGGTTTCTGATCCTTTCCCTTAAGAACTTCTGACCTTCTTCGCTATCCCACCAATCTTCTCCCATCACGCGATATCCTCTTTCTTCAGCAAGCTCCTTTAATAGGTCTCCTCCCGATACGTACTTTAGGCCTAGCCACTTTTCTAATATCCTCGCTACAGTCGTTTTTCCTACGGCTGGAGGTCCTGAGATTATAATGCTCAACAATTCTACCACTTCAAGGCGATGTGCCCATTAACTTGCTTATAATGAGGTTTGACGATATAGATGTAAGTATATACCAGCTTACAAAGTCTAAGCCGAATAGCCCATCGACGGGAGCTATCGTCTTAACGAACCATAAGTTAAACTGAAAGGGAGATAGAGCTACTATCTTTCCTCCAAATATAGAATTTATCGCCATGAATAATATTATAAATGGAATGAAGAAGTACAGAGAAGCCATCATCCTTTCGCTATTCACTTTCATCATCATCTCTCTCATCTGTTTTTCCTTCTTCCTTAACTTCTCTATTTTTTCTAGATTACCGGATTTTAATGCTTCCCTAAACTCGCGTTGGAATGCGTTGTATGCTGTTTGAACCTCTCTTGCATATTCTAAATTCACCTTCTTTTTAATTACGAAATTTGAGATTAAGTTTAACATCATCGCTATTAAAAGGATGAGTAACGTTGAAATGGGTATTTGAGTGACATCCAAAGCCATCATCCTATTCTACATACCTCTTTAAGTTTTTATCGTCTCCCGAGAATTCTTCCAAGTTTTGGCATTAGCGTTTCTACGTGTTCTCTTAATAGCATTTGGTAGTAGTTGATCGTAATATCTATCATGAGTAATAAGCCTATCCCTGACCCATAAACTCCTAATAGGTCAGAAAGAGAGGCAATTAAGCCTATAATTATCCCTCCAAGGAGCGTTACAGTAGGTATATACTTAGCTAACACGAACTGTATTGAAGCTCTCGTGGATCTAAATCCAGGAAGATGGACCTTTGCGTCCAAAAGGCTCTTAGCCGCTTTCTCTGCCGACATTCCTCCTAACTCGACCCAAAGCTTAGCGAAGATGACGCTGAAGAACACCATAAAGGCTACATACGTGAAGATTCTTATAGGATCTTGTATAGCTACAGGTAGAGGGCCTGGAGGAGATATATAATATAAAAGGCCCGATACCGGTCTTTTGTGTTGATCGAAAGTACCTAACCAGGATAGATACGGATTCTGCGGGAGCCAGCTAGACAGTAAGAGGGTAAAGAACTGGATGTCTGCTATAAGAGCTCCAACCAATATTACAGGAATGTTAGAGACATACAGCAATTTTATAGGATAAACGCCAGTGAAGCCCCTAAACCTAGTGGAGGATATCGGAAGCTCAATTCTAACCCCCTCTAGATAGACTATGAAGAAGATGAAAGCTAAGGTGCTTATAAGCCCCATTAAAGCGGGAATATGAGGACCTCTAAATAAGATTCCTGAAAAATTTCCAGAGATAGTAGAATTAATAAGGAAGGGGACAAAGCCATAATACCCCTCTGGTATTACCAGAGGGCTAAACATATCTAGCATAAATCTTAATGCAACACCCGCTAATATGAATAGGCTTATTCCGCTTCCTATTCCCCATCCCTTTTGAACCATTTGATCTAACATAAAGACGGCCATGCTAGCGGTTATTAACTCTAAGATCACTATGGTTGCTGTATTGGGGGGAAGCCTTACCCCGATAGCGCCGCTAAGTGTATATGCTGTTGCCTCAGCTACTATAAATATGAATGTGAATACCTTTGTAAAGGCGGAGAAGAAGCTTCTATCCTCTGGCTTTGAAAAATCTAACTTAATTATATCCGAACCTACTAATAGCTGAGAAATTAGTCCGGCCGTTACGATAGGGCCTATTCCAAGCTCCATTAAAGTACCTTGTTTAGCGGCGAATATTATCCTGTAGAAGGCTAGGTAATCGGCTCCTAGCCTAGGTATGCCATAAAGAGGGATTTCGGCCATAATGAGGTAAAGGATTAACGCTAGCGCTGTCCATATTATTCGCTCAGTAAACGATGGTTTCCTTTTAGGCCTAGGTACTTCAGGAAGTACCGAGGAAATGGCTTTAATTACTTCCCTTAAGCTCATTTCTCTACTAATAACTGTACCTTACCGCCCGCTTTTTCTACTTTTTCCTTAGCCTTCTTGGTTGCCCTATCGACTATCACGTAATACGCTCCCTTTACTTCTCCTGCGCCTAGTAATTTATCTATCCCCATTGACTTAAGGTCCAGAACACGGAGTCCTTCTTTAACTTTTTTCGTCTTTAACTTTTCAGATAGTTCATCCAAATCTGAAACGTTCATCCACTTTCCGATCCCGATGGACGTAGGGGGTTTAAAGCCATGTTTACCGAAGTAGTTCGGAGCATACTTAATCGTCCAGCTCCACTTATGTTTATGTAATCCGGCCTTTCCTCTTCCTCCCTTGTCTCCGTGTTTCCTATGTTGTCCCACTCTACCATAACCAACAGTTCTAGTCCCTCTCTTCTTTCTAATCTTCCTCTTCCTAGTGGCCATCTATATCACCTTCATCAAATCATTCTTTCTACTGTCTCTAGAAGTTCAGGGTTTTCCCCTAAAACGCCTCCTTCTTTATAACTTTTCTTAACGCTCCCCGGAAAGCCCTTTCTAGGAGGGTTTAAAGCGAAATAAGGCTTAATACCCTTTAACTTATTAAGCTTCACCTCTCCCTTAATCAGCTTATCAGCTAAATCCTCAAAACTTGGAAAGCCTAACTCCTTTAGATATTCCTCATCTAATGGTCTCCATCCAGTTCTTCTTCCTCTCTCTTTCAACAGCTTAACAACGATGTCCTTGGAAGCCGTACACCATGCGATCCAATCCTTGGCTCTTTTCAACATGCCTCTAGTTACGGGATTGTCGGGAACTAAGGTCGCATTATATCTTCTCCTTAAATTCAACCTAATTAACGTATCCTTAACTCGTGTAGGAACATTAACCGTTCCCTTTATCCTTACAACAAGCAATAAAGCCATTTTTAGACACCTTTACGCTTGAAAGCGTTGTACTGTAGATAGTTTAAACATCTTTAAGAAAGCGTCATATACGGCTTGGGTTATTGAGGTTATGGTACTTGTAGATCCAAACGTCTTAGTCCATGCATCCTTTACACCAGCTAACGCTAAGAGGTTCTTTACGGTTTCTCCGGCAACCAAACCTAATCCTCTAGGACCAGGAATTAAGATTACCCTAACGCTTCCAGATTTCCCTTCTAACCTATAAGGAAGAGAATGAGGTTGACCGCATCTACATTCCCAACTACCACACCCTAACTGAATTGGTATTATATTTAACATAGCATTTCTTGTTGCCTTTTCTATAGCTATCCTCGTTTGACGAGCTTTGCCATGACCCACACCAAACCATCCCGATTCCTCCCCTACGGCTACAACTGCACTAAATCTCGTCATTTCTCCAGCATCAGTTTGTTTTTGAACTATCCTTATGCCAACTAAATAGGTTTTAAGGTTGGGTAAAAGGGTTTTAACTATCTCTGGCTCCTTAATCTTCCAACCATTCTCGAAAATCTCCGCTAAGGAAGTTATCTTACCTTCCGCTACCATCTTTCCTAAGCGAGTTTTAGGTACCCACTCAGCTTCCATAGTCATGCCTTAGCCACCCTCTCCTAGTATTTTAACTTTAAACTTTTCAACTAATGAAGGGAGTTCTTCTATATTTTTATCCCATAAAGCAGAAAATCTCCTCTTAGCTAATTCTGGATCTTTCTTCTTTAAATCGTTAAAGTAATTCACTATGTGTTTGCCCTTTAATCTATCTTCGTCTGGTAGTACTTCTTCATCAAACGGAACATAAATGCCCGCTTCTACAACGCCTTTTACTACAGCTGCTACTCTAGATCTAGGCGTAAAACCTTTGACGCCCGTGTAGAGTATAGCTTCATTTATTCCCGCCTCTTTAGCTCTCTTTCCCAGAAGTAAGCCCACTAAGTACGCCGCAGGTAGGTTTTTCCTGCTAAATTTCCATCCCATTTTCAAGAGTTGCCTAGTGTTAGCATGTACTAGTACTTTATCTCCTCCTATTTCGGGCTTTATTATTTGAGCGTTTATGTTTTTATTAGAGACGAAAACATAGAGAAGAGGCTTTCTAGATAAGATAGCCTTCTTCCTTCTCCTATAATTTGTCTTTCCCTCTCTTCTCCTTCTCCACGCTATTCTCAAGATATCATCTCCTCTCCATTTCGACTATGATCTCCTTCAACCTTCTAACCGTCTTTATCTCTCCTCCCTTTACTTTCTTGTATAACTGCTTAAAGATCTCATTGCTTATCCTTCTTCTAGCCTTTAGTGCTTTAAGATACTTTCTTAAGGCTCTAACCTGTCTAACCCATCTCTCCTTCTTTCCCATTCTCGCTCCCTTGCTTCCCTTCTTAGATCCTGGTCCTCTTCTTTTCTTCTTCATCTTCTTCCTCCCACCCGATATTCCTCTTTTAGGTACAGCCCAAATTGCTCCCTCCTTTATAAGCCTCTTAATATCCTCCCTAGTTACGGCATCCACTACATCTTGGACCCTTTCAGGATCTATTCTGACCCTATTTACTCCAACCTTTAGAATACTAGCCGCTATTTTCTTCTTGCTAACTATGCTCATTTTACTTTACACCTCTAGGGTTTAAGACCTTAATTCCTAACTCCTTTGCTTTCTCCAATATCTCCTTTCTCTTCTTAGCTCCTACTGTATGAGCTATTCTGATGACTTCAACTTCAGGATTTATTCCCTCCAATTCTTTAGGATTATGAATTAACACCTCCTTATAGCCGGAGGGATGCAAACCTCTTACCTTCTTAGGTCCTCTATATCCAACCTTAACCCTCTTTGGCCATCCCTTAACTTCCATTCGCATTTTACTATCAATTCCCTTTGGTCTCCTCCAATTTGGTTTGACCCTCTTATACCTCCAGCTTTCCTGCCTTACGAACTCGGGCCTTTTCTTAGCTATTTCCTTCCTTAATTCTAGTAATCTCTTTATCTCCTCGCTTATCCCCTTACTTCCCTTTTTCATAGATATACACCCCGTCTAGGAAAATCCGTTGGTCCTTGTTCTTTATTCTCGTAGATTGTTCGATATTAGCTGCGGTTTGAGACACTTCCTCCAAGCATGGCCCTTCCACTATCACATCATCCCCCTCAACCCTAACCTTTGTAAGATCGCCTACTATCTTTGCCTTCCTAGGCTCTTTCTCTCCGTAGAAGTTCTCGATATAAACCATTTTTCCCTTTACTCTTACATTTATAGGGAAGTGAGAGTAAGCTATTTTGAGTTTGTACACAAAGCCTTGTTGAACGCCTTTAAAGAGGTTTAATACGTGTTTTTTGGCAGCATTAAGAATTGCGTAGTCGCTTCTCTTTTTGCCAATAGGGCATATTACTACTTTGTTGTCCTCTACCTTTACATCTACTCTTATCCTGTTGAAGTCTTTCCTACATTCTCCCTTTGGTCCTCTAACGTATACTACCCCCTCCTTTATCTCAGCTGACACTCCTTGTGGGACTTCAAGAATTACAGGTTTTATTTCTTTTTTCAAGATAAACCACCTAGTAAACGTATCCTAATAGGCGCCCTCCTATTCCTCTCTTTATGGCTTCGTAATGGCTCATTACACCTCGATTTGTTGAAACAATTAAAATTCCTACACCTACTGCCGGGAGGTACTTGCTTTCCCACTTACTAAATTCGTTTTTCTTTACAGGAAATCTCGGCGATATGACGCCACATTTGTTTATTCTACCGAGTAGTTGTACTCTAAGCTTTCCCGCAATTCCATCATCTATATACTCAAACTCTCCAATATACTTATGTCTCTGCATTACTTTAAGAACTTCCATAGCGAGCTTTGAAGCAGGTACTATGAGGCATTCCTTCTTATTCCTCATTTCGTTATTTTGAACTGTTGCAAATAAATTGGCAAGGACGTTTTGAGCGGGCAATACTCATCACCTTTATTCGTATTTCTTAAAGCCGAGCTTTTGAGCGACTTCCCTAAAACAATGCCTACATAACATTAATCCATACTTTTGGATAATTGGACCGTATTGTCCACATCTTTTACAGGCCCTAGCTCCCTTACCGTACCATCTCGGTTTTCCACTCCTAAGCTTAACCAAGCCTACTTCACCTCCACCCCTAACACATTCTTAAAGAAATTTATTGCTTCCTCCTTAGTTACAAGGTGGTTTTTACCCACTTTTGATCTAGCTCTCTTCCTTCTAGCAACTCTATACCCAGGTCTTTCCAGTTGTACGCAGACATCCATACCAAATATCCCTATTTCAGGATCGTATTTCATACCGGGTATATCAATATGTTCCTTAATGCCGAAAGATACGTTTCCTCTTTCGTCAAACGAACTCGCTTTTAATGTATTACCCCTAGCTTGAAGGAGGAGCTTTAGTATTTCGAATGCCTTCTTTTTCCTTAAGGTAGTAACAACAGCTATTGGTTCACCTCTGTAAATTCCAAATCCTCTAATCGTTTTCTTGGCCTTCCTTTGAGAAGGCTTTTGACCAGTTACCATCTCAAGAAGTTTTGCTGCTTTTTCTAGCCTCTCTCCGGATTTTCCTACAGCTATATTTATTACTACCTTACCAATCCTAACCTCTCTCATTGGATTTTCTTGTACCGCTTCCATTATAAAATCAGCCCTCCACAGGTATCGTTATAACCGGTTTTCCAACACCTATAGGCATTACTACCTCTTTTGGAAGAATTACCTCCTCACTATTAAATGAAACCTTTACTGAAGGCTTTGTGGTAAACGTACCCTTTATTATCTCTAAAGCTCGTCCTATTTTACCTATTCTAGCCCCCCTTATGACCAATACTAGAGCGCCCTTTTTCAGTTTTATTACGTCAATTATCCTTTGTGACGGAATTTCAATCAATAGAGAATCTCCTGGGGAATATTCCTTTCCATTGTCAATTAAGAAGCTTCTGCCGTCATGAGTACCGAGTTGTATCTTACCTCCCTTTACCATAACCTTGGTCTTAATAAGACACAATTTGAGATTCTTCTCTTCCTTGGGTATTTTCACAGGATAGATCAATTTACCTTTATAGGGCAACATACGATAGACTAGATCTGCGACCGGTAATTCAACAACGTCCATTAAGCCTATTGGGAATTTATGATTACGTCTTACCTTTCCATCTACCACTAACTTGCCATCTTTTATCACCCTTAAGGCCTCCCTTCTAGTGTATACCAGTTTTAAAACATCTCTCAATAGCGTTACAGGATCGTAACTGTATCCCTTGGGATGAGGTCCTGGGGATACGTTAGTTACGAATATTTCCCTTTTTCTTGGGATCACGTAAAACGTCGGCGCTGTTTCCCTTTTCCTTCTGTAATTCTTTCCCATCCTTGCCATTTTACCTTCCCTCCAACTTTTCCTTCCTCTTCTTATCGTCTAGATTTAAGGAAACAACGATCAGGTTAGAAGCATGTATTTTAACAGGTACGCTGTCTCCTCTCACTTTCTCCCTAGTTAAGCCCTCTATAGTAACTCTTCCTTCCTTTGGAAAAACCTTTAAAACCTTACCTTGTACTCCTTTGTAATCTCCCCTTATTACTTTAACGGTATCCCCAGGTCTCACTCTTACACTCCTCCTTCCGTATTTTTCTCTTAACTCCTTTGATAAGTGTGCCGAAACAAACTTGGATTTAATATGATGTGGAGCTTGTAATTGCGCTCTTCTTACCGTCCTAGGTTTATAAGGAACGATTCTCATACCTACTCACCTAAATTATCATAGTTGCAATGCTCGCAATTCTCGGCCAACGCTCCGCCGCCTCGGCCGCTACAGGTCCTCTTATATCGGTTCCTTTGAGATCTCCCTCAGGAGTTATTAGAACTGCTGCATTGTCCTCGAAGGAGATTCTTACGCCGCTAACTCTTCTGATTGGATATTTTTGTCTTATTAAGACCGCGGGAAACACCTGTTTCCTTAACTGGGGGGGCCCCTTTTTAACCACGACTATTATTTGATCTCCTACAGAGGCAGCGGGAAGCCTCCGCAATCTACCCTTATATCTTGCTACCTGTATGACTTTCAAGGTCTTAGCCCCCGTATTATCCGCACAGTTTATTATAGCGCTTACAGGAACTGCTCTAGTTATATAGGGCTTATACTCTTCGACGCCCTTAGCAGAAACAGCTCTGGAAGACATAGCTACTCACCCTTCTTCCCCAACACCACGAAGCTTACGCTTTTAGCTAGAGGACGACATTCGCCAATTACTACCTTAGTCCCAACTTCAACATCTATGCACGGAGGAAGATATGCGTGTATTTTACTCCTTCTCTTTTCATATCTCATGTACTTCTTTATGTAGTGGTAGTATTCCCTTTCAACTACTACCATTTTCTTAGCTTTATTACTGACTACCTTTCCCTCTAGTAACTTACCTCTAACTGAAAGATGTCCATGCCATGGACATCTTTCATCATCACAAGCTCTCTTAGGAGGCTCTATTCCTTCTATACCAATGTTTCTCATGGGTCTTTCACCACCCTATCCCACGGTCTCAACATTACCATACTACCGTGGACTTTGTGTTTTCCATTTACAAGGAAGATCGTTCCTCTTTTAGGAACCTTTAACCTCCTACCCTTTTCGTCACGAATCCAGAACGTATTTTTGGTTTCATATACTACCTCTCCTCTTATCCCTTTGTAGGGTTCGGATAATACTTCAACTTTGTCGCCTATCCAGATGCTCATAACTCAACACCTCTTTCCCTTAAAACCGTCAGAATTCTAGCGATATTTCTCTTGACAACCTTGACTTTTCCTGATTCCTTTCCTATTATCCCTCTCGCTGAAAGCGTGTTCAACCTCAATAGCTCCCTTCTTAACTCGATGAGTTGTTCTATTAATTCCTCCGTATTTTTCTTCCTAAGCCCCTTAGCCTTTAGAACTGGCACCTTCTTTCACCTCCTTAAGCTCCTCTTTAAGCTTAAATTCCTCCGGTATAGCATCTTTATACGCTATTCTCACCTTTATACCGTACATTCCCATCTTTAATAGGACATGTTTAATGGCCTCCTTCACAGCTATTTCCCTAACATACCCGCTTTTAGGAACAATGCCTTCCTTGAACTTTTCAAAGTGGGCACGTTCACTTCTTATCTTACCTGATACAACTATTTCACATCCTAATGCACCGGCTTGCATCACGGAGTTTAAAGCGGCCATTGCCGCCCTTCTGAAGGGAACGCCTCTTTGTACAGCATTTGCTATTCTTTGAGCAACTATCCTTGGGTTTAGTTCGGGATTTGTAACCTCGATGACATTAACGGTTAAGTTATGAAGCTTGAACTTTTTAGATAGGATCTCCGTTAAATCACGAATTCCCGTTCCTTTCCTTCCTATTATCAAACCCGGTTTTAAAGCGTAAATATTTATCCTAGGCCCCGTAAGTAGTTTATCGATTTCAATTCCAGCAAATCCAGCATCTGCTAACCTTTCCTCTAAAAATTCCTCTATTTCAGCATACATGGATAATCTATTTAACACAGCTTTCACATACGACATTTAGCTTCACCTCTCCTCTCCTACTACCTCTATATGTACTAAAACTTTAAAGTTAGGGGTAGATCTTCCAAACGCTCTAGGAAAATACTTCTTTATTTTACGTCCGGGATACGCCGCAGCATGTACTATTTCTATTCTAGATACATCTAATCCCTTAAATTCTGCATTAGCTTCTAAATTTTCAAGAAGCTTTAATATCATCTTCGCGGCCTTAACGGGATATCTTCCAGCGTAAAAGCCAACCAAACCCCTTCTATGGGGGACCTTCTTTTTATACCTTCTAAAGGGAATTGGCCTTTTTAAGTCTATAACGTCCTCTAAGAGGGCCTTAGCCTTATCTAAGCTAAGGCCCTTTATAGCCGCACATACCTCCCTAGCAGCCTTAGGGCTAACATCCACCTCCCTAAGGCTGGCTCTTACTTGTGTTGTCGGATTATACTCTGTATATGAATATCCGAATTCTGGCAAGGCCGCCACCGTTGTAAACCCGCTATACTTATTCAAATAAATACTTTCCTATTAACCTATCCTCTTTGCGAGATTTATTATGGCTAACGTAATTATTAAGGCTTCTTCGGTTCTTACCGTCTCCACTTTTTGCCCAGGTATCATGTTTATTAACTGAAAGCCGTGTCTCTTTATCCAGTCTTTCGATAGCATTTCCAGAAGCCCTCGCTTAGGAGAACCGAAAACCACGAGCACCCTCTTACTTCTAGCCACATTGTGACAGAATTCCTTCCATATAGAAGATATTGTTCTTCCATATCTTGAAGTTAGAATCGTAAAATCAGCTTTCGAAGATGTCAGTAATTTCTCTAAAACGTTTACACCCTTTACTTCATACCCCCAATAGCTTCCTATCTCTTCTTTATTTATTTCGATACAATAGAAATTTGGGTACTTGCCTTTTATTTCTACCGTAACCCTCCCTTTTGGATGTCCTTTCCCCCTGAAGGGTATAAGTACGTCTAGGCCTACATCGGCATAAAGCTTGCCCCTAACTTCTTCTAAAACCGCCTCCCTTATCTCTCCATCCTTAACATCCTTCAAAGATATTTTTTGTTTATGAGAGGGTATTTTGAGAGGAGGCAAAGAGCCAACGTATGAGAGCTCTTTAGTTATAGGAAATAACTTCTTCCTGAGGTATTGAGGAGTTTCTAAATATCTGAGAACAAGAAGAATTAGATTTCTATCTTCATCATACTTCCCCTCTGGATCTCTATATACAAATATCTTTTTTACACCGAAAATGGCGCATGCTCTCGCTATACCTCCTAATTTCTCGGTCTTTTCTCTACCCCCTTTTTGCTCACTTACTACAGAATCGGGGATCGCTATCCAGAGTTCCTTCATGAGTACTAAACATTACCCTTCCCCATTTATGTATTTAAGCAGAGATTGCAGGGGAGAAGTATAAATATAGTAAGTTATATCAGGAATGTCTAGGAATGTCTGAAAGAGATTTAGAAGAAGAGCTTTTGTTGCAGAAAAAGCTGCTGGAGCTAAAAAAGATGTTAGCTAAAAGAGGGGAAAAGAGATCTGCTAGAGAGATAGTGTTAGAAAGGCTAGTGGATAGAGGAGAGGAAGTGT
>Ga0190310_1000564_pt1 | contig 12243 bp, 9 predicted proteins | sample 48700778_MG_FD_165059 | JGI IMG/M metagenome (GOLD analysis project Ga0190310, IMG submission 165059) | Hydrothermal vent sediment bacterial communities from Southern Trench, Guaymas Basin, Mexico - 4870-07-7-8_MG | ecosystem: Environmental > Aquatic > Marine > Hydrothermal vents > Sediment ... | reverse complement strand
TATACCTTGGAGACAACATTTTTAGGGAGGGCATAAAGAAATACGTTAAAGAATTCGAATCAGGTGACTATGACGCAATGATACTCCTTACGGAAGTTAAGGATCCCACACGCTTTGGTGTGGTAGAACTCAAAGATGGGAAAATCATACGGTTGGTTGAGAAGCCCAGGGTTCCTCCCAGCAACTATGCCCTTGTTGGTGTATACTTTTTCCATGAGCCAATATTTGAGGCTGTGAAACATCTAAAGCCTTCCTGGAGAGGGGAGCTTGAGATAACCGATGCCATACAGTGGTTGCTGGATAATGAATATAAGATTCACTACGACATAATTAGGGGCTGGTGGAAGGATACTGGAAAGCCAGAGGATCTGCTTGAAGCTCTATATTTGATCCTCGATGAGATAAACGAGGATATAAGAGGCGTTGTCGAGGAGGACACGCAGATAATTGGCCGCGTCCACATAGGGGAGGGAACTATCATAAAGTCTGGAAGCACAATACGTGGACCCGTATACATTGGTAGGAACTGCGTGATCGGCCCGAACACATATATCGGCCCATACACATCAATTGAGGATGAAGTTAAGATTGTCGGTGGAGAGATCTCCGGCTCACTGCTTCTTGACGGTTGCTATATAGAGCTGAATGAGGATGACAGAATAATCGACAGCATAGTAGGGAAAAACGCTAAGATCGTAAAGAGGAGAAATAGGAGAAGAGGATTCAGATTCATCGTAGGAGAGACAAGCACAATAGAAGTCTAAGACCCCCCTACGATCCTTAATATTTTATCGGCTAATTCATGAAAATGTTTTTCTTCTAACTCGGAAACATCCCCCCACACAAGCTTTCGGACAATCCTTCTAGCTCTTCTATGCTCATCATCACCCTCCAAGAGAGATCTAAGCTTACTGATAAGCTCCTCTGGTGTTCTTGCTTTTGGCCCTGGAGTCAACAGGTTATAATCTATGTACTGTGCCCGATACTTAACGTACTCATCAAAATCATATGGATAGAAGAGAATAGGTCTGTCGGCATAGAGAAAATCAAAAGCAACAGAAGAATAATCCGTTATCAGAATATCAACCCTTCTCAGAAGCGGATAGATATCCCTGCTACTATCAAGAATAACAATCCTATCATACTTCCTAGTCGCGCTGGAAAGCTCCTCGAAGAAATGTGTTTTTACCAAGAAGAGAGCATCATACCTACTACACAGCTCATCAATCTCAGCGAGAGGCAGAACCTCATCAACATCCATAGAAAACCTATATTCACGGTACGTTGGGAGATAAAGGATAAGCCTCCTGTCCTCTGGGAAATCCTCAGGGATATAAGCATCTATTTCTTCCCCTTTGAGTCTGCCAATAAAGACATAGTTCCGGGGGTACGGGCCTAGGATTAGTTTGGATTCGTCTAGGTTGAATGCTAGGCAAAACACCTTCTTGAATATGCTTGGAGGGGAAAGCAGATAGTAGTTACGGGAAACAAGGTTCGGGTCGGATAGTATGCAGAGAGCCCTTCTAAGTGTGCCACCGTAGAGACCATCGTCACTCTTATTAAGCCAGAAGATAGATTTCAGAGGAAGACCATGCCACAGACTCACAAACCTTGTCCACTTACCAAGTTCGAATACTGTTCTCGTACCGCTAGAGACTATTGTGCTAGCACGCAGATATAGTGAGGCGGAGGCCTTAACCACAGGAAGGCTACGTTTCCTTAGCTTCTCATAGTCATCATCAACAAAGGAAACCCAGAAATACTTGTCGTATAGCCTTCTGTTATGCACGTAGAGATATAAGTACTTGGCATTGTCACAGAAACTATGCGTATGACTCTCAAAGTATATGGAATCGTCCCCCGCCCACGGCCCAAAATCCAGAAAAAGAGAAAGATATGCAAGAAGAGCAAGAGGCAACAAACCAACAGAAAGCGAAGACTCGATACCCCTCCTAACCCTAAGACTCCTAAGCCAATATACACGCACACTCAGATACTCGAGGAAACGCTCCAAAAATCCCAAAAACACCACCCAAATCAATACGAGAGCGAACAAAGGAGTATAGTTCAACAGCGATCAGCAAGAATACTTCACAATAATCTACTTATTATAGTTATCCACAGCCGTGAAACCAGAACTAAAAACACAGAGCCTACCCAGGCTAATGGCATCAATAATTTTCCTAGCATACTCCAAATCCTCAGGAAAATCGATCTCAGTCCATAGAAGACCATCAGTAAAAACAAAGCCCACCTCCACAACCCTAGACAACTCCCTAAACACAAAATCATAATAGGCATTTCTATCCCTACCCACAATATCCTCAAGAATCCTTACCGCGAGACCCAGATCCTTCCCACAGATCTTAGCCAGACCAATATACTCCCCAGAAGCAGAACCAATATCTATTTCCTTACCCATATCAACAATAACACCATTCCTTATGAGAACCTTGAAGGACTCCTCCGTAAGCTCCTTAACATTATCAACAACTATCGAAGTTTTAGGCACACCAACAAGCTTCCTAAGAATCCCATAGTCAAACACAATATCACCATTCACAACAATCACATCCTCATAAACATCAAGACTTCTAAGACCAAGAAGAAGAGAAACAGCAGTATTCGTCGAAGCATACTCCTTATTCTCAACAAACCTTATGGAGCTAAACCCAGCGTAGAGAAGAGACCTGCTGACGTGTTTTATAAGGGTATCCGAAGCATGCCCAACAACAATGATGAGGTTCTTTATCCCAGCACTAAGAAGATTACAGCATATAACATCGAGAACCCTCACATTCTCCCTAAGCTCTATCATAGCCTTAGGAATACTGTTTGTGAGGGGACGAAGCCTACGACCAATACCCGCAGCCAGAATAACCGCATACATCCTCAATCATCATACAACTCCTTTATGTTACGCCAAAGCCTAAGAAACTCATTGTACGGCTTCCGCCTAAGTATAAGAACATTGTAGACGAATTCGAGAACAGGGCATCTAAGCCCCCACTCACCCACCAAGTCATGGAAAGCCCTAACAGACTTCATACCCTCCAAAACAACAGTACTCCTATCAGTATTCCCCAACATCTCCTTCCCAGCAATGAACCCCAGAGCCCTATTCCTACTCTTATTCGAACTCGAAGTCAAACAGAGATCCCCAAAACCACTACTCAGAAAAAGAGTTTCGGGCCTCCCCCCAAGCCTAACAATAATATCCCTCATCTCCCTAAAAGCCTCAGTAAGAACAAAATAATACGCATTCTCATTGACGCCAAGAGCATCACAGATACCCATAGCAATAGCGTATATGTTCTTCAGAACACCACCAAGCTCAACACCCACAACATCATCAGAAACCTGAACAACAAAACTATCCCCATGCAAAACCCTCTTAACAGCAATAAGAGCATCCCTATCCTCACCCGCAATAGTAGTACCAGAAGGAAGACCCCTAACAATCTCAGAAGCAAAATTAGGCCCAGACATCACAACAAGTCTGACATCACCAAGAACCTCCCCAATAACCATACTAAGCCTCCTAAAAGGAGGATACTCAACACCCTTAGCAGTATTCACAACTATGAAGTCCCCACCACCAGCCTCCCTAATACGCATACAAACCTCACGAACAGCATGAGAAGGAACAGCAATAAACAAAATATCCGAATCCAAACACTCACCAAGATCGTTTGTCGCACGAACATTAGGAGGAAGCCTAACCCCAGGAAAATACTCTCTATTCTCCCCAAACTCATTAATACTCCTAACAACCTCAGCACGACGAGCCCAGATAGTAACCTTATAGCCGTTGTCTCCCAGAAGTTTCGTAAGCGCTGTCCCCATAGAGCCAGCCCCCACAATAGAGACCAACACCAATAGACTCGCCCCCGATATTATAGAGGATCAGACAACAACTTTATATCCAGAAGCAACAACTAATACATAACCTACTAAACAGCCAAGCCAGAAAATATCAAGTAGGTAGAGGATCACCTCAAGATATCTGGGTATAACCACGGATACTATAATTATTAGATTCACAGACATAACAAAGTAATCTAGTGTTCCGAGTAGGATCTTGAACCGACCAATCTTAAATAGGGGCCTCACTTCACCCAAAGTTGCTTTACCTCCCTTAAGTTGCTCAAATTTGTATGATAAGTGAGTTATCGAGAGAGCATAGTATGCTAAAAAGAACATAGCTATAAGCACCGCATATTGGAAGAACAATAGCGATAATCCCATCAAAACAAATATATGACCAAAAGAATCACCAAACGAATCTAATAGCCGCCCTTTGCTACTAGTTACACCATAATATCTCGCAACAGCGCCATCAAGACAATCTAACAACAATGCTAAGTTATAAAACAACAGAAAGAAACCTCTACCCACAGTTAAGCTACCTATCAACTCTCTCCCAAATATTTCAACTAATGGTGACAGGTAATTTTCCATCCAACTTATTAGATGAGGGCTTAGCGGACTCCTTAGACCCTCAATAATCAGAATAAACCCAGCAAAAACATAAAGAAAAATCGCAAAAGCCGTTATCCTATTTGGAGACCCTCTCCGTCTGCTATATATTCTCTTCATCAAAACATAAACTATCGGCCGGTATATCAGATAAGCAAAAATCCCATCCCCATGATCAAGCTTAAAAGCGGCTGCTTTTAATAAATCCTCCTTGCTTTCTTTGCTCATTCTACATCCTCTCATTTATGTCGCACACAACACTATCTCCAATATTATTGCTGTATCAAGACAAAATGAAACGAACTATATAACACAATAGCAAAAGCTATGTCTTAGCCGTTAATAGTAGTAATTCGTATATTTGCTTCTCAAGATTTTGAGACTGTCTAGCCCTTATCGGACCTTCTTTAAGAATTATATAATTAAATGTTTGCTTCAAAGTCGCATAAAAATATGCGAACGATTTCTCAGATGTTGGTGGTCTGTACCCATCTATCTCTGGCCAACCAGCCAAATAAAGAATCGTGTAACCTTTAAACATATACGTATATATAGCATTGATTAATTCCTCCACAGTCTTATTGTTTATTGTATTCTCGATGAAAAATTTATACACGAAGAATATTTCTATTTTGAGCCCTAGCTTATATTTGTAGAAAACCGCTAATGCTTCGAGACTAGTGAATAGTATTGTTGTCTTTGTGTCTGAATATGATTTTACTATTTGAAATAGCTCACTGAACGCATCATCACTTAATATTCCACAGGAATTATCAAATGCGACAGGGACCGTATTCCAATAAAAAACAGCTATAAATGCATTTGTAGTAGCAATGAGACACATTAGGATAAATGCAGACCTCAGTGCTTTATAGTAGATCACAATACTCTTTTTGGATTTGAAATTTTCCAAGGAATTTTTCTTAGATTCTAACAGATCTGGTGTACCAATCACCAAAGAAGCTATAACCTTAGCCACTAAAAAAATGGTTATATAGAGTGTAGGTAGCAGATAGCGCGCTTGCCACCCGCCATATGTCGCATAGAAACCTATGTTAAAAAGCATCGTTAAAATCAGGTACATAGCAAGAAATCTATATTCATTACTACGAAGTAGTTTGATAAGCAATTTCAGGATACCAACAAAAATTATGGCTCCAAGGATCAAATTGAGAATATTAAACTTCCGAAGTTCAAATAGCCCATACATAAATAATGTTCGTGCTGGGGGCGCGTTTATTGACGAGATGACAACGTATAGCCCAGCAAGAATACCAATTAGCATTCTACGAATCGAAAACATTCTACCTAAGGCACTACTATTAGTAGCCCATCCTGGGATAAGAGACCTTGCTAGTAGGTAAAGAAAAACAGCTTCTACCAATAGATATACCAAATAGAAAACTGCTTTTCGCTCTAACCTTCTTTGTTTATAGATAGCATTAAGAAATATGGATAGGTAGTAGAGACCACATGTAAGAAACGATGGCAATACAAAAACAACTATATAGTTAACTCGGATCATTATAATAAATACAAAAAACAGTGCTAACAACGTCAGTTTTTTGATGGTTTTCTTAGTGTTAACATACGTTTCGTATTTTAGCAAATCGACATGAAGTGTTAAAATTAGAGATAATATTAGAAGCATTATTGGCTCATAGCTTATGGTCCGAGATATAGCCACAATCATAGGATTAATAATTATCAGAAAGACAAAAATAGGAAAATAATTTTTCTCAGCTTCACCAAAAAATAAAAGTTTTCTCCACAACTTAACGGATAACAATATCAGAAGAATCACATAGGAAATTATACCTATCTGAATAATAAATTCGTCTTTCGATAGAGCAAAAGGTATTATAGCTAAGCTTGCACCAAACGGAACTTTATGCATAAATGGATAACGTAGATAATAAGCTATTTCCAAGGCTCCTGCAGCTAATTCATAGCTATCCATTATCGAAACATGATGACCATCAATGTTAAAAAAATAGAGAAATACAAACAAACAACCCAATATACCAATTAATAAGAAGCCGAAGATTCTGTGAGCTACAGTTTTGCCATTAAAAATTAGGATTAGTAATATACACACACTAAATAAAACCAACAAATATATAATCCAGTCTAATAATCCTATTGGTAACATTACTATTGGTGGTTTTCCAAAGGGATATAACCCCGTTATCATATAGCTGAATATACCTAGGTGCTCACCAACAATTAAAACAATAAACACTAAGATCGATATGAGTATATACCTCTCCCGAGTGAGACCTTCTCTGATTCCATCCACAATAGACTTTAATATAAAAGTGAATTTCTCCGTAATGCAACTGTTTTTCTTACAACACATCCTACTGTGACCTCTGGAAAATGTTCCCTATGAAAAACCCAATGCTCCCAGCAAGCAATCCAGCTATAAAAAAGATAAGACTTCGCAACGATCGGCTTATCATGACCATCATAGTAGCCATTAACTTTAGTTTCTTAATTGTCTTGATGGGATTTCCAGAAAAGATCTTTAAATTTTCTTCAAAGAAATCTTTGTGAAGATATTTTATTACCCCCCAACCCATCCCAAATTGCATATAGCGCCTAAACATTTCATAGCAGGAACCTAAGTGTGCATGGATAACCTTAGAAGTCGCCCTATAGGCTATTTTATAGCCTTTTTTGAGCAACCTTATAGCCAACTCTTGATCTTCGTTAATTGGAACATCTTTACTAAAGCCTCCAATATCCTCAAAAACTCTCTTCCATATAGCGCAAGAGACCGTAGAAAAAAGTACGCCAGTGTCCTCGAGGATCCTTCTAAAATTTCTCTTAGAAATAATTATGTTTTTCGTTGGATAACTTAATAGAAGCCTAACAACTTCAAAGTGGGGTTTAATAGGAGGGACTTGTCTAGAGAAACTCGCGACAACATCTTTATATTGAAGAAGAGGCCAAATTAACTCAATTAGCCACGTATCATCCAGAGGTATAGCGTCTGCATTTATAAAAACTAATATGTCGCCTCTAGCGATTTTAGCCCCAAAATTTCTTATCAAACTATGATGAAACAACGAAAACTCAAAAAAACGAAGAAAACTTACTTTGCCCGAGTACTCCTTAAGAATCTCCACGGTACCGTCTGTCGAGCCAGAATCAATTGCAATAATTTCCATCTCCGCCTCAATACCCCTGTATACTAATTTTTGATTTAAAATTGCTGGAATCAATATTTGAACATTTTTTGCTTCGTTCCTCATCGGTGTTATTATGCTTACGCGGATTTTCCTCATATAGTTTACCCCCTAGAGTATCCCCAGAGCCGATAAAATCCGATACTTTATAATGAATAGGAGAATTCTGATGCCGTCTTTAAAATAGTTTATCTTGCTTCTACCACCTATTCTCCTACGATATCTTATAGGAATTTCTACATATCTAAGTTTTCTTGCAGCTTCTAACTTTATTTCGGTTGAAAATTCCATCCCATAGCTACTAAGTCTAATTTTGTTTAGCACAGCCTTCCGAAAACACCACATACCCGACTGAGTATCTCTAATTCTAGCCCTAAAAAACAGAAAAACTAACATATTTAAAAGCTTGTTCCCCAGAAGTCTAACCCTGTTAAAAGCTTGCCGATCGAATTTTACAAAACGGTTAGTAGAAACAAAATCAACATTCATTTTTTCCAAAACCCTAACCAACTTAGGTATCTCATCTGGCGGATATGTCATATCAGCGTCCAACGTGACTATTATATCCCCCCTAGCAAATCTAAAGCCAATCATGTATGCGAGTCCATAGCCACGCCGACGAACAATTAAGACCCTCGCACCTCGACTCAACGCAATGCTAACTGTTTTATCATTGGACCCCCCATCGATGACTAACACCTCCGTTTCATAGCCCATTCTCTCTAAAATTCTTTTTGGAATAGAATCTATAACGTTACCTATGGTCTCCTCCTCGTTTAGTGTTGGGATTATAATGGTTAACGGTAGTGAAGACACGTATCCCATCGCAAATCACATCTAGAAGAAGAACTTTTTCTTTATAATTATTTTATTAAAAATAGGAAAAAGCTTTTTGGTTATTGACTATGTCAGAGAGAAATATCTGTACTTCTCTAAACACAGAAGCAAATATCTTAGTTGGTACTATCCTCTTCCTACTAGCTACATTGCTACTATGTTTTAGAATAGCGAATCATAAGTTCGTAGGTTACTATACATATGGCTACAATAAAGTACTTTTTCTACCTTTTAACCCGCTCAGTATAATTTGTCTAATTATAGTAATAGTTCTGTTTTATTCTGTGATTGAAAACAAAAAGCTTATATTTATGAACAAATGCGATTTTAAAGTAGTACTCCTATCCCTACTGGTTGGACTACTAGTGTTTCTTAATTTGGATGGCGACCACTCAGCAATTGTCGATAGCTATGTTCTACTAGCTGGAGCTGTGGATATTATCGATGGAGGTAGCATTAATATTGCGTATTACCCCACATCCAACCTATTTCTGGTGCCCTTTATAGTAATGAAAAGCGAATTTTTTGCTCAAATAGGATTAGCATTATATTTTGTTGTGTTCCTGATTCTGTCCTCTAGACTGATAGAGTTGCTCACTCAAGAGAAAAGATTTAAGTACTTATTTATTGTTTCTCTTGTTGCTAATCCGATGATGATAGTACTAGCAAGAACTCTTAGCTACGAAGCGATACTCCTTATGCTTTTTGCTCTACAGTTAAATGTATTTTATTATCTCATAAATTTTCACCCAAAGGGAAAAAACTACTACAAGGTTTTATTGATATTTTTGGCAATCAACGAGCTTATTGTCTTCATTAACCTTCCTTATATAATCATTGTTGTAGCTCCTGCAATAATTATACTATTCCTGTATAATCTATATCGTCTTCTGGAGGGAGAACTTAGAGATCCTCTCATAACCCTACTTCTTCTCCTAGTTTCTAGTTTTATCTATATTTATTCAGCATGGTTATTGTTAAAGCCTCGTTATTTTCCAGACAGAATCCCAAAGATCTTCAATCCTAAACAGGATATTCTAACCCAGCATCTAGCTCTAGAAGGCTATCTTATGTTCCTACCCTTAAATGGGTTCCCAGTACGAAGCGGGTTCGCTTTTTATTTTTTGAAGACTGATAATATACTCCCACTAGCCATATTTGTCGCTCCAGTATCCATATATTTGTTTGCTAGGGGCATTTTTGAAAGCATAAGAAATCGCAGGACTAGACTACTGACACTTTATATGCTATCCGTATTCGTATCTGATTTTCTCTTCTATACGTTCTATATTGAGTGGCAAGCTAGATATCTAATTCTGATGATATATATTGAATCTGCGTTTATCTTTATGGCATTCTCTAAGATAGTAACACGACAAATTAAAGATACAAGAGGCGAAAGGTTACCAAAGAAATTTTTAGTGGCGGGCAAAAAAGTCTCTAAGTTTTTATTGATAACCCTCTTGTTCTATGTTTTGTTAGTGTCTACAGCAAATTCCTCGATACTCGTATATCATTGGGATGACCCCCCTATCTTCGATGTAAACTCATTTAACTCGACAGAAGACGAATTAATGTCTACATTCGAAATAATTAGAGCCTATACTGGAAAGAAAGTGATTTTTACTACACTAGACACATTAGCCTATTTTTATCGATATAAACTAGAAATAGACAATCTCACTATAGAGCCCATGTGGTACTACTTTAATACGTATGGTATCAATGAAAAAACATTTAATAATTTCCTCTTGATTCTAAAACATTATATTAACTCGGGCTACGAAATCTTCTACTTAGCTGGTTGGCCTGAACTCGATGGTTACAGACCTATAAACTCCGATAAAAGTTATAGGTGGCTCTACTGCCAGATTAAAAATACGTATTCTTACATGATCTTAGCACAGGGAAACAAGCATTATCGGAAATCATGGTATTATTATGCTCCTACCTATGAGCTTATCTACATTATTCCTTCATAACTACCGATAATTATCGGGGGATAACATTGAATAGAACTCTAATCAGAAAACTTGGATATTTCCTGCTTATATTATTTTTGGTATCCGAGCCTCTAATACTCGTTGGTATTGTCATTAATCTAAAGGATAGCTATGAGATTATACCCATAGAATACACTAGTGAGCATATTTATGCTGTTAAGTCTCGCAGTAAAAATAGCACAATAGACTATATAATGCCTCTAAACTATGAATACAACAACTTCACTATCCACTTGTTAAACGTAGTTTTTCCCCTGGTTAAAAACCCTGAAATCAAAGAGGTGAGAATAATCTTTCTGAATACCTTCATACATAAAGACATAAAGCGCATTATCATTAGTTTCGATGCAGAGGAAAGAATTAGGGTCACATTAGTAGAAGTTGGTATATTAGCCGCAGAAGAGATTATTAGCGATTTTTGGGTTAAAGCTGGACAAAGCTTATATATATTGTCGGGAGAAATATCTGACGAAACTATTGTTGATATCTCAATAGCTCAGGCATACTACCTAGAATATGTAGCTAAATACATAGTAGTATACTTCAGATTCAATCCCAACATCTCAATGGACGGTATAGCATTAAGAATAAATATAAAATTTTACTATGGCATAATTTCACTACCTCGCTTCATCAAAGCCACATATGTGGGAACTTTTTTTGTTGCAATAAATCTAATGCTAGTAACTTTACTCTTCGCCATAAGAAAAAGAAATTTAAACGTGTCTCGAAACCCATCTAGGGTTCTTATGTTATTGTAGATAACACCTCAAAGAAACAAGCTAGATCAGCAATTACTTCGACCTGCGAAGATTTTCGGTCACGGCTAATGCTCGATCGACAATTATCTTCTTGCTTTATTGTGTTGTTGTTGCTTATAAATGGGTTATAAGTGAAACGCTACAGGGCAGAGAGAAGATAACCATCGACAGCACAACGTATTACAGAACAACAATTTGCACCAGAAAGAGAAACAATGCAAGAGCCATAGTATACAGTGACCCCCATATACAGGCATTGTTTTGGAATAGAGATCATAGGTAACGAAACCAGGCTTACAAAGATAAAGCTGAGAAAGCACACTAACAAAAAGTAGAGCAAGAATTATCCAGAAGTATTGAGCACTCGTCACCAGAGCTCTTCTATTCGAAGAATGCGAATGGCACTCTCCCCGAGTTTACCATAGGGCAAAGAAACCTTTCATCACTGGTAACGGTAAAGTCATCGGGGGAAGAATCTCAGTATCCGATGTACTAAAGCTCAGCAGACATGAACTTGATTTTGACAAGTATCTTGATTTCATTGAAGTCACCTTATAGGTTCTGTTATGTCTGATGTTGTAGTTTAGGTTGTCTGTAGTTTTGCTGTATAGTTAGCGATCAAAGTTCGGCTTTGAGCATTATATTGCATGAGGCCTAAGACTTCTTGCGGATGAGGCCTATCTCATTTTAGGTTGAAACCAAACCTAAGCCATGTCCCACTTCTCTAAAAATGGAACCCAATAGTAGTCGGAAAATTTGCCTTTAAACATCTCTGCCTAATTCCTGGCTAGGGCCGTCCCCAGCCTTTAATTTGAAGTAATGCATATATAATACGGCCCCCAAACGAATATGTCCAAAAATTGTTTGGTGTTGCTTTTGTTTCGCCTGCGATTTTTGACTGAGCGTAATACTTTATAAAGCTTTTTATATACCGTATTACATGAAGAGCGACTACACGCCACACGAAAAGAA
>Ga0190310_1000563_pt1 | contig 12270 bp, 16 predicted proteins | sample 48700778_MG_FD_165059 | JGI IMG/M metagenome (GOLD analysis project Ga0190310, IMG submission 165059) | Hydrothermal vent sediment bacterial communities from Southern Trench, Guaymas Basin, Mexico - 4870-07-7-8_MG | ecosystem: Environmental > Aquatic > Marine > Hydrothermal vents > Sediment ... | reverse complement strand
ATGGGGCAGGCGGAAGAGGAAGTACGCCTGCTTATGATAAGGAGACGGCAATAAACTGGATTAGGTACTGGAGGAATCGTAGAAAGGAATGGGAGTTCATTGCTCAGGAATACTTAGGAGGGAGAAATTTTGCCTTCCACAGTATATGGAAAGAGGGCGAATTGGTAACTTCTATGGCTCGTGAAAGACTAGAATATATTTATCCTCATTTAGCTCCTTCAGGAATTACGGGTACTCCAACTGTACAACGAACAATCCATAATGAAATGGTAAATAAGATCGCTACTGAGGCCGTCTTAGCAATTGACCCTAACTTCTCTGGAATAGCCTGTGTAGACATGAGGGAGAATAGAGAAGGAGTACCGTGTGTAACTGAGATAAATGCTGGAAGAATGTTCACGACTTCATTCTTCTTCTCCTTTGCTAGTAAGAAGATACTTGGAAGTCACATCGCTAATTTTCCTTACTTATATGTAAAGCTGGCATATAACGAAAGATTGCCTGACCTTCCTAAATACAATATATTGCCAGAAGACGTTTATTGGATAAGGCATATAGATGCTCCAGGTCGCCTTGTTTTCAATGGAAAAGTATTAGGAGAGATGTACAGATTTTACGGGTGAATTTATTTGAAAATCTGGTACGATGCATGTACGGGCAAACATATTAGGTATGGTGCCGCTATAGCAAACAGGCTTAGAGATAGGGGATATGAAGTTATTCTGACGACAAGAAAACATGTTGATACGATCGGATTGGTAAAGATATTGAATGAAAAGTTCGAGATTCTTGGAGAATATAGTGCTGGTAATCTATTAGAAAAACTTAGAGCTAGCGTAGAGCGACAAAGACTTCTTCTCGAGTTCTTTATGGAAAAAATGCCTAATGTAGCAATTTCACACGGCTCGGTGGAGCAATGTAGAATAGCGTTTGGAGCCTCTATCCCCATTATTCTTACACATGACTCTCCTCACGCTGTCGCAGTCAATAGACTAACTTTGCCATTATGTAGCTTCCTTGTAGTTCCCAAAGCCATTCCTGAACGATACATTAAGATGTATGGTGTTAGGAAAATCTACAGATTTGATGGAGTGGATGAAGTCGCGTGGATAAAGAATTTGAAGCCGAAGGTTAAATACGATTTTAAAAAGCCACTAATTGTTGTTAGACAGATGGAAAGCAAAGCAGTTTATGCTGAAAAAATACCAGATATTTCTGAAATACTTGCAAAGAAATTAACGGCTTTAGGAAATGTCATATTTCTCCCTCGTTATGATCGTACGCCTAGGGATAATTTGATGGTTCCACGCGATTTTATCGATAGCGCAAGTTTGGTTTTACAAGCGGATTTGGTTGTCGGATTCGGTGGCACAATCTCAAGAGAGGCCGCTCTACTGGGAACGCCGTCTATCGTTGTAGATGTTTTTGGTAGATCGTATGTAAATGAATTCTTGCGGAAAAGAGGATTTCCCATTTTCACAACGAAAGCTGATAGAGTTCTTGCGCTTGCTAGGAGAATATTAGGTAAAAAATGGAAAACTACACATTTAATTGAATCATTGGAAGATCCGGCAGACGTTATAGAGAGGATCTTGAAAACAGAGATAGATGGATAGCCTTCGTTAAGTTTATTTTACTCCTTAATTATTAGCAATATGGAGCGATGAAGAAATTCAGCGGCTTTGAGCAGAAGCGATGAGCGTCTATTCATGCCCAGAGCTCCTTCTATAATGGTTCCTTCGTTTTCGGTTTCCTTTTAAGGGTAGTTCCACAGATGGGGCATTCCTTAACTCTAAAGCTTGATATGGTCTTTCCGCAAGCAGGACAATAGAATTCCCAAGCTATTTTATGAGTTATCGATTTCCCTGATATGGACGACACATCAATCTTCAAATGCAACGCGACATTTTGCATTGCATAGTCATCAGTCAACAATATTACGTTCTCTCCTTTCTCCTTTAAGTAAAGTGATAAGGCAAGTAGTGAAAGATCGGCCTTTGATAGCTTATGGACTTCACTGAGTTCATTAGCTACTTTAATAACTTCTTTTATAGATTTTAAGGGAGCAGAGCCTATTAGGAGATCCTTGTTGTCTATCATCTTCTTTACAATATCCCTTTCGATGTCATTCTTAACTTCGTTTACTATTAATTCAGTAGTCCATAATTCGGCGTCTAACAAGCTTGGAAAGTAGAACAATGCGCTAGCATCTAATACATAAATCCTCTTACTCAAATCCACCAACCTTCATGAACTGTCTTAAAGGACTTCTTGAGAACCTAATAAGCATCACCGGTTCATCTTCCCTAATATATAGGGACTCGCCTGGCCTTAATTCGTATCTGGTTTGACCATCCACAATTACATAGGAATGATCAGAGGATCTGATTGACAATTCACAAGACGGTGTAACGATCGATGGTAAGTAATTGATTGGTAAGACAGGCGTTAGAATCATGCATTCCATGCTTTCTAGGAGAATTGGTCCTCCTGCTGAAAAATTATATCCAGTTGAACCTGTAGGTGTTGAAATAATAATTCCATCCATCCTACTTGAAAATTTAAATCCTAAGTTCGATTCTATTGTAAAGTAGGGAGTAACATTGAAGTTTGCTCTTAAAACGTAGATTTCGTTTAGGGCTTTTACCGTCTCTTCACCGTTTATCATCCCCCTTAATCTCATTCTTTTTTCAAGCCAGAAATCTCCCTCCTTTATCTGAGTTATGATCAGGGGGAGATCTTCTACTCTGACCTCATTTATCACGCCTCTACCTCCTAAATTTATACCTAGTATAGGGATGTTTTTGTTGAGCCTTCTGGCTAAGCTGAGTAGTGTTCCGTCTCCTCCTAGGCTAATAGCCAAATCAACCTCAGGAATTTCGTTTACCTTTCTCAGCGAATCGTTTTTAGCCTCTATATCTTGAATGGCATATAGGTCGAATTGTTCCGATAATATATTCAGCACTTCTTTAGTTACCTTCTTGTTAATTATTTCCTCCTTAACGTATACGAAGACCCGTCTAATATTTTTCTTCAATCTCCTCTTTTTGAACGCTATTAATACCTTAAATGTTTTTAGACGCAAAGGTTAATAGTTAGGTTTAATAACAAGTTTTGACCTCGATGATATAAGGAAGAGCCGACTGAGTAACTAACGTTGATGAGGATTATGAGTGATGAGGGGTCGTGAAAACATCGGAGTCCTATTTTCTGGTGGAAAGGATAGTTCTTATGTTGCGTATAAAATAGCCAAGGATCCCCGATTCCGATTATTATGCTTAATAACAGTGATACCGTCCGATCCTGATAGTTTCCTATTTCATCATGTTAATGCTCACTGGACGCCTCTCCAAGCCGAATCGATGGAAGTAGGACATATTATTATGCGATCATCAAGGAACAATGAGAAAGAGGTTTTACTTAATGCTCTTGAAAAAGCCAAAAAGGAATTCAAAATAAGCGGGATAGCTACAGGAGGGATTTTGAGCAGATATCAGTGCGAGGAGTTTAGAGAACTGGTATCCAAAGTGGGTCTTAGATATGTATCTCCAATTTGGCTTGCAAATCAAGAAAATTACCTACTCCAACTATATAAAGAGGGGTTTAAAATAATGATGGTCAAGGTTGCTGCCTTAGGTTTAGATGAAAGATGGTTAGGTAGGATACTGGACTTAAAAGCGATTAATGAGCTTATAGAATTGAGTAAAAAGTATCGATTTAACCCCTCCTTGGAGGGAGGAGAAGGAGAAACCTTTGTTCTTGATATGCCATTATTTAAGAAGGAAATTAAGGTTCTTAAAGGAGAAAGGATATGGATGGGAGATAGAGGAGTATATTTAATAAAACGAGCAATATTGGTTGATAAAAATGTTCGAAGAGCTTAAAGAAGGTTTGAAAAAGGCGTTATCTAGACTATTTGAAAGGGAAAGCATAGACTCTCAAGCTATCCGGGAATTTATACGAGAGTTACAGAGAGCGTTAATAAAAGCAGATGTTAACGTTAAATTAGTTTTTAATTTGTCCAAGAGAATAGAAGAGAGGCTTAGAAAGGAGAAGGGAGTGCCCGGTGTTTCAGTTAAAGAGCTCGCAATCAAAGTACTCTACGAGGAATTGGTCGAGTTATTAGGAGAGGAGAGTAAAATAGTGATTAAACCGGGTATGAGTTATAAAGTATTATTAGTTGGTATTCAGGGTTCTGGGAAGACCACAGCTGCAGCGAAGTTAGCAAAATATTTCCAAAGAAAAGGATATACGGTAGGGTTAGTTTGTGCAGATACCTTTAGACCTGGAGCATACGAGCAGCTAAGAACGTTAGGGGAAAGAATTGGGGTTGAAGTGTTTGGAGGAGAAGGAAGCTCCTCCATAGATTTAGCTAGGGAGGGAGTCCTATATTTCACTAAGAAGGGAGCTAATGTGATCATTATTGATACGGCTGGTAGACATAAAGAAGAGAGAGGGTTGTTGAAAGAAATGAAGCAAATGGAAGATGAAATTAAACCTGATATCACCTTCCTTGTAATCGATGGTACCATCGGACAACAGTGTTTTTCTCAAGCTGAGGCATTTAACAAAGCTACTAATATCGGAGGGATAATAGTAACAAAACTCGACGGAACTGCTAAGGGAGGAGGGGCGCTTGCTGCGGCTGCAGCAACAGGAGCGAAGGTCTACTTTCTGTCGACTGGTGAGAAGATAGATGATTTTGAAGAATTTTCACCAACAAGGTTCGTAGGAAGACTTTTAGGTTTAGGCGATATAAAGGGGTTAATTGAAAGAGTAAAAAGAGCCGAGATTTCAATATCAGAAGGGACGACAAAGAGAATTATGAGTGGAAAAATGACGCTTGAAGATTTCTTAGTGCAGATCGAAGAAATGGGGAAACTAGGTCCATTAGAAAAGATTTTAGAAATGATCCCTGGTATTTCTGGTATCCCCTCTGAAGAATTTGATAAAATGAGAGAGAAAATGAAGAAATGGAAAGCAATAATCTTATCTATGACGCCTGAAGAAAGAAGGGATTACAAAACACTTAATGCATCTAGGATAAGGAGAATAGCGTACGGTTCAGGTACTACGGAAAGAGATGTTAAGGAGATGATACAGGTATTTGAAAGAGTGAGAATAATGATGAAAGCTACCAAAAAATTAAGACTTAAACACTTAATGAAGATGCTACCATATAGGTAATACAAATTGGAAATCAGTTTAATTAAGAAGATAGTAGAAGAGTATGGTTTATGCGTATGGTGTATCGGTAGACAGATTGTTAAAGATCCCATGAAATTTTATGAAAGAGGAGCAGAAATATATGATAAAATAGGGAAAAAACTTAAGTTGAGATGCGGTCTTTGTGATGGTTTCTTTGAAGATGAGGGGTTTTTTAAACAACTAAACGAGGAATTGTCAAAATACGAATTTAGAACTTTTGATGTAGGTGTAATATTGGATAGTAAAAAGATTGAGTTAGAAGATGAGATGAGGTCTAAGTATAAAGTTATTGGAGGTTTAACGATAAAGAAAGCAATTCTAGCTTTTTCCAGAGCTATGATTTCAAGGTATACATCTAAATATGTAGACTTGAAAAATCCCGACTTGAGAGTGTACGTGTCGGTTAGGAATGGGAAGATGAGCTATATCATAAAGACTAAACCGGTATTTTTAGAAATTAGAATAACAAAACGAGAAAGAGCCGCTAGGATCAGAGCAAGTAAATGTCATTATTGCTTCGGTAAGAGATGTTTGAAGTGTAATTGGACAGGTAGAGAAGATGATGGTTCCTTAGAGGCTTTTCTGTTATTCAGACTACCCAAAATTTTAGAAGGAGATATAAAAATAAGGTGGACCGTAAGAGACTTTGAAAATTCTGTTATTGAAGGGTTAGGGAGGCCTATTTACATATCATTAAAGGATGCGAGGAAGATGCTGTCAGCCCCTCTATTAGTTCCACGTTATCCGGTTAAGGGTTTCCTAATCACTTTAAGTAGGGCAATAGGAAAAAACGAGATACAGAATATTTTTATACAAAATACGAGGATATTTTTGAAGAGCGATAGATCTATCGACGAGTATTTAAAGCACCTCCAAAGGAATTTTAAAAATTATAACTTAAAAATCATTGATGCTCCACATAAAATGAGAATTAGGAAGATTTTCGATTTAAAAGTTAAGAAAATCGGTAAAAGCCGCTATGTCATGCTTATAGAGCATGAGACGGGTATCAATCTCTATAAGTTTATATTAGGTCCGGATGCGGGAAAGAGTAAAATGAATACATACATTGCCGATATCTTAGATAATGTTCATCTTGAAATAGAGAAGATAGATGTCGTCAACGTAAGGGAAAAAATTAATTATTATTAGAAAATGAGGTGAATAGGAAGGAAAAATGCCTAAGTATAAGGGTTATAGACGTAAAACTAGGAGCGTATTTACGATTGATAAGAAAATAGGGCTTTCTAGGCTTCTTATACAGTATAAACCTGGAGATAGGGTTGTTATAGATATCGATCCTTCCCAACATAAGGGAATGCCTCATCGAAGATTTCAAGGGAAAGTAGGTGTAGTTAAGGAAGTTAGGAGGAGGTCCTTAGTTATCCATGTACCCATAGGTAAGAAGATTAAGACGGTAATTGCTAGGTTAGAACATGTTAAACCCTTAAGATAGGTGTTAAAATTGGTTGAGGAAATTTTTAAAAAGCCAATAACGATTCATGAAGCAAGAAAATATCTTGATGAATTAGATGCCGAGTTAGTCGATCAAATACAACGGAGAACAATAGATTATGTCTTAAAATTCTCTAAACTCAGCCCTGAAAAGGCTCGTGAAAAAGTTGAAAAGTTAGTCAAGGAATGCGATCTCGCAATCGAGGAGGCGATAGAATTAGTAAATATACTTCCTAAATCGATGGAAGAGATAAGGGCGTTTACCATAGGATGGAAAAAGCTTATATCATCTGAGAAAATTGAAAAAATCCTTTCAATATTGCATGAATAAAGATTTAAATTAGAGAAAGAAATGTCATAAAAATAAGTCAAGGAAATGACGCAGGTTGTGTTGGTTAGCGAAAATGACGAAGGAGTAGAGAAGATAAGCCTTACCTAAGTAAATTTCAAAAGGGTGATAAATTTTGTCGAAGACAATACAAAGGAGGTTCGAGGAATACGCATACGTTCTACATTTTACTCCACAAGGATCATCCAAGGTCGTGAGAGGAAGGACTGGGAATATAGTTGAAGCTATAGGGGAAAATTACTTCACCCTTTTAGAGCTACTGGCCTTTCCAAATATCACCTTTGAAGTGGGAGAGAGAGTATACATTGGAAAGGATAGGAGGGATAAGATAATTAGCGTTTTAGGTAAACTTAGGTATGAGGATCTAAGCCCAGCAGCAAAGAACGAATTGCTTAACGTTATTGAAATGATTGTAACCAAAAATGAAGAAAGATTCGTTAACTACTTCAATACCTTACAACCAGTAACCCCTAGACTCCACGCTTTAGAACTCATACCAGGCATAGGAAAAACCCTAACTAGGGTGATTCTTGACGAAAGAGAAAAGAAACCATTCAGGAGCTTTAAAGATATACAAGAAAGAATAGGGTTGAAGGAACCGGAAAAGCAAATAGCAAGAAGGATTTTGGAGGAATTGAAAGATGCGAGAATTTGTATATTTGTAAAAAGGTGATGATTGATAAGGAGGGTCTTAGGCCAACATTTTATCAAAATGAATAAAGCTGTTAGTATCATAGAGAGAATTCCGTTAAGTCCGCACTTAAATGTCCTTGAAATTGGGGTTGGTAGGGGAGAATTAACAAGATATGTAGCTCCTAAAGTTAAGTTCGTCCTAGGATATGAAAAGGATGAAAATCTATACAAAATAGCATTGGAGAAACTAAGAATTTTTCCCAATGTTAAAATAGTTTTAGGAGACGCTTTAGAAGCGAACCCTACTAACTTTGATTTAATAATAGGAAATTTACCATATTCTATTTCAAGGAAATTTATAGAGTGGATGATTGTTAATAACGTTAGGAGGGCCTTTGTTGTACTACAAAAAGAGTTTGTGAAGAAACTTAAAAGTAAACCTGGTCATAGAAAATACGGCGTCTATAGCGTTTTAACACAATATTTTTACAATTTTTATACCCTTCTGGTCATACCTCCCTTTTGGTTCCAACCTCCTCCCAAGGTATATTCCTACCTAATCGAATTTAGGAGAAAGGAAAGGCCCTTATATGTTAATGGATTAATTGAGGAGGTGAGGAATTTATTTGTTAGGAAGAGAAAGAAGCTGAAATCAATAGTCGATGAAATATGGAATGAAAGACTGCTTGAAAAGAGAGTTTGTGAATTAGAACCAGATGTGGTGATTAAAATTGCAAAGAAAAACCTGGAGCAAAGGTTACATTCCAGATGAAGATTCTCTGTTTCTACTATCTGTGATGGAGAGGTTAGAGGCTAAGAGTGTTTTAGAAATAGGATGCGGAACTGGCTTTATAATCCATCACTATTTAAAGAAAATCCCCAATATTCGTCTTCCTATAGGCATGGATATCAGTTTAGATGATTTAAGAGAGATGAAGAGACGAGGGCCATTTCTCGAAATTGTACAAGCAGATGGTTTTCGTGTTCCGTTTAGAAAATCAGCTTTTCAGATAGTATTTTTTAACCCTCCATACCTACCTTCAGAAAAAATAATAGACAGGACGGTAGATGGAGGGAAGGATGGTATAGAGGTAACTTGTGGTTTCTTAAAATCGGCAAAAAGAGTAGTTAAAAAAGGAGGTTATGTAGTATTTATTACTTCGTCACTATCAAATATAGAAAATTTGGAAAAGAAAATCCGGGATCTAAAATTTTCTATTTATTCAAAACATTTTAAAAGGTTATTTTTCGAAACTATTATTTGCTACATCTTGAAGAATGTTCGGTAAAGATCATTTTTAAATAGTCCTAACTTAATTGTTTTATCTAAATGCCATGGAAAGGGATCAGATTACGGTAATAATGGTAGAACCGCGATTCGGATTAAATATCGGGTACGTAGCGAGAACAATGAAGAATTTCGGATTAAAGCGGTTAATTATTACCGGTATAAAAAAGATCCCTACTAGTGCTTACAGATTTTGCTCACATGCTAGAGATATTGTTGGAAATGCGGAGCTGAAAAACTTCAAAGAAGCGGTAAAGGAATTCGATTTAGTGATCGGTACCACTGCAAAGGGAGCTACAAGGAGTAGTAATATTATTAGACAGACCATAACACCCGAAGAAGCGATTAGATACATAGAGCGAAGCATGAACACGGCTTTAGTACTTGGAAGAGAAACTATAGGATTGAAGAACGAGGAGCTTAAGGAATGTGATGTGGTTGTTAGCATACCTACGAGTACTCAATATAGAACTCTTAACATATCTCATGCCCTAGCCATTCTGTTATACGTTTTTTTAATGAGGAAAAGGAAGTATAAGGAGAAAAACATACCAGCTAAACGTGAAAGGGAGCAATTAGTTAGCTATGTAAACTCTATTCTTGATGTAATTGACTTCCCTAAACATCGCAGATTGCGCGTTCTAAAAACGTTTAACAAGCTGTTAATGGAAGCTTCCCCTTCTAAAGAGGAAATAGTGACAATGCTGGGCTTCTTTAGGAGAACGTGGATTAGACTTAGTAGAAGTTAACCGCTAGACTTTTAAAGAGGGATGCTGTTCAGCTATGTTAATGAAGGGAAGGAACTATAGGACAGCGAGGGGGATGCCGTATGTTAGACGAGAATATATAGCGGGTGTTCCTCAGCCAAAAATAGCTAAGTTCACCATAGGAGATCCTAGTAAGGATTATGATTTAATAATAAAATTAAGAACGTTGGAAAGAGCCCAGATTAGACATAACGCTCTTGAAGCGGCAAGGGTAGCGGCAAATAAAGTACTATCACAAGCAGGGCAGGATAACTACTACCTAATAATAAAAGTATATCCTCATGTAGTACTACGAGAGAATAAGATGATTGCAACAGCTGGAGCTGATAGGTTGCAAGAAGGAATGAGAAGGGCTTTCGGTAAACCAGTAGGATTAGCAGCAAGGGTCAATCGAAACGATGTTATCATTGAAGTAGGAATTAAGAAAAATCATTTAGATTTGGCTAAAAAAGCCTTAAAGGTAGCAAGTAGCAAGTTGCCCGTAAAAACAAGGCTAGACATTAGAGGGGTTAAGAAGGTAAGTGCCAGTTAAACTTAGAGTAGATGAGGAAGAGATTTTTAGGATTGTAGAGGAACATTCTCCCAGAAAGGTCGCTCTTAGCGGTCCTGAGGGTTTTACTGATCTTATTACGAGTATAGCACATAAACTGGAGAAAAGGTATAATTTACCTGTGCATATCGTCGTAGAGCCGAACTATGGTGTATGTGATGTTGAAGTAGATGTCTTAGAAAAATTAGATGCCGACCTTCTTTTTAATATTGGACATGCTTTGAAAATTCGCCAATTAGATTCGAAAATCTTTTTAGTTAATGTTGAATACGACATAAAATTTGACGATGTTGTTTGGAAAGCTGTCCCTAAAATCAAGTCCTGTAAAGCGAGAAAAATAGGCGTCTTTACGATAAACAATCACATATCTTCTCTCTCCTCTGCGATTAAAATCTTGAGAAGTGCAGGATTTATCGTTGTCGAACCTGAGGAGGATCCTTTATTACTTAAAGGACAAGTATTAGGATGTAACTACGTTGGTCCTTACAGTATTAAGGATAAAGTGGATGTTTTTCTATTTTTAGGACAAAGCAAGTTCCATGCAGCGGGTATCTATTTAACTACTAAGAAGCCTACGTTAATGCTCGATCCCTTTTTTAATGAGGTTTTAGACGTCTCTGAGGAAGGAAGGAGAATAATGAAGAGGGCTTTTCTTTCACTTCTTAAATCTAAAATGGGTAAGAGGTTCGGTATAGTAACTGGATTAAGAGGTTCTCAATTAAGAAAGGTAGAGGCATTGGAAGTAAAGAAGAAATTGAGAGAGTTGGGAAAAGAAGCAGATCTCCTGGTTTTGAGGGAGATCAAGCCTGAGGCGTTAAACAGATTTAAGGGATACGATGCATTTGTGGTTCTTGCATGCCCTAGAATTGCCCTAGATGATTTCGGCTATAATAAACCCATACTTTCCTACTTACAAGCTCGTGCATTGGTAAAACTTTTAAAGGGAGAGGAGGTTCATGATCTATTTGAGGAAAGCATTTGGAGGTAAAAGAAGGTAAGAAAGTGGTCCCTGGAGATAAGATAGGAGTGATTGAAGAATTTGAAGGTAAGGGGGATGTTATTATAAACCATGGCGTTATAAGATCTACTAAGGTAGGAGAACTTTCTTATGATATGGAGAAAAGGGTAGCTCTTGTTAAAGGTATAGAGATAAAGAGCCCTATTCCTAAAGAGAGAGATATCGTTATCGGTGTAGTGGAGGCTGCTCAGTCAAACTTCATAACCGTTCGCATTAATAGCATCAATAATAAAAGGGTATATAGTAATTTTACATCAGTTATCTTTTTGCCTTCAAGTCCTATTAAAACGAAACTTCCGTGTAAGATTGGAGATGTGGTTAAAGCAAAGGTGAAATGCGTTAAAAACGGTGCTATTTTTTTATCGCTAGCAGAGCCTGATTTAGGAGTAATTAAAACATCTTGTTCACTATGCGGAGGAGAAGTAATTAGGGTTAAAACCAACATGGTGAAGTGTGTTTCTTGTGGTTATGAAGACTATAGGAAGTTATCTACATCTTTCAGGTAAGCCACAGAAAAATTTAAAACGAAATAGGTAAATTGTGAGGAATGTTGGAACTAAAAGTAATTCATGAAAATAGCAAAAGTATGGAATTTGAAGTAAAAGATTTAGATATGTCTGTACTGTACATTCTACAAAAAACACTTTACGAGGATAAAAGGGTAGTTATGGCAGCATTTAAACAAAGCCACCCAATTCTAAAAAGTATAACGTTTTGGTTAGAAGTAAATGAAGGGAATCCGCGAGAAATACTAGTAGAAGCGTGTAAGAAAGCCGTATCCTCAATTAATAATTTTAAAAGGGAGATAGTAAAGGCATTGGGGTGAGAGCGTGGTTCAGTTTTGTCCTAACGATGGAAGTCTCTTGAAGTTGAAAATTGTGAAAATTGGAGGGAAATCCTTTCCTGCCTTGGCTTGTGAGAAGTGTGGATATTATGAGAAATTAGAAAAAGGGTTGAAAATTGAATCTAAGGTGTCTTCTCCGACTACACAAGCTATAAAGG
>Ga0190310_1000561_pt1 | contig 12290 bp, 8 predicted proteins | sample 48700778_MG_FD_165059 | JGI IMG/M metagenome (GOLD analysis project Ga0190310, IMG submission 165059) | Hydrothermal vent sediment bacterial communities from Southern Trench, Guaymas Basin, Mexico - 4870-07-7-8_MG | ecosystem: Environmental > Aquatic > Marine > Hydrothermal vents > Sediment ... | reverse complement strand
CTAAGGAATAACAGTCTGAAGAAGGACCAGATACCCATTTCCTGGGACCCTTTGAAGCCCTCTGATGTTCCAATTGCTTGGGACAATAACAATATGAATGCCATAAAACTACATGCCATTGCAGAACTACTGCGTCTATATGCAATTTACATAATAAACAATATGGAACAGTGGCTTATTCAATCAAACCAGATATCGTTTATGAATACCATAAAAATGCGTCCGGCAACAATATCTTTGCCCCCACCCGTTCAGCTGCCGTAGGAGGGATGCCAATGCCTAGGTTTATAGATATCTACATAAAAAAGCTGGATGAACTTCAAAAAAATATACAGGAAAAGATGAGAGAATTTGAGAAATCCCCGCTTTACCCTCTGATTAAGGAGGAATTCACTAAAAATTACATAAAACTGGAAAAAAGGGATGAAAGGTATGATGGAGATGTCCTCGCAGTTGACAGCGGTTATCGAATAGCCAATTTGGATGATGGCGGTGTGTTCTATGTGGTCAGAGCGATGGCGAAATCAAAGAACATTTCCAAAAGAGTTCTTGAAACGGATTATGACTTCGTATCCGAGAATGATATTGAGGGAAGAGCCATATTCGGAAGGATTTCGGAACACTGTGAACATATTGCTCTGCTCGATGCAATAAAAGACGGTTTTGAAGGCATAGTACTGGTTGACGGCTCACTCTACGGAAGAATCTGCCATGTTCCCATGGAGGTTGAACTTATGAGCAGAAGGGACCTGATGGCCGAGTATTTCAGCACACTCATACATCTTCTTGATACTGCCAGAAAAAAGAAGATTACGATTATCGGGGTGAGCAAGGAAAGCAGGACGAGATTCTTCAAGGAATATTTGCTTATGGAGCTGGCAAAGAGGATTTGCTCGGAGAATGGAATCGACTGCAGGAATATAACCGATACAATTTCAATGGCGCTGGACCGTAAAAAGGAGGCGCTGAATGATGTCAAGAAGATAGTAAGAGATACGGGAATTCAAATTTTTGAAGATATAGTTTATGAAATAATATCCAGGAAGCCAGATTTTATGTTCGTGAAAAACTTCGCTCAGGAGGAGGGATACACCATTCCACTGCACCTCGGTCCTTCAAAAAGGCTTCGCAGGTTATACAATGAAATTGAAGAAAATGTTGCCAATGCAATTAAAAGAAGGTTTCCCGTATGCTCAGAAAATGAGGACTTCATAGAAAAGTACAGGGAAGTTTTCATCAATCTTCAGGAAATGCCTTCAATTATATCATTTCATCTTCTTCCCAGCATACACGATACCCCCATGAGGATAGATGTTGTACCTTGGGCCGTGGGAAGCGATTTGAAAATGAAGGATGTTGATTGGCCATTACCAGCAAAAGTTGATATCATGGAAATTCTCAAAATTCTGCTTGCAGGATATTGCGGCCCCCAAAATTACAACATATGGTTGAGCGCTGTGGATTCCGAGGTTCGTCTCAAAAAGGCGAATTTTGAAAATATGTATCTTAAAAGGTTTAAGGAAGTTTTTGAGAAAGTCCTGCTAGGCAGAGGCTATAGGAGGTTCACAAAATGAAGGAGGTGGTGAATATGGATGAAGTTGTGGGAATAGTTGTTGGGATTAGCAAACCCACCGAGTTCTACTTCGTTACTGACGAAAGCAAACAACAACCCCTCTGGGAATATGTAATGGTTAAAGGAAAAGAATATATTGATGGGGAAGAAAGGGATGTGCAGGTTCTGGCCCAGATATGCAACCAGAACTCGCAAAGCGATATGCTTCCATACGATATGAGCTTAGATATAGCTGAGAAGGTGAGCACATCGGGAATGGCTGAGAAGAGGATTGTAATGAAGGCAAGAGTCATGGGGTTCGTTCACAACGGAAAAATTTATCAGGTCAGAAGAGCGGTACATCCCGGAAGCTATGTGTACAGAGCCCCAGATAACTTGCTGAGGGATTTCTATTCCTACGATGAAGATGAGGCCCTACACATAGGATACCTGCTAAACAGAAATGTTCCCGTGAGCATATCACTTAAGGGATTCAGAAGACATCTGGCTATACTTGCGCAGACAGGCGCAGGCAAAAGCTATACCACGGGAGTTCTGATGGAAGAGCTCTTGGAGAAAGGGGCCACGGTAATCGTTCTGGACCCCCATGCTGATTATGTTAGATTCTGGCAAAAGGTTGATGGCGGACATTTCACGGATAGATACACGGTTTACAAAACAAGGGAGAGTACGGGAAGGTACGATGAATCGCAGATTCCTAAATTGAAGTATTACGAGGTAAAGTTTTCGGATCTTGAAGATGAAGAGATATTTGAGATTGCAGGAATACCGGAAAAATACTCAAATATAAGAGAAGCCATATCCAAGACCATAGAAAAACTGAAAAACGAAAATAAAGATTATACTATAGACGAATTCATAGAGCATCTGAAGACCATAAAAATAGATAAAGATAAGCATGTAGGTGAAAAGGCAGTTAAATACATTAAGAAACTAAAGAAGCTGAGGGTGTGGGGAGATACCTCAACCCCACTCGATTACTTCCTTAAACCGAAGTATGTGAGCATTCTTGATCTTTCAGGCCTCAACGATGCCATTTCCAACTACATTGCCTACAAAATACTAACAGAACTCTATGAACGAGCAAATAAGGGGGAGCTGAAATATCCCGTTTTTGTGGTAATAGAGGAGGCGCACCGCTTCATTCCCAAGGATTCCTCAACATATGCCAAGGACATCATAAGAAAGATTGCAGCTGAAGGTAGAAAGTTTGGAATATTCCTTATTCTCATAACGCAGAGACCGTATAAGATACATCAGGATGCTCTAAGCCAGTGCAACAGCCAGATTATACTCAGAATAAAGAATCCTGAGGATCAGAAGGCCGTCAAAATAAGCGCGGAGAATCTGAGCGAGGATTTGCTCGGAGACCTCGCAGGCCTGAATACGGGTGAGGCAGTAATCCTCGGAGAAATAACAAAGGTGCCTGTGATGGTAAAAATAAGGGAGAGAAAAACAAAAGAGGGGGGCGGAGATATAGATATAGTTGCCTCTTTGAAGAAGGCCAGAGAAGAGGCGGATAGAGAGGAAAAGAGCATGGAGGAGTCAATTAAAGAAATCAGGGAAATGCTAGGAGGTGATTGATTGAGAATAGTTCATGTTTCCGATACCCATCTCGGGTATAGACAGTATAACTTGGATGAGAGAGAAACGGATCTTTATGAAGCTTTCCAGCAGGTGCTTGATATAGCAAGGGAAGAAAGGGCCGATATTATAGTGCATACGGGGGATTTATTTCACATGGCGAGACCCTCAAACACCACGCTTCTTAAATTCAAAGAATGTGTGAGAAATCTCAACGGAATAAAGTTTATAGCCATACTTGGAGACCACGACTTTCCAAAAAGGAAGGATAGACCTCCACACGAACTTTTTGACGACATTATACTTTTGGGCTCATCCCGTTCAGAGTCCTTACCCGAAAAGTATGTTATTGACGATGTCGCATTCTTAGGCATACCGGCCATAAAGGGATTACATGCAAAAATCCTTCCGGAGATATTGAAAAAATGTGGAAATATTGCTAAGAATTACAAACATTGTGTGCTTTTGCTGCATCAGGGAATTAAAGAGTATATCCCATTTGAGGGAGCCTACGAAATTCACGAAAGTGATCTGCCCCGAAATATGAGTTACATTGCCTGTGGGCACATACATTCCAGAAAACTCAGAGAGTTTGGAAATGGCTACCTCGGAATCGCTGGCTCAACGGAAATTATGAACAAAGATGAGATTTCTTCATGGGAGCGTGATGGAAAAGGTGTTTACATCGTGGATTTAGATGATGGTGTAAATGTTCAGAAAGTTGACCTAATTATAAGACCACAGTTTGTCTTTGAACTTGAAGTTGAGAATTTGGAAAACATGAGCAACGAACTTGATGGAAAAATATCGGAGTACGAGAGCAAATACGGTAAAAAACCAAAGAAACCGGTACTGCATGTCACCGTGACTGGGAAGAATTTTGACCGCCAAGCAGCATACGAAAAACTCCAGGAACTTGTGAAGAATAAAATCCTGCACATTAGGCCCATATTCAGAGAAAGGGATATAGAAACCGAGGAAATAAAAATAGATATTTCTGAAGGAATAAATATGGAGAAAATAATGAAAGAGTACTTCAAGGATGAAAAAATCGGGGGGCTGGCCTATGAAATCTACGATCACATTATCTCGGATGATATTGAAGGGGCAACAAAGCTTCTTGAGAATTTCTACAAGGAAAATTATGGAGGTGATGAGGAATGATAATTAAAAAAATAGCGATGAGAAATTTTGTATCGCATAAAAATACCGAAATAGAAATACCCAGAGGCATCAACGCCATAGTGGGGAAAAATGGATCCGGGAAAACCTCAATCATAGATGCATTGCTCGTGGCTCTATTTGGAGATTCAAGCAGGGGCGGGATCGACAACCTGATAAGATTCGGAGAAAATTCCGCGGAAGTGGAGGTTGTGTTTGGGCATGAAGGTTCAGAATATCAAGTTGTGTGGAGAAGAAAAAAGGGTAGGAATACAGAAATGTATTTGAGAAAAGATGGTAAACTTATAGTGCGCGGAGCTACCGGAGTACCCAACGAAATTCAGAACATTCTGGGTGTGGACAAAGATAGCGCAATAAACTCAATACTTATAAAACAGGGAGAGATTTCCCGACTTTTAAACGAAAAACCCGCAAAAAGAAAAGAAATAATGGGTAAACTACTTAACCTCCACAAACTGGAAAAATGCTATAAAAAGATGAATGATATAATAAAACATTTTGATGATAAAAAGGAAGAAATAGAGAAGGAACTAGAACGCATTAAAGGGAGATATGAGGAGAAAAAGAAACAGAAGAAGGATGTGGAGGCAAAACTTGAAGAAGAGAAGAAAAAGCTGGAAGAGATTAAAAAACAACTGGAGGACTTGGAGAAAGATGTGGAAAAGGCGAGAAAGGAAAAGGAGGAGTGGGATAACAAGAAAAGAGAATACGAAGAACTTCAGAGAAATATAACAGAGATTGAAAGGGAGATAAAGTATATTAAGGAGGAAATTGATAGAATTTCGGATGAATTGAAAAAAGCAGAGAAGGCAAAAGAGGAAATGGAAAAATTAACGAAGGAAATTGAAAAACTCCCTATTATTGAGGAATACAAAGAGAATCTGCAAAAAATGAGAGATTATTGTAACGAGAAGGAGGAGATACAGAAAACACTGGATGAAATTGAGGAATACCTGAAAAAAGTAGAGAAGCACCAGAAAAATGTTGCAGATTATGTTGTGGAGTTAAAACAGGAGCTGGATTATAAGCCCCCACAAGAACTAAAGGATATATTCGTGAATGCAGAGAGAAAGATTTCGAGCATAGAAAACACCATTAAGGACCTGAAGAAGAAAGAAAAAAAGTGCAACGAACTTGAGATGGAAATAAAAAAACATATAGATCCACCCACAACAGAAAACAAGAAATCTGAATTAAATAGGCTTAATGAAGAACTAAAAGGTTTGAAGAATAAAAGAGATGAATTGATGAAAGAAATAGCAAAAGCCGGAGAACATATTAAATTTAATGAAAGTAGAAAAAAAGCCATAGAAAAAAGCAACTGTCCTGTGTGCGAAAGTCCAATCACTGATGAAATGAGAATTAATCTCAGGAATAAAATAGATGAAGAAAATCAAATACTGAATGTACTCATTGCAAAATTAGATTTGGAGATAAAAAGAATAGAAGAGAAAATATTAAGTACCAGAGAACGCATTGATACGATACAGCAACTTCCAACCGAGCAGTACGAAGCATTAAAAAATGAGATTGAAGAGAAAAGAAGCGAACTCACAAAAACTTTTTACGAAATAAATAAGATATTGGAGGTCCTGGAGAAAATCAGGAAAGACAATGTTGGAAATTTAGAGAACTTGGAAGAAAAAATTAAAGATGTGAAAGAAAAACTCAGAGAGTTAGCAGAGAAACTGGAATACAAAATAAAAGACGAGAAAGACGCAGAAGAAAAAATAAGGCAACTGCAGGAAAAGAAGGGTGAAATGAAAAAACTCAAGGAAATAGCAGAAAAGGTTAATGACCTTAAAAAAGAGCTTGAGGAGAAAAAAGAAAGGTTTGAAGATATGAAAAAGAGAAGGGAAGAGATTAAAGGGAATCTGGATAATCTTGGATACGATGAGGAAAAGCACCGCAAGGCTGAAGAGGAGTTCAACAAAAAAAGCGAAGAGAAGACAAGAAAAGAAGAAGAGAAGAGGAATGTTGAAGAAAATATAAATGGATATGAAAGAGATGTTCAGAGGATTTTATCGGAAATTGAAGAAATTGAGAAGGAGAAAAAGAAAAAGGAGAACGCTGTAAATAACTATGCGGCATTTTTGACCTTCCTAGATGAGATAAAGAAGGGGTTCTCCAAGGACGGAATCCAAAAAGTACTTAGAGAGAAAGCATACACATATATATCTAAATATGCAACTAACTATATACAGTACTTCAACATGGATATTTCTGAAGTAACTATTAAGGATATTAAGAAGAATAATAAAGAAGAAATGGTGATAGAAGTTCTTCGTGAAGGACAAAATATTCCCTTGGAATCCTTAAGTGGAGGGGAATTAATTGCCTTAGCCATAGCGATAAGGCTCGCCATAGCAAGAGTTCTGGCAGGGAACTTATCCACGGTAATCATGGATGAGCCAACGATATATCTTGATGAGGATAGAAGAAGAGAGTTCGTAAACATACTTCAGGAGTTTTTCAGAGAATCTAAAACCTTACCGCAAATGATAATAATAACGCATCACAGAGAAATAGAGGATGTGGCAGATACTATATACAGGGTTGAAAAGAAAGGCGAGATTTCAAGAGTATCGGTCGGAAAATGATTTAAAATATTTTAAAAGCCCTTTATCTAGATGTGGTTCTATATCTTTTTCAATCACTTTTTTTAGTTCCTTCATAAGGTCCTCTCTAGAGACCTTTCCATAATAGATAGTTATTGTTCCACCATTTGTCCTACCCCTGTCATGAAGTTCAACTGTCATATTTTTATTTCTGTAACGTATCCTTACTTTCTTATCTTTTTCGAAATATTCTATATCCCTTGTTTTTCCGAGGTCTGTACCCGTAACTTTTACCTTTTCGGCTCTTCTCTTCCCTTGTGTTGGATTAACTTCTAATCCAGAAAGGTGCCCCTTCGTCTTCTTTTTATCGTAAAATTTTGGATTATTAACAACAGAATATAATGAAAGTGGTCCCTCAGTGTATAATTTGAACCAATCTCGCAAGTAATTTTTGATATCTCTGAGAATCTCCTCGTTATCACCTCTAATTTGGATTAGAAGATACTCTCCAAGGTATATCACTTCGTATCTTCCAACAATTTTTATAGTTGTATTTTCAAATTTATTATCTTTTGCTATTTCAAAAGGACCTATCTCTTCCTCACAGCATATGTCAAAGTAAAGCATATCACCTTTACTAGCTATACTTTCTATATCCACACCTTTCCTTATTTTTTCTTTATCGTCAAAGAAATTCCTGTTCTTGAGATCTTGTACGGTAAGTTTACTCCCGCCGGTTACCCTGTAAAGCATAAAGCTCTTTTTCATCTGAACACCTCCCATCCAATATTCTGGAAATAGAGTTCAAGGAGAGGTTCAACTTCAGGCTTAAACTTATAAAATATATTCTTTCCTTCCCTTGTATCATGGAGAAGGCCCATACTTTTAAGTTTTGAGATATGATGTGCAACCGTTGGTGCCTTTTTCCTCCTAAGATTAATGTTATCCTCTGGTATATTCTCAAATATATGGGGTATTATATCGGTTGGAGCAATTCCTCTATCATCTCTACTTAAGATTATCTCCTTTATTATCTTGTAGCCTATTTTGGATGTGCCTTCCATTATGCTAATAATATCATCCATTGTAAGAAAACCGATTTCCTTGAAATCATTCAATATTTTTTCTTTATTTTTCAGTATATTCTCCTCCTTCAAGTACCTCCTTACTTTTTCGATATTGTCTCTAATATAAGTTATATAGTTTTTAATTACCAATCCAGGTATTCCTTCAAAGCTTTTGAAAGATAGGCTAAAAAGTTCGCGAAGTGATTCTTTGAATTTTTCAGCATCACTTTTAGCATTTACGAAATCCCAGAGCTTATCAAAAAGTTCATTTTCAAATCTTTCTTCAAGCGAAGAGATATATATTTCTTCTTGCCTTTCTACATGAGCCTTCTCTAGCTCAGTAAAAACTATATTCTTCCACTCATCCAAGAATTCCATATAATGAACTGGTCTCCAAGTGGTTATCACCATACCGCTATCCATACTTTCAAATAGATTCTTCAAATACCCTTTCGGGTTTTGATGATACCACATATCATCAATTATCACTATTTCGCTTGAAGCCAACTCATAGAAGGTTTCCTCAAGTTCCTCATCGTCTTTTTGATGTAATATCACTTTCATATTCACCTTTTTTGTTTCGAGTTTGGATAGCTCCCCTTTAAGATCTTTCTCTTTCAGTTTATCTACCGCTTTGAGAAATGTTTCAATAAACTGCGTTTTGCCCGAACCTGTGGGACCTACTACGGCAATATCCAGTTTTATATCCTTTCCTTCCTTTTTTCTATAGAGATAGTATCCTAGATATTGGGTAATTTTTCTTATATGATCGGTAAGATTTACGGTATATTTATCGGGATTGCTATGAAATACATCTTCTACTCTCTCATATTTAAACTTGCTTGCATCTATGCCTATCGTGAATAGGGGGTGAGATTCTCCACTTAGCCCTGTTCTATAGCCCTCAAGGGCAGCATTCAGTATATCATCAAACTCTGCCATACATTTTAGGTAATGAAACATTATATTTAAATTTTATTGTTTTCAATAGTTTACTAACTTTAAATTTTAGTGTTATAAAATATTTGATAAAGCACGGTAAAAGGTTTATATATGTTAATTCATTATCCATCATGGTGGTCCTCATGGGGTTCAAGCATAGAGATATATATATTAAGGCGGTTGAGGAATTGGACAAAGTCATAGCGTATCCTGAGGAGCACAAAACAATAATGAGAATAATCCCCCTTCTAAAGAACAGCGTCATACTTATTAAAGGGGCGTATGGTTTTGGGAAGACAGCGTATGTTGAGTGTCTGGCAAAAATATTTTTCGGCGAGGATAACTTTGCAATGTTCACAATGAATCAGGAACTAAAACTGGAGGATACATTTGTAATTATAGATGTGGCTTCCCTTTTGAAAGGAGAGGAAAAAGTTTCCCCACGAGAGATAATATCCAAACCCTTTAAGTTCATTAATGAAGTGCAGAGAGGCAATGGGAAGTTATACAATTTTATGTTAAGCTTATTTTCGGAAAAGAAGGTAATTTACAGGGATAGAGTTTTCACAACACCAGATTTTGTTTGCGTGATGGATGCAAATCCTCACGATTCTGCTTCCACAGAGATCCCTAGGGCTCTGCTTGATAGAATTTCGGTATCATTCACAGTCACCACTCCTCCAGAAAATGAAAGACTTTCCAAAATCGTTATATATGAAGATTTAAGACCTGCGGATAGAGTGAAAAATATACTTCGCTATGAAGATATGATTAAAATATGGGAAGAGGTTGAAAATGTCCATGTTCCCAAGGGCATACTTTTCTTGGTGAGTGTTTTGATTCACAACTATTTAACAAGATGCGTAAGGGAGGATAAAGAGATAGTGAGTCTTGATAAGGCTATGAGTTTCTGTGAAGAGTGCAGATATAGGGATGAGCCATGTTCTCATCTCAAGGAACCGCTTGGTGCAAGATGGCAGAGTGATTTAATCAAGGTTGCCAGAGCCAAGGCGTATTTTGAAGGAAGAAATGAAGTAACGGTGAATGATGTACTTTTCGCTCTGAGGTATGTTTTGCCTCACAGAGTAAACTTAAAAGAGAAAATACTAGCTGTTGAAGGCTCGGCAGAAGTATGGGTTAAGAAACTGGTTGAGAAGATACCTTGGGAAATGGAAAAGTGGAGAGTTGCACTTAATGGCGAGGTGGAGATAAGCGATGAATTTGAAAGGGTTCTTGGCTTCTTTCAGAGGTGATATGTATGGAGATAAAGGATGTGAAGAGGATATATGATGAAGTATGCGCCGAATTTCGGAGAAAAATTCCTCTGGTTATTGATGATAGCCAAGGTACAGCGTACTTCAATTGGGATGTTGTAGGTTTTCCCAGAAAATTCGCAAAAAAAAGCGAAAATTTTGTAAGAAATGTTCTCAGACACGAGCATGGGCATAAAGCCATATTTCCTCAAGATCCGGAGGTTGGAATTGTTGTGGAATACATAGGAAAGTTCCTGGGATTCTCAAAGCCCTGGATTTTCGCCAATATCATAGCGGATATGATCGTTGATTCAACAAACATTAAAATATTTGGTGAAAAATATTTAAGATTTCTTGAAGAAAGTTTAAGTAATGTCCGATCAGAAACTGAATCCGTACTGTCCATAATGGGAGGATATTACAGAAAAGTTGCGGAAGAGTTGGGATTAAAAACTACATTACCTTACAATAATATAGGTAATACAATATATTACATTATGAATGATGCGGAATCCTCCCTCTATAAAAAGATCATTGAAATTGGACGGCTTCTGAAAATGCATTCAACACTGGAAGAACCAGTATATGTGCATCTCATAATACATAAGTGTATGGATGGGATGCGTGTGAACCCTGCAGATGTAGCAAGAATACTTATAAAGAAGGGAATCCCAATAGATGATGTGTTTGATGAAGATACATTTACGAGGTCCTGGAGTTCGTGGGGAGATATAAAAATTGTTGATAACCCTGTTGTTATAGAGTACATAAAAATGATGATTGTAGCCAAATATATGGAAATGAAAAATGCTTATGGATACAATGAAAAAATGGAAACAGTGCCTTCCGACTGGGAGCTGGGTGATGAGATTGAATCGTTGGATGTAATTTCAACGATATCTTCTTTTGGTATAGTAATTCCGGGAATATATTCCTTAAAGAATGTTGAGAGTTACTTAGGCTTTGAATCCGGAGGAGAGAATCCTGATGATGCCCTAATCGTATTGGACTGTAGCGGTTCCATGCAGGGGATGAAGTTTGAAAGAGCGAGAGAATCCGCATATGTTATAGCAAGAAAAACATATGAGGCAGGTAGAAAAGTGGGATTAATACCTTTTGGCTCAGATGTTCCAGAAAACTTGGTTATCAAACCAACCCGTGATATTTATTCCATTCTTAACATGCTCGCAAGACTTCTACCAACCTCGGGGACAAATCTCTACAATGCACTTCATTACGCAAAAGGCATAGAGGGGAGACCTACTATATATGTGTTTACAGATGCCTATACGGGAGAGATCGATGGCTGCATGAATGTGCTTAAACAGATTAAGGGGAAGGTTATTATATTCCTAGTAAATGATCGCATTGATCATGCAAATGAGTGGGTTTTGAGGGCAGGAGTTAAGGTTATACAGATAACTCCTGAGGGACTTATTAGAAGGGTATGGAATGAGACATAGAATTCTGGGGAAAACTATTTATCGGATTAATGATTTTGTTGTGCAGCATGAGACGCAAGGTTTGGTCTTACATACTCGTTGTTATGCTCGCGTTATCGTTACCTTTGGCGGGGGGGTCAGACAAAAAATCCTCAAACATATTTTTTAATCCAGTTGAATTTTTTGAGTATTTAAATATAACTACTCAGCAGGATTTCAAAAACGGCACATGGGATTCCACTGTGGACCTTGATACATACCCGGGTAATATCACTCTTAAAAAGTATACTTCCAACTATACCGTCGGAAAACTGGATGCCCCCTCAAGTTCTTATTCTTCAGGATACACTGTAGTTCCTGGAGATTCTGCATTCATTTTTTCTTCCCCCGGAACTGTTAAGAGAATTGCGATAAATGTCGGTACCTATGCTGGAAGTTTTAAGGTGAAGGTGCTGCGCCGTACCAACACGGGACTGTGGTATGCTGTAGCCACTTCTCCCGTGCTATATCCCAGCCCAAATCAGCTGAATTACTTTAATGTGAATCTCAATGTGAGCACGGGCGACCGTTTGGGAATATATACGGTTTCTGGGCAGTTATCCGCCTTATCCGCAAATACCGATACCGGTTACTGGTACTATACAGGGGAGGTGGGAAGTACTCCAGTTACGATGAATTGGGATTTTAAC
>Ga0190310_1000560_pt1 | contig 12299 bp, 13 predicted proteins | sample 48700778_MG_FD_165059 | JGI IMG/M metagenome (GOLD analysis project Ga0190310, IMG submission 165059) | Hydrothermal vent sediment bacterial communities from Southern Trench, Guaymas Basin, Mexico - 4870-07-7-8_MG | ecosystem: Environmental > Aquatic > Marine > Hydrothermal vents > Sediment ... | reverse complement strand
ACTCCTCAACAATGCTTTCTAACTTGGCAACCCTTTCCCTAAGTTTCTTTATCCCAAACACCATAATACCACTTTGGATATGAAACTATTTAAAGATAACTAAGACAAAATTCACAGATTTTTCTCAAGTATCCTCCCTTTAATGTACTCGAGAAATCCCGTTGCAATTTTCTCAAGTTCTTTCCTCATGGTCTCTCTTCCAGATATCAATCCCTTGTTTCCTATCAAATGCTTAGAACATAAATTAAACTTCAACTCAACTGTAACTTCGTTCGGAATCTTGACTATAAAATACACTACCTTATCCGCTTTATCCCCACAAATGTGACATGCCTCTATCTTTGTCATTTTTCTTCTTTCTTTATTTCCTCAACACCTTTCTTCGTTATTTTAAAGTAAATGTCCATTTCCGGTAAAAATGGAACATCGTAAATCCTTAAAACCCTCTTTCTCTGTTTCCATCTAAGGAGTTTGAAGATATTATTACTATTATGAACCAAGAATCCGTTAGCAAAAAAGTTTCCAAATACTGTTTCTATATCTATAAGTCGTACTGGTTTTCTAACAACCTTAATTGACCTGACCTTTTCATAGTTAAAGTTTAACAGGTGTCCAAGGAGTTCTTTTACTCTACCATCCCTACACAACTCTTCAAGTTCCTCTCTTCTGATGAAGTTGTGATAATGACTTCTCTCCCATTTTATTCCCATCTTCTTAAGCAAATCTCTAATAGTCCTTCTTGGGACTGGTATCGAATCCAGTGGTTCTCTGAACGCCTTGTTCAGTCTTTTAGCCTTTCTTTTGGCAGTAAATCCTATGTCTCTAAACAATGTATTGTTGACGTAGAAAGCGTATCCATTGCCACATTTCCTTATTCTTCCGCTCATTATCCCCAATCTCATCAATAAAAGTTTTAGGAAGATTAGAAAGTTTTTGTTATTCTTTCCAAGACCTATTGAAACTATCGGTCTTCCTCTGTTGATTTGAACACTTCCCTCGGCATCGAATATTCCCCTAAGAAACGCCTTTATCACTTCTTCCTCCTCGTAAAATATGTCATAAATTCTTGACATTAAATATCTGAGAACGTCTTCCATATATTTTGAATAAACAACAAGTTCGTAACAGTTCTTAGAAACCTTATTAATCACATAATTAATTCCAAATACCTTCTTAACAATTTCCCCATAATGTCTCAGTACATCCACATCTCTATCTCTTATCCTAATACCGTTAACAAACGTTGTGTTACCATCCCCAACGAAATACCCCAAGAACTGTGCAAGTTCTTTGGTTAGGACTCTAACTTCTCTATAGTTTTTATGTTTGTGTGTTTCTTTTACCTCGTATTCTACATTCTCTTCTCCAACTATCGACTTGATTTTTTCGATTACCTTTCTCGTTGTTAAATAACCAGAATTTAGTATTCCACGTAGTTGTCTCGGATTTACTCCAACTCTCCTCATACACTCCTTGTATCTCTTTATGGGGAAGACTTTCCTTAACTTTTCCTTAACTTCTTTACCATTTTTTATAACATAAACTCTCCTATCTTCAAATTCTGGTATGATGATTTTTCTTACTGGGACGTTTATCTTATTTGGATAGACCAAATAATCTCCTTCTTTCAAATCCTTAACACATTTTTCCTTAATCTCTATACCATCAACAACAAAAACTCTATGTTCGGGAGACATCTCCAAGGTGTCATTTACCAAATAAGTCGTTTTGTGATACGTTTCTGCTTTGTCAATGACTTTTGAAAATGAAATTTCACTTCCAGAAAATCCCAAAACAGTATCTCCAATTTGTAGTTCCTCTATGGTTTTAATTCCATTGTCTGTAACTACTAGTGTATTTGGAGACACACAAATGTGCGTTGCTATATATCCCCCGACAGGAACAAACTTCTCATGACTTCCTATAGCCGCAACCACCTGATTTGAAAACATTACCGCAAAATCCTTGACCTCACTAAGTCGTAGTAAATTTCTAAGAACCCAATTCAACTTCTGTTGTCTCTCCACAAGTTCATCTAAACCAACGTAATCACTCCTAAAAGGTGCTACAACGCTGTCAATAGATATCAACCTAACTTTCTTCCCTTCCTGTTCCTCTATCTCCGATATAACTCTCCCTAGTTTTGCGACTAAAATCATTAGTTCGTTACTACTTGGTGTTGTAATCAACTTTATATTCTCCAAAATAGACGTGTCGAAACCTCTGTTCTCGGTAATCTCTAATAACCTCTTTTTAGAAAACGTTCTCTCCGTGTCTATGAACAAAACGAGGTTTCCCTTAGACGCCTCTAGAACTGACTGTGTAAAAAGTATTTGACTCTTGCCACTACCAAAACTTCCGTAGAATTGTGTTAAAGTTCCAGTCGGTATTCCACCACCAAACAACTTGTTCAAAGTTGGAAATGGTGTTTCAATTCTATACCTTTCCTCTCCATACTTGTTTGCAGAAACTATCTCAGGTTGGTAGTATTTCCAACTTTTCCTTATGAGTTCGACACTTTTTTCAATAGAAAACCCAGTTAGTTGAGAAAGTAGTTCCTTCGTCATCCCGACTAACTCTTCTATCTTTGTAATCCCCGCACTTTTAAGTGCTTCGACCTCCTTTTTTGTGAACTCTGGTATCTTTTCTATCTCCATAGTTGAAAATTACATATCTAATTTTTTATAATTTTCCCGACCAAATTTCAATTGTAACACAAAACTTTTTAAGGTACACTTCTAATGTCTATCTGGTGTTCCTATGACAAATGCAGCATGGTTATCACTCGCACTACTGGAAGCTCGTGAAGTAGAGGAATTGAAAAGAAAACTAAAGAAAGAGAGGGGAAAAGCATTTTCTGATATGGCGAGAAGACTGGTAGGAAAGGATGTGATTGTATACAGAGATTGGGATACGGGAGAACGAAACCTTATAATTATTGATGAGAGTGTTCCTTCAGACGTTAAAAAATTACTACCATTACATGCCCTCAATTTATCGCTAAAGATATACCGAGTATATGATATTTATAAATACAAAGACCCGAAAAAGATAAAACCGATTATAGAAAAATTGAAGAAAGAAGGAATAAAGACAGTATCTTTTAAACAAGTACGGAAGAAAGAACTCGACGAAGCTTACAAAAAATTGAAAAAGATTACGTATAGAAAGTTGGGTGAGATAATATGAAGTTCCTTTTTGCACCCCCAAAGGTGGGTTTGATAAGGAGAAGATACTTATTCAACAAAGCATACATAGTAGATAACGAGAAAGACCTCGCAGATTTAGTGGTTATAAGAGAAGTTTTGGACGATAGTCCAGATGAAATTATAAGTCAAACCGAAGAATTTGGAATGTCTAAAATAGAAAGCATACTTGAAGCAGTAAAAATTATAGAAAACGTGGATGAATTTAAAAACACCATACTAATAACCTCGAAGAACTACAAGAAATTTTTAGATGAACTCAGGGAACGTAACCTAAAACGACAGGAAATAAAAGAAATTGTCTAACTATTTTAGAATTTTGATTCTGATAATACCGAAAAACATATTAGAAAGTATGTAAAGACCTACAGAACCTATGTTGAATTTTGTGAATGGAATGTAAAAATCTACATGAATGAAGTAATAAATGATGAGAAATATTACAAAGGAAATTAGTAGGGCAATCTTGTTTCTGTATTTATCGAAAAAACTCTGACTCCCCTTCAGTTTCTTCAAAATTTCTTCCCTCGAAGAAGCACTACCCAAATCCAACTTTATATTGGTAGATACCTTGAAGATTCGGGAAAAAAGGTACTGGTTTAACCCCGCTAAAAGAATAACTAATAGTATTCCGACCATCTATCACCACCGAAACAACTATTAAACCTCTCTATGTAACAGTCACAATCGAAATTAACCAAATCACAATAGTCAACCCCAGTCCTTATTTCAGAAAAGTTAACTATCGTGTCGGTTTGTGGTTCTATGTAAAAAATCCCTTTATCAGTTTTCACCGCAACACCCACATGACCTTCTATAGTTCCGTCACAACTTATCCACATCGGAACTTCACATGCAAAATACCCCTGTTCCAAGAACCTCCTTATGAGTTTGTTTGAATAGTCCATACAAACGAAAAAGGTTGAATTGTACGGTATCTTATCGGTATCGTCCTCCTCAAGAAATTCAACCAAAAATTCGTATGGAACTTCCATTCTTACCGTGTAATTTTTGAAAGAATTTATCTCGTTCTTCAAACCCGAAATTCTATTTTCCAAATCGCTTATACTACCTTCAAGTTCATCAACTCTTTTTTTCAAATCGCTTATTTCTACAATCTTCGTATAAGTCTCTGCCCTAAAGTTAGCCAACTCGTTCTTCAAAGAATTCAAATTTCTCTGAACGTTTTCCAAACTCGTGTCTATCAAATTCAGTTCCTCCCTAACATGGAAGAATAAGTAAACAGAAATTGGGAAGGAAATGAATGCGAAAATTATGGCAATTAAAAGCAAAACTTCTAGAGTATCCATATTACTCACCTATCGCAATTATCTCCAAGGGTTCACCACACTCTTCGCAAAACATATCCATCACCGACACGGGTATTTTGAATTTGTATAACTGTCTGCACTTCGGACATTTCCCAACTACGAAAGGCATTTAAACCCCTTCTTTTAGTTCATCAAGCCTACTTAAAACCATATCCCTGAAACTATAAACTATTTTTCTAATTTTCTTCGTACTAAGTTTCTCTTTTTTCAAGGTATCGTAAAGGCATGAAGATACGAAAGATGTAACGTAATCGAGTTGTTCTTTAACCTTTTCTGTTATTTCATCAACGGAATATTTAACCACCGCTCTAGCAAAATCTATCTCGTATTTCGTCTCAATAAAGAGATACAAAACGAACAGTATAACACCAAATAGGGGTTCGTATCTGAAAACAACCAAAACTGATAGTGTGAACACAACCAAACATTTAAAAATGAATAAAATTGTTACTTTCCTCCTCAAATCCATAATTACATACGTATTATTAAAGTATTTAAAGATTACATATCCAATAATAATCATGAACTACAAGAACGATATTAAAAAGTTATCTTCTCTGATAAACGAACTGAAAGAACTGAAAAATAGGGGAAGGTCAGAAGCAGAAACACTAGTAATCCAGTTGGTATCGTTGTTTGCAGTAGTCCTACTAGGAATGATGTCAATTCTGATAAAAAATAAAATATACTATGACTTAGCATTGATACTTGGCGGTCTTGTCTCCGCACTCATCATAATAACTATGTACGAAATACTAAGAATAACCTACAAGGAATGGAGTGTCAGAAAGAAAATTAGTTCACACATAGAAAAGATGATTGAAAGATATGGGAAGTGAACTAACCTTTGATTTCAGCGATATCCAAAAACACCTTTCCGTACTTTTTTCTCTTTACGATGAGGAAGATTATGAAAACTTTCACTACGAGGTAAGGTGTTACAACGAAGAGAGAGCGTTTAAAATTTTCTACAAGGATTTGGAACAAGTTAAAGGGTTTTTGGAAAGAAGAGAAAAGGATTTGATTGAACAAAAGTTACACGTCCTTATTTCTCTTTTCCCCCGTTTTTCGGAAAAAACTGACGATGTGAGATTCTGTAATACTTGGGTAATAGACGTTGATGAAAAAATTCCGAAGGAAGAGGTTCTGAAAAGATTGGAGAACGTGGAAATAAAACCGTTTTGTTTAATAATGAGTGGGAAGGGGTGGCACATCTACATAAAAAGTGAGAAGAAGTACGAACCTAAAACGTGGAGAAGAATTGCGATAGGAATTTTCGACCACTACTCAAAATTCTTCAACGAAATCGATTACAACATGAAGGATTACAAGAGATGTGTTAGGTTGGCAGGGACTATAAACTGGAAACATGAAAAACTGGTGAAAATTGAGGAAATATTTGGTGATGTTTCCAACGATTTGGAGAAATATATGGTAAAAGAGAGGGAAGTGACTCCTGTAGAATTAACCGTTACTCCAAAGTCGTTAGACAAAAAGAGGGCGAGGACTTTGATTAACGCTTTCGACGGTTTTTGGGTTGAAGGCCATAGAAATAACTTGACCCTGTGGATTTGTGGTACTATGGCGAAGATGGGTTTCAAAAAAGAAGATGCTCTATACGTTATTTCTAAAATTGTGGAAAAGTATGGGGATGAGGAGTGGAGACATAGATTGTACGTCGCAAAAACGGAGTTCGATAGGTACATTTCAAAGGTTCAGGAATTTAAAGGAGTTAGTGGGATAATCGAGGAGATGTTTTCGATTGGAACGAAGAAGAGAATGAAAATAAGTGAAATTGTGAGGAGGATAGAGAAAATATTTAGGGTTCTCGGGATTAAGAGGAGTGAATACTTAAGACAAATGGTTAACTACATGATTGGACACGGTCATTTCGACGAAGCGATGGTTTTTATAAAAACAGAATACTTTGACCCACTTTACTTGTATCTTGGATTGAGAGATTGGGTTAAGAAGAATGTCAAATTCGGAGATATTTCTTCTTTCAAGAAAGCGTTAAGAGTAATAAGTAGATTTAGAAAAATTCTTGGTGATAAGTTGTATATCCAACTGAAAGCTAGAGCAGAATCAAAATTGCGAACCGGAATTTGATGTAAAACTTTTTATTTGTGAATAACCATAAAGTAAGTAATACCCTCTTCGTGGAGGTGAGAAAGGGAAAGTTGGGAATAAAAAATAAGAAAAATCCCAACCCATGTTGAGGTGATAAATATGCCCCAGTTGAGGTGATTACAGTTGAGGTGATTTATTAATGGTTAGTAGTAAAGATTTAAATAATTTACTACCGGATAAAAAATCGGAAAAATTTAATCCTTATAACCCAGAAGACCTAAAGATAATTGGTCTTGAACCGAAACTAATTCTCGAAGACCTCTTTGATAAAAAAACAAAAGACGAAATCATGAAAATTGTAGAGTCGAAAAATACTTCAAATTACACACTATCCGATTTAAAAGCAAAAATATTTCAGAACGATGGTATAGATTCTGAGGTTTTGAAAGATTTGTTCAAAAAGATATTTTTCACGATGGTTATTTCTTCTGAGTCGGCCGGAGATATAGAAATTGAGAAATACATAAAAAACTCAGCAAAAATTATTCACACAAATAGGTATCTTATAAGAGCGTTATCTCCTTATGAAGAAGGGTTGGATAAAGAAAAAATCGAAGAACTGATAGGAATATGTGAAAAAATAGTAAACGATGAAATCGATGTATACGATTTAAAAATACAAACAATTAGAGATATTGAAAATCTAAGAATCCAATCAACTTCTGCTATAATCGCAAAACTTGATGAATTGAATAGAGTTGATGTTAATAAAATTATTATGAACAAAATGGTGTATAATCCGTTAAACAACAAAGTAAAAGTTTATCTACCTTTCTATTATTACAAATCTGGTGTGATTGGAAAGAGAACTGAAGTGGTTGAGTTTCGTATAAACGAATCCTACAAAGACCTAACTAAGAAGTTAAAACAACTTGGCTTTGTTCCTGTTATAAACGAGGATGATATGGGAAGAATTTCCATCGCCGCATACTCTTCCGCACAAATCGAAAGGGAAATTGATATCTATCCCGAAGATGAACAGGCATTCCAAACACTAATAAACACTGCCAAAGGAGTTGCAATTGAGGTTAAAGTTAAAACGATTGACGGCGAGGAAGTTGAAACTATCGCTATCCCATCCTCTTTTATAGTCGATGCGTTTAGAAAAGTTTTTGGAGTAAAACGTTACTCTAGTATTTATAGTAAACTGAATCAAAGGTATGAGGGGTTGATAGTAAAAACAGATAAAGAAATTAGATATTATGGAAAAAGGTGTGTGTTTTTAAGAAAAGATATCTTTGAAAAAATTAAGGAGAAATTGGAAGAATCTACAGTTAAAGGGAAACACTATGAAATGATTGGTGGAGAGGATGTTTTTACAGATATAGAAGAAACCGATGAAATGATTAGAGGTGATGAATAGATGAAGATAGAAGATGTTGTTGATAGGGTTGTTATAGGCGCCCCGGGAACAGGAAAAACGTACTTAGCGACACACATCTTTCATGAAAAACGAAAGAAGGGTGAAGATGTTTACATAATGAATCCATACAGAGAATTGAGAAAAGAAATAGCAAGGAGAATTTCTGGTTTGAGTGGCGACAGTTTTGATGAAATAATGAAGAAAAATAGAACCCCGTTTGGTTTTTCCTATGTTTTATCTATTCAAAACGGAATTATAGACCCATCCGAAGTTGTTATGGATTATAGGGATTACGAAGAATTCTTCTCTCAGTTCAACATGAAGTATAGTCCTAAGTTCGTTTTCAATATGAGGTTTGGAGGAAATGTAGTTCTAACGGTTAGGGATGCCGTATGTAACTATTATTCAAAACCGATAACGAAAATAGATTACAAAAAAGAGTTTAGACCTTTATTTGATACAACATACTACGACATTATGAAAAGGTATGACCCTCTACAGATATACGAAATAGCAAAAAGACTCGAAGAATATAAACAAGACAATAACATGATAGAGTATATCGATATGTTGTTACGCCTCGACGAGTTCAGAAGGTTAGTTGGATACAATCCGTTTGAAGGTTCAACTTTCATAATAGATGAATTCCAAAACATAACTCCCTTACTTCTGAATGTTATAGAGGTGTTAAACCCGAAAGAATTAATCATTCTCGGAGACCCGAACCAACAAGTTAATAGATTTTTTGGTGGAGACCAAGAGTTTTTGCATAACATAATGAATAGAATTTTGAAAAATATCCAACCAGAGGTATTGAGGGAAAATTATAGAATTCCACGAGGTGTTTTCAGATACTTAGAAACCAATATTTGCACAAAATTTGTAAAATCGTTTAACTATGGTCGGATGGTTTTTAGAAAGAAAGGTGGTGAAGTAAGAATTCCGAAAACACCTATGAGTTTAGACTCTGCACTAAAGTATATTGAAAATTACATTAGAAAAGTGTATGGGAAAGGAACAATACTGATTCAAGCAGAAAGTCACTACATCGTCGATAAAGTAGAAAATTATTTGTTAAAGATGGGAATACCGTGTGGTAATAAAAGGATTGGTAATGATGTTAGAATGTTTTACAACGTGTTGGTTTTGGCTAAGAAAAGTCCGGGATTTATTCCAGAAGAATATATGAATATCATAATGAAGGTTGTTAAACCCGGATATGATAGGATTGTAACTAACATGTTGAGAAAGGGAGTAGACCCGATGAAAATATTAGAATTAACAGACCTGAAAGATTATGAAAAGGAATGGATTAAAAATATGTTAATTTATCATGGAGAACCTATAAAGAAGGAGGAATTACACAAATACATAGTAGATGTTATGACTACTATGATGAGTCCCGGTCTTACCAGAGATTATAATTTCGTTCTAGTCAAACACGTATCTAAAATTGAAGAATTATCCACAAGATTCTCGTTCTTGTGGGGATGGAAAATTAAAGATTCGTACTACAAGGTTCTGTACACCGCTATAGCAAGAACAAACACAAAATGTTGGTTAATACATTTAAAATCTTAATTTTTTGGATATCCAATATAATTTTAACATATATTTTTTAAAATATATGTTAAAACGGCACCTTTCCCTATATATAATACATTCCCAGTACATTACACACTTTCCTTTATGAGATTGTTATGGTTAACATATGGTTTACTGGGAAAAATCAAAATTTTCTTTTCTTTTTATCTGATTTCAAAAATATTTCCTCGTCTCGTTCCCAGTACGTACTGGGAACGTATTGGGAAATTTCCCAGTATATTATATATAATACCCATTTTATCTCTAATAACACTGTTATATTTTCCCAGTTCTCCCAATACATTCCCAGTACTTTCCCAGTACATTTCAATTGTACTGGGAACGAATTTTTGTAACCACTAAACAATAATGAAAAATTCCGACCAAAAAACTGAAAAATTGAAGAAATTTGGATATCCAAATCTAAATATAGAATTACTCTCCCTTATTTGGAATATATCTATGAAGGAAAAAACCTACGTAACTTTGTAGTACTAAATCGAATTTTTAAGTTTTAAACTGAATAGACGGTAAATTCTAAGGTTTCTTAGGTTACATTTTAGGTTACATTTTATGTAACCTTTGTAACCTTTCTTCCCAGTCGCCGAGAAATTCGGGGTATATCTATATAGGAGGATTTTATCTCCAAAAATCGTATACTACAATATATATTATGGATTATATATCAGAAAACTATTTAAATTTGAAAATTAAGATAATTCCGTGAGAACATGCTCGACGAAGTTTTATCTTTTATGGGATTGAAAAAAGACATGTTAGAAAGAATAATGTGTTTTCTTTGTAGATACAAAGAATTCGTCGAAAGAACAAACTATTACAAGGAAAACAAAAAAGAGTTGGATAGATTGATTCAGATATGTGATAAAGTGGGAAATGGGGGAATAATTCCCCAATCATTAACTGAGAACGATATACACAGTTTATTAGAATTATACAAAGAGGTTGTCAAAGATGTTTCCTCCATATTTCTTCATAAAAACACAGTAAGTGTTGAGGATTTGGCTTGTTACATACACAGTTACGACCCAGATAAAAACATTTTACGTATAAGATTTCCGTTGAGAATTCATAGTCAACTACCACCCGTTAAAAACGGGTGGCTTGCAGGTGAATCATAATGCTCGCAAAGGCTCATAACATTCATCCCTGCATTGGGGTGGTTGACAGCACCCCATTCCGCCCGAGCCAGCTCGGAGCGGAATTTGTTAGCCAGATTCAAAGCCCCAACCATATCAGCATTATGTTGAAAACCACATCTAACACATCTAAACAAACTTTGTGTCCTTCTATTCCTCTTATCTACATAACCGCATCTCGGACAAGTTATGCTTGTGTTTTTAGCATCGACATAGACAACTGGAATTCCTCTTTCCAAAGCTTTGTATTCAATATATTGCTGGAGTTTTCTAAAAGCCCAAGAGTGCAAAATCCATCTTTGCTCTTTCCTAACCTTAACCCTATCTCTTATACCATTGAGCTTTTCCATAACAACAACGTCTCCTTCTTTGAGAGAATTAACAAACTCCCTGCTAATTTGGTGAAGAATAGTATTAACCCATCTTTTTTCCCTTCCAGAGATTTGCTTGAGTTTTCTATAAGCAGACCAAGTTCTCTTCTTCTGAAGCTCTTGCCTAAGTTTTCTAAAATGTTCCCTTTGCTTAACGATTTTCCCACCCTTGACTTTAAAACCATTAGAAGCGACAAGCAAATGCTTTATTCCTACATCCACGCCAACAGGATTATTTCCTTTTGGCTCTGGAACTTCCTTATTAATAGCTATGTGCAAGAAGAAAGTTTTGTTTCTGTAATGCAGGGTTGCATAAGTAGGTCTTGTGTTTTCCAGATATTGTCTTTGATAGTCTCCAATATCAAGCTCGCACTTAACTCTTCCTTTAATGGTGGCTATGCTGGCAATAAACTTACCTTCTTTTTGTCTTATGGAGAACAAATTATAATCCAAATCCATAGAGAGAGATTTGAACTTGTGAAGCTTGCTTCTATCAGTTTTGTAGGATTTTGCAACTCTATCCCTTGCTTCTATGCACAAATTGGAGGGAAGCTTGAATTTTTTTCTCACTTCTCTATAAGTCAAGTGATGCAAAGCAACTGGGTTAAAGCACTTTCGTTCCCAAGCAATTTTGGAGATATAGTTGCAAGCTTCTCTAAACAATTCCATGGTTTTGAGCAAGGTTTTCTTATCTTCTTCACTTACTTTGAGCTTGCAAACGATGGTTTTAGTTATCTCTGGCATATTTACATATATGTTGTTAGACTATTTAAAGCTTTGCATATAGGTTGTATTATGTTCCGCAATTCCTCCACCCATCACAGATGGGTGGTCTCCTTGCGGTGATTATTATGAAAAGTTTGGAATAAAAACAGAATATATTGACATAGACTTAAACAAGCCAGTTGAAGAAATAAACGAGGTCTTGAGAGGTTATGGTATTTATACCAATCTTACGAAAAGGGATAAGGTAAGATTAGCGATTATACTACGAATGATGATACCGTTAGCCTCAGAAAAATTCTTTGTGAAAATTTAAAATTTTTCAAAACAAATACATACCTATGTTCCTAATACTCGAGAAAGGAAATTTGAAAACACTGGAAGATAGGTTAGAAAAAGGTAAGTTAACCAAGTCTTCTTTCAATAGATGGAAG
>Ga0190310_1000558_pt1 | contig 12328 bp, 26 predicted proteins | sample 48700778_MG_FD_165059 | JGI IMG/M metagenome (GOLD analysis project Ga0190310, IMG submission 165059) | Hydrothermal vent sediment bacterial communities from Southern Trench, Guaymas Basin, Mexico - 4870-07-7-8_MG | ecosystem: Environmental > Aquatic > Marine > Hydrothermal vents > Sediment ... | reverse complement strand
GTCTTCGCCAAGAATAGAAGATATGCTGGAAAAATACGCTAAAACACCCAAAGAAACAAAGAAAGACCCAAAAACAGTATGGGTAGAAAGAATGATGAAATCAGCAAGAAAATACTATAAAAGATGCTTGGTTTTCTCCGTGTTTTAGGGTTAAATATGCTTTGTGGTTTGCGGTGTAGTTTTCGGTGTGTTTAAGGGTTAAATATGGGTTAGGATATTATTTGTATTGGTGGCTGTGGTTTTCTTTATGGGGAAAAGTGTAGGTGTTTTAGATGGTTGAAGCTAAAATTGACAGCTACTATAAAGCAATATGGTATGGTTTCATAGACGGTATTTTGGGGGTTAGGTGTAAGAGGGTTTCACAGCCCTACCTATGGATGTATAGGGAAGCATGGAATGAGGGAAGCAAGGTTAGAGATAAGGTAATCTATGTGAACGGACACGGCGTTATTTTCTGTAAGCTATGTGCTAACACTAAGCTTAGGGAATTGTTTCTTAGGAAACTAGCTAAAATATACACGGTTGATAAGGCTAAGCGTAGGAAAAGAACGGGAGCATCTAAGGCACTATTCATAACAGCCCATATTTCAGCTATGAAAACGCATCTAAACAAGAAACATAGAAGCGAACTATACTGGCTAATACCAGCACATCTAAGAAAATACCTTGTAACCCTAGCATTCACTTTTTAGCCGAAACTTTTTTATCCATTTTCCCCCACATTTTCCTATTGGAAGGTGTTTTAGCTGTGGAAAAAATTACCAATTTAACTAAAATATTAGATAAGTTTGAACCATTACCAGTAATTCTAGCGTACTGCGGTGCTGTAGCTCTCGCTACGGGTAAAGATGAAATAGGTAGAAAACTAGTGAGACTTGCTGAAAGTAAGAATGTAGAACCAGTAATAGTTAGTACTAATAAAATACACTTCGTAGTTATGGGGAAAAACCACATATCAATATACACGGACAAGTATCTGATAGAAGTTGATTTAAACACGGGTAAGGTAAAACACTTTACCGCTTAAAATATTTTTCTAACCCAACTTTTTCCTTTGTGTTTCTCGGTAGGAAAAGGTTTCTTCCAACTCTAATGATTTTCCCTTGCTCCGCTAACTCGTATAGTCTTCTACGGAAATCCCATTTTATGCTTAGTATTTCCGCTTTCTTTCTTCCAAAAACCTTAGCATACCTGTCAATAGTGTAGGAAATGATTTCCTCCGCTGTTAAAGGTCTCCTATAAATATTATATAATGTTATAACACTTTTCAATACGGCACTTCTAACACTTTCCATTCTCCTATCTATTTCAACCCAATACTTTACCTTCAACTCTTCTTGGATAGTGGATAGGTCTATGCCTTCTAACTCTTTAGGTTTAATGTTAGGGTACTCCATTAGGATTTTTGCTAAAGCAATTTTCAATTTGCGGTTTTCCTCTTTAACCTCTTCCAGCTCTCTAGTTAGAAAGTAAATGGTGTTAACTAGCTTATGTTTCCCCCTAAACTCCTTCTCGAACTTGTCTAGCTCCTTAGCGTACTCGCTCATACTATTGCTCCATGATACATAAACTATATTTAACTCTTATATTTATTAACTATCATGGTGAAGTACTGTGAAAATAAACCCCCTAATGGTAATAATGTCTCCTAGAGACTTCCCAATAACATGGTACTGGATAGAGCAAATAGACTTCCTAGACAAGCTAATTATAAAGTACCACCTGCATCACGAGGCTCACGAAATAGCTCAGAAATTCTTTAGGGAACATAGGGAATACACTCACTTCCTAATAGCTACAGATGATGTTATATATACTCCTTCTCACATTAAACTATTGATAAAGGACTACTTAGAGTACAAGTATCCAGTAATATCTTGCTACTGTAATTGGGAGTGGTGGAACGACTGGGTAAACATTACAGATAAAGATATGAGAAGGGAAAAAGTAATATCTCCTTACCAGTACCGCTTCTATAAGCTCAAGGACTTACTTAGGCTTTTAGAGGCTAAGAAAGTACCGTTTCCGCTGAAGAAAGTGTTTTTCATGGGTTTACCTTTAACACTCATAGAGCGTAAGGTAGTTGAAGAGGTAGGGTTTAAACCTTATAAATATATTACAGACACTTCTCTAGGGGTTCTTGCTAGGAGAGGTATTATGTTTGACCTTCAGTTTTCCATAGAATGTGCTAACAGAAACATTCCGATATACGTTGATTTAAGATGTCTCCTAGTACATTTCGGAGATACTAGAAGGTTCATTAACTTAAGAGGTAAGGAAAAATACGTTAAATTCATAAAGAAAAAAAGAAGTCTTAAACTCTAGCTTGGATTATACCACCATTTTTCTAGTTCTCTTTCTGCTCTCTGTAAATGTGCTATTAGATAGCGTAGCAACTCAGTAAAAAATGTCTCATAAGCTTCAACTATTTCTTCAGCTATTTCTCTTTCACTCATTTACACTATCCCCTCTCTTTCTCTTTCACAACTCTAGCTTGGATTATGCCACCGTATATTTTCTTTCTGCATATCTTCCATGTAGTAGTCTAGTATTTCCTTGATAGTTTTAAGTGTTGCTTCAGTTACTTTAAGCACATACATCCAAGTAGTGATTTCCCCACTCATTTACGCTATTCCCTCTATTCCTTCTTTATTTAGCTTTCTTATTAATAAGCCTTCTAGGTCTGCTAGGCACATTTCCAGTTCTCCTTTAGTTGGGAAGTCCTCTATTTCTTTAAGATACTTTTTAAGCAAAACTACAGCATAGTATAGTATCCTGTATTTTTTCATTCCGAAATACGTTTCAGTTCTAACTATTTTATCGGTTATGCTGTTAAGTATTTTAGCTTCCTTATCTGGTACTCTAGCTAAAACCATGAAACCGCTAATCGTTCTCTTAAGAACCTCCATTTCCTTAGCAGTTAGGAAAATCGGATATGTTGTTTCACTCTCCGCCATCATGTTCCCTACCCCTATCAACCAGTATTTTCAAGGTGTTTACTGCTTCAGTTAAATTATTGATTGCTTCAGTTAGTTTCTCAATTCTCCTATCTAGCTTATTGGTTATCCAATACACTAAGTATATTGCTATTGCTACAGCTACTCCTTGAGTACTTATTAGCTGTAACCAATCAATTTCCATTTACATAGCCACCTCTCATAATAGGTATTCTTCTTTTACTTCTTCCTGTATGTTTCTAACCATTTTCTCAATTACTATTTTAGCTTCAACATCTTTTTTAGCAAGTTCATATAGTTCTGGGTGTTGTTTCTTAAGTATTGCATGAGCTACTTCATGGGCTATAGTGTCTCCGTCAGCATATTCTGTAATCCATATTTCGTTTTTCTCCGACCTATACATTCCTTTAATGTACTTTGTAACATCCATGCCTCTGTATATTATTTTTCTGCAAAAATAGATAGGCACTCCAGCAATAGTATCATAATATTCTTTCCCTATGCATTTCCATTTTTCCATTAGAACAGCACCCATATTAGGCTGTACTTCCACCCGTCATAGGTGTGGGTTATAAACGCTTGTCCTACTTGGGGTTCTACGTGAACTACTTCTACTTCCCCCATAGGAAACCTAGCTAAGACAATATTCCATTCGTGAGCTACATCTCCCACATCAGGTACATGAACTACGCCTAACGCTTCTCCAACACAGTTTTTACCGCTTTCCTTAGTTAGCCATGCTTTAAAGTATGCTCCGAAATCATCGCAGTCGAAAGTCTCTTTGGTGTACGCTAGTTCTGGTAGTACTTCTTTCCTCCATTTTTCAAGGAACTTATGTAGCTCCTCTATGTATATTGGTTCATAAAGTAAATCTCTAAACCATGATTTAACGTAGAAAAGTATTTTTCTCCATAATCCCTTAACTTCTTTGGAAATCAGCTTAACAACTTCGCTAACATGTAGCTTATCGTTACTCATTCTTTCACCGATAATATCAATACTACTAAAACACATATAAACGTTAGCAATAACAAGCTAAGGATAAACCATAGGATTTGAGCTAAAACCAAGTTAGCGTTAATATAGCTTCTACTCATAATGCTATCAGTTATTTTCTTAGTAAAATACACTACACCGATAAACAAGTAGGAGAAAATAAGGACTAAAACAAGTATTGAAAAAAATGTTTTAAACTTAACTTCAAACACCTTTACCTTGCTAGGCTTAACTCGGCGTTTCAGATGCTAAGTAACCGTGTTTTAACCTTATAAACCATGTTATCGTAGCTCCCGCAGGAACCGATACGGCACTAGTAAACTGGCTTACATAAATGAAGAAATAGTAATCGCTTCCCCCTATCGTTAGCTTTATTCCTAAACCTATTTCCCCTATGCTTACATCAACGCTTCCATTATTTTTGAAGTCCCTCTTAACAGTTACCAGTATGTTGCTATCTGAAACGCTAACGTTTTCAACTAAAGTATCGTAGAAGTGTAGCTTATTATCTGCGTCTCCATGATAGAACTGGTCTGCTAACCTATACACGTCTGTACTGTCTTCCTTAGTAGGTGGTGTACCTCCCTTACCTACAACAATACCGTAGAAGTCGCTACCTTCAGGGGCTTTAACCGTAGCTGTTCCTAAATCGCTAGTAGATACTGAAACATAAACTCCACCTCTTTCTACTGGCTGGTTAGGACTAGCATCACCAGTTTCCCCAAACAGTATCCTTATGAGCCTTGCAAAGTTCTTAGTCCATGTCCTACCTTTCACTTTCCCCTTCTTAATTAGCTTACCTTCCTTATCCCTAATCTCGTACTCTACAATCGCACTAACCCTACTTTCAGGAGGCATTTTATCCAACCTCACACTTTAAGTATGTTCTAGAACACTTAAAAAAATTAGCTATCATATCTTATAATGTAACCTCGAAAGTATATAAGACAACTAAGGTTTCACTTGGATTAACTGTTACTCCACCGCTTTCAACATCCCTACACACTAAGAACTTAACATCATTATAAACTGCGTCATGGTGTTTCCAGTAATTCCAAACTCCAAGACCGAACTCGTAAACCGTAACATTTACACTACCATTATTTGTAAAGCTTCTGCTCATTCTAAACCTAGCGTAGCTTGTTCCAACCTCAACATCCTCAAAAGTGTGAGAACTATAGTGTAATAGGTTATCTCCGTCTCCGTGAGCTATTTTGCTTTTCAAACAATAATCATCATCTGAAACAGGAGTGTTGTCTGAACCAACCATAATACCATAAGTATCGTCTCCCTCTGAAGCATTACCAGCCATAACTGTACCACCAGCATGACCAGCTATAATTTTTCTCTCAGTATATACCGTTGCTTCCGCACCCGAATAGTCTTTTACTTTAACATTCGTATTGGTTCCACCACCTATAGCGAGAAGTATTCCGTATAGTATTTTTCCCAAATTATATACTGCACTATTCTTTCTCCTATAGAACCTTACTTTTCCTTTCTTATCTATTACTTTGATTTCAAGATACACTTTAAGATTAACCATAGCTATCACCCAGTAGGAACAATTATAGTTATTTTAACCGTTAAGCTTCCACCGTCTAGAACATCTCTAGGAGTATCTAGTAAATCTCTAACAATAAGAAATTTAAGGTCTTTTTTAACTCCATCTCCATCTTCACAGTAGTTTCTAACACCCAACCCTACCTCCTTTACCGTTATTGTTGCTCCGCTAACGTTTCTAAATGTTCTTTGAATTTCTATTTTTACTTGACCTGCTTCCTCATACTTATTTATGGTGTGGGTATCGTAGTCTAATTGTCCACTTCCAGTACCATGAGATATTTTGCTTTCTAAACTGTAGTCATCTATTTCAACTGTTTTAGTTCCGCTTCCAACCATAATACCGTAGCTGTCATCGTTATCTGCTGATTTAGAACCAGCACATGTAAAAATACCGTAACTTAAACTTCCATACCATTCCGTATAAGCGGTATCTTCGGTTCCATCATATTTCTTAACAGAACATGAAGCTTTAACACCGTAAGAGGTTAGTGCCGTACCTCCCTTAGCTAACAGCATTCCTCTAAGTATTCTTATGAAGTTAGCTAGTAGGCTCCTACATGGTTGCCTATGCTTACTTATCAGTTTACCGTTCTTATCGTAAACTTCTATTTCCCAATACGCTTTAATCATTTTTCCACCTCTAAGATACTGTTACTTCTACTGTTTCTGAAAAACTTATCGTAGAAGAAACACCTTCTTTAGCCTTAGCCTCTGCTGTTTCTGAAAAACTTACCGTAGATGTTAGCGGGGCTAAAGCATGTACCTCTACTGTTTCTGAAAAACTTACCGTATAGGAGCCGGGCATACTATACCCTACTTCTCCTAGAATTTCCCCTTCTACTCTATGTGGTGGAGCTAACTCATACCCTATCTCTCCTAGAACCTCTCCTTCAACTCTTTTACTGTACGCTCCCGCATATTCGTATCCTACAGTACCTTCTATGGTGCCTTCTACTTTTCTACCGTATGCTCCTACATATTCATACTTTGCTTCCCCTAGAACCTCTCCTTCTACCTTAGTACCCATAAATAATGGGAAAATATATTTTGCTTCACCCTCTACCTCTCCTTCCACCTTGTTTACTGGTCTATATGCTGTAGGATACGTTGAAGGTAATGTAGGCATAGAAGGTGTTGTTGGTGCTGGTTTCTCAGCAGGTAAGCTAATAGATATCGGTGTATATTTGAATTCTCCCCAAGGTATCTTAGGTATTAACTCTACACTTGAAGTACTTGGCATAGGTACTATTGCATCTACCATTTCTGAAACTAATGCTCCGAAAATAGGCATAGCTAAGGCTTTTCCGAAAGCTAAAGGTATTTCCCCAAATCTACGGGCTGTAGTCATAGTTTCCATAGACTTCCAAATACCGTAAATCGTTACATCTGCTAAAATCATAAGCTTAAGTTTCTTCCTAAAGTTAGCCATAAGAGTAGAGTACCATGCATTAACGTAGTCCACTACCGAACCATACCATGAACCTAGAACCTCCCAAATATCTTTTAGCCTCTCCATTATCCAGTTGAAAGCTCCCACAACAATATTAACCACCGTGTTCCACAGCCAGATAATACCGTTATATAGCCAGTTTCCGAAAGCATAGATTTGATTACCTACCCAAGTTATACCACTAGCTAACCAATTATAGGCATTCTGCAAAGCCTCCCAAATCCTATCTGCAATCCACTTGATACCGTTATAAAGCCATTCTGCAAAACCTAGAAATCCTTGATAAAGCCAGTTTCCGAAATCTGTTATAGCTTTCCAAATAAATGAACCTACTGAGGATAAACCAGCGAAAATACCTTGACCAGTATTAACTATTTGATTAACAGCACCCTGTATTCCGCTAAAAAAGTTAGTAATGTTGGAAGCTACTTGCTGTATTGCACTCCATAACGGTAAGAATACGTTACTCATTCTATTAGCCTCACAATAATTCTTATTTCACCTTCCTTAACTTGTACATCAAAGTATGGTTTAAACCTATCATCTACACCTTTCAGTAGTGCTTTTTTAAGCTCAGTTTCATTAATGGAAATCACTAGTTCTTTCTGCGTTACTTGAGTTGTCGGTCTAATACCGCTCTCTACGAAGGGCTTAAGAAGTTCACTTAACAGTCCTTTTCCCACACCCATCATTTTAGCTCACCAAAATACTTACATTAACTATTGCTAAAATCGTAGCTAATGGATGTTCCCCTATCCACTTCACTAGCATTCTAGCTATTTCCATAACGTATATTGCTAAGGTTCTAATCAGAGACACTACATTAGCTATTATTGTAGCTAAGACGCTTCTAGCTTCCTCAACAGTCTCCTCCATTACAGGAGTGGTTACAGTTTCTCCTGTACTCACAATTTATCACCTATAAGATATGTAAGCTTAAAAACTCTAATAAAGTTTAGCTCCTACTCAAACTCTTCAAACTCTATCGGGTAGAATTCGGGCTTACATCTAAGAACAATACCTTTCCTACCTGCGGTAATGTGGGTTACGTGAAAATCTTCTTCCTCTAAAGTATCTATGATTTCAAGTAGCTTATCCCAGCTTATAAAGAACGGGTAGTGCTTATAGATTTTAACCAAGTATATGTCTTTACGCTTAGTAATTTCTACGCTAACACCTTTACGTTTAAAGTACTTTTCTAAGAAACTGATTTTCCCTTTAATTTCCTGCGGTAGCAAGTAGTTTACACGGGACTTTGCACGGAACATTTCCCATCAAGTAATACTGTAGAAGAATAAAAAATAAAAAAATTTCTATTTAACTTAAGGTACTATGCTACTCTAAAGAGGAAGAACTCTCCTAAGCCATCTACCCACAGGTGTTCTTACTAGGGCGAACCATAGACCGTAGAGGATAGCTCCTAAAGCTATTGCTTGACCTATCGCTGTAGCGTTAGCACTAATAGCGTCAGCTATTGCTGAAACTATGTTTACGAAAGCTGTTACTACTGAATTAACTATAGAACCTATGTCGAATGTTGGGGTACTCATGGTTTTTACCCGAGAGTATATATAGTAGATTTTCTTATAAATGATAACGGTGGTTTCTATGGTGAAAAATATTGAGAAACATAAAGCGAAACCTATGACGCCAGAGGAAAAATTGAAACGTTTACGTAAAAGTATTAGGAAAGCTCTTAAGCAAATAGCTAGAAGTCTGAAAAACAGAGGTTTCGAGGCATACTATATTTACGATAGCGTAACCAACGATAGCTACGTTATACTGCCTTTAAGAAGTATTCTTAAAGCAATTAAGAGGGCTATTAAAGGCGAGATAAGGGAGTTTGTAGGTTTAACGTTTGTTGAAGCGGAAAGAGAAGTTGTTGAAGAAGGTATTAAGGTTAAGAAGCGTGAACCACAGCTAGTATTCTACATAGACCTTACACCATTAGAGGAAATAGCTAAGAAAGAGGAAAAGATAAGGGAAGAAAAACATGAATGAACTGGAAAAAATAGTTAAAGACCTATCGGAAAGGGTAAGTAAACTAGAAGATAGGTTAAAAAAGATAGAACATGAAATAAAGCAAATCTGTAGTGTAGATGAAATAACGTTAGAAGACGTTAAAAACGCCATAACAATTCTTGAAAGGTTTGAACGCTACTATAGAAGATGGGATAGGCTGAAAAGTAAGCTAGGTGGTGGAAAAGGCTTAGGAGTAATATCCCCTACTCCTGAAGGACTGCTAAAGCTAGGCTTACAGTTTACTAAAGCACAGCAACCAGCTGGGGAAACTGAAGAGGAAATAGTGGAAGAGGAAATACCAGAAGATGTAAGGCAAACAGTTTTTAAGCTTAGAAACCTAAAGAAGAAACGGAGGCTAATATAATGCTTTACAAAACCACAGTACGGGAATATATTTATAGCGGTAGAAGTGAAGCATTAAGAAGAATTATAGCAAAGATGGTGGAAAACAAAGACGTATCCGCAGTAGCGTTTTTAAGAGGTATTTTCGAGGTACGATATGATACTGGCTTAACTGTTACTTTAATGACAAAAGAAGACGCCGTAGAAATAACCATAACATCTAATAATTTAGAGGAAGTTAAAAGTAAAGCTGAAGAGTTCAGCAAGATAATAGAGGGTTTCCTTAAGGAACAAGAGAAGTAAAAAGAAAATAGGTTAGCTCAAGGATTAAAAAATATTTTTTATTTTTATCTTTCGTGTTCTTCTTTCTTCTTACTTAACGCTTCAACTATTTCTTGCAGTACGGTTAAATCACAGCCTTGACCCATCCATTTCTCCATAAGTTCCTCTGGTGAAGCAGTACCTTTCGTTGAAACTTTGCTTAGGAACTCATTAAAGAACGCTCTATACTTAGCATAGTCCATACGTGGCACATCATGTCTTCTTAAAATTGGTTCTACTCTAGCAAACCATAACCTATTATATGGACCGAAACCAGCCGTAAATGATGCTGTTTGGTTCATAGCTACGGCTCTAACTAAGTCCTCTGGGATACCGGGCATGTAGTGGACACGGAAAGCTTTCAGCTGATACCTATCTATACTTGTTGCTCCAAACTTTCTTTTTCTCGCCATATATAACACCGTATTAGAATATACAGTATATCTCTTATAAATGATAACGCATATAACTACTACATATAGGGGAGGGTGTGGGGTAGAGTATATTTAGTGTGGTTTCTCTATTTTAAAATAGGGTGTTAAAGTGCCTTCGTTTGAGAAGCATAAGCAGTTTATAGCTATGCTTTTCGGGAAAAATGTAGCTGAAAGATACGCTTGGGTTCACAGGTATAAGGATGCACCAAGTAGGTGGTTAGGTGTTAAGCATAGGGTTAGGAGGCATGGTTTACTATTCGACATTATGCTAGGTGTTTTAGCTAAAGACCCTATGGTAGCTGTGGTAGGTATTTTACACGATATACAAGACTTTATGAGTACTGACCTTAAGCGTAATCTTAAAAAGAGAAGAAGGAGAAAAAGTAAAAGTGGTGTTGAAATATGGTAGAGGGAGCTACAGGTAGGGTAAGAGCTTGTCCCTATGGAATACCAGATTATGAAGGTAAAACACCGTATAAGAGGTATTGTGCTATACAGAACGGGGCGCCTTGCACATATAGGATAGTTAAGTGTCCATACATACAGAAGCTAGTACAAGGTATGGTAGCTGAGGAAATACTTAAAAGGAGACCTAAAACTAGGAAAGCATTCATAGTAGAGGTTTACCCTAAGAGGTTGGAGAAACTGAAAAAGCTAGGTGTAAAAATACCTACAGTTGAAGTTGAAGTACCTACACCGAGCTATTAGAGGCTAATAAACTATGGAAGAAGTACCTAGAAGACGTGTTCCAACTAGACCAGAAGACGTTCTTTCTATGGTAGCTGACGCTGAAACCACAGCTAGGGAAATATATAGGATAGCTAACTCTATGCTGGGAACTTTAACAACTGTTAGAAGCGGACTAATGATGTATAGAATGACGTTAGCTAACCTTTTAAGGTTAAGGGCTATTAGAAGGAGAGAAGTAGAAGTTAGAATACCTAGAGACATAGCTAGAAAACTAGACGACATACACGGTAGAATAATGGAAATAGCCTCTATGCTTAGAGATATAGCTAAGGAACTAGGAGACGTAGAGGAAAGAACAAGACTACTAACCGAAGCGGTTAAGTACAGGTATTTAGCGTGAAACCATGAGCTTAACTCTTTTTCTAAGCGGTTTCACAGATAATGAACTTGAAGCTGTTCTTTGGGGACTACTTGACGGAGACGGAAGCAAAGCTAAGCAGAGAAAAGCAGTTGAGCTAAGAACCCATAGCTGGATAGAAGCAGTTCAAAGCTGTTGGATAGCCTATAGGCTATACCGTGTTTCTGGCATTACAAGATACGATGGAACCATGAAGGTAAGGTGGAGTTCAAGCGAAATGTGGGAAATGTGGAACGATAAGTGGTTTAACCATGTAGCAACATATAATCCTTTACCCTACCTTGTAGGCTTATTTTACGCTGAAGGAAGAGTAGAGCATGAGCTACGTATAGGTGTTTACAGGTCTAGGCTAAGATTTGAAAGGCTAAGAATAGCTTGTTTCCCCTATTCAAGATATGCTAGAAGGCTGAAAAAGGTTCTAGATAAGCTTAAAATACCCTACAGCTATGACAGAAAAAACGTATATATTCCTAGCAAGGAATGGGCTGTTAGAATTCTCGAATACTGTCCTTTAAACTACAGGTTTTTTAGGTATCTTCTTCTTAAAGAAACCATTAGCTTAGGTATTTGGGTTGTAAGCACAGCCCTAGACTACTATGTTTTCCACGAAATGCTTAGGGTTAGGGTAAGACACCCTACAAGAGTTTACCCCCGAGAAAGCCTAGAAGACTTCGACTTGGAAATTCTAGAACTAGCTGACGTTAGGGTTCCTAGAGTTCTGTTTTCAACTAGACCGTTAAACCTATACTATAGGGTAGGTGTAGGCACATACTACGACATATTAGACTTAACCAGTAGAATTGTAGAGAAAACATTCGGTAGGGAGGAAATCGGCTGGATAGATGTGGTTTACCATTACGTAGAAAAGCTAAGCGAATGGTATAGGGACTTCTTCTACAAGATAAGAAGCATTTTAGAAGTAATGCCAGTAACTATTTCCCCAGCTTTACGTGAAGCACAGCGTAGAGTTAAAACCAAACCATAAGACTAAGATGTGTTTTATTGCTTTGGGTGAGAAGTGTACTAGGGAGGGTAAGTATGATGGTTGTCCTGTTTTCCTTGATTTTCTAAGAAGGAAGTATGATGAATATACTTCTAAGGGTAGACCATTGCCTACAGACTTCTTAGATAT